>Ga0190271_10001696_pt1 | contig 12795 bp, 13 predicted proteins | sample Popmic356T_FD_133747 | JGI IMG/M metagenome (GOLD analysis project Ga0190271, IMG submission 133747) | Populus adjacent soil microbial communities from riparian zone of Weber River, Utah, USA - 356 T | ecosystem: Environmental > Terrestrial > Soil > Riparian zone | place: USA: Utah | collected...
ACCACGGCGCTCGGCAACGACACCCAGGGGTGTGCGCTCAAGGACCCCGCACACGGCTGGGAGGCGATGGCGACGCACTTCAACGGCGGGAAGTGCGACGGTTGGATGCAGACGCAGAACACGGGCGACCGTTTCCCGATCGGCTACTACGAGCAGGCGCAGGTTCCGATCATGGCCGCGCTGGCCGACTCGTACACCCTGTTCGACCAGTATCACTGCTCGATCCTGGGGGCGACCTGGCCCAACCGCTTCTACCAACTGTGCGCCGCGACCGACGTCGATGACACGGAGATCTACCCGGCACCCGGAGCGGAGCGACCGTCGAAGTTGGAGACCGCCATCTTCGACCGCCTGCAGGCGGCCGACCTGACCGGTGGCTACTACACGTGGGGCGAGCCGATGACCGGCCTGTTCGAGTCGAAGAAGTACGACTCGATCACCTACCCGAAGGATTTGTTCTTCGCCCACGCCCAGGCCGGCACGTTGCCGAACGTGACCTTCATCGATCCCGACTACACCACGATCTCGGAGTTCATCGGAACATCGAACGACTACCACCCCCACGGCGACATCCTGGCGGGAGAGGGGTACCTGCGCGACGTCCACGACGCCCTCGTCGCGAGCCCGCAGTGGGAACGGATGGTGTTCGTCCTCAACTTCGACGAGAACGGTGGGTTCTACGACCACGTCGCGCCCCCCAACGTCAAGGACGACAACGTCAACCCGAACCCCGGCCCACACCCCGACTACTCCCGGCTCGGCTTCCGGGTCCCAGCAATCGCCATGGGTCCGTTCGCCCCCAAGAAGATCGTGTCCGACGGGCCCTACGAGCACTGCTCGGTGCTCAGCATGATCGAGTGGCGGTGGGGCCTCGAGCCGATGAGCGAACGCGACCGCAACGCCAGGAACCTGGCCGAGGCGCTCGATTTCACGACGACCCGCAAGCCCGCACAACTCCCGGCGTTCCAGGCGCCCGACCCACCGGTGGCCTGCCCGAATCCGCAGATCGCGCTCGCCTGACCATCGAACCCGAGGCCGAGCCCACGACTGCGCGACCGTCGGCGACACTGGGCCGATGTCATCGAACGTGGACGAGGCGCTGAGCATCGCTCGGGGACATCTCGGCGACGACGTGGCGGTCGTCGTTCCGCTGAAGCCTCGTCAACGCTTCGCCCCGGTGTTCGCGGCCGTCATCGTCGTGTTCGCCGTCGCCTGGTTCGCAGCGCTTGCGGTCGTCGACGCGCTGGGATCGATGGCGGGATCGATCCTGGTCGTCTCGGTGTTCGTCCTGGCGTTCGCCGGGGTCGTCGCCTACTCGATCCGGTCTGCCACGGCGCGATTGCTGTGCCGGCGGGCGGGCGGCCAGCTCGTGTTACTCGAACGTGGAGTGATCCGCACCAACGAGATCGTGACCGAACCGGTCCGACCACCGCTGCGCGCCGGTGACCTCGAGGCGGGCCGACCGGTTCCGGTCGAGGTGAACGGGCGGAAGTGGACGGTCGTGCCCCGCTTCATCCCGCAGTTGCGGATGGTGTTGGGCGTGTCGTCGGTCGATCCGGCCTGACCGCTGGCCGGGTTCGCTCAGCCAGTCACAAGCGGTCGAGCAGCGCGGGGATACCGGCGACGCTGTCGAGCAGGTGGGTGTGTCGTTCGACCTCCAGATCGGCGAACGACAACTTCCCGGTGGTGACCCCGAGGACGACCCGGGCTCCGGCGTTGGTGCCGGCCCGAAGGTCGACCACGGTGTCCCCACCCACGAGGACCTCATCCACCGACCTCGTGCCGGTTCGTTCCATTGCTCGGAAGACGAGGTAGGGGGCGGGCCGGCCTTCGGCCACCTCGTCTCCACAGACGACAGCGTCGACGGTGCTGTCGGTGCTGCCGATCGAGCCCGTCGTCCAGCCCAGCGACGCGAGCAGTGGCTCGGCGATGTCACGTCCGAACCCGGTGGTCAACGCGATGCGGATACCGCGCCGTCGTAGTTCGGTGAACATCTCCTCCGTTCCGGCGATCGGAACCGGTGGAGCTTCGCGGTACGCCGTCGACAGCCGGGCCCGGAAGTCGACGTACATCCTCTCGACCGCTTCCGTATCGGGCACCGTGCCCGATGCCGCTTCCGTGAGTGCCCGGATGGCGGTGCGCTTCTCGGTGCCCATCCACTCCTGGACCGCCGCCTCGGTCACCTCGGAACCGACGTTGACTCGGTCGGCCGCGACGGCGTCGTGGAGCGCGACGTAGACGGCACCTCCCTCGTCGACGGTGGTTCCGGCCATGTCGAGGACCACGAGCCTGATCATCGATCGGGGGATCGGGGGCCGGCGTCAGCTGCCTGATTGCGGACGTAGTCCGCCGCACCGGCGAGGAACCCGTCCACATCCGCGGCCTTGTTCGCCGCGACGTCTCCGAACCAGGCGGGGACGTACACCTGGCTCGCGCCGGATCGCAGGGCGTCGAGCACGGCGGGGACGAACTCGTCGATGTTGATCGGTTCCACTCCGGGTGTCACCGGATCGTTCCCCGGTGCGGTGACGAGCTCGGTGTCGAAGAGTCCGGGGTAGACGACGAGCACCCCGACGGTGCTGTCCCACAGGTCGATCGCCATGGCCTCGGAGAATGCGGTGATCGCGGCCTTCGACGCGTCGTAGGCCGCCTCACCCGGAGAGCTGAGCGTCGCCGCCACCGACGACACGTTGACGATGCGGGCCGCCGGTCGTTCGAGCAGGTGGGGCAGCAACGCCAGCGTGAGTTGCACGGGCGACAGGTAGTTGATCGCCATGGTGGATCGAACGGTCTCGGCGTCGAGCCGTGTGATGTGGCGACGCATCGGGATCCCTGCGTTGTTGACGAGCACGTCGATGTGCCCGAGCTCGGCCACCGCGGACCGGGCCAACTGGTCGACCTTCTCGGGATCCGACAGGTCGACCACCCAGCTCCTCGACCCGGGTGCGTCGGCTCGGCAGCGGTCGAGCACCTCGGCCAACCGGTCGGCGCGGCGGGCGCACAGCCCGACGGTGGCGCCGGCGGCGGCGAACGCCTCCGCCATCGCCGCGCCCAGTCCGGACGACGCTCCGGTGATGAGCACGTTTTTCCCCTCGACCTCGAATGCCCCCACGGCCACGCTTCGCTCCCCTTCGACATCGACGGTTTGATGCGGAGCGTAGGCCGTCGGTCGACGGCCGGCCGCTGCGCTCGGCGACGGGTTCCGGCGGGACGAGACGGGGGGTGACGCACCTGTCAGATGCTTGGTCCCTGTCATATGCTCGGCCGTCGTGACGTCACATCCGCTCGATGCCTTGACGACCGACGAGGTCAGCGTCGCCGTGACGGCGGCGAAGGCAACCGGCAGGCTGACCGAAGCCGCACGATTCGTCACGGTGTCGCTCCACGAGCCGACACGGTCGGAGGTCGATTCCCACGAGTCTGGGCGGGCGGTCGTCCGGCGGGTCCACCTCACCGTGGTGCCGGGACCGCAGGCGGAGGTCATCGAGATCGTGGTCGCCGTCCCCGACGGCCGCATCGTCGAGTGGGTCGAGCAGGACGGGGTGCGGCCGGCGCTCCTGTTCGAGGAGTCGTTCAACGCGATCATCGCCCTGTACGAGCACCCGGAGTGGAAGGCTGCGCTGGCCACGCGCGGCATCACCGACCTCGACCAGGTCCAGGTCGACCCGTGGCCGACCGGCAACTTCGGCGTGGCGGCCGAGGAGGATCGTCGGGTCGTCCGCTGCATTCCGTACCTCCGCGAGAGTCCCGGGGCGAACGGGTACGCCCGTCCCATCGAGGGACTGCTGGCCAGGGTCGACGCGGCGCGGGGCGAGGTCATCGACATCGTCGACTTCGGCGTGGTTCCGATGCCGCCCGACATGGGCAGCTACTACCCGGAGGACAACGGCCCGATCCGTTCCGACCTGCGGCCGCTCGAGATCACCCAGCCCGATGGTCCGAGCTTTCGCGTCGAGGGGAATCGGATCGAGTGGCAGGGGTGGTCGGTGCGGGTCACCCTGGATCCAACCGAGGGACTGGTGCTCCACGACCTCGCGATCGCCGACGGAGGACGCCGACGTCAGGTCCTGCGGCGGGCCGCGATCGCCGAGATGGTCGTGCCCTACGGCGACCCCGGACCGATCCACGGCTGGAAGAACGCGTTCGACGCGGGGGAGTGGGGCCTCGGGCGAATGGCGAACTCGCTGACCCTCGGGTGCGACTGCCTGGGCGAGATCCACTACTTCGATTCGGTCACGGCCGACGAGCACGGCCGCCCGACGGTCATGCCGGACGTCATCTGCATGCACGAGGAGGACTACGGGATCCTCTGGAAGCACCATGACATGCATTCCGGTCGGACCGAGGTGCGTCGCTCACGCCGGCTGGTGATCTCCTCGATCGCCACCGTCGGCAACTACGAGTACGGCTTCTACTGGTACCTGTACCTCGACGGCACCGTTCAACTCGAGGTGAAGCTCACCGGCATCATGTCGACCGCCGCGCTGTCCGACGACGAGCCGGTTCCGCCCCACGCTCGCCGCATCGCACCTGGTCTCACCGCTCCGGTCCATCAGCACCTGTTCTGCGCACGCCTCGACATGGCGGTCGACGGTGGGCTCAACGAGGTGTGGGAGACGGAGGTCATCTCGATGCCGCGGGGCGACGACAATCCCTGGGGGAACGGGATGGCGGTGGAGTCGACCAGGCTCGAGAGCGAGCTCGCCGCCCGGCGTCGCACCGACCCGGCCCGCAACCGGACCTGGCGCATCGTCAACCCCGGGTCGCGCAACCGACTGGGGGATCCGGTGGGGTACAAGCTGTTGGCGGGCGCGACCCCGACCCTGTTGGCCCACCCCGACTCGAGCATCGGTCGACGGGCCGGGTTCGCGACGGAGAACCTCTGGGTCACGCCCTACGACCCCGCTCAGCGTCGCCCCGCCGGTGACTACCCGAACCAGCACGCCGAGCCCGACGGGTTGGCGACCTGGACCGAGGCGGATCGATCCATCGTTGGCACCGACGTCGTGGTGTGGCACACCTTCGGGGTCACCCACGTTCCGCGGCCCGAGGACTGGCCGGTCATGCCCGTCGAGTACGCCGGGTTCCACCTGATTCCCGTCGGCTTCTTCGACGGCAACCCGTCGCTCGACGTGCCGGCGACGACGGCCTCGCACTGTAACGACGACTGATCGCCCACACCGCGGGGTCCATCGCTTTGTGCCGCCCCCATGGGGCCTGAGCCCCAGCGGGGCATCACAGAGCGGGATCGGGTTACCGTGCGGCCGTGACCTTCGGAAGCGCATCGACGACCGACGAGGTGCTCGATGGTGTCGACCTGTCCGGCACATGGGTGCTGATCACCGGGGCATCGGCCGGGCTCGGGGTGGAGACGGCTCGGGCCGCCGCGGCACACGGCGCCAACGTGATCCTCGGTGTCCGCGACGTCGAGAAGGGAGAGGCCGCGTCGGAGGTGGTCCGGGCCGCGGCGCAGGCCGGCGGTGGACTGGTCGAGCTCCGCGAGGTCGACCTGGCGTCGCTCGAATCGGTTCGTGCCTTCACCGACGCGGTCGGCGCCGACCATGATCGACTCGACACGATCATCGCCAACGCCGGCGTGATGGCGGTCCCCGAGAGCCGCACGACCGATGGGTTCGAGCTGCAGTTCGGCACGAACCACCTTGGTCACTTCGTGCTCGTGAACCGGCTCCGACCCTTGTTCGGCTCCGGCCCGGCGAGGATCGTGAACCTGTCGTCGCGTGGCCACCGGTTCAGCGATGTGGAGCTCGACGACGTGAACTTCGAGGCGACCCCCTACGAGCCGTGGCAGGCCTACGGTCGCTCGAAGACCGCGAACGTCCTGTTCGCGGTCGAGCTCGACCGTCGGGGCCGGGATCGGGGCCAGCGGGCCTGTGCGGTGCACCCCGGAACGGTCCCCACCGAACTCAGCCGATACCTCACCCACGAGACGCTCGAGTCGTTGCCGACCGCCCGGGCGAACGTCGAGACGGTGTGGAAGGAGCCGCCGGCCGGAGCCGCGACCAGCGTGTGGGCTGCCTTCGTCGGCGGCGGTGACGAGGTGGGCGGCCGGTACTGCGAGGACTGTCACGTCGGCGAGATCGTCGACGACCTGGCCAGCCCGACCGGCGTCTTCGCCTATGCGCTCGACCCGGGACGGGCTCGACAGCTCTGGACCCGATCCGAAGAGCTCGTCGGCGAGTCGTTCCCGGACTGAGCGGTCGGCATCGTGGCGTCCCGCGAAGTTCGACCGGTGGCACTCGTGACCGGTGCCAGTCGAGGCATCGGCAAGGCGTCCGCGCTCGCGCTGGCGGACGCGGGATTCGACGTCGCCATCACCGCTCGCACCGTCCGCGAGGGTGAGGGCCGGGCGGAGCCGAACACCGTTCGTGACGACTCGGTCGTCGCGGTTCCGGGCAGCCTCGAGACGACCGTGTCGGACCTCGAAGCCCGCGGAGCCCGGGCGTTGGCGATCCCGATGGACCTGCTCGACCGCGACGCCGTGATCGGCGCGCCGGCCACGGTCCTCCGCGAGTGGGGACGGATCGACGTCCTGTTCAACAACGCGATCTACCAGGGACTCGGGGTCATGGATCGGGTCCTCGACCTCACACCCGACGCACTCGAGCGGATCATGCTGGGGAACTTCGTGCACCAGATCCTGCTGACCCAGCAGGTCGTGCCACACATGGTCGAACGGGGCAGCGGCCGGATCATCGACATGGTGTCGGGCTCCGCGCGGTACGACCCGCCCGCGCCGGCGGGTGAGGGTGGTTGGGGCATCGCCTACTCGGCATCGAAGGCCGCCTTCGCCCGGTTCGCCGGCGGGATCGAGGCCGAGTTCTCGGATCGGGGAGTCCGGGCGTTCAACGTCGACCCCGGCAACGTCGTGACCGAGAAGCGTCGGGCGCTGCATCCCGACGACGACTTCGAGGCCGGGTTCGGCTCCGAACCGGCGGAGGCCACCGGCGCCGTCGTCGCCTGGCTGGCATCGTCACCCGATGCGGTCCGCTTCGTCGGGAAGTGGATCTACGCCCCGAAGCTCTGCGGCGATCTCGGACTCCTGCCCGGATACCCGCCAGACCCGGTCTGACCCGAACTGTGATGCGGAACGCGCCCTCGGGCGCTCGTTCTGCATCACAGAACGGGGTGGTGGGGGGTCGACGTCGAACGCGCGGCGCCGGGCTGCCACACTGTCCTCATGACCCCCGATCCAACGAGTGCGCCCGGTCCGGTCACCGTGGTCGAGGTCTCGCCCCGCGACGGTCTCCAGGCCGATCCGGCGGACCTCACCACGGACCAGAAGGTCGAGCTCATCCTGCGAGCAGTCAGGGCGGGCATCCGCCGCATCGAAACGGTCAGCTTCGTGAACCCCGACCGGGTGCCGAAGATGGCTGATGCCGACGCGGTGATGGCTGCGCTCCACGCCGACGGGACCATGTCCGACCTCGGCGCCAACTCGATCGGCCTGGTCCTCAACCGCCGGGGATTCGACCGGGCGGTGGACGCCGGGGTCGACGAGGTCAACGCCGTCGTGGTCGTCACCGACACCTTCGCCCGGGCGAACCAGGGACGCGACACCGAGGGTCTCGTCGAGGTCGCGGTGGACATCTGCGAGGCGGCGCGTGCCGCTGGGATCCCCGCGTCGGTGACGCTGGCCGCATCCTTCGGCTGCCCCTACGAGGGTGAGGTGGGCGTCGACCGGCTCCAGGGTGTGATCGAGGCCGTCGTGGCCGGAGGTCCCACCGAGCTCGCGCTGGCCGATTCGATCGGAGTGGCGGTCCCGACCGACGTGCGGGAACGGGTCGGGGTGGCCAGGGACGTGATCGGCGACCGCCCCATCACCCTGCGCACCCACTTCCACAACTCCCGCAACACCGGCCTGGCCAACGCCGCGACCGCGGTCGAGGTCGGCGTGTCGGTGCTCGACTCGTCACTGGGCGGGGTGGGTGGTTGTCCCTTCGCGCCTCGGGCCACCGGCAACATCCCCACCGAGGACCTCGTCTACCTGTTGCATCGGATGGGGTATCCGACCGGGATCGACCTTCCCGCGTTGTGCGACGTCGCCGAGTGGATCGAGACGGCGCTCGGCCACCCCGTTCCGGGGTTCCTGGCCAAGGCGGGCATCTTCCCCGATTCGGTGACGACGGCTCGGGCCGCCTCGGTCGCCTGAGTTCCCGTCGATCGCCCGACGGTCGAGATCACCCGCGACGCGAGGCCCGCAGCGCTACCTTTCTCCGCTGGTACGAGTCCCCCGGTACCCCGACGAAAGAGTGACAGCATGGCCATCGACACCTTCTTCGCGTTCATCGGCACCTACGACGACCTCGCCGACGCGCTCGCCGACTACGACGCGATCCGGAGCCTGCATTCAGAGCTGGGCCTGATCGACGCCTACGACGCCGCCGTCGTCGAGCGACGTGAGGACGGCAAGGTCAAGATCGTCAAGAAGCACGAGACGCCGACCCGCGTCGGGGGCGTGCTCGGAGGTGGCGTCGGCCTCGCGACCGGACTGGCCATCGCGCTGTTCCCGGCTGCCGCCATCGGCGGCGGCCTCATCCTCGGAGCGACCGGGACCGGTGCTCTGCTGGGCTCGGTGGCCGGTCACGCCGCCGCAGGGATGCACCGCAAGGATCTCAAGGAGCTCGGCGAAGCGCTCGATGAGGGAACGGCGGGCCTGGTCGCGGTCGGGGTGGCCGATACCGAGGCGAAGATCGAACGTGCGATGAAGCACGCGAAGAAGACCGAGAAGCGGGAGCTCAAGGCCGACACCGAAGCGATCGAGGCCGACGCCAAGGCGTCAGCCGACGGAGGGTGAGCGTCGGCCGACTGAGGGTCAGCGTCGACCGACCGGGGCTCAACCCCGATCGCGGACCCGTTCCGACAGCACCCGCGGCGCCAGCAGGCAGTAGCTGTCGGTCACGAGACCCGTGACCTCGTCCCAGTCGACCGATCCTGCGTCGTCATCGAGGATCAGGCCGGCGATGTTCTCGAACCACACGGGCTTGAAGTACGGAGCTTCCGCTTCGCGCAGGGCCTCGAGCTCGATGCCCTCGGATCGGAAGGTCAACACGATGGCTGGCCCGTCGGTCCCCGCGGCGCGGGCGTAGGCCGGCGGCCAGCCGTCGTCGATCGCGACCACGTGGGCGAAGTTCTTCTTCCGGATCACCCAGCGGATGCCCGCCCACGCCTGCTCCTCGAGCACCTCGGGTAGCTCGAGGCAGATCGCCCGCAGGCGCGACAGGTGTTCGTCCGGCACATCCGGCCGGGGAACACCTCGAGCAGGATCGGTCATCGCGCTTTCAGGCTACGGACGACTCCTCCGATCAGGTCCGACCATTCGTCGGGGTCGGTCGGGGCGAGGTCCATCGACCCGATCAGGACCGAACCGAGGGCGACGATCATCGAGAACCTCGCCACGGTGTCGGGTGAGACCCGCTCGTCGACCTCGCCGCTCGCCTGACCACGTTCGATGAGTTGGGCGAGCAGGCGCTCCCGCTCGGCGAAGGTCTCGGCCAGGAGGCGGGCAGCTTCAGGGTCGCGTCGTGCCGCGACGATCGCCTCGATCATCAACGCGCCCCGATCGTCCGGAGCCCGGGCGAGCTCCGATCCGAGCGAGGCGAGCAGCGACGTCACGTCATGATGGTCGAGGCGGCCGAGCACGGCGTCGAGCTCGGCGTCGGTGTGGGCGCGGAGCATGGCGACGAACAGTTCGGCCTTACCTCCGTAGTGGAGGTAGATCGGACCGCTGCTGGTGCCGGCCTCGGCGGTGATCTCGGCGATGCTCGCACCCTCGTATCCGGATCGGGCGAACACCGTGGCGGCGGCGCGGAGAAGGTCGGCCTTCGTCTCCTCGGGACTCACCCCGGCCTTGCGGCCCACGTCAGCCGTTCTTCGGCAGCGACGAGAACGGGACGGTCGACAGGTTGCCCGGCTCCTTGGGCAGGCCGAGGGCCCGCTCGCCGATGATGTTCCGCTGGATCTGGTCGGTGCCGCCGTAGATCGGAGGGGCCTGGGCGTAGAGCGCCGTCATCGTGATCATCGGAAGGAACGGGTTGCCGATGGCGGCGTCGAGCGCGTCCTTCTGCTCGGGGGTGTAGGCGTGGAGCATTCCCGCCGCCCCGGCGATGCGGAGGCCGAGGTCGCGCTGGAGCCGCATGATCGAGCTCATCGACAGCTTGGAGATGTTGGCCATCCCGGGAATGTCGCCCCCGGCCGCCCGCGTGGACTTGAGTCGCTCGTTGTTCATGCGGCCCAGTTCGCCGAGGATGTGGAGGTCGACGAGGTCCTGGCGGATGGTCGGGTCGGTCGACGTGCCGTTGCCCTGGGCGTATCCGATCAGGAGCGCGGCGGCCGACGGCGCCTTCTTCTCCTTCTTCGCCTCGGCAGGCTTCTGCGCTCGGGCGAGCGCCTTGGCAGCGGCGTTGGGATCGACGAAGTCGCCGACGCGCCGGTCGAGCTTGCCGGCGATCGTGCCGGGCTCGACCATGGCGGCGCCCCCACCGCCGCCACCGGCTCCGAGACTGGCCCGTTCGTTCGCGAGCGTGGTGTTGGCTGCGGCCCACCCCTGGTTCAGGTCACCGATGATCGCCGAGTCGCCCACGCGGGCATCGGTGAGGAAGACCTCGTTGAACATGGCGTGGCCGGTCATCTCGCGCAACGGGCGCAGTTCGATGCCGGGCTGGTGCATGTCGCAGGCGAACCAGGTGATGCCCTGGTGCTTGGGTGCGTCGGGCGCGGTGCGGGCCAGCAGCATGCCCATGTCGGCGGTCTGGCCGAGCGACGTCCAGACCTTCTGTCCGTTGACGATCCACTCGTCGCCGTCCTTGATGGCGCGGGCGGTCAGGCCGGCGAGGTCGGAGCCGGCGCCCGGCTCGCTGAAGAGCTGGCACCAGGCCTGCTGTCCCGTGACGATGTCCCGCACGTAGGTGTCGATCTGGTGCTGGGTGCCGTGGGTCGCGATGGTCGGGGCGGCGAGCATCAGGCCGAGACCGGCCGGGGCGCCAACGGCGCCGAACGCCGCGATCTCGCGTTGGACGATGACGGCGTCGCTCCGGGACAGCCCGCGCCCGTACGCGTTGGTGGGCAGCGTCGGCGCCGCCCAACCGGCCGTGCCCAGTCGTTCCCACCACTGGGCAACCGTGAGTTCCGGGTCCCAGTTCTCGGCGAGCCACGTCCGCAGTTCGGTGACCAGGTCGGTCGCGGGTGCGGAGGTCGGTGCGGCGTCGGTGATCGTCATGGCCAGCATGATAAGGGACGTTTGTTATTTAGTGCGAGCAGACGCAGTGTCACGGGAACTGGGCGGATCGGAGCGGTGCTGTCAGCCCGAGCCGCACTGTCCGATCGCGCCGCGCAGGCCGACCGCCCCGACACAGCCGATGCAGTCAACGCAGTCGATGCACGCAACGCAGCCCACGCACCGCCGGCACCTGACGCACGCCACTGTGCCGATGCACATCGAGACACCGACTCCGAAGAGGGTGACCAGGCTCGCGAACACGCCTGCGCTGCCGGCCGTCGCCACGCTTCCCGCCACGCCGGCCGAACCGGATGTGGCGATGCTGCCCGCCACTCCGGCGCTGCCCGCGGTGGCCACGCTTCCCGCCACCGCGACGCTGCCGGTCGTGGCGACGCTTCCGGCCACCGCGACGCTGGCGGACGTGGCGACGCTGCCCGCGGTCGCGATGCTCGGGGCGGCCGCGATCGACCGCTCCTGATCGTTCGACAGGTTCCGGTCTTCCGGGCCGGCGGGCGATTCGACCCCGGTGAGTTTCACCCGGCCCATGGGCCGTTCCCTCCGATGCGATCCACCTCGAGCGTGACGGTCACGGCGCTGGTCGAGCCCTTGAGATTGAGCGGATGGTCCGCCCGACCGACATAGGTGCGGCACAGGTCATCGCACAGCGCCCGGTCGACCGGCCCGATGTCGATCACGCGACCCTGGATCACGAGGTGCTGCTGCGTCCCCTTGGCGTTGCGGGCCTCGTCCTCGATCGACAGCACGATGCGAGGATCGCGACGGAGGTTCCTCACCTTGGCCGTGGCGCTCTCGGTGCAGAAGACCACGTTCTCGCCGCGGACGCCGCACCACACCACGGAGACCTGCGGAGTCCCGTCGGTGTTGACGGTGACCACGTGGGCCAAGGCGTCGGATCCGAGCAGCGCCTCGACGGGTGCAGGGATCGTTCGGAGCGTCGTCATGTCACGCCTCCCGGGTGCGAGCGGTTCTCGAAAGCGTACGTACCCCGGGTCCGTCCTGCTCCCTCGTTCGCTCATCTCGCAGAGTTCACGTGCTGCCGACGCGCTCCCGGGCCATCAATCGTCGAACTTGGCCACGAGGCGGCCCAGCATGGTGGTGTTCCGGCTCGTCGAGGTGTTCGGGCCGAGGATGCGCTCCCAGTCCCGCTTCTTGAGCGGCGAGTCGCTCGAACGGCCGTGCATCAGCCAGTGGACGTCGCGGCCCCGCACGACGAGCGTGTCGAAGGAGTTCGACATCGCCTCGAGGTCGCGCGCCTGGGTGGCGGTCGGGCTCGACTTGAGGAAGGTGACGAAGTGGGTGTCGTCGGTTGCGGGGTTGAACGGCGCCTCGGCAACGAGACCCCGCAGTTCCGACGCGGTCCGCACGAAGGTCGTGCACTCGAAGCCGAACTCTCGCTCGTAGGCCGTCTGAAGTCGGTCCTCGATCGCCTCGCGTCGACCCGTTCCGTCGAACACGACGTTGCCGCTGTTGACGTAGGTCCACACCTCGTCGAATCCGGAGTCGATCGTGACCGACGCGAGGCGCTTCATGTCGACCCG
>Ga0190271_10001697_pt1 | contig 12793 bp, 12 predicted proteins | sample Popmic356T_FD_133747 | JGI IMG/M metagenome (GOLD analysis project Ga0190271, IMG submission 133747) | Populus adjacent soil microbial communities from riparian zone of Weber River, Utah, USA - 356 T | ecosystem: Environmental > Terrestrial > Soil > Riparian zone | place: USA: Utah | collected...
CACGAAGCCCGAGGAGGTCGCCATGTACATGCCGGTCGCCATGACGACGAGGCAGCCGAGCACGGTCGGCCGGCGGCCGATCTTGTCGGCGAGCCCGCCCAAGAAGATCGACCCGAGCGCCATGCCGATGAGCTCCGCCGACAGCACGAAGCCGAGCGCCTGCGGGCCGAGACCCCATTCCGAGCGGATACCGGGGGACGCGAAGCTGATCGACAGCACGTCGAAGCCATCGAGGGCATTCAGAAAGATGGTGATCCCGATGATGACGACCTGCATCGTCGTCATCGGCAACTTCAGTAGCGCGTCACGCGGATCGCTGTGCAATGTCGTTTCCCCCGAGCGTTGCGACTGGCCGTCTTGGCGGCCTGCGAAGCGCGAGCGTAGCACTTTCTCCACATATGCGCCCATGGCCACGATTCTTAAGGTAAGTCGAGCCGGCTTTATGGCCGGGGCCGAATACGGTATTTTCTCGGCCTCGATTCGCAAACCACACCGAGAACAAATGCCAACTCGTCTTACGGCGACCTTGTTCACCATCGGGCTCGCCGCTGTCGCGGCGCCCGCGAGCGCGCAGTGGGCGTCGTACCCGACGCCGAACGTGCCGCGCAACGCAAACGGCACGGTGAACACCACCGCGCCCGCACCGCGCACGGCCAACGGCAAGCCGGATTTGAGCGGGCTCTGGGAGATCTACTTGAGCTCGATTGCTGCGGCTCCGCCGCCCGGGCAAGCGAGCCCGTCGCGCTCACTGCAAGACGAGGCGAACGGCAGCGGCGACCAGCTCGGTCTACCAGCGAGCACCCCGCCCGCGGATCCGAACGCGCCGCCGCGCGCGACGTTCTTCGACATCGGCGCGAACATCGAAGGCGGCCCGCCGTTTCAAGACTGGGCGCGCGACCTGCGTGCGCAGCGCGTGGCCGACAACCAAAAGGACAATCCCGACGCGAACTGCTTGCCGATGGGCTTCATGCAGCTCCACTTGCATCCGCAGCCGCGCAAGATCGTCCAGACGCCCGAGCTCATCGTCATCATGTACGAGGGCAACCAGGGCCTGAGACAGATCTTCATGGACGGGCGCAAGCTGCCCGAGGTCAACGAAGACTTGCAGCCGTGGTGGTACGGCTATTCGATCGGCCGCTGGGAAGGCGATACGCTCGTCGTCGAGTCCGTCGGTTTTCGCGAGGACGGCTGGCTCGACGTCTTCGGCAGCCCGCTGACCGAGCAAGGCAAGCTCATCGAGCGGTGGCGGCGTCCCGATTACGGTCACCTCGAGATCGATGTGACCGTCGACGACCCGAAGGCGTACACGAAACCGTTCACCGTACGCGTCAGCCATCAGCTCACGGTCGACCAGGAGCTCATCGAGTTCATCTGCAACGAGAACGAGAAGTCCTCGCAGCACTACGATCCATAAGATTCCAAGGAGCACCGCATGAAACGCCTTTCCACTCTGATGGTCACCGCTGCGGGCGCCCTGCTGCTGACGACTTCGGCCTCGGCACATCACTCGTTCGCGGCCGAGTTCGACCGCGCGATGCCGATTACCGTCACGGGCACCGTCACGAAAGTCGAATGGATGAACCCGCATGCGCGTTTCTATATCGACGCGAAGGATGACGCCGGCAAGACCGTGAACTGGGACTTCGAGCTCGCGAGCCCGAACGGCCTCATGCGCCGCGGCTGGAACCGCAACTCGATGAAGCTCGGCGACACCGTGACGGTGACGGGCCATCGCGCCAAGAACAACCCGCTCGTCGGCAATGCGAGCACGGTCACGCTCGCGGACGGCAAGAAGCTGTTCGCAGGCTCGTCGATCGAAAACGATGCTGCGGCGCAGCCCGCGCAGCCCACGCAGTAACGAGCTCTCGTGAGGTACCGAACCGCAGCATGCGCTGCACTTGGAATCACGCTCGCGCTCGCCGCGTCATTGCCGGCCGCAGCACAGTGGCCGATCTTCGAGGCCAAGCATGCGCCGCGCAAAGCGGATGGCACCGTCAACGTCGAAGCGCCCGCGCCGCGCGCGGCTGACGGCCACCCCGACCTATCGGGACTCTGGGAGCGCGTCGGCCCGGGCGGCGCGAACCCGAATTTCGACGCGCTGCAATCGCCGGACGGCGGCCCGCCCGCAGCCACCTTCTGGAACCTCGGCGCCGGGGTTCGCGGCGGCCTCCCCTTCACGCCGCTCGCCGCGATGCTGCGTGACGAGCGCATGGCCGACAACCAGAAGAACAACCCCGACGCGTTGTGCCTACCGATGGGCTTGACGCAGCTTCACCTGCATCCGCAACCGCGCAAGATCGTGCAGGCGCCGGGCCTGATTCTGATCATGTACGAGGGCAACGAAGGCCTGCGGCAGATCTTCACGGACGGCCGGCCGTTGCCGGTGCTCGACGAGAACCTCCAGCCCTGGTGGTACGGGTATTCGGTCGGGCGCTGGGAAGGCGACGAGCTCGTCGTCGAGACGGTCGGCTTCCGCGACGACGTGTGGCTCGACGTGCAGGGCGCCCCGTTGACGGGCCAGGGGACGATGACGGAACGCTTTCGCCGGCCGAATTACGGCACGTTGCAGATCGACCTAACTATTGAAGATCCAGCAGCTTACAAGCAACCTTTCACGGTTCGTGTGAACCAGCGATTGTTCCCCGACGCAGAGCTCATCGAGTTCATCTGCAACGAAAACGAGAAGTCGATCCAGCATTACGACCCCTGACGAAATCGCCGCTCAAAACCCGCGTATCATGTAAGCCATCGCTAAGGGCTGCGACCGGCAGCCCAGTCGGGGAGCGAATGCGGTTGCCGCGGTCGTCCATATCATCGGGTTGGGTCTTGCTCGCGTGCGGCACGCTGGCGGGCTGCAGCGCTGAGCCACCGCCCCCCGCCGCCGGGCTCGGCCAATACCCGCCCGCGACGCTCGCGGAAGCCGTGCTGCTGCGTAACGCCACGGCTATCGAGAACTTCCTCGCGCTCGGCGTCGACCCGAACGAGCCCGAGGCCGACGGCACGACGCCCCTGATGCGCGCCGTTCACGGCCAGATGCCGAACACGGCCCAGCTCCTCATCGACGCCGGGGCCGACGTCAGGAAGGCGAACTCCTACGGCGTGACGGCGCTGTACATCGCCGCGCGAGCCGCCGACAGCGTGGCCACACGGATGCTGCTCGCGGCCGGAGCCGACGCGAACGCGGCGTTGCCGACGTCGGGCGAGACGGTTCTGATGACGGCTGCGAAGGCCGGCAGCCCCGAGGTCGTCGGCGCCTTGCTGACGGGCGGCATCGAGGGCGTTTCGCTCGCGCAGCTTGCTGAAGCGCGCGCAGCCGCACGAATCGCAGACGCCGCCGGGTATTCGCTGCTGCCGAACCCGGCCATGACCCCCAACTATGCGGACGTCGACGCGCGCGAGCGCTGGTACGGACGCACCGCGCTCATGATCGCGGCCGCCGAGGGGCATCTCGACGCCGTGCGGCTGCTCGTCGAAGCGGGCTCCGACCTGCACCTCACCGACGAGGAAGGCTCGACGGCGTTATCGCTGGCGCGCAGCTACGGCCACCTCGACGTGGCCGCGCTGCTCGCGCAAGCCGGCGCGGATTAGAACTCGAACTTCAGACCGACGCGCAGCGTCCGCGGCTCCTCGGACCGGCTCATGCGGCAGTTCGTGACCTCGCAATCGATGTCTTCCGACGTCAACCCCGGCGGGTCGAGGCCGTCGACGTACGCCTCGTACCAATAGACGATGTCCTTACCGTCCCCGTCGAGCAGGTTCAACAGCTCGGCGTACAAGGTCGCCCGTCCGAATTTGTAGGCGCCGCGCACACCGACAGAAGTCTCCGCGTCCGCGCGCTGCGAGTTGTCGGGTACGAGCGCGTACTCGCCCATGTAGCGAACGCGAAGGCTCGCCTCCCACTTGTCCTTGACGGCCGAGATGCCGAGCTGGCCCGCGTGCTCGAGGGAGCCCTCGATGTGCTGGCCGTCGGGGTTGTCGACGTAGCGCGCAGTGTTGCCCGTGTAGACGGCATCGATGCCGAGCCAGTCGACGGGTTGCCAGAACGCCGTGAGCTCGTAGCCCTCGCGGCGCGAGCCGCCGCGCGGCTCGACGGAGTTCGAGTCGCCGACGAAGATCAGCTCGCTGTCGAGGTCCAGCCACCAATACGCGGTCGTGAGCTTGACGGCACCGAGCTCGAAGCGTGCGCCGGCCTCGTAGCCCGTGCCCGGGGCCAAACCCTCGATCGGGTCGTCGGGGTTCACGACCCCACGCGCGTCGTTCGAATGGAAGCCCTCGCCCCAGTTGCCGTAGACCTCGACGTTGTTGCTGATCGTGTACGCGAGGCCAACCTTCGGCGACACGCGCGAGTCCGTCGCGCTGCCTTCGAAGCTGCCCGGCGTCTTCGCAGTCGCCTCGAAGTCGTAGGTGTCGCCGCGCAATGCTCCCATCAACCGCAAACGGTCCGTCGCCGACCAGCTCGTTTCGATGAACACGCCGAGCGACGTTTCTTGAATGGCGTTTTGACTGATGTTCGCCACGAACTGGCCGGCATCGTACTCGTCGAGCCCGACGTTGCTGATGTCGTCGTAGCGGAACTCGCCGCCGACCGTGACGGACACTCTGTCCGCTTCGACGATCGTGCGCTCGTAGCGGCCACCCGTCGTCCAGCGCTTGTCGAACTGATTGATCTGGAAGTCGTAGGTCGGGTTCGACTGCATGAACCAGTCGTAGGCCTGTACGTAAGCCGACGCACGCCACACATCACCATCGAGCTGCGCGCTGGCGATCCAACGCTCGGTATCGCCGTCGGGCGTCAGGTCGAGCGTGCAAAACGCGTCCGCGCAGACGTCCGTGCCGATCGCCCGCTCGGGAATCTGCTCGGTCGGATGCCAGTTGCCGTCGTAACCCGAGAACGTGACTGCCAGCGTGCCGAACTCCGTCGGCCGCCGATACTTGCCCCAGAACGACGTGTGCGCGAGGTCTTCGTTGAGCTGCCATGGGCCGTCGTAGCTCTTGTTCTCGATCAAGCCCGTGAGAGTGGCTTCGTTATCGAGCTCGATCGTGCCGCCGCCCGCGAGCCTGAGCCAGGCGTCCTCGCCGGTCTCGAGAGCAATGAACGGCGCGTCGAGCCGGTCGATCGTGCTGATGAACGCGGCGCCCGCCATCGCGAAGTCGCCGGTGTCCCCGCGGTACGGCCCCTTTCGATAGTCGATACGGTTGACAATCTCGGGCAGAAGGCCGTTGACGTCGAGGTATCCCTGCCCGTGGCCGTGGGATCGCAGATTCCACGGCGTGCCGTCCACGTAGGTCGTGAAGTCGGTGCCGTGGTCGAGGTTGAAGCCCCGTAAGAAATATTGATTGGCCTTGCCGCTACCGGAATGCTGCACGGCCACCATGCCTGGCACGGCTTCGAGCAGCTCCGCGACACGCAGCATCGGCCGCACGAGCAAGTCGGCGCCGGCGATGGTGCCTTCGCTGGCTGCTTCGGCTGTGCCGACGAGCTCCAGGCTACGGCCGAAGACGAGGACCTCCTCGAGCCCATCGTCGGGCTGCGCCGCGGGAGCGGGCTGACCCTGCTGAGCAAGGGCGATCGGCGACGCCAGGGTAGCGACGACCGCGGCCGCCAGTGTGGATAGACGTAGGTTCGCGCTTCGAAGAGATGACATAAATAGAAGTGACTCGCCGATTGCAGGGGCGCAATCGTGGCGACACTCCTCTTTTCTGTCACGCAATTAACGGTTGTCTTAACCGCTAACGCTGCGTTAACCCGAACGGGGGCAAGCATTTGCGTGCGCGTCGGCTATAGTAGCGCCCCGGCCGAAACCAAGAACGCGTCATCGGGGTTCTCATGGAAAAGACGTACAAAGGCAGCTGCTTCTGCGGCGCCGTTACCCTCGCCGTGACCGGCGAGCCCGTGACTATGGGCTATTGCCATTGTGAGTCGTGCCGCCATTGGTCGGCCGGTCCCGTCAACGCCTTTACCCTGTGGCGCCCCGGCGCCGTGAAGATCACCTCGGGCGCCGAGAACATCAGCAGCTTCAGCAAGACGCCGAACAGTGTTCGAAAATGGTGCAAAGCCTGCGGCGGCCACCTGCTGACGGAGCATCCGTCGATCAAGCTCATCGACGTTTATGCCGCAGTGCTGCCCGCGCTCGAGTTTCGGCCGCGCGAGCACCTGCATTACCAAGAAGCCGTGCTGCGAATCGTCGATTCGTTGGCGAAGCACAAGGACCTGCCGAAATCGGCCGGCGGCTCCGGCGTCCTGTTGCCGTCGTAGCTAACGGCCGCCGCGTAACCGCGTCGGGGACAGATCTATAGATCTGTCCCCTCGTTCAGCCTAGCGGGGGCGATTCAGCAGCAAGCGCTGCACGCCGCCGGAGCGTTCCGGGTCGTTCCCATACGAAGCGCGGTTACAGAGGAACAAGTCGGCGCGCCCGTCGCCGTCGAAATCGGCCACCTCGACGTCGAAGCCGTTACCTTCGGCCGAGGGCGGCAGCACCGAGCCGCGCGCGGCCACCGAGAAACGCGCTTTGCCGTCGTTGAGCAGCACGCGGTAGTCGCCGGCCGCCCGCTCGAACACCGTGTTCGGCGCGACGACATCGAGGTCCGCGTCGCCGTCGAGATCGACGGCCTGAATCGTGAAGTTACTGGCGTCTCCGGTGGGCGGCACCGAACCTGCGGGGGCCGACGAGAACATTCCCTTGCCGTCGTTCAGCAGCAACGTGTCGACGTCGGGCTCGTCGAGCACGAACCGCACGTTGCCTACGACGAGGTCGAGATCGCCGTCGCCGTCGAAATCGGCCGCGCGCACCTCGCGCGATTCGTCGTTCTCGCGCGGTAAGTGCGTCGCTGTCACGTCGACGAGCAGGCCGTCGTCGTTACGGTAGAGCTGGTTCTGCCCTTCATTCGCGACGGCGACGTCCAGGTCCCCGTCGCCATCTGCGTCGAACACCTCGAGATCCTGCGTGCGCGATTCCGGGCCGCTCTGCCGCCAGCGCGTCGCCGTCTCGTCGCGGAACCGGCCCGTGCCGTCATTGATGAGCGCGCGATCGGTCCCGATGTTGCCCGTCAGCACGTCGGGCGCGCCGTCGTCGTTCAGGTCGAGCACGACGAGCGCATTCGACACGTCGTCGGGCACGAGCCGCTCGCTGACATCGGTGAAGCGGCCCGCGCCATCGTTGAGATACAGCTCGTCCTTGCGGTCGTCCTCGCTGACGAGCACGAGATCGAGGTCGCCATCACCGTCGAAGTCGGCGAACGCGACGTCCTCGCTATCGTGCTGCGTACGCGGCAGCTGCGCCGATGCGTTGCGGAACCGTGCAGCGCCGTCGTTGAGCAAGAGCACGTTCGGCTCGTACTCCATCGCGAGCGCGAGGTCGAGGTCGCCGTCGCCGTCCGCGTCGCCCGCAGCCGCGTCCATGCAAGGACCGGCGAGGCCGTTCGGGAGGTGCGTCGCCGTGACCTCGCTATAAAGCGGTTGCGCCGCAGCATGGCCACCGATCGATGCGAGCGCCGCTATGAGAATTCCCCTACGCATGACGTGCTCCCCTCGCCCCTTCACGAGAACGTTAGTTCGCGCCGGTCGACGGTAGTTCGATTTCTGTATCCTGAGCCAACTATGAAAGCGCCAAGACCCACGAGCATCGATGACTACATCGCCGGCTTCCCACCGGCCGTCCGGGCGATTCTGCGCCGAGTACGCCGCACCGTGCGCAGCGCAGCCCCGAACGCCCGTGAGGTCATCAGCTACTCGATGCCGGCACTGAAGCAGAGCGGGATCCTCGTGTACTTCGCGGCGTTCAAGCACCACATCGGCCTCTTCCCACCGATCACGGGCGACGCGCGGCTCACCCGGGCGGCGGCGCACTACGCCGGGCCGAAGGGCAACCTGCGGTTTCCGTACGACGAGCCCATTCCCTACGAGCTCATTGCGGCGCTGACGGAGCTGCGCGCGCGGCAAGACGCGGCGAAGACGGTCAGTCGACGACGGGCTCCGGCCGCAAGACGGCCTTCGCGTGCTCGTCGATGATGATGCGCTCGAGCCCGTGGTGCTCGCGCTGGCGCACGCGGATGATCAGGAACACGGCGACGATGATGAGCCCCACGACGAGGCCCCACCATAGACCGACAGCGCCGTAGCCGAGGCCGAAGCCGAGCCACAGGCTCACGGGCACGCCGATGCACCAGAAGCCGATGACGTTGACGATCATCGGCATGCGCGTGTCGCCGAGGCCGCGCAGCAACCCGATCGCGACGACCTGGAGCCCGTCGAACACCGCGAACAGGCCGGCCAGCGGAAGCAGCAACGCGGCGAGCGCAAGCACCATCGCGTCACTCGAGTAGACACGGGCGAGCGGCTCGGGCGCCAAAATGAACAACGCGCCCGTGCACAGCATGAAGCCGGCGCCGACGGCGAGCGAAGCAACGGTCGAGCGACGCACGCCCTCGGCGTCGCCGCGGCCGACAGCGTGCCCGACGATGACGGCCGCGGCCGACGACACGCCGAGCGGCACCATGAACGTCAGCGACGCAAGATTCAGCGCGATCTGATGCGCGGCGACCTGAACGACGCCGAGCCAACCCATCAACAGCGCCATGCCGTTGAACGCACCGCCCTCGAGCACCATCTGCCCACCGATCGGCAACCCTAGCTTCAGCATGCGCAGCAGCGGGCGAGGATCGAGCAGATTCGGCGCGACCTCGCGCAAGTAAGGTTTCAGCGTCCGCCAACCGAGCGCGAGCATCAGCACGGCCATGAGCCAGCGGCTCACGGTCGTCGCCCACGCGGAGCCGAGCACGCCCATCGCCGGAAAGCCCAAGTGGCCGTAGATCCAGAGATAGTTCAGCGCGACGTTGACGACGTTCGCGACGACGATCGTGAGGCCGATCGGCAGCACGCGGTGGTGCGCCTGCAGCGTCTGCCGCAGCGCCACGAAGACGTAGAAGGGCAAGACCGACAACGCGTTGCGATGGACGAAGCCGGCCGCGTCTGGAATCACCTCGAGTGGCTGGCCGACGAGCTCGAGCACGGGCCGCACGGTCAGCAGCACGAGTGAGATCGGAACGCTGAGCACGAGCGCCAGAACGAGCCCGCGCTGCAATCCGCGGCGCACCGCGAGCTCGTCGCGCGCGCCGAGCGCCTGCGCGACGATTGGGTCGAGCGCGAACAACACGCCCATGCCGAAAATCGAGATCGCGAAGAAATACATGTTGCCGAGCGCGACCGACGCGAGCGCCTGGGGCGACACGCGGCCGACCATGATGGTGTCGACGACGCCCATCAGCATCGTGCCGACCTGAATCGACACGAGCGGACCCGCGAGGCGCAGCAACGCGCGAAAATCGGCGCGGGTCGGCTTGTGTTCGAGCGCGAAGAGAGACATGGCGGCGAGCGTCGCGAGGGGTGCGCAGCTTAGCTCATCGACACGACCTGTGCCTCACGGGAAAAGCCGCGATCACAGAGCAGCGCGCAACTCGGTCATCAGGCGCACGCGGTCGTCGTCCGCGAGCCGGCGCTCGGGCTGTGCTCGCACATCTTGCGCCCAGATCGGCTGGCGCCAGCGGCTGTCGTTCTTGTAGCGCGGAATCACGTGCCAGTGCAGATGCGGCATGACGTTGCCGAGCGACTCGACATTCATGTGGTCGGGCTCGCAGACGGCGACGATCGCAGTGACCACGCGATGCAGGTCGGCGGCGTACGCGTGCCATTCGGCCGTGGCCAGCTCGTCGAGCCGCGTGACGTGCCGCGGGTCGAACACCAGCACCCCGTGGCCGCGGTACATTTGATTCACGGGCAAATACCACGACGACGCCGTCAGCGTGCGAACGAGCTCCCAGTGCGGCGTCACGTCGGCGCGCGGCGCGTCGAACGGGCAGCCGCGCCCTGCGACCAAGTCGTCCCAGCTCGCCTCCGCCATTACCCACCTCCTCGAATCGAACGCTCGCACTGTAGCACTGCGATGCGCAGCGCAAGTATGCTGGCGGCGTTCGCCAAAACCGGGGTCACGCCATGCCGCGTCACACACTCACCCGCGCTGCCTTCAGTCTCGTTCTGCTCGCTGTCGCTCTTACGGCGTCGGCGCAATCGTTGCAGCCGGCTTCGCCCGACAGCGTCGGGCTGTCCACCGAACGCCTCGAGCGGCTCAGCGATGCGCTCCAGAAATACGTGTACGACGGCCAGGTCGCGGGCTCGGTCACGCTGATCGCGCGGCGCGGCAGCATCGCCTACTTCGAAGCATTCGGGGAGCGGGACCACGAAGCGAAGGCACCGATGCAGACGGACGCGATCTTCCGCATCGCGTCGCAATCGAAAGCCATCGTCAGCGTCGCCGCGATGACGCTCGTCGAGGAAGGCAAGCTGCTGCTGACGGACCCCGTCGGCAAGTACTTGCCGGAATTCATGGAGACGAAGGTCGCCGTCGCCCGCGACGGCGGCGGCTACGACGTCGTGAACGCCGCGCGCCCGATCACCGTTCGCGACTTGCTGACGCACACCTCGGGCTTCGGCTACGGCAACGGCGTCGGCGGCGATCTCTGGACCGCCGCGGGCCAGACGGGCTATTACTTCGCCGACAAGGACGAAGCGATCCGCGACTCCGTGCGGCGCATCGCCACGCTGCCCGCGCATGCACAACCCGGCACGCAGTGGATCTACGGCTACAACACCGACATCTTGGGCGCGCTCGTCGAGGTCGTCGCGCGCAAGCCGCTCGACCAGGTGCTGCGCGAACGCATCTTGGAGCCCCTCGGCATGCGCGACACCGAGTTCTATCTGTCGCCGGGGAAGAGTGGCCGCTTGGCTGCCGTCTACTCGATCAACGACGGCAAGCTCGAGCGCGCGCCGACGCCCGGCAATTCCGTGGGCCAAGGCCACTACGTCGATGGGCCGCGCAAGAATTTTTCGGGCGGCGCCGGCTTGCTCTCGACGGCCACCGACTACGCGCGCTTCCTCCAGATGATGCTGAACGGCGGCGAGCTCGACGGCAAACGCATCTTGAGCCGCAAGACCGTCGAGCTCATGACGACGAGCCATCTGGGCGACATCGCCTACAACGCCGGGCAGGGGTTCGGCCTCGGCTTCTACGTCGTCGAGGATTTGGGCGCGCGCGGCTGGCCGGGCTCCGTCGGCGAGTTTGGCTGGGGCGGCGCGTATCACACGACGTACTGGGTCGACCCGCGCGAGGAGCTCGTCGTCGTGCACCTGACGCAGCTCGTGCCGGCCGGCACCGTCGACGATCAGGCGAAGGTCCGCGCGCTCGTCTATCAGGCGATCGTCGACTGAGCCCGAGGGCGCGCCGCATGGACGCCACGCGCGCCAACCGGTCCGTCATCCTCGAGCTCGCGGCGATCGGCGCGGCGGCGCTCGTGTTCGTCGCGACGTTTCAGGTTCGCCCGCCGTACGTCGACTTCGTCCTCGCCGCGGCCGCGGTCGCGCTCATCGTGCTCAGCGCGGCACGCAGCCGGCGGCTCTGGGCGCTCACCCGCAGCGTCGATCCGACCGGTGCGCGCGGCGCGTGGCGCGCCGCGCTGGCGTTCACGGCCGTCGCGCTCGTCGTGCTCGCCATCGCGGCGGTCATCGTTGCACGCGCGACCGGCGCATCCGCGCTCGATCGGTTCAGCAACTGGCACATGTTGGCCGCGGCTGCCCTGTACCTGCCGTGGGCGCTACTTCAGCAATACATCTTTCAGTTCTACTGGTTCGGCCGGTGGGTACAGCTCGCACCCCTGCCGCTTGCCGTCGCGCTGACGGCGGTCGCCTTCGCCGCCGTGCACTTCCCGCGCTGGCCCGTCATGGGCGTGACGCTCGTCGCCGGCACTGCCTGGGCGCTCATCTATTACAGGTGGCGGAGCCTCGCGCCGCTCGCCGTCTCGCATGCGTTGCTCGGAACTGCCCTGCACTACTGGGTGTTCGGCAACGACTTGCTCGAACGCTGGCTGCCGTTGCTCGAGCGTTGGCTGCCGTAGCGCCGCGGGGTTGTGCGTGCGTAGGCACCATGATTTAGTAACGGCAACTCAAATTGGGGGAACGCGAAACCATGACCGACCAAAACGAGAACGTTGACCGCCGCTCGGTGCTGCTCAGCGCCGGCACGGCCGCCGCGGCGGGTGTCGTCGCCGCATTCGGCACGAGCACGGCCGAGGCGCAAGGCCGCACCGACCAAGAGTGCATGACGATCGTGTACCAGAACGGTCCCGACGTGCGCTTCAACTTCGACTATTACGTCAACACGCACATGCCGTTGATCATGCGGCTCTACGGCAAGTCGATCAGCCGCTTCGAGCTGCGCCGCGGCCAACCGGGCGCCGACGGCGCGGCGCCGCCCTACGTCGCGACGATCACGATCTGGATAGCCGACGGCGCCGCGTTCGACGCGGCACAAGTGCAGCACCAGGCAGGTCTGCGCGCCGACGTGCCGAAGTTCACGAATGCGGTTCTGATCGCGCAGCGCGACCGCATCGTCGGCACTGCTGCGTCGTAGTCGTCACGATCCCCGTGAGAACTGCCGCACACGCTGCGGCAGTTCTCTCGTCTTCTCGGGCAAAATGCGCACCCCGCCACAGAATGTGGAGCGACGCCGCGCCTAGCCTGCTGCCGTCGCAATTGTTATGGGCAGCGGCGCGTGCACCCATCGACGGAGATAGACCGGCGGTTCCTGACGTTCATCAGCGATTTGCTGCTCTGCAGCCGCTGCTTCAAGGCGGGCGTTCACACGCCGGTGCGGCAGGTGATCTCGCCGCACCATCGTCCGCGCGCGTTGTGCAGCCGATGCCGGCGACATGCTCTATCGGCATCTCGCACGCAGTACGACGCTAC
>Ga0190271_10001698_pt1 | contig 12793 bp, 11 predicted proteins | sample Popmic356T_FD_133747 | JGI IMG/M metagenome (GOLD analysis project Ga0190271, IMG submission 133747) | Populus adjacent soil microbial communities from riparian zone of Weber River, Utah, USA - 356 T | ecosystem: Environmental > Terrestrial > Soil > Riparian zone | place: USA: Utah | collected...
CAACGGCTGCGTGGCGTTCCGCCGCGAGAAGTTCATCGAGTTCGGTGGACCGAGCGGCGGCAATGGTGGCAAGGGAGGCGACGTCATCATCCAGGCGGTCGACGGCCTAAACACGCTGATCGACTACCGCTACCAGCAGCACTTCAAGGCCCCGAAGGGCGTCGGCGGCATGGGCAAGGACCGCCACGGCGCCAATGGCAAGGACATCGTGCTGAAGGTTCCGGTCGGCACCCAGGTGTTTGACGACGACCGCGAGACCATGCTGTTCGATTTCACCGATCTCGGCCAGACCTTCGTCATCGCCGAAGGCGGCAATGGCGGTTTCGGCAACGCTCATTTCAAGTCGTCCACCAATCGCGCGCCGCGCAACGCCAATCCCGGCCAGACCGGCGAGGAACGCTGGATCTGGCTTCGGCTGAAACTGATTGCGGACGCCGGCCTCGTCGGACTGCCGAATGCCGGCAAGTCGACATTTCTCGCCGCGAGCAGCGCGGCCAAGCCGAAGATCGCCGACTATCCGTTCACCACGCTGCATCCGCAGCTCGGCGTCGTGCTGATCGACGGCCGCGAATTCGTGCTGGCCGACATTCCCGGACTTATCGAAGGCGCGCACGAAGGCGCAGGTCTCGGCGACCGCTTCCTCGGTCATGTCGAACGTTGCCGCGCGCTGCTTCATCTCGTCGACGGCACCTGCGAGCACGCGGGCAAAGCCTACAAGACCGTGCGCGCCGAACTCGAAGCATACGATCAGGGTCTTGCCGACAAGGTGGAGATCGTCGCGCTCAACAAGGCCGACGCGCTGACGCCGGAAGATCTCAAGCAGCAACTTGCGCGGCTGAAGCGCGCGGCGAGGAAGACGCCGCTGGTGCTGTCGGCGGCGACCGGCAAGGGCGTGCCCGAAGCGCTGCGCGCGCTCCTGACTGTGGTCGGCGATGCCTCGCGCACGCCGAAGGCCAAGAACGCGGCGGAAGCTGCGCCCTGGTCGCCCTGACCTTTCACGTTCCATCCAACGAAAAATACTGGGGAGGCTTGAATGAACGCCGTCGCTGATACCGGTCTGCAACTCCGTTCCTTGATCACCAAGGGCGGCGAACTTCAGGTTTCGCTCGCAAAGGTCCCGGTGCCGGACCCGAAGGATGACGAGGTGGTGGTGCGTGTACAGGCAACGCCGATCAATCCGTCCGACCTGGGCCTGCTGTTCGGTCCGGCCGACATGTCGGCCGCGAAGATCGCCGGCAGCGGCGACAGCACCGTCGTCAGTGCGCCGGTGCCGCAGCAGACGCTGAAGGGCCTCGGGGCCCGCCTCGACCAGCAGATGCCGGTCGGCAACGAAGGCGCGGGTGTGGTGGTGAACGCCGGCGCGAATGCCAAATCGCTGATGGGCAAAACCGTTTCGATGATCGGCGGCGGCATGTACGCGCAGTATCGCTGCCTGCGCGCGTCCGACTGCCAGCCGTTGCCCGAAGGCACTACGCCGGCCGATGGCGCCTCATGGTTCGTCAATCCGATGACGGCGCTGGCGATGACCGAAACAATGCGACGCGAGGGCCACACCGCGCTGGTGCATACGGCCGCTGCGTCAAACCTCGGCCAGATGCTGCAGAAGATATGCCTCAAGGACGGCATCAATCTCGTCAACGTCGTCCGCAACGCCGAGCAGGAGAAGATCCTGCGCGACATCGGTGCAAAGCATGTGGTCGACTCGTCGAAACCCGACTTCACCGAAGACCTGACCAAGGCGCTTGCGTCGACCGGTGCGACCATCGCCTTCGACGCCATCCGTGGCGGCAGGCTCACCGGCCAACTGCTCAGCTGCATGGAGATCGCGGCCAACCTCAACGCCAAGACCTACAGCCGCTACGGCTCCACCGTGCACAAGCAGGTCTACATCTACGGCCGGCTGAACACGGCGCCGACCGAACTCGTCGGCGAATTCGGCATGGCTTGGGGCGTCGGCGGGTTCCTGCTGACGCCGTTCCTGCAGAAAATTGGCCAGGCCGACACGGCCAAGCTGCGCGGTCGCGTCGCCAGTGAACTGAAGACCACCTTCGCCAGCCACTATGCGAAGGAAATTTCTCTCGCAGAGGCGCTGCAGCTGGCCAACATCGCCCAGTATAACAAGCGCGCGACGGGTGAAAAGTATCTGATTAATCCGAGCAAGTAATCGTTGGGTCCCCGCGAAGGTGGGGCCCCTGCTCCGTGTCGCTCGCTAGTCGGTGAGCGCGCGTTGCCTTCCTCAGCTCTGTGGCTATGGGTCCCTACTTTCGCAGGAACGACCAACACTCTCAATGAATCTCCGCTGATTTTGCCATCGCCGATTTCAGTTTCTCGATGGTGAAATCCTTCGAGCGGGCGATTGAGAGGATCACATCCTCGCGCCGCGTCAGCAGATCGCAGGCGGCCGGAATCTTCTCTGCGGCATCGAACGGAACGACGATCGCGCCGTGGCAGTCGGCGTGGATGAGATCGCCGGGGCGGACGATCATGCCGGCGACGCTGACCGTCTCGCCGAAACCCTGCAGATGCACATGCGCGTGCGAAGGACCGATCGAGCCCGCGAGCGCCTGGAAATCCGGCGCCCACATCGGGATGTCGCGGATCGAGCCGTCAGTGACGACGCCGAGGCAACCCAGCGCCTTATGCACGTTGCTCTGCACTTCGCCCCAGAACGCGCCGTAGCCGACATTGGCGCCGTCGAGATCCTGGATAACGCTGACCGTCGGGCCGGGACCCGTGCCGACATATTCATAGTATGCGGCGCGCTGATCCCGCGCCGCCTGGCCTTGCAAGCTCGGCGTGGTCGCCGCGCGGATGGTGGCAGTGCGCGCATAGCCCACGATTGGCGCCAGGTTCGGGAACGGACATACCAGCGGCTTCACCGTGTAGCCGTACAAGCGCCGTTCGGGCGCAACGATCTCCATGGCGTTGCAGATGGTCGGCGTATCGAATTTTTTCAGCGCCTCGAGCAGTGAAGCAGGCAGCGGCGCTTTTGCCGGATGAGCCACGGGTCGTTCCTCCTGAAGGTCCATTGACGATGCGAGACTGCCCGCTCTGCGCCGACGCGGCAAGGGTCTGCTGTCATGGCGTGCAACCGCATATTGATGCGGCCCCGCGCTTGCGCTACGGCCATGGGTGAAGAAGACACTTTTTGCGAGGAAACGCGATGGCGACTGCGGCTTCGACCAACAAGAAGAAAGTGCTGGTGACCTCGACGTTCGCGACCGGCGGCATGGCGCTGCTGAAGGAGCGCAACGATGTCGAGACGTTGACGTTCCCCAATCTGATCAGCCAGGCCGAGTTCAACGCGCTCCTGAAGCAACACGCCCCCGTGCACGCGGTGGCGCTCGGTGGCACCCGCTTCGGCGAGGACGAACTGAACTCGGCGGCCGACATGCGGGTCGTCACCCGCATTGGCGTCGGCTTCGACGCGGTTGATCTCACCGCACTCAACAAGCGCAGGATACCGTTGATGACCACCGGCATCGCCAATTCGCCGTCGGTGGCGGAAGCCGCGTTGTTCATGATGCTGGCGCTGGCCAAGCGCGGCGCCGAGCTTGACGCTCTCGTGAAGGAGGGCCGCTGGAGCGAGCGCGCGAAGACCATTCCGTTCGACGTACTCGGCAAGACCGTCGTCGTGGTCGGCTTCGGCCGCATCGGCACACGCACGGTCAAGCGCTGCCTGGCGATGGAAATGAACGTGCTGGTCTATGATCCGTTCAAGCCGGCCGCAGACATCTCCGCCGCGGGCGCCGAGCCGGTGAAGGACCTCGATGCAGCACTCACGCGCGCAGACTTCATCAGCATCCACTGTCCGAAGTCGCCGGAGACGGTCGGCCTGTTCAACGCCGCGCGGCTCGCAAAGCTGAAGCCGACGGCATACCTGATCAACACCGCGCGCGGCGGCATCGTCGACGAGGCGGCGCTGCATGCCGCGCTGACCAACGGAAAGCTCGCCGGCGCCGGCCTCGACGTGTTCACCAGCGAACCGCCACAACCGGACAATCCGCTGTTCAAGCTGAACAACGTCATCACCGCCCCCCATCTCGCCGGTGTCACCCGCGAGGCCACCGACCGCATGAGCCTGCAGACGGCGAAGAACATCCTCAGCGCATTCGACGGCGACATCATCAAGGAGAACGTGGTGAACAAGGAAGCGCTGGGGTAGACGGGCGCTGCGCGGGTCGCGGGTTAACCGACGCGCGGTTCCCTAACGGCTCACGCCATCGTCCACACGCCCATCGGCCGCTCAATGCCGCGGATGGTTTGCTCCGGCTGACGGACGAGTTGGTCGAGGCCAGCCTCCGTCTCCCCGATCTCGGTGCGGGCCTGCACGATCAGCGCGTCGCTGGCGACCAGCGCGCAGCCGAGTTGCCGCGTCAGCGCTTCGAGCCGGCTTGCGGCATTCACCGTCGAGCCGATCACGGCGAACTCCAACCGGTGGGCTCCGATGTCACCCAGCACCACGGTGCCGTAGTGCAGGCCGAAGCTGGCGCGGATCGGCGGGTCGCCGCGACGCTCGCGTTCGCGGTTGAATTCGGCCACGGCGACGATCATCGCCTGCGCGCATTTCAGCGCATTCCATGCATCGCTCAGGCCAGAGAACGGCGTGCCGAACGTCGCCATCAGCCCGTCTCCCAGATACTTGTCGAGCGTGCCGCCGTGCTCGAACACCTGGTGCTCCATAAGACCGTGAAACTCGCGCAGCGTACCGATCACCTCTTCCGGGTTCTTGCCGTCGGCGTAGGCCGTGAAGCCGATGATGTCGACGAACAGCACCGCCACGTTCTGCGTCCGCACCTGCTTCAGCGGCTCGTCGTTCTTCGACAGTTCCTGAACTACCGTCGGCGAAAAATAGCGCGCCAGATTGGTACGCTCGCGCTCGACTGACGCATGGCTCAGCAGCAGGTTACTTGAACGCCGCACCGCAAGCGCCAGCGTCACGGCCACGATCAGCAGCACCATGATCTCGATCACCCGCATCGCCGGGTGCATCGAACTCGGATCGATGATGGTCAGCAGCCGTGCATCGCCGCCGATGGCGGCAGCGATGCGTGCCGTCATGGCTGGATCGGTTGCCTGAAACCACGCCCAGGCGATGCCGATGCAATAGAGGCCGGTGGCCCAGACACCGTAGGCAATCACCGTCCGCCACGAATAGGCGAGCGTCGCGCCCGCCAGCAGCACGAAGAAGTAGAGGAAGTTGCCGAGGTGGAATTGCATGGCCACTGGCCAGTCCACCGCGCGGAAAGGATTCGGAACCACCAGGATAAAGGTCATCAGCGCCAGATCGCAGAAGATCAGCGCCAACTCGCGCCGCGAGCGGCCCACCTCACCCACCTGCAGCTGCGCCCAGCCGATCAGCGCGAACAGTCCGAGGATGGCTTCGTAATAGAGAACCTCCCATTCCCAGAAGACGATCGGCGAGATCACGCCGATCACCGCCAGCGCCACCCAGCGCGCGCGGACCGCGAGCAGCAAGCCTTCCCGTTTGGCGTTGGCCAGCGCGGCCTCCGCGTAGACCAGCGTTTCCTGTTCGCCACGCCTGCGATCCGGTGGGCCGGCCTTGCGGTCGACAAGGTTGACGGCGCGTGTTGGCAGTCCCATGACAGTGCGTCCCTGCGCTGAATTCAGCGCCGCTTCTTACCACGCGCCGCAGAGCGATTGCCAAAGGTGTCCTCATGTGACACTGGGAAGAAACGCCGCGAATTGCGCTGCCATTTGACACCAATGCCGAACATGCCGCTCCCTCTCCTCACCGACTTCAAGCGGATCGTGATCAAGGTCGGCTCGTCGCTGCTGGTTGATTCGGCCGCGGGCCGCGTCAAGCGGTCTTGGCTGGTGGCGCTGGCCGAGGATATTGCCAAACTGCATGGCGACAAGCGCGACGTGCTGGTGGTGTCGTCTGGCGCCATCGCGCTCGGCCGCGCACGGCTGAAGCTGCCGCGTGGCCCGCTGAAGCTCGAAGAGAGCCAGGGCGCCGCGGCCGTCGGCCAGATCGCGCTCGCGCGCATCTGGTCGGAGGTGCTCGGCCAGCACGGCATCGAGGCCGGGCAGCTCCTGCTGACGTTGCAGGACACCGAGGAACGCCGCCGCTATCTCAATGCGCGCTCGACCATCGCCCGCCTGCTCGGCTGGCGCGCAGTGCCGGTGATCAACGAGAACGACACCATCGCCACGAACGAAATCCGCTACGGCGACAACGATCGCCTCGCCGCGCGCGTCGCCAGCATGGCGACCGCCGACCTGTTGATCCTGCTGTCGGACATCGACGGGCTGTATGATGCACCACCGAACCTGAACGCCAATGCGAAGCTGATCCCGCGCGTGGACGCGATCACCGCCGAAATCGAGGCGATGGCAGGCGCGGCCGAGTCCGAACTCTCGCGCGGCGGCATGCGCACCAAGATCGAGGCGGGCAAAATCGCGACGGCCGCCGGCGCGCATATGGTGATCGCGTCCGGCAAGATCGATCATCCGCTGCGCGCCATCATGAAGGGCGGATGCTGTACGTGGTTCATGACCGCGGCCAACCCGGTGACCTCGCGCAAGCGATGGATCGCCGGCACGCTGGAGGCGCGCGGCACCCTCACCATCGACGCCGGCGCAGTCGCAGCGCTGCGCAAGGGCAAAAGCCTGTTGCCGGCCGGCGTGATCCGCGTCGATGGCCAGTTCGCCCGCGGGGATGCCGTGGTGGTGCTCGGTCCCGACCTGCAGGTGGTCGGCCGCGGCCTCGTCGCCTACGACGCCGAGGACGCGGAAAAGATCAGGGGCCGCTCGTCCGGCGACATCCTGAGCATCCTCGGCATCTCCGGCCGGTCGGAGATGATCCATCGCGACGACCTGGTGATCGGGCGGGCGGAGAAGTAGCCGGTAATCCGAAGGCGTTGTAAGCTCCCTGCATCGCATGGTGGATACAGCATCGATACCAGTGAGCCGGCACTCCGTGAGACCAACGAGCCTTGTGGCGGCCCTCGTGATTTTGGCGGCGGTGACAACGCCGGGGTTCGCAGCAGCACAGAGCCTCCTCAACGACGCGTTTCCGCCGGGCCACCCGAGTTGCCACGTCCGCATATTCGATCGCACGGAGCCCACCCGCAAGGACCGGCGTATCACCAGCATTGCGCTCGAGCGCCTCGCTCACGATGTAGCGGCCGAACGCAAGTGGGCGGCGCGCGAGCAGTTCGACGACACACCCGTCGTATCAGTGACCCTGCGGGTGCGCTTGCGTGGCGAGCCGATCTCGCATCTGGCGCGCCTTGAGTGCAGCAAAAGCGGCGACCGCTCGCTCGTATGCACGACCCCTGCCTGCGCCGGCGGCGAAATTCGCATGAACGTCGAAACCCAGGACCGGATTTCGGTCTCGATCGGCGGCACGCTTAAGAACGGCCGCTTCGTCGGTCATCACATCCACCTCGACGAGTCCTGCGAGGGGCGCCGCGGCGGCGCTCTCGTGCTGGAGTCGGGTGACGATAACCGTCGTTTCGACATGGCCCCGGCACCGAGAGAGGCCTGCCGATGAGCACTCCGGTCACGGCGCTCGTGATTGCGGCGGCGCTGATGCTGCCGGCTGCAAGCGCGTGGGGCCAATCCGAGCTGCTGTTTCCAGCGGAGACGGAGGGCTGCTATGTCGGCGCCGAAATTCCGCCTGCGGTGGGCGCTGCGGCCAAGGGCAAGCCTGCCGTCGCCGTGACCGCCGTGCGCCTCGAGCGCGGCTATCCGCAGCTCGCGCATGAAGGGGCGCATGCGCGCCCCGCAGCGGACGACCGCGTAATCAATTTGCGCGTAATCGTCACCTTCGCTGACGTCGGCAAGAAGGGAGCGCCCAAACGTTACGCCAACGGCCGCAACGATCTGCTGCGCTGCTCGGCCGATGCCTGCGATGCCGGCAACTACAAGGTCGAGCGCCAGGCAGACGGCACAGTGCTCCTGCGCATAACCGGCGGCCTGAATGTCGGCGGTGGCTCGTATCGCGACAATGCGAACCGGCAGTTGCCCGACCGGCAGGTCTACCGCCTCACCGCCAGCCCGATGAGCGCGTGCCGCTAAGGACGTCCGCAATAATTGTTTGCCGGCAATGCCCGTCACATATCAATGATTGCCCGATCATCGACCAAAGAGCACATAACTTCTGGCAGGAATGATGGCACGTCAAAAATTATCGTGCTAAGACATGGCCTTAACTACAGGCACCCCCGAATGACCGCGTCCCTGAAAGCCATTGACGGCACCGATGACCTTGCCGCGCTGATGACCGACATGGGCCGGCGGGCGAAGGCGGCTGCGCGAGTGCTGGCTCTGGCTTCGCCGGAGCAAAAGAACCGGGCGCTGGCCGGGATCGCAAAAGCGATTCGCACCGATGCCGCGGCGATCATCGCCGCCAATGCCGAGGACCTGATCGAGGCACGGGCGAACGGCGCCACCTCTGCCTTCATCGACCGTCTCGCACTTGATCCGAAGCGGGTCGAAGGCATCGCCGAAGCGATCGAGACGATTCGTGACATAGCCGATCCTGTTGGCGCGGTGACCGAGCGCTGGGCGCGGCCGAACGGGATGACCATCGAGCGCGTGCGCGTGCCGCTCGGCGTGATCGGCGTGATCTTCGAAAGCCGGCCGAACGTGACCGCCGACGCCGGCGCCTTGTGCCTGAAGGCCGGCAACGCGGTGATCCTGCGCGGCGGCTCCGAGAGCTTCCGCTCCTGCCGCGCCATCCATGCGAGCATCGTCACGGGCCTGCGCGAAGCGAACCTGCCCGAAGACGCGATCATGCTGGTGCCGACGCGCGATCGCGCGGCGGTGGGCATGATGCTGGCGGGGCTCGAAGGCGGCATTGACGTGATCGTGCCGCGCGGAGGCAAGAGCCTCGTTGCGCGCGTGCAGGACGAGGCGCGCGTGCCGGTGTTCGCGCATCTGGAGGGGTTGTGCCACGTCTACGTGGACGGCGCGGCCGATCTCGAGATGGCGAAGGCGATCGTCGTCAACGCCAAGATGCGGCGTACCGGTGTCTGCGGTGCAGCCGAGACCCTGCTGGTCGATCGCAAGGTAGCGAAGACGCATCTGCAGCCGCTGATCGATGCGCTGATCGAAGCAGGCTGCGAAGTGCGCGGCGACGCCGCGACGCAGGCCACCGACCCGCGCGTGAAGGCCGCCACCGACGACGACTGGACCACTGAATATCTCGACGCGATCATTTCAACGAAAGTCGTCGACGGCGTGGACGACGCAATAGCGCACATCGAGCGCTACGGCTCGCACCACACCGACTCGATCGTCACTGGCGACAAGGTCGCGGCGCAGCGTTTTCTCGACCACGTCGATTCAGCGATCGTGCTTCACAACGCATCGACGCAGTATGCCGACGGCGGCGAGTTCGGCTTCGGCGGCGAGATCGGAATTGCCACCGGCAAGTTCCATGCGCGCGGCCCTGTCGGCGCCGAACAGCTGACGAGCTTCAAGTACCGCGTGCTGGGCTCGGGCCAGACGCGTCCGTGAAACTGCAACGGATAGCCTTTCCCCCCACCGCCGATGGACTGCGCGTCGGCCTGCTTGGTGGCTCGTTCAATCCACCGCACGACGCGCATCGCGCGCTCAGCCTGTTCGCGCTGAAGCGGCTGCAACTCGACCAGGTGTGGTGGCTGGTCACGCCGGGCAATCCGCTGAAGGACACAACCGGCCTGCCCGCGCTGGAGCAGCGCCTCGCCGCCGCACGCAAACTGGCCGCTCATCCCGCGATCCATGTCACCGGCATCGAAGCTGTGCTCAGGACGCGTTACACCGTGGATACGATCGCCGCGTTGCGTAGACGTTTCCCGAACGTACGCTTCGTCTGGCTGATGGGCGCCGACAACCTCTCGCAGTTCCACCGATGGCGGCGCTGGCGGGAGATTACGCAGTTTGTGCCAATTGCAGTGATCGACCGCCCGACCGACAGCTTTCGCGCGTTCGCCGCGCCGGCCGCATTGGCGCTTTCAAAATACCGTCACAATGAGCACAAGGCCGCACAGCTTGCCGCAATGGATGCACCGGCCTGGATTTTCCTGCACGGGATGAAGTCGACGATCTCGTCGACCGAACTCAGAAGCCACACCGGACGATCATCGTGAGCATGTGGGTCATCTGGCAGATTGAAACCGTTAATACTACATGCGTAGGATGGAACCGGGCGCAGTCGGATTCGCCTCTTACGGATTTTGCCTGGCCCTGTATTGAGGAAAGGAAAGGTCCCTGACAACATCACCTGTTGCTGCTTCAGCTTCGACCAAATCCACCGCCCGGAAAAAGCCGGCCACGGTCTCGAATGCCCGGCCTGACGCCGCTGAGACCCTGAAGATCGTCCTCGACCGCCTCGACGACATGAAGGCGGAGGACACCGTCACCATCGACCTTCGGGGCAAATCCTCCATCGGAGACTACATGATCGTCACGACCGGCCGGGCGAACCGGCATGTCGGCGCGATCGCGGAGAATGTCGTGAAGGAACTCGGCAAGGCCGGCATGAAGGGCGTCCACGTCGAAGGACTGCCGAATTGCGACTGGGTGCTGATCGATACGGGCGACGTGATCGTTCATGTGTTCAGGCCGGAAGTCCGCAGCTTCTACAGCCTGGAGAAGATGTGGGCTCCGGTTCGGTCGGCGACCAAGGCGAGTTGAGGAGCGAGCGTCAAGACTTAGGTGTCGTCCCCGTAGCCGTTCGAAGAACGGCGTCGCTACGCTCGCCCGTAGCAATTCGAAGAACGGCGTCGCTACGCTCGCCTTTGGAGCGGGACCCAGTATGCCGCAGCGCTCGCGGGTGAGACGCTGACGCTCTGGGATGCTGGTTGCCCGCTTTCGCGGGCATGACGGTTCAGTCTAAAACGCAGGTATGCGCCTCACCGTAATCGCCGTCGGCCGCCTGAAGAGCGGCCCCGAACGGGACCTCGTCGAACGCTATTCCGAGCGTTTTACCGACATGGCGCGCAAGCTCGGCTTTCGCGGCCTCGAAGTAATTGAACTCGCCGAGAGCCGCGCACGCGATCCGGCCACCCGTATGGCGGATGAGGCCGCCGCGATCATGGCCCTGATCCCCGACGATGCCGTCACTATCGCGCTGGATGAGCGCGGTAAGCCGGTTGACAGCGAAAGCTTCGCAAAGCGGCTCGGCCAGTGGCGAGACGAATCGATGTCGAACGTTGTATTCGTGATCGGCGGCGCGGACGGACTTTCGCCCGAATTGCGGCGCAAGATGAAGGCTGTGTTCGCGTTCGGCGCGGCGACCTGGCCCCATCAGCTGGCGCGGATCATGCTGATGGAGCAGATTTACCGGGCGGCGACGATTCTGGCCGGACATCCCTATCATCGTGCGTAGATTTTGCGCTTTAGAGCTGACCTGCATGGCTGATCCCCATCGGCGCGCTTCTTCACCTCTCCCCGTACGCGCGGGGAGAGCCAACTCGCCGAGCGTGTCGCCAAGGTTGAGCATCTACGCGCTGGCAGTTGCGCTGGGAATCACTCCCGCGATCGCTCAAACGCCCACTCCCACGCCGCCGGTCGTACCCCCGGTCGAAGCCGGACCTGCGCTGCCAGCGCCGCCGCAGGCACCCTCGATCGAAGACGTCATCAAGAAACATGAGCAGGAACTCGAACAGGCGCGGACGAAGCAGCGCGATGCGGTGGCGGCCGAGAACAAGCTCAAGACTGAAATCGCCGCGATCGGCCAGGACCGCAACAAGCTCAATCGGCAGCTGATCGACGTCGCCGCGCGCGTCCGCAGCGTCGAGGGGCGGATTGTCGACACCGAAACCCGGCTTCGCACCCTCGATGGCCGCGAGACCACGATCCAGAATTCACTGCAAGCGCGCCGCGCGGAGACGACCGAGGTGCTCGCCGCGCTTCAGCGTGCAGGCCGGCGCACGCCGCCGGCCTTGATGGTGCGGCCGGAAGATGCGTTGCAGTCGCTGCGCACGGCGATGCTGCTCGGGGCGGTTGTGCCGGAGATGCGCGCGCGCGCCGAGCGGCTGATCGGCGATCTCGGCAACCTCGTCAGCATCCGCAAGGAGACCACCGAACAGAAGGAGCGCCTGCTCCTGGACCGCGACAGCCTGACGAACGACCAGCGCAGACTGGCGGCGCTGGTTGACGAGCGTCAGCGCAACCAGAGCGAGGCGGAGAAGGAGGTCGAGGCGGAGCGCCGCCGTGCGGCCGAACTGTCGAAACAGGCGGAAAACCTGCGCGAGCTGATCGCCAAGATGGAACAGGACCTCCGGACCGCGGCCAAGGCGGCAGCGGCTGCCGCGGCTGCGGCGAAGATCGCGGAAGCCAAGCCGAACCCGAAAAATACCGCCGCGCTGAAGGACCCGGGACGACTGAGCCCGGCGATCGCCTTTGCCTCGGCCAAAGGCCTGCTGCCGATGCCGGTGAACGGCCCCAGATTACGCAATTTTGGCAGTTCCGACGGCACCGGCGGTGTGGAAAGAGGCATTTCAGTGGCGGCCCGTCCGGGCGCCCAGGTCACAACTCCGTGCGATGGCTGGGTTGTGTATTCAGGACCGTTTCGAAGCTACGGACAACTCTTGATCATCAATGCCGGGGGCGGGTATCATGTCCTGCTTGCCGGGATGGAGCGGATTTCGGTCAACATCGGACAGTTCGTGCTGACGGGCGAACCGGTGGGGACGATGGGGACGACGGCTTCTCAGGTTGCCTCGATTCTGGCGGCGGCTCCCAGTCAGCCGGTTCTCTATATCGAGTTTCGCAAGGACAACGCTCCTATCGATCCAGGCCCATGGTGGGCCGCAAGTGAAGGCGAAAAGGTTCGCGG
>Ga0190271_10001699_pt1 | contig 12787 bp, 8 predicted proteins | sample Popmic356T_FD_133747 | JGI IMG/M metagenome (GOLD analysis project Ga0190271, IMG submission 133747) | Populus adjacent soil microbial communities from riparian zone of Weber River, Utah, USA - 356 T | ecosystem: Environmental > Terrestrial > Soil > Riparian zone | place: USA: Utah | collected...
AGTCGCGTCAACCGGCGGCGCGGCTTTCCGTGATTCATGCCGTCGAGATCGATCCAGCACACCGCTTCGCCCGGGCGGTTCGGGTGCATGACGCTCGTGCGCAAACCACCGGCAATGAACGCCAGGTGTGAGTCGGCGTTGCGCGGTTCGACGGCGCGCTGGGCGGGGTCGAGGTCGCCGCGCTGTTCGAGGCTGTCGTGCGCGTAGCCTGCGCCCTCGGGGAAGAGCGCGCGAAACGCGTCGACGTATCCGGGGATGCGCTCAGCGCTCAGACGCGCGGCGAGACTGCGATCGAGGAACCCTGCAGTCGTATGAAACGACCAGTAGAGACAACGCGGGTACTCGGCGAGTGCCTGATGTTCCGCTGAAAAATGGGATCGCAAATCGACGACGTCGAATCGCGCCTTTGGAGCTAGCTCGAGTGTGAGGTCGAGAGGTTGCTCGGCCATCAAAAAACGGGATTGTCACTCGACGCTGCCGCCTGCATGACCCTGTTAGGTTAACACATCAGCAGTTCCGCTGTTACCGAGCGCACGTGGGATTCGTGGCCGTGACGTAGCATGGGACAGGGCCCGATGCTCCGGCGTTTCGTCATCGTCTGTCTCGCATTCCTGCTGCTCGTACTGGTCGGTGTGCTCGCCGTGCACACACCGCCTGTCAGGTCCTACGCGCTCCGCTTCGTGATCCGTGCCGCACTGAGTCGCGGAGTGCAGATCGATGCCAATCGTCTGGACTACAACCTCGCGACACGCCGCGTCCGACTGGCCAACGTGAAAGTGTCGGCCGCCGGAGATGCTCAGCCGTTCTTCAGCGCGGAGAACGTCGTCGCCGCTGCCTCGTATCGGGTGTTTTTCGGAGAGGTGGCGATAGACGAGGTGACGGTCACGAACGGGGCCGTGCACATCGTCCGCCGCGCCGACGGATCAACGAATCTTCCGAAGTCATCAGGAGGCGGAACCGGCGATCCGGCCCCGCTGCCGATCGCGCGAATCAACGCTCCTCGACTCGCGGTCGAGTACACCGACGAGTCCGCGAACATCACCCTGCGCGCACCGGCGCTCACGGTTGACCTGTCGTCTCGCGGGCGTCTCGCGCTGGATGCTCCACTCGATCTGACGATCGGTTCGACGAGCACACACATCGACACGCTCCAGAGCGACATCTCGTTCGACGGACGCGACCTGCAGTTGATGAACCTGCAGTTCAGCGCACCGGAACTGAGTGGAGTGATCGACGGCATGCTGGCGCTCATCAGGCAGCGTCCGTCGATCGACGTGCGCGTGGTCAGCGACAGCGAACTGCAGAACGCGGCGAAGTGGTGGGGCCAGTCGGCCGATGCGCCACGAGGCGGCGTGCATATCGAAGGCACTGTGAGTGGACCATTGAGCGAGCCCACAGCCAATCTGCAACTCACGTCGAACGGGATCTCCTGGCAGCGACTGGATGTCGCGACGGTCGCCGCGCGCATTCAGCTCAATGGCGACAGTCTCGAGGTGGGAGAGGCGTCAGCCGGGATCGCAGGTGGCAGTGTCGCGGCGACGGGAGCATTCACGTGGCAGGACAAGCGCGCGCGTGTCAACGCGTCGTGGCGCGACGTGGACGCCGCGCGCCTGCTGACGGCCATCGGTGGCGCAAGCGTGAGTCCGTCGGGACGAGCGTCGGGTGAGTTGAAGGCGAGCGGGTCGATCGAGTCGATCGAGGGATGGGACGTCGAGGCCCGTGTCGCGCTCGCCGGTGGCCAACGCGGACGCGGACGCATCCCCGCACCCGGTGAAGCGCGCTTTCGTCTCGCGAGAGGGCAGTGGGGCTCGATGCGCGTCATCGAGTTGGAGACGTCACCCCAGTCGATGTTTCGCTGATGGGCCGTCTGCGTGGCGGCAACTTCGCCGATTCGACGGTCACGGGAACGCTCCACGCATCGGAGAGCGACCTCCAGGCGATCTTCCAGATGCTCGACGAGTCCGGACTTGCATCCATTCGACAAGACCTCGTCACTGGATCGATCAGAGCAAGCGCGGATGTCGAGGGTACGGTCAGCCGCCCGATCCTCCATTTCGTCGTGGGCAGTGACAAAGCCGTGGTGTCGGGACAGGAAATCGTGGACGTGCAGGCTCGAGGCCGGCTCGATGGATCGTTGCTCGACCTCGACGAGTTGTCTGCGGCGCAACCTGCGGGCGCGAGCGGGGAGGAGACCACAGGCCGGGTGCGAGCCGTGGCTCAGCTCAATCTGAAGGACCAGGGTTACACCGGGACAGTTGGCGTCACCTCGTGGCGTCTCGATCCGACACCCGATCTTCCCCTCTCGGGGGTCGTGGGCCTCGACTACTCCGGCAACGGTCGAGGGCGGATGGTGTTTGGCAAGGCGCACCTTGTTTCCAATCTCACCGTGTCACAGGACATCGCGCTCGGCGAGATCGTTGCGGATGCAGACCTCCAGGGTGACCACGCCAACATCACGGCTCAGGCGCCAGAGTTCAACGCGGTCGCCGACGCGAACATTCGATTCGATGCGCCCTATCAGACAACCCTGAAGGCGAATGCTCAGGCACTGAATCTGGCGCGAGCGGTGAGCGGCATTCGACTGCCGGTGACGCTCGACGGCACAGCAGACATTCAAGTCGAGGCAGAGGGCCCGCTGGAGCGGTGGCGCGACGGCCGTGCCTCGCTGCAGGTGGCGACACTCGACGGTCACGTCCAGACGCTGCCCATCGCGCTGCGCGAACCGGCGCGCGTGGAGTATGACGACGGCCGAGTGGTGCTCGAGCGGTTCGAAGGTTCCGTTGGCAAGACGTCGGTCTCTGCGGCAGGCGCTTTGCCTCTGTCCACCGCGTCGAGTAACGACGCACTGCTCGCGACACTGACTGGTGACCTTTATGACGTAGCGGTTGCGGCGGCGGTGGCCGCCGACATTAAAGGAACCACAACAGAGGCACCGATCGCCGCCGGCAAGGGGCCGCTCGTGTTGCTGGCACGCATTACCGGGTCGTTCGAGTCGCCGACGTATGCCGCCGATCTCGAAGTCGGACCGGGAATGGTCCAGGCGCGATCGGATCTCGCTCCGGTCGAGAACCTGCGCGTTCGTGCGCATGTCGAGAACGGGATCGTCGAGCTCCGTGATTTCTCCGGCAGCTATCACGGCGCCACCGTGACGGCGACAGGGCAGGCACCAGTGGCGTTGCTCACCGGTGATGGCGCGACTGACGGCAGCGCGGTGCTGAAGGCGACGGCTGTCGGTGTGACGTCTGCGGTTCTCGCACCGTTCGTTGACGCGTCCACGATCAGTCAGGTTGGAGGGTCGCTCGATGCCCGGCTCGATCTGTCGAGCCCGTCGCTCGATCTGAACGATGTGCAGGGCGAGGTCGTACTCGACCGGCTGAACCTCACTGTTGCCGATCTGCCCGTCACACAGCGGATGCCGACTCGCGTCGTCGCCAGGGACGGCGTGGCCCGGATTGAGAGTTGGACGTGGGAGAGCGAAGGCACGTCGGTCGATGTCAGCGGGCAGGTGCACCTCAGCGATCAGCAGGCAGCGATCCTGGCGAACGGAAAGCTCGATGCCCGGCTGCTCACGCCGTTCCTCGGCGTCAGTGGCATCAGCACCGCCGGACAGGTGGATACGCGTCTCTCGGTCACCGGCGCGTTGACTGAGCCGACGATCAACGGAGAGGTCCGGCTGGCCAACGGAGAGCTGCGCCTGCGCGAGCCGCGAGTCGTGGCCAGTGAGCTGAACGCGGTGGCGGTGCTCGCGCGCAGCAACGCATTCATCACGTCGCTGAGTGGCACCGTCAATGGCGGCAAGCTGAGTGGATCGGGTCAGGTCCAATACGCCCCTGACCTGCGCGGACAGTTCATGGCCAACGTCAGCGGGATGGCGATGAACTTCCCGGAAGGGCTGCGCACGGAAGTCGACAGCTCGATTGAGTTGACGACCACGGTCGAGGACGGCGCGCAGGCGAATCGTTTGAGTGGGCTCGTCACCATCAAGCGCGGAGCGTACCGCGAGCCTCTGGCACTCGTGACAGGACTGTTGAGCAACCTCCAGCGCACGGGCACCACGACCGGTAGCCCTCCGTCGCCATTCCTTCAATCGCTGGCGCTTGACGTTCGCGTGATCACGGAGGAGGACCTGGTGATCGACAACAACGTCGCGAAGGCACAGCTCGGTGCCGACCTGCGGCTGATCAACGTTGCCGCGTCGCCCGCGCTCTCCGGTCGCCTGGAGTTGCGAGAGGGTGGTCAGCTCTTCCTCGGCCGGAACGTCTACGTCGTGCAGAACGGGACGATCGACTTTGCCAATCCCTCGACCATCGAGCCGATTCTGGGCATTGAAGCCTCGACCAGAGTGTCGGGCAACGACATCGACATCCACTTGACCGGCACGCCGGAGAACCTGATGACGGAGCTGAGCTCGTCCTCCTATCCGCCGCTCTCGCAGTCCGACATGACCTCGTTACTGCTCACCGGCCGGAAGATGGAGGAACTCGGTCAGCAGCAGGCCGCCGCCGTTGGCGCCCAGGTGCTCGGCAGTCTTGCTGGCGACGTTCTTGGCGTCGCCGGGCGTTCCGTGGGTCTCGACACGATCCGTGTCGGCGGCGTGGAGACGAATCCACGCGATCCAGCCGATCTGGCATCCGAGACCGACCCGACCTCGCGGGTCACCTTCGGCAAGAGCCTGGGCAGGAAACTGGACGTCACGCTGTCGCAAAGCCTCGTGGAGAGCAACGAGCAGACGTGGATCGTCGACTATCTGCCGGTCCGTCGAATCGCGCTGCGATTCGTCCAGGACGACCAGGAACTGCGGTCGTACGCGTTCCGCCACGACCTGACCTTTGGAAACGCGCCCAACGCCGTTCGGTCCGGCGACGTCTCACGCGAGGTGAAGCAGCCGCGCGTGTCGGCGGTGCGCCTGATGGGCGACCTCCGTTTCCCGGAGTCGCAGGTGCGCGGCGCGCTTCGCCTCAATGCGGGCGATCGATTCGACTTCATCAACTGGCAGGAAGATCGCGATCGGCTCGAGCGGTTCTATCAGCGTCAACAGCACTGGGCGGCGCGCATCACCACGAATCGAGCCGAGGCCGGAGCCGGCGTCGAGTTGATGTACACGATCGACGCGGGGCCCGAGACACACGTTCGTGTCATGGGCGTCTCGCTTCGCAAGAGCGTGCTCGAGGAAATTCAGACAGCCTGGACCGAGTCTGTGTTCGAAGGATTCCTGATCGAGGAGGCGGATGGCATCGTCCGCCGCGAGCTCGCCCTGCAGGCCACCTTTCAGCCGATGGTTGAGGTGAAGGTCGAGGGCGATGAGTCGGTCCGCACGTTGATCATCGACGTGACACCGACTCCGCAGGCCGATCGCATCGAGGTGCGTTTCGATGGGGTCGACGACAACCTGAGGAAGGAGTTGGCCGATCGGGCGGGCAACCGAACACAAGCCGTGCAGGCGCTCACCACTCCGGCGGAATATGAGCGAACGGTCGTCGCCGTGCTGCATTCGCTGGGATATCCGCAGGCGACGGTGAGCGTCGGCGTCCCGCTGTTCGAGGAGACGTTGGCCACAGTTCCGGTGGCCGTGAACGCGGGCGCTCAATTCCGCATCGGCGAGGTGACGTTCGAGCGTGCGACTGGCGTGAAGGTCGAGGATCTGCACGCCGAAGCTGCGCTCGAGAAGGGCGCGCTGTATCGCGCTGCGGACGTGGAGTCAGCGCGGACACGATTGCAAACGCGGTATCGACGCGAGGGCTTCACCACGGCGTCGTTCGAGGTGCGCGAAAACGTTCGCGCCGCCGACGGCCTCGCCGATGTGATCTTTGCGGTCAGGGAAGGTCCCCGTCAGGTCATCCAGGAGATCACGATCTTCGGCCTGCAGTCGGTCAACGAAGAGGTCGTCAGACGAACCGTGCGCCTGAAGGCTGGCGACGGGCTTCGCACGGACGACTGGCTCGATGCCCGCCGCCGCCTGTTCGAGAGTGGTCTGTTCAGACGTGTCGATATTGCGGTGGAACCGCAGCAGGGGGCGGCCGATACTGCGCCCGTCAATCTTGGCATCACCGTCGAGGAGTGGCCGGCGCTGCGCCTGCGCTACGGCTTCCAGGTGTCTGAAGAGCGGCCGGAAGAAAACGTCAACGGGCGCGACCTCGTCCCCGGCGTGTCGGCGGACCTGACGCGCCGCACGTTGTTCGGGCGTGCCATCACCGTCGGCGTGGCCGCGCAGTACGAAAACCTCGAACGGGTCGGTCGTGCGTTCCTCAGTACGCCGACGTTCTTCGGACGCTCGCTGCAGTCGTCGTTGACGTTCGAGAAATCGCGCGAGGACTCACGCTCAGACACGCTCGTGACGAATCGCACGACGTTGGCGTGGGAACAGCGCGGTCGATGGGGGAAAGTGACAGCGTCGTACGGGCTGCGCTCCGAGCGAAACCGGACGTTCGACACGCAGCCCACCGATCCGGACTTTGTGTTCGACCTTACCGCCCACATCGGACGCTTCACGTCGAGCGCCACATGGGACACGCGCGATGATGCCTCCGACACGTCGCGCGGGACGTTTGTCTCCACCAGCCTCGAGCAAGGCACGGCACTGCTCAACTCCGATCTGCTGTTCCTGAGATCGCTGACGCAGGCGTACCACTTCACCCCCTGGAAGCGCCTCGTCCTCGCCTCCGCCGCCCGCTACGGCATCGTCCAACCGCTTGGCGGCCAGGTGCTGGTGCCATCGCTGCGCTTCTTTGCCGGTGGAGCGCGAACGGTGAGAGGCGTCGAAGAAGACAGCCTCGGTGGCGTCGACTTCTTTGGGAGCCCAATCGGCGGCAGGGGAGTGATGACTCTGAACCAGGAGGTGCGCTTCCCGGTCTACAAATGGTTGCGAGGCGTGGTGTTCCTCGACACAGGGAACGTGTTTCCAGAAGGAGCGGGCTTCCGCCTCACTGACCTGGTGGGATCGACTGGATTCGGCGCGCGTCTCGTGACGCCGTTCGCGCTCTTCAGGGTGGACTACGGACGCACGATCTGGAATCGGCCGGTAGAGGACTCGGGGCTCTGGATCTTCGGCATCGGCCAGACGTTCTGAGGTCTTATCGGCTCTGAAGCGTTCGCATGATCGACAGTACCTCGGGCCGTTCCGGTGCTTCCGGAGCGAGCTTGAGGAACTGATCGAAGTGCACCGCCATGCGATCGATGCGGTTTGCGCGGTAGTGCATCATCCCGCCGTAGTAATGCGCGTACGCATTGGACGGCTGCCGCTCGCTCGCCGCATCGAATTCGGCGGCGGCCTCAGGCCACGCTTGCTGACGCGCAAGCGCAAGACCGAGCTGAAAGTGCGCTTGGGGAATTTCGGGTGCCATCGCGACGGCTTGACGCGCCGACGCGATCGCGGCGTCGAGATTCCCTTCCACCATCTGGCGCCCTGACAGTCCGATGAAGCGCCATGGGTCTGCCTCAGGACGCTCGGCAAGGCGCCCGAATGTCTGCGCGGCCTGATCGTTGGCGCCAAGTCTCTGCTGACTCTGCGCGGTTGTGTAGAGCACCTCGGGCGGTGAGTCGGGCGTGGTCGAGTCGACGACCTGCTGATACTTTCCCGATTCGAAGAGCCGCTGTATCTGCCCGGGATCCTGCGCCAGAACTGCGGCGGGCATCAGCAACATCGCAAGCGCTGTCAGTCGAGTTCTCATGATCGCCCTCGTGGATCGATTGTACGGCAGGGAAGTGACTCGACGGTTGTGAGAGCGAGTCGCAGTCGCAGGATACTCAGCCATTTGAGCCGCGGGCGTTGTTCAGCGTACGATGTCCCCGCGTTGTGTGATCGGCACACACGCAAAGGAGGCGGCATTAATGCGCGGCAACGCTCAGGTCATCGCTCAGCTCAATCACGCACTCAAGGAAGAACTGACAGCCATCAACCAGTATTTCCTCCATGCGGAGATGTGTCACAACTGGGGCTACCACGGCCTGGGCGACTTCATCCGAAAGCAATCGATCGACGAGATGAAGCACGCTGAAAAGCTGATCGAGCGCATCCTGTTCCTCGACGCGACGCCGACGATGGAATACATGGAGCTCAACGTCGGCACGAACGTCAAGAATCAGCTCGAAGCCGACCTTCAGCTCGAGACGAACGCCGTCGCGATGTACAACAAAGCCGTCCAGATCTCACGCGACGCCGGTGACGATCAGTCGCGCGAGCTCTTCTCGATATTGTTGAAGGACGAAGAACTGCACGTGGACTGGCTCGAGGCACAGCTCCATCAGATCAAAGAGATGGGGTACGAGCGCTACCTGTCGAACCAGACGGCTGGGGCGAAAGACTAACCACCATCCGGTTTCTGATGTCCGGCGTTCCGGAACGCAAGGCTCCGGGCCGGCATCTGCCACGCGGTCCGGATCGCCTTCGCGAGATCGGGATCGTCCTCTGACACTCGCTCGGCCAGCGCAGAGAGCTTCTGCTCGATGCGCTGCATCCGGGCCTCGTACTTCTCGAGCTCCTTCTTCTGCTGCATGTCGCGGCGCAGCAGTCCCACTTTCTCGACGAACTCGGTGAGGATCGCGGCGATTTCGGCTGGGACCTTTTCGCTCACGGGTTCATTTTCTCATCTTCGAGCTCGAGGAGCGTCGTGCCCGGCTGAACCAGTTCGCCGGTCTCGCAGCCGATCGCTTTCACCACGCCATCGCGCGGCGCGCGAATCGGTAGTTCCATCTTCATCGCTTCGAGCACCATCACGACGTCGTTCCGCTTCACCTGCTGACCCGCGGCGACGTTGACCTTGAGTACGGTGGCAGGCATCGGCGCCGTGAGCGCGCCCTGTTCGTCCACATGCGATCGCCGTGGCAGGCCGTCCGGCGTGTCGCTGACGATGTACGTGCGGCCGTCGAAGAAGACCCACATCTCCCGTCCGGCGACGGCAAATGCGATCGCCCGTGTCGTTCCTCGAGTGACCTGATAGCGGCCGTTTCCCAACGCGACCACGTCGATTGGAGCCTCGGGACTAGACACGTGCGCCCCTGAGCGACGACCAGGGATCGATAGCGTCCCCACGTGCGACGCCGCTGCGGGCTGCAGCGGTCGGTCCCGCCGCCCGTGCCGCTGCGGCCACGGCAATGACTTCTGGAGAGGGGCTCGACGACAGGCGTGCCCTGATGGCATCGCCTTCGGCATCGAGGAATCCTGTGTCGATGTTGCCCGAGACGAACTTCGGATGCTCGAGCAGTTCGATGAGCAGTGGGATGTTCGTCCGGATGCCGAGGATCGGATAGTTGCGGATCGCGGCGAGCGCTCGCGCCCGCGCCGTGTCTCGCGTTTCACCGCTCGCGATCAACTTCACGAGCAACGGATCATAGTGAACCGCCACCTCGGAGCCTTCAGTCACGCCGCTGTCGATTCGAATGCCCGGCATCGACGGCTCGCGGTAAAGCAGCAGCGATCCGGCCTGTGGCAGGTCCTGCCGTGCCGGATCCTCTGCGTAGATACGCAGCTCGATGGCATGTCCACGCTGCGACAGATCCGTTTGCGCCCACGGCAGTTCTCTTCCAGCAGCGACTCCGATCTGCGCGCGGACGAGATCTACGCCCGTCACCTGTTCAGTGACCGGGTGCTCGACCTGGAGCCGCGTGTTCATCTCGAGAAAGTAGAAGCGAGCGGATTCGCCGGCTCCTTCGACGAGAAACTCCACGGTCCCGGCGTTTCGATAGCCCGCCTTGCGCGCGACGGACACCGCTGCGTCACCCATTCGTTGCCGCAGCGACGGAGTGACCACAGGCGATGGACTCTCTTCGATCACCTTCTGGTGACGTCGTTGAATCGAACACTCGCGCTCGAACAGATGGACGATGTGACCGTGGTGATCGGCCAGGATCTGGAACTCGACATGTCGCGGCTGCTCGATCAGCCGTTCAACATAGAGCGTGCCGTCGCCGAAAGCGGCCACTGCTTCGCGTCGTGCCTGCGCGATTGTTTCGGCGAGATCCCGATCGCTGCGCGCCGTTTTCATCCCGATGCCGCCGCCACCCTCTGATGGCTTCAGCAACACGGGGAAGCCGACGCGACGCGCGGCAGCGGCAATCGCATCGTCCGATTGGTCCCTGGGCGTCTCGCCCGGAACAACGGGCACACCTGCCTCGACGGCGGTCAGGCGTGCGGCGATCTTCGCGCCCATTCCCTCGATCGCTTCAGCTGGTGGCCCGATGAACGTCAAGCCCTCGGCTTTGCAGGCAGAGGCAAAGTCGGCGTTCTCCGAGAGGAATCCGTAGCCGGGATGAATGGCTTGCGCGCCGCTCTGTCGTGCAGCGGAAAGGATCGCATCGATCGAGAGATAGCTGTCGATCGCCGGCGGCGGGCCAATGCGAATGGCGACGTCCGCGAGCGTCGTGTGCAACGCACGCGCGTCCGCATCGGAATACACCGCGACCGACTCGATACCCATCTCGCGGCAGGCGCGGATCACGCGAACCGCAATCTCGCCGCGATTGGCGATCAGGATTCGATCGAAGGGACGCGGCGCGGTCACCGGTTACATCCGGAAGATGCCGTACTTCGCTTCCGGGATCGCCGCGTTATATGCCGCAGAGATTCCGAGCGCGAGTGCCTGTCGCGTGTCCACAGGATCCAGGATGCCATCGTCCCAAAGCCGCGCAGTGGAGTAATAGGGCGACCCTTCGCTCTCGTACTTTTCCAGGATCGGGCCGCGGATACCCTGTTCCTCTTCAGGGCTGAGCGCCTTGCCCTCGCGCGCGAGTTGATCGCGCTTCACCGTCGTCAACACGCCGGCTGCCTGCTCACCACCCATGACGGAGATGCGAGCGTTGGGCCACATCCAGAGAAACCGCGGATCGTAGGCACGCCCGCACATCCCGTAGTTGCCGGCGCCAAACGAGCCGCCGATAACGACCGTGAATTTCGGGACGACCGAATTGGCCACCGCATGCACCATCTTCGCGCCGTCCTTCGCGATGCCGCCTCGTTCGTATTGCCGCCCGACGATGAAGCCGGTGATGTTCTGGAGGAAGACAAGCGGTACGCCGCGCTGGTTGCACAACTCGATGAAGTGCGTCGCCTTGAGCGCGGACTCGGAGAAGAGCACACCGTTGTTGGCAACGATGCCGACGAGGAAGCCGTGCAACCGGGCGAAGCCGGTGACCAGCGTCGTCGCGTAGCGCTGTTTGAATTCGTCGAAGCGAGATCCGTCAACGATGCGCGCAATCACTTCTCGTACGTCGTACGGCTTGCGGACGTCTGCGTTGACGATCCCGTAGATCTCCCTGGGGTCGTACGCTGGCTCTTCGGGTGCCGTCATGTCCGCCGGAAGGTTCTTCTGCGTATTGAGCGTGCTGATGATCGTTCGCGTCTGCCTCAACGCGTGGTCATCGTCTTCAGCGAGGTAGTCGGCGACACCTGAGAGCCGGGTGTGGACGTCGGCACCGCCGAGGTCCTCGGCGGTAACGTCCTCGCCGGTCGCCGCCTTGACGAGTGGGGGACCACCCAGAAAAATCGTCCCCGTTCCTTTCACGATGATCGTTTCGTCAGACATCGCCGGCACGTAGGCGCCGCCGGCCGTGCACGACCCCATGACGACCGCGATCTGCGGGATGCCGAGCGCAGACATTCGAGCCTGGTTGTAGAAGATGCGACCGAAGTGCTCTCGATCGGGGAAGACCTCTGCCTGCAGCGGAAGAAACGCACCACCGGAATCCACCAGATAGACGCATGGCAGGTGGTTCTCGAGCGCGACCTGTTGCGCTCGAACGTGCTTCTTCACGGTGATCGGATAGTAGGTGCCGCCCTTCACCGTTGCGTCGTTGGCCACGATCACCACTTCGCGACCGGAGACTCGGCCGATCCCCGTGACCAGCCCGGCGCCGGGGGCTTCGTTGTCGTACATGTCCCAGGCGGCCAGCGCCGATAACTCCAGCAGCGGAGAACCCGGGTCGAGCAGTCGGCTGATGCGTTCGCGGGCGGGCAGTTTGCCCTGTTCGCGATGACGCTGGAGGTAGCGCTCACCTCCGCCGGATTTGACTTTGGTCAGTTGCGCTCGGAGCTCGACCACCAGGCTTTCCATTCGACTCGCATTGCCGCGGAACCCGGCATCAGCTGAATTGATCTGCGTGTCGAGGCGATCCATAGAGTGTTCGCGATTATAGGAGCGTTCCGAGGCCTATTACGTGGGTGTAGTTGTTACAAAGTGTCTGATTTGACTCGCCATCACCCAGTTGTGTATTGATTACAGACGGCCTGTGCTAGTGTAGCCGCCGGGGGGATTTTGCTCGTTTCTACGCACCCATTTTCGAACAGACGCCGCCGTCGAGTGCTCGCAATCGACGAGCAGAGCTCGATGACGGGCTTACTTCAAGGCGTCGTCGAAGCCGAGCGCTACGACGTGCGCGGCGCCCGGACTGGAGCCGACGGCGCCGAAGTTTATAAGCAGTGGCGTCCCGACGTTGTCCTGACCGACCTGTCGCTGCCGGACATGGACGGCATCGAGTTGTTACGCCGACTCAAACAGTTGGACCCCGAGCCCGAGGTGATCGTGGTCGGCGGTCAGGGGACCATTACTCGAGCCGTCGAAGCCGGACGAGCGGGCGCCTTCTTCTTTCTCGAACGCCCGGTCTCCGAAGACGGTTTGCTCGACCTGTTGGGTAAGGCCGTGGGCCGCATCGACGAGCGCGTCGAGCATCAGCAACTCAAGGATCGACTGCGAGGGCAGTACAGCTTCGCGAGTGTTGTCGGACAGAGCTCGGACATGACGACGCTCTTCGAGCTCGTCGAGAGCGTGGCGGCGAGCGACGCCAACATCCTAATTCA
>Ga0190271_10001700_pt1 | contig 12786 bp, 11 predicted proteins | sample Popmic356T_FD_133747 | JGI IMG/M metagenome (GOLD analysis project Ga0190271, IMG submission 133747) | Populus adjacent soil microbial communities from riparian zone of Weber River, Utah, USA - 356 T | ecosystem: Environmental > Terrestrial > Soil > Riparian zone | place: USA: Utah | collected...
GGCGCCGGCCCGACGAGCGAGGGAACCTATTGCCCCTCGATGTCGACGATACAGACCCCCGTGGGTCCCAGCCTCGTCACGGACGACGGCAGCGGCGACAGCTCGGGGGACTGGGCTTTCTAGTTGTCCTCTGACGGCGTCGGGGCGAACGCGCCCCGATGCTGTCTTGCCTGCGCGCCTAGTTAGTTTCGGTCGCGGGAATCCTTCACATTCTGTAGCCTGGCGATGTCGAAGTGGCTGGCCACTTGAGCGGGTAAGTGTTATTCCGCCTTACTTGCGTTGTGTCAGGGAGACAAGCCATGGCGATCGACGGAAAATCGCTGGGACTGGCGCTATCGGGGGGCGGTTATCGCGCCGCACTATTCGGGCTCGGCTCGATCTGGCGCCTGAATGACCTCGGCCTGCTGGGCCGGCTCGATCGAATCACCAGCGTTTCGGGCGGCTCGATCCTCGCCGGCGTTCTCGCGCACCGCTGGTCGGCACTCACCTTCGTGAACGGCAGTGCAACAAACTTTGTCGAGGAAATTGCAAATCGCGTGCAGGAGTTCTGCACGCATACCATCGACGTCGGCGCGGGTCTGGGCGGCATCCTCACGCCGTTCAAATCCGCCGGTGAATTTCTGACGGGTGCCTACGAGAAGCGCCTGTTCGGCAAGACGACGCTGGACGAATTACCGGCGGCGGGACCCGGTACGCCGAAGTTCATTTTCTACGCCACCAACCTGCAGACCGGCCGGAGCTTTCGATTCCGTCAGGACATGATTGCCGACTACATGCTGGGCGTCTGCACGGGAGAAAAGATTCCGCTGGCCGTCGCGGTGGCCGCATCGAGCGCTTTTCCTCCGGTGTTTTCGCCTATCAACGTGGACACGGATGTCAGGAACTGGAAGGACGGCAACAACATCCCGAACATCGACAAACTTCGCCGCCGCCTCGTACTCGCCGACGGGGGCATATACGACAACATGGGTCTCGAGACGCTCGTCGGCAACGTCGACATAGTGCTGGTGAGCGACGCCGGCGCTCCATTCGAAATCGAGGATGACCCGCACACCGACTACGTCCGCATGCTGGGTCGCGTTCGCGACATTCTCATCGACCAGACACGCGCCTTGCGGAAGCGCTGGCTGGTCGAGGAGTTCGAAGCACAGCGCATGCATGGCGCTTACTGGGGCATCGGCACGCGTATCGAGGACTACCAGGACACGGTCTCGACTTTCAAGGACACCGTGATCACCAGCGCGCTGGCCTCGGTACCTACGCGGCTCGCGAAGTTCGAACGGGTGACTCGCGATCAACTCGTGAACTGGGGCTATGTCCTGTGCGACGTGGCGGTGCGCGTGCGCGCACGCCTGCAAACGCCAAAAATTGCGTCGCTGCCGATCCCGGCGGCGGCGTTGGCCTGACATCGCGAGGAATCATGACTCTCATCGTCGACGATCAGAGCGCACAGCCGGGAACCCACGTGGTGCTGATAGGTATCGGCGACTACCCATTTCTGAAGGACGGCTCAGCTCCTCCAGCGCAAACGTTCGATCTGCACATGGAAATGGGGCAGCTCTCTTCGCCGCCCCGCTCACTGGGTGAGCTCGCCACCTGGTTCAGCGATACGCAAAACGGCTTCAACAATCCGGACCGGCCGCTGCGGTCGCTGGAACTGTTGTGCTCGGCGTCGCAGGATCCGTTCGAATGGACTGATCCCGCGGGCGCCAAACATGCCATCGGGCGCGCAACGGCAGCGAACGTCAGCCAGGCGGTCCTGGACTGGAAAGCCCGTGCCAGTCGCAGTGCAGACAACCTTGCCGTCTTCTACTTCTGCGGGCACGGACTCTCTTTCGGTGAATCGCAGAACTCCCTTCTGCTGGAAGACTGGGGCGGCGATACCAACGACCCTGCGAACCGCGCGATCTCCTTCAATGACATGCGCCTTGGATTGATGAATCAATGTGATGCGCGGCAGCAGTGCTACTTCATCGACGCCTGCCGCACGCCGCCCACCAAGGCATACATCGACAAATACGGCGCCGCGCTCGGAGCCCGGATCGTCGGCGGCGGCCTGAACCGACAGATCCGCGATATCGTTGCACCGGCATTTTTCGCGACCCGCCTCATGGCGAAGGCATACGGGTTCACGGACCAGTCGAGCCTGTTCACGCAGGGAATGCTTCGCTGTTTCCGCGGAGTTGCAAGCCGCGACGCGGCCAGTGGCTGGGAGGTGACCGTCGAGGCGATGGCCGAGGGCATCAACAAGTCGGTCGAAAGTCTCGCCTTTGCCACGCAGCCGCAATACTGCCAGCCGCTCGAAACCGGCCAGTCGTTCATGCTCCATCGCGTGCGTGATGACCCGGAAGTCATCGTCAAGGTCTTCACTCGCGACCTTAATCTCCTGCCAAGCACTATCTTCGTGCACTTGTGTGAGAGCACCAACGAGACGGTCGAAAGGCCGCCGGGCGAGCTTCCCTGGTGGTTGCCCGTAACGATGGGCAAACACACATTCAAAGCGCTCGCCGCGGCCAATCGCCAGGAGCTTGGTTCACGCAGCAAGACCGTGTCGCCACCGAGCTCGGAGATCGGCCTATGAGCGCAAAGCTCGGAATCTCACTCACTTCGAAAGCCTGGAACCCGGGAACCCAACACGCGGCGGTCGCGGAGGTGGTGCCTCGCGGCGGCACTGCGCGCACGACGTCTTCGCCGCAATCGACTTTCTCGCTGAAAGTGAATCAGTCGCACGAGTTGCCGCTCGAGCCGGGCGAGTACACCGTGCGGGTCTATCTTCCGAGCGGCGACATCCTTACGGAATCCGTCTCGATGAGTTCGGACCAGTTCGTGGAATTCGAACTACCCGAATCGCCGCATGAGTGGCTCGGCCAGGAGCAGCTCATGGGGTCCATCCAGCGGCTGCCGACGCGGGCACGCGTGAAGGCCATCGCGGAATCGCTTGCCACCGAGCCACCGCAGCGAGCGGCGCCTGCGGGACCCGCGGCAACCGCCCCTGCACCCACCGGCAAGGCCAATGTCGGCCCAGACACCATCGTCAAAGCACGCCAGCGCGCCAGCTACGCAATGCGCGACGCCGAGCGGGCCTGCGATTCGATCGAACGCAACAGCGGCGCAAGCCGGGTCGCGGAAATTCACGCGGAGCGCCTCGTCACGGTAATCGACCACGATCGTCCGTTTCCGGATACCGAGCTGCCGTTCGATGCTCTCATCGACTGGTGGGTTGGCGCGCCGAAAGCGGACGGAAAGGTCCTCCAGCTTGCGAATCACGACGATCGCAACGCCAAGTGGATCTGCCCGCAATCTCCAGCGGACTACCTGCATGGGCGGCCGCGCGCGTTTGCTTCAGTGATGGATCCAACCAAGCGCAGGCACGTGGCGGTCCTGCCGGAAGGTTGGGTGTGCTCGTCGGAAGCCGCTTTCGGCAGGCCGACGGAGGCGTCGCTGCTCATGACCGTGGTGATCGGCGCCATCCTGCAAACCGAAGATGAACAGATCGAAGCGGCTCGCTGGAGTTGCTCAGCGTCGGTGGACGACGTGGAATTCATGACCTACCTTGGCTTTCTGTATTCCGGGCAAAGCTCGGCTGCGAACGCCGCGCTCAAGACGCAGGGTGCCGAGCTGCTGTTCGAAAAAGGCATGAACCCCGTTGCCGCAGCGGCAGGTGCGTACGGCCTGCTGAGTTTTCCCGCCTCGGAACGGTCCGAAGGCCGGTCGGCGTGGCGCAGCTGGGTTCGCAACCTCTTCACGCGATTCCCGGACCTTCCGGATGGCGCGATCGCGCTCGCAAGACTGTATTTGCGCAACGGCGAAGACGAAGGTTCGGAGAAGGAAGAAATCGACGTCGAAAAACTGCGCCGCTACCTGCTGGAGGCGGTCCGTCGCGGTGTTCCGTACTTCACTCTCGGCATCACCATGCTGACCGAGATGCTTTCCCTCGTAAAAGGCGACGACGAGGCAACCCAGCGCAGCGGCGATGCAGTTGATCTCACCCGTCGCGCACATCGACTCGTGAGTCAGCTCGGACGTGTCGCGATACCGGGCAAACTCTTCACCGTGCTGAGCGTTCGTCAGACACCGCCATGAGCAACATCTTCCGCATTCAGGTCTTGCCCGCGCAGCGAGGGGATGCGCTGTGGATCGAGTATGGAGATTCCGGCAACCCGCATCGCATCCTCATCGATGGCGGCATCACGCGCACGGGGCGCGATCATCTGCGCACGCGTGTCGCCGCCCTCGGCGCGGCGCCCCACCTCGATCTGCTGGTGGTCACACACATCGACCTCGATCACATCCAGGGCATCATCACGCTGCTGAAGGAATTGCCACCGGGAACGACAATCGACCGCATCTGGTTCAACGGCCGCAACCATCTTCCAGAGGACCCTCTGGAGCCGCAGGGTCCCTTGCAGGGATTGGAGCTGATGGAAGTACTGACGGAGAAGCACTCGCAGGCGTGGAATCGCGACGCCGCCGGGGGCGCCATCGCGATCAATGCCGACGGCAGCCCGCGGGTCTTCTCAATGCCAGGGGATATGAAGATCACCGTGCTGTCCCCTGACAACGCCAAGCTCATCGAACTGCGGCGCGAATGGGATGAAGTTGTCGAGGCATTCGGCGCCGAAGAGGACGACATCGAGGAAGAAGGTGCGGTCGCCCTCCCTGCCGGGCTCGAAGGATTCGGCGCGGAAGACGTCGACATCGACACGCTTGCCGATGTGAAATTCACCGAAGACAAGAAAGCGGCCAATGGTTCGAGCATCGCAATGTTGCTGGAATTCGCTGGCCAGCGGGCATTGATGCTCGGCGATGCACATCCTTCACTCGTGCTTAAGAGTCTCCAGAAGCTCTCGCCGGGAGGCCCGCTGGATGTTGCCTGCGTGAAGCTTTCTCATCACGGCAGCCGCAACAACACCCACAAGGAACTCATCAAGCAGCTGCGCACGACTCGCTGGATTTTCAGTTCCAACGGAGCGCAAACCAAACATCCGAACCAGGAAGCTGTGGCACGGGTGCTGAAGTTCTGCCCGAACCCGCGCCCCCGTTCGCTCATCTTCAATTACCGCACCGACTTCAACAAAAGCTGGGACGACGACGATCTCAGGAACGACAATGCCTTCACCACCCAATATGGTGACGAGACCAACGGCGTGCTTGTCAATCTGCTCTGACTTCCCGCCAAGCCGGATATTCCTCTTTCAAAAGCACCGCGGGCCAGGTTCCGAACCAGGCGTAGCCGCTGCGACGCTCAGGATGTATCTCCGAGAAGTCCTTCACTCGCACGCTATCCCGATTCGCCAGCACGACGCTGTTGTCCTCGAGGTCGTAGAAGCGCGCCCATAACGGTGGCGCGTCGGCGTCCTGCACCAATCGGTAGTCGAATGTGGCGACGTGATACTGATACTGGACCGGTTTCGCGAGCGTCACCTTCTCGAGCCTGACTCCACTGATCTGCGAACGTCGCAGCCAGGCAACCGCACTTTCGATGGCATTGACCTGCGCGGCGGTGGGCTGCTGAACGCTCATCAGGTAGCGAAGCATCTCGACCGTTTCCTGCGAAACGATGGAGGGAAGCTCGAACGCACGGCCCTGTGCTGGCTGCAGCGTCGCCGGATCATATTGCCCTGCCCATCCCGTGAGCTTGCCTTCCTGCACGACCTGCAGTTTCAACACGCACTCGTCACCGCGATCGAGCCCGGCCTTCGCCCGTGCGCGTGTCGCCGCATCGACATGACCGAACGGATCGGCGCCCGCGGAGATCTTGCGCAGCAGCCTTAACAACCCCGAAGTCACTTCGTCGGCGATCGTGATGTAACCGTGGTAGCTCGCCGTGCCGGGAACCGTGTGAGGCCACCCGCCGCAGCTCGCGAGCTGTTGCGCGAGCGCATAGTCGAGTCCTCGAGCGGCAGCATCGCGATAGGCGGCTTTACCGGTCTGTCCGAACGCGGCAGCCAGGTATTCAATCTGAGAGTAGATGTTTCGATTGTCGAAACTGCTGCGAGATTCAGCCTTCTCGGCGATGAGAGCCGCTTTTTCCGTGGCATCGAGTATTCGCGCGGGATCGCGATTCTCGATCCATCCACCGTTGTCACGCTGATAGAGCAGAAGGTTGTCGGCAATCCCGGTGATCTGCTGCGGCTGGTAGCGCGCGTAATCCTTTCCGTGGCGATCTTGCCAGTGCTTGATGCCGTCGCTGAATGCCGCCAGCGAGATGGGCTGCCGCTGCGTATCGGCGCGCGCCACGGAATGACAAGCGAGCAAGAGCGTTACGGCAGCAACGACACGGGCTTTTTTCATGCTACAAACCTTCCTCGGGTCTATTTTTCGCGTCAGAACAATAAGAACACCGGGGAGTCCCAATGAGCAAGATCGAGTGGCAGGTCGATTCAGGCACGCATGTAGTTCTGCGCAATCCACCTTTCCTGAAGCGTAAGGTCGAATTGAACGGTCAGCGCGTGGACGGCGAGTGGCGTTCGAAGAGTTTTGGTTTCACCCTCCCGGACGGCCGTTCCGTCGACATCACGCTCAAGGCAGATACCATTTCGCGCACGACCGAGCTCTCGCTGGACGGAAAGCTCATTCCAGACATCCGCTACGTGCCCAAGGACCTGCGCTGTCCGGCCTGCAAGGCCGAGATCCAATTGCTCGACGAATTCTGCGCCAAGTGCGGACACGCCCTGGGAACGCCGGCTCGCTTCATGCACAGACATTCTGTGCAGGGAGCCACGAGCGCAATCTGGTTTCTCGCAGTGATGTTCGCGCTCTTCGGCGTCGTGATGTTTTTTTTGATGCGCGACACAACTCAGACGGCGCTCGCGAATCTCGCGCAGTTCCCGGACAACGAGGTCCTCCAGCCGATCGATGGAGTCACTTACACGGCCGGCGAACTGCGTAAACAGGTCATCTGGGAACACCGCGGCGTGCTGGTCGTGAATCTCATACTCGCCGTGATCATGGTGGTGCTCGCCTGGTGGAGCAAGCGAAGGGCGCTGCCCGCGATCCTGATCGCCACCGCGGTATTCGTGGTAGTACAAGTCACCGGTGCGATCATGGATCCCGCGACGCTCACGCAGGGCGTTGTCGTGAAGATCATCGTGATCGTCGTACTGATCAAAGGCATCAAGGGGGCACTCAGCGCTGCCGATGAATAGCGAATCGGCAGGGGCCTCGTGCTGCGTCAAGTGCGGAGATGCGCTCCGCACTGCCGCGCTTTTTTGCGCTCGCTGTGGCACGCGCGTTTCGGCGGGAGAACCGGAGCCACAGGTTGGCATCGAACCCGCGGGCCCTTCGTTGGATCGCGGGCACGAGTTGCGCGTCGTCGGCTGGCTCTATGCCCTGCTGCTGGTGACCTCTCTCTTCTTCGGGATCGCCTACCACGTCAATCCCAAGGGTGACTTCGGGCCGTGGCAATCCCTCGTCTTTGGAATCCTGATCTTCGCTTTCGCCGTCCCGTACAGGAACGAGATCCTGGCGCTGTTACGCCCGGCGACCTTCGACGGCAATGCCCGAAGGAAGCTGGCGATTGCCACGGTGATCCAGTTCGTCTTGCTCGGTACGGTTTTCTATCTTCTCGAGCAAACGGGCATTCCATTCGAGCGCATCACCGACGAGATGCAACGCCACGGTTACGCCTTGTGGCAATTGCTCGTGCTCTACAGCCTCGTGCCCGCAGTGTGCGAAGAGATTGCGTTTCGCGGCGTCATTTTCGATCGCCTGCACCGGGTGTTGGGAGAGCGGGAAGCATGGCTGGTTCAGGCGGCCCTCTTCAGCGTCCTGCACCTGATGCCTGTGATTTTTCCGACGCACTTTGCCATGGGATTGATATTCGGCTGGCTGCGCATGCGCACTGGCAGCCTGATTCCGGGCATCATCCTGCATGCCGCGTGGAACGCGGCGAACATCCTGCTCGAGCTGAGGGGGTAGCTGGCATGAAACAAGTCGCTGTCGCCGCGCTGTTGCTGATTTCCGGCTGCGCAGGTGTTCCGCACAAGACGCCGCCGACGCCTGCGCTCAACGTCTTCGTCGTCGCCCATCCCGACGATTGGCAGCTCTTCATGAACCCCGCCGCCTTCCATGCCATGGACGAGCCGCACGAGAAGGCAGTGTTCGTACACGTCTCGGCGGGTGACGCCGGCCGGGTCTTGGGCGGTGAACCGACGCCTTACTACCTCGCACGCGAGGAAGGCGCGCTGCGCGCCATCCGCTTCATGGCCAACGCCGTCAACGCGACCGCCGCGCTGGGCGCAGACAGCAAACCTGAAGCCGTCGAGCGCGCCGGACACAAGGTGGCTCGCCACACCTACGCCAACGCCGTTGCGTATTTCATGCGCGTGCATGACGGCAACATCGTCACCGGCAACGACTTTCAGGAGCATCCACTTTCGTTGCAGCGCCTGCGCTCGGGCGCGTCCGCCGAGACGAAGGCCATCGACGGCAGCGCGAGCTATGCGGGATGGAACGATTTCGTCGCAACACTCGAGGCTGTCATCACCAGCGAGCTTGCGCCCGGCACCGCGTTGAACCTTCACATCGCCGAGCTCGATGAAGGTCGCAATCCTGGCGACCATCCCGATCATCGCGCCGTGGCGTTCGCGATGGAGGAGATCGCCGCCCGCCTCCCCTGCGCGCGCGTCAGCCGGCACCAGGAATACGCGACACGTGACCGAAAGCTCAACGTGACGGGTGTGGACTATCTACTCGATGTGGGAACCTGGGCGGCGACTGCTTCAGGCCTCAGCGACAGTCACGCCGGCAGCACGTGGGAACCGGGTCACAACGCATGGCTGGGACGTGACTATCACCTCACGCAGGAGCCGCGCGGCACGTGCCGCTAAGCGCGCGAGAGAAGCATCTCACGGCGCCGCTGCCGCACTAGCCGTCTGTGCCGCTAGCGCCTCCCGCGCCGTTTCCAGCAACGCGATGGCGGGATTGTCCGCGCCCGCATGGGGGTTGTACGCCAGTGGACGGATCGTGAGTATGGCCTCGGCAAAGCGCTTGTCCTGCATCTGCCGCCTCGCAACCATCATTCGCAGGTTGGCGTCATATGGCGCGAGTTCCAACGCCCATTCCAATCCATCGACGGCAATCTTGGTCGGTTCCTTGTCTGTCTGAAGAAAGCCCAGGTAGAAATACATGAGCGGAATGGGATGATCGTTCTCGATCTTGTTCACAGAGACGAAATGCCGGCGTGCCGCCCGCCACGCTTCATCGGTCTTTGCTTTGCCGGCAGTGCGTGTCAGCGCATAGCCCTTCTGGATGAGCGCCGTCATGTTGCCCGGAGCTGCCGCCAGCGCCTTGTCGGCAGCAAGGACGGCCGCTTCATCGTTGCCCGCGTCGTACTCCGCTTCGGCCAGCGCCGCCTGCACGGCCGGCTCGTCCGGATACTTTGCCGCGACCTCGCGCGCCTCCAGAACCACCTCTGCCGCTGTTTGCTCGTTCACACCGCGCTTCGAACGAATGCGGACCGGCATGCTGGCGGCTTCGCCCTCGTTCAGGCGTCGCACCGTGATCTGCCCGACGCTCAGCCGGTGAGGAGGAATCCGGATGTATAGGAATCGCTTTTTGAGATAGGAATCGAGCGCCTTGTCGAGCGCTTTCAGGTCGCCCAGAGCTGCTGTTGCGGCGGCGAGTTCCGCCTCCCCTTGGTTCAGCCGGTTCAGATAATCGACGAGCTGCTTGCGGCGCGCGTCGTCGGTGAACAGATAGTGAAACAGCAGCCAGCTGCGACCGTAGAAATTGTCGTAGCTCTTCGTCTTTTGGGCTGTATAGAGCTTCGCATCCAGCAGGCGTTCGATGCTCACGTCCCTCACTTCCAAATCCAACAGTTCGTACGCTCGATGCTGCGCCGCCAGCCCGAGCCCGACCGCGCCATCGGATTCGAATTTTGCGGTCGCGAAATACTCCGCATAACCTTCGACGTACCAGCGAGGCACCAGGTAGGTCGCGTTCTCCGACATGAAGTGATGCGCGTATTCATGCAACAGCACGAGCTCCGACTCGGACGCGTTGCTACCCGAGACGTCGATCGGAGGGATGATGGCGAGAGAACCACCAGCGCGCGGCAGGTAGAAACCCCGTACGTAGCGGCTGTCAGTCCCTGAGCCGTAGAGCTTGCGGACGATTCGCTCGCTGCGCACGACGTATATCGTCACGCGATTGGACGGACTCGGCTTGATGTCCTTTGTCGGCAGCAGGACGCTCATCGCGCTGTAGTAGCGTTCCAGCCTGTCGGAGTATTTGCGGATCTCCTTTTCGCTTTCGTCCGCGTAGATCACGAAGTGATCGCTGCTCGCCTCGTGCCAGTCCGCCAGCGCGTCGCCGGAAACGAACCAGAATAAAGCCGCCGCCGTGGTGAGAACTCTGCGCATCGAACTACCCCCTGCCGGAACCCACAGACTAGCTTACTTGGTCAGGGCAGCAAGTCTCCCGTCAGGATGATCTCGACTCGCCGGTTGCGCGCACGGCCTTCCGCGGTCGCGTTGTCGGCGACCGGTCGATCGGGGCCCAGTCCCTGCACATCGATGTGCGAGGAGTCGACGCCCTGCGCCCCCAGGTAGTCGCGTACCACGGTCGCGCGTGCCTGCGACAGCGTCTGGTTCGTCTCGTAGCTACCGGTGCTGTCCGTGTGGCCCTCGACGGTGACGTGAATCGAGGGATACACGCCGATGATTCCGGAGAAACGCGCGAGCGCCTCGCGCCCCTCCGGGCGCAAGTCGGCCTTTGCCGTCGCGAACTGCACGCCTGCGATCTCGGCGACGATTCCGCGTTCGGTCTGCCGTGTCGGCAACGCGCGATTGAGCCGCGCCGTGAGATCCGCGCGTGCCTGGCGCTGTGCCTCCGAGGACGCCTCGCGAGAGGCCTGCTCGGCAGCGAGCGCCTTCTGCCGGGCTGCCTCCTGCGACGCCAGTTCGGCCGCGATCCGTGCCCTCTCCTCGGCGTCACGGCGCGCGGCAGCCGTCGCATCTTCTCGCTTCTTCGTCTCCTCGGCAGCGAGCGCCGCGGCATCTGCAGCCTGCCGGCCGAGGATCGCCTGGCGGCGCGCATCCTCACCCATCTGCACGGCATCGCGAGCGATGAGCGGGACGGTCTTGCGGATGCTGCTCTTCTTGCTGACCTGTGCCTCCTCGGCTTTGAAGAGCAACGTCCGGGCCTGGCCGAATTCCTGCGCCGCGTACTTGTCGGCCTCCGCGCGAATGGCGATGTCGAGTGCGTAGCGCGCCTGCACGAGGTCGGCCGGCACCTTGTACTTCGCCTTCGGATCCACCTTCTGCCGCGCGAGATTCTTGTAGTCGAGGCGCTCCGTCAGCCCCGGGATCATCACGCGCTTGCCACGAATTCGCTTCCCGAGATTGCGCAGTACCAGGTATTTGGAGGGCGCAGTGACGGCGAAGTGCGGCTCCGCGCTCACGATCAGGGCGAACTGCGACAGCGATGTCGAGGTTTCCAGAGAGCCGAGCCCCTCCACCGTTTCGATCGAGCCGATATTGTTGGCGCGGCCATCGGCCGTCACGGCCCACAACACATAGGTTGAGAAAGGGCCCAGCGAGGCCGGTCCCGGCATTTTTCGCACCGTGATCTCGACGCGTGCGCGCCCGTCCTGGAACTCGACTTCACCCTCACCCGCGGCGCCCAGCGCGATCGCCGTACCGTGGAACTCGAGCGTCGAGACCGGGCCTTCCTGGTAGCTGTAGCCCTCCAGCCGTCCCTCCACATCTTCGCTGACGACACCGACGTCGCGTTCGAGCTGCTGGGCGACGAGCGGCGTCGACAGGGCGATCGCCAGAGCGGCGGCAGCGAGACGCAGAGCGAAGAGATTCGTGTGCATCGTGGGTTTCTCCCTGGGGCAGGTGCGCGCTAGGATACTTCCACCTGACCCGTCTTGTTAGGCGCGAGCGTGACGCATTTCACAAGTCCGGATGTTGTTCGGGGGTTTTCTATCTACCTAGGGAGCCTCTCGTCGGCCTGGCGTGGTGCAAGGGCCTCGCGATTCTGCGGCGCTCGCGCGCGCGTATAGTAAGCATCAGCGAAAGGGGGACCAAATGCTCCGGATAATCAGGCGTGCCGCAGTCGTCCTCACTTTAATTTCGTTGGTCTCGTGCGCCCAGCTCGGCGCGACCGAGATCCATCGAGCGAAGCCGGGCATGAGCCGCGAGCAGGCGATCGCCGGTATTCGCTATGCCGAGACGCGCTTCGCGATGAAGAGCGGAGCCGTCGAGTACTTGCTCTACTGCGTCACTCCGAGTTTCACGGCGATGTATCGCGACCATCCGTATGTCGTCTATTTCATCCGGCTCGAGGGCGGCAAGGTGGTCGACCGCGGCATCGTCGATGAGCCGGAAGCCGCGAAGATCCGGCTCGTGAACCCGACGTTTGTGCTGCGCGAGTGGCAGTCGAACGATTCAACGAACAAAGGCGCGTACGTGGATCGGTGACTCCGGCGGATCTTCGAGCCCGCCGGCTGCTACGAACCGCCGGTTTCGAACGGCCCGAGATCCGGCGCCGCGCCATTGAACGGCAGTCCGACGTTCGTGCCCTTGTCGATGAGATCGCTCTTGGGCGCGAGACGCATGAAGTTCACGTTCGGGAGGCTCCCGTCGGCCTGGCGCGGCGCAAGGGCCTCGCTCTCGGCCACGCTCAGGAAGTCTGCCGGCGAAACCGTGACCGGGAGGTTCCACGAGTTGAAGGTGTCCGAGCCGCCTGTGAAATTCTTGATCGCCGCGCCGGGCGTCATCGCGATGTTGTTGTGGATCTCGTGGCTCGAGGTCGTGTCGGTCAGCATGTCGTAGTCGA
>Ga0190271_10001701_pt1 | contig 12784 bp, 7 predicted proteins | sample Popmic356T_FD_133747 | JGI IMG/M metagenome (GOLD analysis project Ga0190271, IMG submission 133747) | Populus adjacent soil microbial communities from riparian zone of Weber River, Utah, USA - 356 T | ecosystem: Environmental > Terrestrial > Soil > Riparian zone | place: USA: Utah | collected...
CTGCCGGCGTTCAACGTGGTGTTCGAGCTCAGCGACAACCTGCTCGCGCGCCTCTCCGGCTCGAAAGTGATGTCGCGTCCGGAACTCGGCAACCTGGCGCCGACCGCGGGCGTCACCGCGACGACGCGCACGGGCAACGTGAACAATCCCTTCCTCGATCCGATCCGCGCCGACACGGCGGATCTGTCGCTGGAATGGTATTTCGCGGAAGGCTCGTTGCTGTCGGTGGCCTACTTCTACAAGGACATCGAGAGCTTCATCCAGCGCATCACCAGCCAGGTCCCGTATCGCGAGCTCGGCCTGCCGGACTCGCTGCTGGATGGAACACCGGCCTCGCCCACCGACATCTTCACGGTGGGCCGCTTCGAAAACACGCCGGGTGGTCCGCTGGATGGCTTCGAGCTGAATGCGCAGGTGCAGTTCAGCTTCCTGCCGAGCTTCTGGAGCAACTTCGGCGTGCTGGCCAACTACACGAAGGTCGACGCCGAAATCGAGTACTTCCTCAGCGTGGGTGGCCCGCCGACGACCGCTCAGCTGGTCGGCATGTCACCCGTCACCTCCGCCGGTACGTTGTACTACGAAACCGACAAGTTCAGCGTTCGCACCACGGCCGCGTATCGTGACAAGTACTTCCGCGCAATTCCGGCCTCACCGGGCAGCGACGTGCGCGGCGACCTCTCGACGACGTACGTGGATGCGCAGGCCTCCTGGTTCGTGAACGACAACATCACGATCCTGCTGGAGGCGCAGAACCTCACGGGTGAGCGCAGCACGCTGTACATCGACGATTCGCGTGAGAACACGTTGTTCCAGACCGAGATCGGTACCACCTACTCGCTGGGTGCGACGTTCAAGTTCTGATCTGAGAAGACTGCCAGTCGATAAGGCCGCCCCGAGAGGGGCGGCCTTTTTTATGGCGGCAAAATTTGCAGTTTTTCAGCGTGGTGTGACCCTACTAACCCTTGCGCGACGAGCGTCCGGTGTTAATCGGCGCGTAACACGAGGTCTACTGACAGAAGGCACGGCGTTCGCCTACGCGCCCGCCGTCCACCGCTTTCGATAATCGACGCACAAAAGTCTGGTTCGCAGGGGACCGCGGTGATTCTGAAATATGCGGGCCGCCATGTGCTCAAGCGAAATCCGTGGGTCCTGGGCTGGTGCGCGGAATTGATGAGCCGCGAAACCGCTCCACCGGCACTTCATCGCGCACGCCGGGAAGACCTGCTCGAGCGGGTATTCGAAAACGCACGGCGCATTCCCGCGTACGCGGTCGTTGCACGAAACTCTCCGGCTTCTGATCGCCTGGCTTATCTCAGCGACCGTTTTCCCATCATCGACAAGGCGTCGCTGCTGGAACGCCGGACGGATTTCTTTCCTGATGGAAAGGCTCCCACGCTTCGTTCGACCATCGCCGCCACCAGCGGAACCACGGGAACGCCGCTCGACGTCTATCGAAGTTTTGGGTCCATTCTTTGGGAAGAAGCATTTCACCTTCAGCACTGGCATTGGGCCGGCTGGAAACGCGGGCAACACCAATCGGTACTCAGGGGCGACATGGTGATCCCGGTCGATCGTCGCGAGCCGCCGTTCTGGTTCAAGGATTCCGCGGGCGGCCAACTGGTGCTCTCGACACGGCACGTTGACCGGCGAACCGCGCCTCTCATGGCCGAAGAGTTGCGCAAGTTTGGCGCCACGCAATTGCGCGCCTATCCATCAGCCGCCTACGAACTGGCGACACTCGTGGAAGAAACCGGCATGCAGGTGAAGTTCACCTCGGTCATCACCGGATCCGAGATGCTCTATGACTTCCAGCGCAGGCGCATCGAGTCGGTCTTCAAATGCCAGGTGTTCGACTTCTACAGCATGGCCGAGCGAGTCGCCTTCGCCGCGGAATGCGAACGCGGCCGCATGCATGTCAACCCGGAGTACGGCGTGCTCGAAATCGTGGACGAACACGGCAACCCCACCGAGGGAGAAGGCACCATCGTCGGTACCTCGCTGCACAACAGCCTCGTGCCGCTGATCCGTTATCGAATGAACGACACGGCGCGGTGGAGTCGTGAGCCCTGCGCCTGCGGCCGCACCTATCCAGTCATCGAGAGAATCAGCGGCCGTCTTGCCGATCAGCTCTACGATCTCGACGGCCGCGCGGTGAACGCCACGGTGATCGGCTTCGCCTTCGACGGCATGCGCAACATCCGAAAGGCGCAGGTCGTGCAGTCAACCGCGGATCGCTGGCTGATCCGAATCGTTCCAGGCACCGGCTACACCGCCGCGGACGGGCAACGAGTGCTGGACAAGCTCGCTACCGACGTGTCATCGCGCGTCTTTGCCGAGATCGTCATCGTCGATGACATTTCGGCGCTGCCAAACGGGAAGTACCAGTGGGTGGTTCAAGCCTGGGATCGCGGCAAGACACCTCCGGGATTTTCCGAATTGCACACCCGTGGCGCGGGTCCGTTCGCGAAGGTTGCCTGTTGAACACCCTGGCGGTGACGAGCGCGGCAGCGGCCTGTATCGCGACTCAGGAAATATCGTCGCGCGCGCAATGGGATCGGTTGTTCGCTCAAGTAGCCACTCCACATTTTCCCCAGGCCTGGAGTTACGGCGAAGGAAAACGCGCACAGGGATGGTCGGTCGAACGGCTGGCTTTCGAGAGCAGCGAGGGAACTGTCGCCATCTGCCAGGTGCTCGTCAGGCGCGTGCTCGGCATGCCGCTCGTCGCGCGCATCAATCGCGGCCCGATGTTCCTTGGGCGCCGCGCGTCGGACGATTTGCAGGCCGCGGTCTTCCGCGCGCTGCGCCAGCGATGGCGCTTCGGACGCCGGGGGCTGCTGTTGATCGCTCCTGCTCTTTCGTCGTCCGAGGCAAATACCGCGCTGTTGCGCACCTGCGGATTCTTCGAGCGTCGCGCCGGCGGTTGGGGTTCTGCACTGATCGACCTTTCGCCATCGCTCGAGGCGATTCGCGCGGCGCTGTCGTCGAAGTGGCGCAATCATCTGAACGCCGCGCTAAAGACAGGCATGGACGCGCGCGTTCGTCAGGACCCTGCCGCGTGTGAATGGATGCTGGAGCGCCACGCTGCCAACATGAAGGCCAAGGGCTTCGTCGGACCGGGCGTCGATTTCGTGCGCCGCATGATTGCGGCGAGTCCGGAGGATTTTCGTGTCTTCCAGGCGCTCATCGACAATGAACCGGTCTGCGGCATTCTGGTGGTGCGGCTCGGCGATCAGTCCGAGACCTTCCTGAGCTGGACTTCGGACGCCGGTCGCCGCAGCAACGCACACCACCGTCTCCTGTGGCAGGTGATCACCGAGATGAAAGGTGCCGGGTGCACCGCTCTCGATCTCGGCGGTTACACGACGAGCGAAAAATACGGCGCCTACAAGCGCGGAATGAAAGGCAAGGAGTATCGACTGTCGGGTGAGTGGCTGGCGTTCTGATGTCGCTCACTCGAGGGCGGGCATCGCCACCGTCGGGTCGCCGAGGATGACCGTGCTTTCCACGTCGCGCGCCGCAAGCTGCAGTGCGAGCAGCAAGTCGTCGGTAGCTTCGCCATGGTTGAACCCGCGAAGCGCCTTCTCATACATGGAACGAAGTCCGTTGGTGCGCCCGTACCAATCGCGGAATGCCTCGCCGATCGGACGCTCGATATCCCCCTTGGCCACGTACATTCGCCCGTAGAGCGCGTCGATGATGCTCGAAGTCAGGAGCTGGCCGGTGGCCGGCTGCTGCAGCGTCCAGTCGAATGTGGGCTCGACATGACCGATGAATGCGCGCAATGGTTGTTTGGCTCCTAGTAGCTCCGTCGGCAACGGTGCAACTTGCGCCCCAAGGCCTGCCACCGCGGCAATCACCTGGCCCGCCTTCGAGGCCGGCGTCAGCAACTCGGTGAAACTGCTGCTGTCGTCGCTTCCGGCGGAACAACAGGCATGCGAGTACCAGATCGCGCCGCAGGGCTTCCAGCCATCCAGCAACTCCCTGGGTTTGACCATCTGCCCTGCGCTATCCACCGGCAGTCCGAGGTTGGTCCGCATCGCATCGTCCTGTCCGAGCGGACCCGTCATGCCATGGCTGGTCGTCACGATCAGTCCGGGACGATCAGTGCCCAGAGCGGCGATCAGCGAAGCCTGGTCAGCGGTGTCGTTGGAGCCATCGATGAAACGCATGCCGGCGCCGATCTGGTTGTCTTCGCTCAGCTCCTTCGCGAGAGGCGCGGCGATGCCATCACGCATGAGTTCGGTGATGTCACCGCTGCCATGATTGACCGCCCAGACCAGCGCATGATTTGAATTCACCGGGCTCGCCGACCTGCCCCAGTCTCCGCTGGCCAGCGCGCTCAGATAGTTGGTGAGCTTCTCGCCGGTGAGATGCAGGCGACCCACGCAGCGATTGGCATTGAGCACGTACTGCAGCCGCCAGGGCACTTCTTTCGGCGAGCCATAGATGAGCAGGTAGTAAGGCAACGCATCCGGTGCGGTGCCACGCGGCGCCGCGTTGATGTCGATGTCCTTGCCCGCATCGGCATTCCGCAGGAGCACGTACTGAAAGGCCCAGTCGGATTTGTAGCGGAAGACGGGCGCCTTGCGCGTGGTGATGAGTTCCTGAAGTGGCGCGGGAATCTTCGTCCCTTCGGCGATGACGACACCCCACCCGACCGACGGATCCTGCCAATTGCGCAAGTCCACGGTTCGTGGAGCGAGCAGTCGAGGCGCCGCCTCGATATTGCGACGTAGTGACCATTCCGCCGGATCCGCGATCTCGCCGTCCGTCTTGCCGTTCCCGGTCCAGGCGTTGCAGGTGACTGTCAGCGACATCGGATACCTAACCTGTAGCCAGTAGTTGTTCGATCTCGCGAATGCGGACATCGAGTTTGGCGATCTGTTCAGGCGCTTCGGGATCCTGCGTGAGATCGTAGGTGGAGCGCAGCGCCCTCATCATGTCCACTTCTGCCAGCAGCTCGACCCGCTGATCCTGCGACAGCGGATTCAGCTCCCGGTGCGCGAGTTCCAGATCGTCGCGATGCACGTACAGCACCGGGTACGTCCATTGCACCGACGATTCAGGCTTGCGGTCGCCCTTGATCAGCTCCCGCCGCGCGCGGTGCATGGCACGCACCCACACTATCTCCTGGAACTTGAGAGTCTTTGCAGGCGCCTTCAAAACCAGGGCGAACGTCGCCTTCAGCTGCGGGAGCAATCCGCCGTAGAAATGTTCGGAGAACACGTTGGCGTCGCTCACGTCGACGGATTCGCGCATGGCTGCGACCGCGGGAACGTTGGCCGCCACGATTTCCCGTGCCATCGAATGCAATTGCGGCGTGGCACTGCCGCCCTTGCAGCAGTTGAGCACCACCAGCCACAGCGCCTGAATCTGCCCGAGTATTCCCAGCGTCGTTGTTTTCAGCTGGATGCTTCCGCTGGCCTTCTTCGCGCGGCGATCGGCGCGCGACTCCACTTCGAGGAAAGATTCGCCTTCGGATTGCCCGTGGCAGAAGAAATGTACGATGTTCGGTACGTGAGCGCGCAGTGCCTGCATCAGTGTGTCGGCGTCCGCCGCGAACTGCACGGTGACGGTTCGAGGCAGTGCCTTTGCCTTCCAGTCGGCGGCGTTCGCCTCGACAGCAACTTTCGTGGCTTCTTCACTGACGATGACCAGCAGATCGACGGGAACCTCGTGCGCATCGATGGCCGCTGCGATTCCCGCCCATTCGGTGGCGCCGTTCTCCTGTGCGGCGGCGAGCACCACCGCCATGCGCAACGTGGCCCCAATGAAGCGAGTCAGCGGCTTCGGACGACCTGTGGTGCCCACCTGGCGAGCGATGGGCCAGCGGCCATCGAGGGCCATGAACTGCTTTTTCTGCTCATACATGATCTCCCACGGAAAGGCTTCCGCGTCCGGAACGTCGGTACGGATGTACAGCAGAAATTCAGCTGGCGCGGCTCCGGAGCCCGCCCCCGGGTTCGTCATCACGAAGAAATCGCGCAATGGTTCATGTTCGACCAGCGCCTTGTATAGATGCTCGCCAGCCTCTTGCACCACCGGCGGAGTCAGGCGCAATTTGAGGAAGGCGGGATCGTTGGCGTTGCAACTAAGGGGAAATGAGCCGATCGGCAGATCCCTGTCATAGGCCTCACCAATGCTGCACAAGTTCACGCGATTGGAACCGATGTTGACTCCCGAAACGACCAGCACACCCCTAGCCACCCGCTTCTCCTTGCTTCTGCGCCGATGGTGATTCGACAGTGCGCACCTGCGTCGTCGAGCGAACCGTGAGCATCTGGTCTACGTACCGGAGAGCGGAGGCGACACCCCGCACCGCGGCTTCATTGCTGGTGCCGTGCGCCCCAGTGACGGAGGCGCGCGAAATCGCCTGTTCTACCACGCGCTGAGTCGCCGCCATCCAGCCGGGCATCGGTTCACCCCTGGCAGCCATGGCTTCCATCGCCTGCTTGATCTTGTTGTATTCCGTCAGCAACTCTGGTGGCAGAGAGGCGGGCTCGCTCGCGACCGACAACGCACGTGAAGGATGGCAGTACAGGGAAATCGCCGCGCTGGTGGAGGCCTTGATGGACGGATCGCCGATCAGGAATTTGTAGGTCTCCGAAATCGCCTTGTGGTCGGCATCGAGCGCCGTGTCATGAAATGCGGCCGCGACCGGACGGATGCGGCCGATGCGATCCACCAACAGCCGAAGGCCGAGCCGGGCCTGCACACTCCACGGTCCGCGCTCCGGAGTCGTGAAGATGACACCCCAGGCGCCAAACGCCGTCAGCAACTCCGAAACTTCGGCAGCGGTGACGTAACGCATCTCGCGTCCCTTGATCACCTTCTTGCCACGCTTCGCGGGCCGCGCAGGACTCGGCCGGCGGGCGATGGCCAGCCACACATTGTCGGCGAAGAACATCGCCGGCGCGATGCAATGGAATATATCGACAGCGATGCCTCGCAGCGCCGTGCCTATCCACGCGCGCCACGGATCTCCACTCTCCTCCTTCTCCGGGGCAGGCGGGTCGCGAGGGGGCTCGTGAATACTGATGCTGCGACCCTGCGAATCCGGACGCGCCTGCGGAATTTTTGCCTGGCGGAATCTTGCGTGGCAAAGGTCATCGGGGAAAATGTGCAACGTCGAGCGTTCAGGCAGCGAATCCAGGATCGCCTGCGTCATCGATCTCAACCTGGCAGACGTCGGCGTCCAGGCTTCCGATGGCGCCGTGACGCACAAGGCCACCGTCAGTCCGCGCTGCACCGATTGGGATTTCACGTCGTGCGGCGACAACCGCAGGATGGGCGCGTTGGTAGCGACACGCAGCATTTCCTCCCAGGGAAGCAACGGCAGATAGCCGACCGGTTCCGCGATTTCCAGCCACAGGCAATCTCCATCGCGCAGGACACCGGGCAGAAGCGTCTGAAGCTGACGCACCATGGCCTGGGGCAACGTTGGGCTGCCGCTGGGTAACCAGGTGACGCCGGCAGCGAATCGTTCGAGGCCATCCACGGTGTTGTGATCGAGCACGCTGTACTTCGAGGCAGTGGTCACGGCCCATCGCGTGAAGTTTCCCAGCCATGAATTGATGAAACTCGGCTTGTCGTTGAACTTGATGGCCGCGTTGTACTCCTGCGGCAGGCTCAGCTCTGAGGGTGCGAAGCTCCACTGGGCGAGCACGCGTGAGAAAGCTGCGCTCTCGATCTCCGCGCTTTCAATGGTTTGCGGACGTCGATTGCTGCTGCTGCGCCGGTTCGAGGACGGATCCGGAGACGGGACGCTCGGTCGCGTCAGGCCTCGATCCTCCACCTTGCCCGTTACTTCGAGTTCGCAGCAGATCATGCGACGGGCCTTCGATGTCCCGGCCGCAGGATCCTGGGGCGCGTCCGTCAATCGGACCCGCAGCACGGCGAGCGAGACTTCTCGTTTAAGGAGTTCCATGGGTCAGAGCTGCTGGTGAAGCGCCCACCAGGTCGCGGGCACGCTGATGTCGCCGTGACCGTCGATCAGGCGATCACCCTTGAGCGCGCAGACCCTGGGCAGGGGATCGCTGAATGCGTAGGGCGTGGGCGGGGACTGAAGTTCAAGAACCTGCAACTCGCCGTTGTCGAGCCCTTTGGGACCGTAACCACCCAGCGCCGCATAAAGACTGGGCGCATCGGGCAGCCCGGCTGCGATTTTTGGCTGACCGAGATCCTGCTCACGCCGTGCGGCGAAATGAAAAAGCTTGGTGAGTGGAACGTCCTTGCTGCTGAACGTGGTGAGTATCGGCTTCCGCACGAGGCTCAATGCGGGTCGGTAGCCTCCCGCAAAGCCTCGCCCGGCGACGTCTTTGGCAAAGCACCACTGCGAAACCGCCGGTTGCAGCAGGAGCATCGATTCGATTTTCGCGGGTGGCTTGAGCACGCTGGTCGCGGAAAGCACGACGATGCCGCCGTAGGAATGTCCGATGAGATGCACACGAGTGGCCGGATGCGCCGCAAGAATATCCGCCAGCAGCGGACCGACTCCCAGGGCACCCACTCTTGCGGCACGGTCCTTCATCTGCAGGACCGTCGCCACGCGCACCAGCTTGCGCGGATCGAGATCGCTCAGCCCGAACGCCGCCTGCGGCCCGGCGGCCGTGCCCGTGGCGAAACCAAACGAGCCCGCCTTCTTCGCGGCTTGTGCGCCGCCGGGAATGCTCCGCGCATTCTCGAGAATGTCCTTCGCCTCGACCGGCGATGCGGAACCACCAGTATCCTGGCCCGACTGTTCGAACTTGCGGGCTGCCTTTGCGATGATGGCGGCGAGTCTCGCCGCATCGGCTTCATTGAGATGCTCGCCTTGCGCCAGTCGATAAAATTCTTCCCGTTCAGCGGGTTCTACCTGCTCGGCGAACTCCTCGAGTTCACGACGCCAGGCTTCCGCTCCATCGTCCGCGGCCGCGGGGGCGCCGGCGAACTTCGGCGCGCGTTCCCACGGCATGACCAGCGCCGTGCTGGGCCAGAAGATGCCCGCCAGCAAGGGGCGGTAGGCTTGCGGCGGAGCGAGAGCGAAGTCGTGGCGCATCTTCGCGAAGCCGCCGATGAAATTCTCGTAGCGTTCGCTGGCCGTGTCCCAATCGTTGTTCCAGCCATGCGAAAACAGGAAAACGTCGGAAGGCTTGTCCGTTCGAACTGCCTCCACCAGATGCTTGCGCGTCAGCGGCGCGGTGCAGACACCATTCTTGTCGAAAGGCGCGATGTACCAGGGCGCGGTGGCAGTTTCGGTGATCTGCAACTGCTTGTACGGACCAGCGGGGAAAGTCGAGGCCATGCGTCGCTCCTCAATTCATCAGCGTGGCGGAGTCGTCGCTGCATGGCACAAACCCGTGAGTATGAGAAATGCTCCAGGCTGGAGCAGTTAGGTCGTCCGTGCTTCGCATGTCCCCGTTGAGCATCCGTTTGCCTAGGGCCGCGGAATCTGTTCTCGTTATCGCGAGCGAATGCTCCTACACATGGAAATTGCCGGTCAATAGCGTCCACGGGAGCGACGACAGGAAATGAGAAATTGTTCCGCTAACAACCACAGGCGACTAGTTTGGCCACTACTGGTCGCGGCGATGTCCTGGTCCGCGCTGGCATCCCCCGCGCAGCCTTCGCGCGATGAAGCGCTCGCCGCGATGAAAAAGGCCACGGTCTTCATGAGCGAGAAGGTGGCTCTGGGTGGAGGCCACGTCTGGCTGGTGAGCGAAGACCTCCGCCGGCGGTGGGGTGAAATTCCCGCGCGCCCCTCGCAAATCTGGCTGCAGGGCGGCACGGAGCGCGTGGGCGAGGTGCTGCTCGATGCATTCGAAGCGACGCGCGACGACGACTATCTGAAGGCCGCACGCAAGGCGGCCGACGCACTGGTATTCGGTCAGCATCCGCTCGGTGGCTGGCACTACTTCATCGACTTCGAACCCGCGGGGATCGCGGAGTGGTATGAAACGCAGGCCTCGCGCTTCCGTTACGGCTACGAGGAATATCGCCACTACTACGGCAACGCGACCTTCGATGATCGCGTTACGCCGGATGTCGCGCGGTTCCTGCTACGGTTTTATCGCGTCACCCGCGAGGCCGCGTATCGCGAACCGGTAATGAAGGCGCTCGACTTCGTGCTGAAGGCGCAGTATCCGAACGGCGCCTGGCCACAGCGCTTTCCGCTGCGCGACGAATATGCGCACGACGGCCTCCCCGACTACACCTCTTTCTATACGCTGAACGATGGCGCCACGCTCGCGATCTTCGAGCTGCTGCTCGACGCCTACGACACTTTCGGAGATCAGCGCTACTTCGAGAGCGCGCGCCGCGGCGCGGATGCGCTCATCGCAATGCAGGGCCCGGACAACCAGGCCGCATGGGCCGAGCAACATGGACCCGATTTGCGCCCCATCGCCGCGCGCACCCACGAGCCGGCGGGATACGTGGTGCGCGAGAGCCGCATGGGCATCGTCATGCTCGAGATGACCTACCTGCTTACCGGGGACGCGCGTTATCTTGCGCCGGTGCCGCGCTGCCTGGCCTGGTTCGAACGCGTCAATCGCGAGCTGGCAGCCGAAAAATATCCGCCACCACGTTATTGGGAACCCGGTACGAATCGCCCCTTGTACGTCGTGCGTATACCCGAGCCCACACCAGAGGGCTACGGAAAATATGTCTGGACTACCGATCCAGCGAAGGCGCGCTGTGATGGCAAGCCCTGCAAGGGCGATGGCAAACCCATCGTCGACGTCGCGCAGCTTCGCGCGCAGTACGCCGCGATCGCGGCGCTCACGACTGCCAAGGCGCGTGCCACGCGTCTCGCGGAAATGAAGGCGCGCCGCTCACGGAGGTGGCGCAGTGACGAAGGCGTCGCGACCATCATCGCCGCGATGGATGCACGCGGCGCGTGGGTCACCGATGGAAACGAAGTTCCGCGCCCGCACGCCACGTCGGAGGCCTCCGAACGCGAAACGGTACGCGGCATCAGCACCGGGACTTTCGTGAACCGAATGGAGGCGTTGATCGCATTCCTTCAGTCGCCGTGAGCCTTTTGGCCCTCCGAACCCGTCTATTTCGATGGACGGGTGTGTTCACCGGAGGTTGCGTTCATGGATCGTTTTGGCTCGATGGTGGTCAGGTGGTCGGCGCTGGTCAGCGCTGCATTGCTGCTGAGTGCATGCGGAGGTGGCGGCAGCGGTGGCTCGGCCCCTCCCGCACCCACACCACCGGTGGCCAACCTTCCGCCCACCGCCAATGCCGGAGCCGACCAACTGGTGCTGGCCGAAGCGACAGTCAACCTCGCCGGCTCGGGCACCGATACGGATGGAACCATCACCACGCTGGCGTGGACCCAGACCAGCGGCACGGCGATCACGCTCAGTGCGGCCAACACTGCGACTCCGAGTTTCACCGCGCCGGCCGCCGCGGCCGCGCTGGTGTTCGAACTCGCGGTCACCGACAACACGGGCGCCTCGCGCACGGACACCGTGACGGTGAATGTCAATGTGCCGCCGGCTGCGAATGCCGGCACCGATCAAACCGTCAATGCCAGCGCCAGCGTCACCTTGCAAGGCAGCGCTACAGACACGAATGGCACGGTTGCGAGTTACGCCTGGACACAAACCGCGGGACCCGCGGTCACGATGACCGGCGCCAGCACCGCGACGCTGGCGTTCACGGCGCCCGCGACGGCGGCGGCTCTCTCGTTTCAGCTCACGGTGACGGACAACCAGCAGGCGACGCACACCGACAGCATCACCGTGACGGTCAATTCACTTTCCGCTCCGGTCATCGTGCGTCAGCCCACGAGCCCCAACTCTGTCCAGGATGGATCAGCGCTGATGTTCCTGGTGGCGACGGGCGAGAACCTCAACTACGAATGGCACGGCAACGCCTTCGGCACCATCGTCAAGACGGGACCCGAGCCGTTCCTGCTTCGTGCCGGAGACCTCGCGCTGGTGGGTCAGAGTTGCTACTACGTCGTCGTGAGCAACGCCGCCGGCAGTGTCACCAGCGATCTCGGCTGCATCACCGTCGAGGACCTGACCGAAAATCTCGATCCGTCGGATCCCGAGCTCGAGGATCGTTATCTCATCGCCGAAGGATACGGCGGCATGCTGTTTGGAATCGCGCAGACGGGCGCCGGGCTACTCACCGGATCCACGCTGTTCGCTGGCAACCGCACATCCATCAATCGCTTCGCGGAAGCGGCTCACGGCTGCCTGTTCGGCGGCAGTTTTCTGGGGACGACGCTGGATGGACAGGTGGTACCTGGCAACACGGTGCTGCCGCTGGGTCAGCACACGATTTCGCTGATCTGGAACTCCTGCCGCGAAACCGAAGACGACATCGGCCTGAAAGGCGGAATGCTGGTGCACTACGACTTTCCGAACGAGTTCGGCGTGGGCTCGTTCACCATGCGCCTCAGCGGGTTGGGCCAGGGCTTCTCGACCATGAACGGCTCGCTCGAGGTCACGCAGACGCGCAGCGTGAATAGTCTGGGCCGCACCGTGGATGACGTCGACATCACGATCGGCGAAGACTTCAGCGGCGGCAACTTCCGCAAGACTTCAGGTTTCTACAACACGATCGAAGTGCTGCGCACCTTGAACGCCGACGGCACGGCCATCGTGGAAGCCGACGTCGACTTCGATGTCATCCTGACCGTCTTCGACGGCAATGGGTACGCTGCTACGGCCGGCCAGGAAAGCGGCGGCATCATGCATCTGATCTTCGATCCCGTCCCGGGCGACAACAACATTCCCGCGCACCGTTCGACCAGCACGTTCGGCGCGTTGATCGGACAGCTACCCAA
>Ga0190271_10001702_pt1 | contig 12779 bp, 6 predicted proteins | sample Popmic356T_FD_133747 | JGI IMG/M metagenome (GOLD analysis project Ga0190271, IMG submission 133747) | Populus adjacent soil microbial communities from riparian zone of Weber River, Utah, USA - 356 T | ecosystem: Environmental > Terrestrial > Soil > Riparian zone | place: USA: Utah | collected...
CGACGTCGATCTGCTGCGCGAGATCGGTCAGATAGCTGGTGACGAACTCGCGGTTCTCGGGCGTCGGCGGCAGCGCCGCGTTGCCGTAGAACTTGGCCGCGACGTAGCGCTCGGGCAGATGGGCGCGGATGCCGGTCGGCTCGCCCGCCGGAATCGGCGCGAACAGCGAGAACGCCTCGACGAGCGTCACCGGCGTGCGCTGCAGCCAGAAGTTGTCGAACAGTTGGTACATCTGCGACGGGTGCAGCAGCTCGGCGCCATGCAGCCCTCGCTTCGCCTGCACCCGCGCCAGGATCTCGCGGTCGAACGACGAGATCTCGACGTGCTTCTGGCGTCCCTGCTGTTCGACGATGCGGCGGTCGTTGGCCTGGCGGAACTCGTCGGGCGTGAAGAACGAGAAGATCTCCTCGTAGTGCGGCGTGATGTGCCGGTACCACGGCGCCGAGCCCCCGCGCGAGACGACGACCAGCCGCTCGGGATCGAAGTTGCCGTAGGCCTTGGCCCAGGCGAGGAACGGAATCCAGTAGAGCAGCTCGAACCCGGTTTCCGACAGCCACGGCCCGAGGATGATCGGGCGCCCGCTGCGGCCGAGCACGGTGACGAGCTCGCGCGTCTCCTTCGACTCCTTGAACTCGGTGCCGGCGAGCGTCTTGGCCGGGTCGCGCCGCTTGCCGGCCTTGGGCGTGAGCACCGAGCCGGCAAGTGGCGTCGACACCTTGCGCCGCTTGCCCGACGCGACGAACTGGTTGGTGACCGACTGCTTCACCCAGCGCAGCACGGCGAGCTTGCGCCGTTCCCACTGCTTGCGCAGCCGGGTCCGCGTGCGCTTGCGCCACGGCTGCGTGCGCAGGTTGAGCGAGAGCGACGCCGCCAGTGGAAAGAGCGCGGCGAAGGCGAGCGCGGCCAGCGGCGAGCGCCGCTCGGGAACCGGCGCCGGCTGGGCGGCCGCCGACTCGATGGCATCGGCAAAGCGCGGCGTCGCCGCCTCGTCACGGCCGAAGGGACGCACGAACCCGGCAACGAATCGGGCCGCCTTCTCGTCGCCGCCGCCGTGGCCGCGGAGCGAGCCCGCGAGCTGCGGCACGTGCTCCGCGAAGCTGCGCGAGGTGTAGAGCAGGCCGCCGTTCACGTCGAGCAGGTAGTGGAAGTGCAAGGTGCCTTCCTGGTTGTCCGCGGAAATCTCGGGCAGGAGCACCGTGAGCACCGGCTTGCCGACGACCGCCGCCTCGATGAACGCGCTGGTGTTCACGCCGACCACGGCGGCGCTGTAGAACATCGAATCGAAGTAGTCGTCCTTGGCCTCGGCGTCCACCGGATGCGCGCCCCAGAACGCGACGTTGCGGTAGCCCGACAGATCGACGCCCCTCCACTCGTCGAGCCGGGCCGGATGCGGCCGCACCAGGATGCCGATGCCCTCGAGCCGCGGGTCGGTGCTCGAGCGCACCGCCTGGATCCACTGCTCCACGAACGTTGGCTCGTTGGCGGTGCCGCGAAAGAGCGACGAGCAGGCGAACAGCACGAACGGCCGGTCGGAGCGCAGGCCCACCTTGGCGCAGAACACCTCGTAGCTCGCCGAGGGCGCGCGGTCGAACCACTGGTCGTAGCACTGCGACCCGGTGACGACGACGCGGTCCGGCGGCACGCCGTGCAGCTCCACCGCCTCGCGGCGCTGCGCCTCGTTCCAGACGACCACGCGATCGGGGATGGCGCGCAGCACCGCCTTGCTCGACAGGTGATCCCAGCTCCCCACCGGCAGCACGGTGCGCACGCCGAGCCGCCGGGCGGCGGCGAAGTGATCGAGCTGCGGCGAGCCGATGTCCACGAGCGGCGTCAGCAGCACCAGATCGGGCTGCTGCGCGCGAATGAACGCTTCGGATTGATGCGCTCCGGGCAGGCCTCTTTCGAGCCAGCGCAGCACCGGGCCGAGCCGGCCCGCGCCGAACGACGACTCCGACAGCCGGACGATCGAGCGCGGCGTGCGGTCGCGCGAGCGGCGGCGCAGGTGCGGGGTGCGCTCGTAGCGCGGGTCGAGGAACCGCAGGTAGTCGAGGCCGAGGCGCAGCCGACGCGCCACCTCCGACCAGGCGCCCGCCTGCCGGCCCGGAGCATCGGCCAGCGTCACCGACGGGTGCGCCGCCGCGAGCCGCTCGACCATCTGCCGCCCGCCGAGCGCCTCCTCGCGATCCGCGGCCAGCGTGAGGGTGTGACCGCGGCGCGCCAGCTCGGCGATCGCCGACTCGAAGAGCCGGAGGTACGAGTAGTGGCGCGCGATGAACAGGATCTTCACGCCGGCCCCTGCCCGATCGACGCGGCGCTGGACCCGAGCCCCAGGCGCACCAGATCCGCGTCGCGTACGTCGAGCGGCACGAGCGAGCCCGCGCCGAGACGGCGGAAGACGCGTTCGGCCAGCTCGAGGTGGTGCGCGAAGAACCCCTCGCGCACCGAGTAGAAGGCAAGCGACGGCACGCCGCAGAGCGGCGCCAGATAGGAGTAGCCGCCGTAGGTACCGACGAACGCCCGCGCGCCCGCAATCACCGCCGTCTGCACCTCGAGGTTGCGCTCGGGAGCCATGAGGTCGCCGATGGTGTGGATACGCGCCGACTGCGCCGGCGAGAAGTCGCGGTGGTCATCGAGGTTGAACCCGGTATTCAGCATCACTATGTCGGTGGAGGCCACGAGCGACCGGACCGTGGACTCGACGAAGGCGCGGTTGGGCGGCGTGTCGGGAAAGCTCGAGCTGAAATAGAAGCGCACCGCGACGTAGTCGGCGGGCAGGCGCCCCGCGAGCTCCGGCACCGAAGGGCGCGACACCGGCACGTAGTCGGTGTAGTCCTCGACGCGGCGCACAGTCGCCGTCTGCTTCCAGTACGGGATGAACAACCGGTACATCAGTCCGGGGTGCAGCAGGAACGGCCGCTCGATGCCGGCCCGCTCGATGGTCCGGCGCACCACCTCACGATCGAACGGCCCGAGCATCAGCTGTTTCTTGCGCTCTCCGGTGCGGGTGCGGAACTCGTCGGGGCTCACCTGCTCGAGCACGTCGAAGTAGCGGCCGCCCAGATGCGCGTACCACGCGCGCGGGCCGCCGCGCGAGACAATGACCGTGCGTTCGGGCGGCACGCCGGCCTTGCGCAGCGCCCAGGTCACGAACGGAATCCAGTAGAGCAGCTCGAAGCCGACTTCTCCGGTCCAGGGGCCGACCACGACCGTTTGCGTGGGCTGGGCGAGACGGCGCAGCCGCCCCTCGAGCCGGCGCTCGTCCACGCGCAGGCTCTCGGCCCACTCGGCGTAGCGCAGCCCCTGCTGCAGCATGCGGTGCTGGCGCCCCGAGGCGTCGCGCAGCTGGTCGACCTGCTTGTGCAGCCCACGCACGTCGCGATCGAGCGCAAGCTGCGCCACCTTGTCCGCGAGCCCGTCGAGCTGCCGGCGGATAGCCTGCGCCTCGTCGTGGGAGCCGGCGGCACCCGCCGTCATCGCCTTGGCGAGGCGATCGATCCGTGCCTGCTCCTCGGCGTGCTGCGGGTGTACCAGGCGATGCAGCGCGAGGAGCAACCGCGCCACCATCCCCTGTCTCGACGCGTCGCTCATCGCGTCGGCGCCTTTCCGCTGCCACGCAGACCCAGCCGGTGCGTGAGCATCAGCGCCTCGTAAACCGCCCGCCGCCCGAACCGCTTCGTGCGCCCCCACGCGGCGCGGCCGCGCACGAGCGTGTTGTAGACGGCGTGGTGCCAGTAGTGCTTCGTGATCTTCTTCGTCCAGATCGCCTGGTCGATGCCGCGGCCGATCGCATGCGACGCCTCGGTCTTGCGGAAATGGCGCCAGCCGTAGGTGAGCTGGTAGCGCACCAGCATGCGCGCCCAGGTGGCGCGCGAAATCGCCAGCGGCGGCGCCTCGGGGGCCGCGTAGATCCGCCACAGCATGCGCGCGTGCTGCAGCCATGGCGGCGCGCCGAACCCGGGCGGCTCGTCTCCCGCCAGCACCAGGGTGTGGCGCTGACGATCCACGCTCGCAACGTCCGACTCGCGCCGGAACCACAGCACTTCGGCCACCTGGCGGAAGCGGCCGTAGAGCGAGAGCTCCGCGATGAGGAGCCGGTCGGGCCGCAGCACACGGCGGAAGATGCCGGCCTTCTTGAGCGCGTCGAGCCGCATCAGGCCGTAGACCATGTCGCCGGCGCCAATGCCCGCATGGCACACGTGGCGCCAGCGCTCGCCCAGGCTCTGGCAGGCCGACGTGTCGAACAGCCGTGGTCCTTTGTCGAGCTGCGTCCCCTGCTCGTCGATGCGGCAGGTGATCGGATAGGCGAGCACGGCGGATGGATCCCGATCGATCTCGGCGAGGAGCCGCTCGAGCCAGCGCGGATGCCAGCGGTCGTGATCGCTCGCCCACGCGAAGTAGCGCGCCGACGGAAACTCGTTCGCCGCAATCTCGACCACCTCGTGCCAGGTCGCCACCATCGCCTGACGCTGAGCGTGGCGGTGGTAGCGCACGCGCGGATCGCGGGCGACGTACTCCTTGGCAATCGCCTCGGTGTCGTCGGCCGACGCGTCGTCGAGGAGCACGAGGCCGAAGTCCGCGACCGTCTGGCCGAGCAGCGAGTCGAGCGCTTCGCGCAGGTGACGCGCCTTGTTGTAGAGCGTCATGCCGATCACGACGGTGGGGCCGCCTGGGCCAGACGTCGATGCCGAGGCACCCGCCGCCGTGGTGCCGCGAGGCGTCGCGGTACTGGTCGTCGCGGGACTCACTGCGCGACCCGCCAGCGCGGGGTCGAGCCGGCCTACGAGGTGCCGGTAGTTGAACTCCGACCGCTCCACCGGCTTCCCCGCCTTGGGCGGCTTCTTCATCGCGCTCGTGTAGTCGGTGCCGAGCACGGACACTTCGGTCAGGGAGTACCGCCCGGCGAGCGCCGCGCTCACGGCGTCGAGCTCGGTGTTGTACGGCGACCGCTCGCGGTTCAGGCTGTAGAGCAGCGGGCAGCCGGCCGCCGAGGCGTGGGCGGCGTAGGCCCGCACCTGCGCGCCGGTCATCTCCTGGAACGACACCATGTTCACGGTGAGGTCCAGCGCCACGCGCTCGATCTCGTGCGCGCGCGTGTGGGGCACGAACACGAGCTCGGCGTCGCCCGCCGCCGCGAGCGTCGGCGTCTGCGCCGTGCCGACGAATGCCATCCGGGCCGCCGGGAAGAGCGTGCCGAGGTAGGTGGCCGAGAACAGGAAGACCTCGGCGAAATCTACGATGATGTAGCGGGCGCGCGGCACGAGCGTCTTGAACTGCCAGGCGAAGCCGCCCCACCCGGCGCCGATCTCGCACACGACGGGCGCGCGACCCGACGCGTCAATCGCCCGCATCGCCGGCAGCACCCCGCCCCGCGCCATGCCGATGAGGACCTCGTAGAACTTCAGCGTGTCGACGTTGACGAGGCGTCCGCCGATGTCGTAGCCGAAGCCGCCGAGCGCGGGCGACTCGGGCACGAGCAGCGCGTCGCCGCCGAGGTCGCGCAACGCGGCGAGCCTGGCCTCGAAGAGCTGGCGGCGCGAGGCGTCCTTGGTCCGGTAATCGTAGGGCCGGATCCCGGTGAGGTGGAACGAGTGGTGCCGCAGCTTCCTGACGATGAGCGGCGAGGCCTCGATCATGTAGTCGATGTTCTCGAGCTCTTCCGACCAGTAGGCGCTCGGGCGCAGCGAACCGGCCGCAGCCGGCGGCGCACCGGTGATCTCGATGACCGCATCGCGCACGCGCTCATAGACGCGGAACGCCAGATCGTCGCGGCGGGGATCGCTCAACTGGAGCCTCGCTCGGACGGACGGCCCGCCGCGGCCTCTTGCTCGGCACGCTCGCGGTCGCGCCGCGCCTGACGGTGCCGTTGCAGCGCCGCCCGACGCTCGGCGACCTGCGCCGCCTTGGCCTCGACGCGCGCGCGGATGCGCGCCTTGTCCCTCGCGAGCTTTTCCTGGCGGTAGGCCCGGAATCGGACAATCGACTCGAGCTCGCGCTCGGAGTGGAGCCAGCGCTCCCACGACTGGTCCTGGCGGCGCGCGATGAGCGCGCCGATGACGAGGTGCGCGAGGCGTTGGGCCCCCCGCGCCTGCACGGCGCTTACGCGCATCCCCTGCATGCCCTCGACCATGTCGGCGAAGTAGGGCGTGGCCGGCACGTCGAGGCCGCGCGGCCGCACGAACTCGCGGACGAACGGCTTGATCTCCGTGGACGGGTGCGCCAGCGCCTCGTCGAGCTGCCGCAGGTGCTCGTCGAAGGTCGTGGCCGAGGTCAGCAGGCCGCCGCCCGCGTCGAACAGGTAGCGGAAGTGCACCGTGCCCAGCTGGCTCTCGTGCCACTCGGGCAGCAGGATGGTGTAGACCGGCCGGCCGACGATGCCGGCTTCGATGAACGCGCTCGTGTTCAGCCCGACGACCACGGCGCTGTGGTACAGCGAATCGAAGTAGTCGTCCCGCGACTGCGCGTCCACCGGGTTGTCGCCCCAGAGCACGACGTGACCGAGCGGCGACAGGTCGAGGCCTTCCCACTCACGCCGGCGTGAGGGGTGAGGCCGGATGAGCACGGGCACCTGCGCCAGCCGCGACGAGCCGTGCGCGCGCAGCCGGCGCACCCAGTCGACGACGAAGGGCGCTTCGGGCTGGCTGCCGACAAACGGCGCGGAGCAGACGTACAGGATGTAGGGCTGCGCCGCCGGCAATCCCACCTGGGCGCAGAACGCCGCGCGCTCGCGCGAGGGCCGGCGGTCGAACCACTTGTCGAAGCACTGCGCCCCGGTGACGACGACGCTCGCCGGCTGCACGTCATGGAGCTGCACGGCCTCGCGCTTCTGGGTGTCGTTCCAGACGAACACGCGATCGGGGGCTTCGCGGATGAGCGCCTTGCTCGACAGGTGGTCCCAGCTCCACACACACAGGGCAGTGGGAATACCGAGCGCGCGTGCCGCGCGCAGGTAGTCGATCTGCGCCGATCCGAGGGTGATGAGCGGGGTGATCAGCACCGCGTCGGGCCGGTGCGCTTCGAGGTAGGCCCGAATGGCCGGATCGTCCGGCACGCTGCGCTCGAGCCACCGCACGGCCGCCGACATCGGACGCCGCGCCCACCGCGCCCAGCGGCGAATGCCGTCGCCGAGCGAGACGAACAGCCCCGGCGTGCGTTCGCGGGACCGGGCCAGGATTTTCGGCGTGTCGTCGAACATCCGGTGCTGATAGCGCAGGTACTCGAGGCCGAAGCGCAATCGCGTCGCCGCCCAGCTCCAGTCGTCGTCGGCACGGCTCGCAGCGACACTGCAGGTGATGTTCGGATAGGCCGACACGAGCGGCTCGATGAGCGGGCGCCCCTCGTCTTCCTCCACCGCGAGGTGCACCTGGTGGCCGCGCTCGGCCAGTTCCTGCAGCACCGACTCGAAGTTGCGGAAGTAGGTGTAGCGCCAGCCGAGGAAGAGAATCTTCATCGGCTCGCCGAGAACGGGGGCGTCGTGCCCGCCGGCGCGCGTCGGCGCGGGCGACGCGCTAGCTGCGGCCATCGCTTCCTTCACCGCCGATCGCCTCGCCGCGCAGCTTGACACCGGCGTGATAGCGCGCGCGGCGTACCAGCCGCACCGGCTCGAGCACGATGGCCCGGGCGGCGCGCCGCAGCACGCGATACGTCAGGATCGCGCCGCGCCGCACGACACGGAGCAATCGCCCCGCGCCCCAGACCGCCAACCGCGCCGGACGCAGCACCGCCCGCTTGAGCACCAGGCGCGACGTCTTCCCCAGCTTCTCCCGGGTGCGGTACGCCCACCGCTGCAGCGCTACGCGCCAGTCCCGATCGAGGCCGAACCACCGCACCGCAAACGCGAGCGGCCACAGCGCGACCCGCAGCGCCCGGGTGCCTGCGGTCTCGCGACGCGGCGCGGCGCCGTCGCGGGCCAGCCGTTCGAAGGCGTCGGCGAGGCGGGGCGTGGCCGGCACCTCCAGCCCGTGCGGCCGCAGGAAGCGCTCGACGAAGCGGGCGGTCTGGACGCGCGTGCTCTCCGGCTCGCGCAGCACCTCGCTCAACTGCGCCACGTGCGCGTCCAGCGTGTTGGCGATTCGCAGGAAGCCGCCGTTGTCGGGCAGGAGGTAGTGGAAGTGCAGCGTGCCCTCCTGCGTGCCCGCGAACTCCGGCGTGAGGAGCGACAGCACCGGCTTGCACAGAATCGCCGCCTCGATCATCGCGCTCGTGTTGATGCCGACGACCGCCGCGCTGAAGAACAACGAGTCGAAGAACGAGTTCCGCGCGGCTTCGTCGGCGGGGGTGAACTTCCCGCGCGGCCAGATCGCCACTGGGCCGAGGCCGCTGAAGTCGGCCGGTCCCCAGGCGTCGGCGTTGAACGGGTGCGGGCGGACGAGCACGGCGGCGTCGCGCAGCGCCGGATCCGCACTCGCCCGCAGCGCCTCGATCCAGCGCCGCACGAAGGGCACCTCGATCTCGGAGCGCGCGATGAAGACCGACGACCCGGTGAAGAGCACGAAGGGCCGCGTGTCCGGCAGCCCGACCATCGCGCAGAACGCCTCGCGCGCCTGGGCCGGCTCCCGATCGAACCAGCGGTCGAACGGCTGTGCGCCGGTGACCGCGACGCGCTCCGCTGGGATGCCGTGGAACTCCACGGCCTCGTCGCGCTGGATGCCGTTCCACACCGTCACCAGATCGGGCACGACCCGCAGGTGCCCCTTGTTGGTGAGATTGTCCCAGCTGGCGATCGCCGCCGCCACCGGCACGCCAATCGCCTGCGCCGCGCGAACCACCTCGACCTGATCGGAGCCGGCGTCGACGAGCGGCGACACGATGACGGCGTCGGGCGCCTGCTGCCGCAGGTAGTCCACCACCCGCGGGCTGACCGGCACCGCGCGCTCGCAGGCCTGCAGCGCGCGGATTGCGCGCGCATGGACGCCGGGCGACAGCGATCGGATGCGATTGAGCGGCCGCAGCGCCGGCGGCAGCACCTTGCGGTACATGCGCGCACGCAGCAACGGCGCCGCGGCGAACCGCGGGTGCAGATAGCGGACGAAGTCGATGGTGCCGCGCAGCGCCCGCGCCAGCGGCGTCCACATGTCGATCCGCTTGGCGACGGTGCCGAGCACCTGGATGCGCGGGTCGTCGATGAGATCGAGCCGGGCGTGCTTCCGTTCGCGCAACGCGTTCACCGCGAGCAGCACCTGGTGACCGCGATCGGCCAGGAGCCGCATGGTGGTGTCGTAATAGCGCAGGTACTCGGGCGACGAGATCACGAACAGCAGGCGCCGTGCGGCCGGCGATGCGACGCCGGCGTCCTTGTCGTCGGTGGCCGCCTTGCGGCGCGGCTTGATGCGCCGGGCGAGCGCCGCGACCGGAGCCAGGACGGCGCGCCGGAGCGGGGCCGACAGGGGTTCCGCCGCGGGCTCCGGTGGCGCCGCGCGGAGCTCCGCCTCGATGGCATCGGCAAACACCCCGGCTGCAGGTACGTCCATGCCGCGCGGCCGGATGAACGCCTCGATGAAGGCGCGGCCGGTGAACGCGCCGCGGCCGGCGTGCACCGCGGCGGCGAGCTGGCCGACGTGCTCGTCGAGCGTCGCCGCCAGCCGCAACAGGCCGCCGTTGACGTTCTTGAGGTGCTGGAAGTGCAGCGTGCCGTCCTGCTGCCCGGCGAATTCGGCGTCGGCGACCGTGAAGACCGGCCGCCCGACGATCCCCGATTCGATCAGCGCGCTCGTGTTCACGCCCACGACCGCCACGCTGTGGTACATCGAGTCGAAGTACTCGGCGCGCGCGTCGGTATCCACGGGATTGGCGCCGGCCTTCGGCCAGATGCCGAGCGCCTGGTCGAACGACGGATCGAAGCCGCGCCACTGCTCGGCGTTCTGCGGGTGCGGCCGGATGAGAATCGACGCCCGCCGCAGGTCCGGGTCCGCCGCCCCGCGAATGGCCGCGATCCACCGGCGCACGAAGCCGACCTCGTACGGCGTGATGAACGGCGACGAGCAGAGATACAGCAGCAGCGGGCGATCGGCCGGCACGCCGATCCTGGCGCAGAAAGCCTCGCGGGCCGTCGATGGCTGCTGCAGGAACCAGTGGTCGTAGGCTTGCGCGCCGGTGACCGTCACGTGGTCTGGCGCCACGCCGTGCAGCTCGGCGGCCTCCTGACGCTGGCTCTCGTTCCAGACGATGACGCGGCCCGGCTGCTCGTGGATCAATCCCTTGGTCGTCAGGTGATCCCAGCTGCCGACGCCGAGCACAGTGGGGATGCCGAGCCGGCGCGCCGCTCGTACGTACTCGACCTGTTGCGAGCCGAAGTACAGGAGCGGCGTCAGCAGCAGCAGATCCGGGCGCCGCTCGCGCAGCACGCCTTCGACCACGCCGCCAGGCGGCATGGCGCGCTCCGCCGCGTGGAAGAGCGCGCGCCACGCGCGCATGGCCGCCCGCGATCCGAAGAGCGGTGACCGCGCGATCCACGAGGCGAACGCCGGCGCCTGACGGGAGGCACGGGCGCGCAGGCTCTGCGCCTCGTCCCAGCGCGGGTCGAGATACCGCCAGGCATCGAGGCACAGCCGGAGCTGCGTCGCCAGCGGCTGCCAGAACTCGGCCTTGCGCGAGGGGGCGTAGCTCCAGGTAATGCGCTCGGGATGGGCGCGCTGCAGGTTGTCGATGGTCTTGGTGCCGCCGACGGTGTCGCGGCGCTCGGCCAGCAGGTGCAGGTCGTGCCCGCGCGCGGCGAGCTCGCGCAGCGCGGGCTCGAAGTTGCGCAGGAACCCGAAGTTGTTGACCGAGAAGAGGAGCCGCATCGATGGATCGACCCTATTCACCCAGCACGGGGCGCTGCAGCCGCGTGAGCGACGGGGCGGGCAGGGGGCGGAATGGCAGGTCCGCCTGCGCCCACAGGTCGTAGACCTGCCTGGTCCCGACGCGGCAGCGCGTGCCGAGGCCTTCGACCGTCAGCGCGTTCATGCGATCTCGTCCCCGGTGAGGCCGGGCGGCGCCGGACTCGGGAGCGCGGTGTCGGCGGCTTGCAGCGGACGCAGCATCAGCAGCTTGTCCGCAGGAATGCCGGACTGTCGAAGGAGCTTCGCGGTGCCAGCGGGGCGTTCGAGCGTCGCGACCACCAGCACGTCGTAGGTCACCTCGACGTGATCGGCGATCGGCCGGACCGGGAAGCCGAGGAACTGCCCGGTCCCCTCCGGCCCGAACACGGCGACGAGATCGAGGCCCATGTCGCGCACGAGGAGAAACACCAGCTCCGCAGCGTCGCCGGTGCCATACATGGCGATTCTCGTCTGGCGAGCCACCGCCACGGCCAGGCTTCGCCGCAGGTGCTGGCGCGCGTCGCGGTAGAAGTCGAGGGAGTACTTCATGAACTCGTAGGTCAGGCGCGCCTTGCGCGAAACACCACGAGGCGTCAGCGAGTACACGAGACGGTTGGGCGACACCGTCACGCACTTCACGTAGCCCTTCCGGACGAGCCGCTTGACGTACAGATTGGTGAGGCCGAGCGCGATGCCCAGGCGCGAAGCCAGCGTCCGTTGGGTAATCGTGGCCTCCTGCTCGAGCGCCTCGAGGAGCTGCAGGTCGCGACGGGACTCGACGTCCATGAACTGAAAGGTGGGGGACGAAACCGGAACGATTGGAGACGCTACCGCCCCGTCGGTTACACGCGCCCGTCCGTGGTGTCGGGCGACACCAGAGGCGCGTTCAACCGATGAACGTATCGTTCACGAATTGAACGTGGTGATCATCAGGCATTCTCGCGACTCTGTCAACCAAGACCCTTAAAAACAGGGCCGATTCGTGCCTGCACGTAGTACTGGGCATCGCCATACCAGGCGGGCACCGCCGCCAGGCGCAGGCCGTTCGCGATCAGCGCGAAGCCGAGCGACCGCCCAGCGCCGCGCGCCGTGTCATCCCCGGCTCCGCGCCTTGACCGCGGCGCGGGTCTCGCGATCGACTTCGCGGCGCCATCGCGGGAGGTCGCCGGGCGGGACGAGCGTCCGAGGCGCTCGCGCCCGGAGGATCACCCTCGAGCGGCCTACATCGCCGGCACGTGTTTGTCTTTCAGCTTCCCGTCCCAGTAGACGCGGCGCTCCGGAGAGAGGCGGGCGATCAGCGCCGCCATCGATGCCGCATCGGGCCCGATGCGGAATTGATAGACGTAGCGCCGCAGCATCGGCGGCTCGGCGTCAGCGGGAATCGACGCCCCGTGCGCGCCGGTCGAGTTCAGGAAGATCAGCGCCCGGTTGCGCTTGAACTTCACGGAGCCGACCTTGCGCCACGGCGTGTTCTCGATCCAGTGCGGCGCGGCGCCGACCGCCTCGGTGTCCTCGTCCACTTCGTAGAGATCGGTGCCCCAGCGCTTGTCGTCGCCGCGGCGCGCGAGATAGAAGATGCAGGTGAGAAAGCCCCACTTCGGATCGCGGTGCGGCGGAATGTCGTAGCCGTTGGTGCGAAGCAGAATCCGGCCGTCGGAGGTCGCCAGCCGCATCGTCTTCAACGCATCGCCGTCCGCAATCGCAAAGCTGGTGCGAGTCCACTCCTCGAGCGGCGCCTGGAACTTGGCCACGACCGCCGGCATCAGCATGTGGGGCACCACGGTCTCGGCCATGAACCGCCAGATGCGGCGGCTGTAGTCGGGGGCCAGATGCAGCGGCACGTTGAGCTGCTGGCTGTTCACGGGGCGATCCGCGAAGAGCTCCACCGGGGGCAATCCTTCGATGAGCGCTGTGTAGAACGGCTCGGGGAGCAGATCGTCGACGACGGTATAGGGGCACGGATAGAGCCGCAGGTCCGACTCG
>Ga0190271_10001703_pt1 | contig 12778 bp, 15 predicted proteins | sample Popmic356T_FD_133747 | JGI IMG/M metagenome (GOLD analysis project Ga0190271, IMG submission 133747) | Populus adjacent soil microbial communities from riparian zone of Weber River, Utah, USA - 356 T | ecosystem: Environmental > Terrestrial > Soil > Riparian zone | place: USA: Utah | collected...
CAGCCCGGCAAGGCCCCCACCGCGGTGTACCTGGCGGGCCCCTACAAAGGCGCCCCCTACTCGGTCGTCTCAGTCGTCCCCGCCCAGGCCGGTCCCTTCGACCTCGGCCTGGTGATCAACAGAGCCGCGATCTACGTCGACCCGAACACCGCCCTGGCGACGATCCAGACCGATCCTCTGCCCCAGATCCTCGAAGGGGTGCCGATCGCCTACCGCGCCCTGCACGTGCTGGTCGACCGGCCGAACTTCACGTTGAATCCGACGAATTGCGATCCCAAGCAGATCCGCGCCACGGTCGCCGCGACCAATGGCGCGGTGGCTGAGGCGACCACGGGGTTCCAGGTCACCAACTGCGGCAACCTCGCATACACCCCCAAACTGAAAATCGCCTTTACCGGCTCGACCAAGCGCACCGGCAACCCTGGCGTGCAGGCGACCCTGACCCAGAAACCGGGACAGGCGAATACCTCAGCAGCTGTCGTCCTCCTCCCGGGAAGCCAGTTCATCGACAACTCCCACATCAGCAACCCCTGCACCCGGGTCCAGTTCAACGCTGAAGCCTGCCCCAAAGGCTCGATCCTCGGCACGGTCGAAGCCACGACCCCGCTTCTGGACCAGCCCCTCAAGGGCAACGTCTACTTCCGAAGCAACGGCGGGGAACGAGAACTCCCGGACATCGTCGCCGACCTCAGGGGCCCGATCCGGATCATCCTGGTCGGCTTCATCGACTCGGTCAACGGCAGGGTCCGCACCCGCTTCCTCTCGGTCCCAGACGCTCCGGTGACCAAGTTCAAGATCAAGTTCTTCGCCGGCAAACGCTCGCTGATCGAGAACTCCGAAAACCTCTGCAAGACCTCACGCCGGGCGACCATCCGTCTCAAGGGTCAGAACGGCCTCACCCAGAACACCAACCCGGTGATCTCGGCAAAGTGCGGCAAGAAGAAGTAGCGGACTAAAACGTAGTAGGTCAATGCTCAGTTTTCCTTGACTGTCATACCTCCCACTGTTATGCCTTGAGTCATAACGGCAACCCGGCCCTTATAGGAGGGTCGGAAGGGAGGCATCATGAGGTATCTGAAAGGGTTCGCATCGGCTGCGGTCGCAGCTGTTGCCATGCTGGCGTTTGGAGCGGGGAGCGCTTCGGCGGCGGAGCTCTACTCGACAGGGGCGACAGTCAAAGCGGGAACGCCAGTACACATAACGCTGGAAGGCTCGCTAGTTACATCGACGACAGACGAAAAAACCCTGATCGGTACATGTACCTCCCACACACTAGAAGGCGATACTAACTCATATACCGCTGGTGCCGTAACGGTGAGTGGTACAAAACTAACGTGGGGAGGGTGCAGCGTGACAACCGACACCCTTACTCCGGGGAGCCTGTCAATCGCTGCGACCGGCTTGGTTACCGGCGCAGGCTCAGTCTGGACAACTAACTTCGGTGGCGTCTCCTGCCGTTACGGAACCGGCGGCGGCACCAGCCTGGGCACCCTGACCACAGGGAAACTCGTGGTCAACGCGGTCATCAACGAGCAGGAACCGAAATCGTTCATCTGCCCGGACACGACGAAAATGGTTGCGAACTACACCGTCACAAGTCCGCACGACCTGACCGTCGAATAGTTCGTGTAAGTCCCGGAACGTGGCCGATGTAGCCGCGTTCCGGGCTTATACGGCTGTTAGCGTCTGAGCGGTGACGCCCGACGAGGCAGCCTTCGAGCAGCTGGTCGAGCCGTATCGGCGGGAGCTGCACGCGCACTGCTACCGGATGCTCGGGTCGCTGCACGACACCGAGGAAGCGATGCAGGAGGCGATGCTGCGGGCCTGGCGTGGGCTCGAGAGCTTTGAGGGCAGGAGCTCGATCCGTTCTTGGCTCTACAGGATCGCGACGAACACCTGCCTCGATGCGATCTCCCGCCGCAAGCGCCGGATGCTGCCTGGGGAGTACGGGCCGAAGGCGGACCCGCAGCGGCCCCCCGGCGAACCTGTCGTCGAGGAGGTGTGGATCGAGCCCTACCCCGACGAGATGCTCGAGGTCGAGGACGGCTACGGCTCGCCTGACGCCGGCTACGAGGAGCGTGAGGCAGTGGAGCTCGCCTTCGTCGCCGCGATGCAGCATCTGCCGCCGCGCCAGCGGGCGGTCCTGATCCTGCGCGAGGTCCTCGGCTTCTCGGCCAAGGAGGTCGGCGAGACGCTCGACACCTCGGTTCCCTCCGTCAACAGCGCCCTGCAGCGCGCCCGCAAGGTCGTCGACGAGCGCCTCCCCGAGCGCAGCCAGCAGGTCACCCTGCGAGCGCTGGGCGATGCCCGCATGAAGGAGATCGTCGAGGAGTACATGGAGGCGATGAGCGGCGGTGACATCCAGCGGGTGGTTTCGATGCTGACCGAGGACGTCGCCTGGTCGATGCCGCCGCTGGCCAGCTGGTACGGCGGCATCGACGAGGTCGAGGTCTTCCTCCGCAGCAAGCCGCTGTCCGGCGAGTGGCGCTGGAAGCACCGCCCGACTATCGCCAACGGACAACTGGCAGTTGGCGCCTACACCTGGATGGAGGACGAAAAAACGCACCTTCCGTTCTCCCTCGACGTGATCACCCTGGAGGGAGACCGGATCAGGGAAATGACCGCTTTCGTCGTCCGACCGGCCGACACGCCGGATGGCTATTCTCGGTGGCCCGACCGCGCAGCCGACCCCAGGCGCGTGGAGGCCGTCTTCCGGCGCTTCGGCTTGCCGGACCACGTCGATTGACGCAGGCGGCGATTAGTTTCCCCCAGCCCAGGAGTCCTTACCTGCATGAACGCAACTGAGCACGACCGCACCCGCTGGCTAGCCCTCTACGTCCTCTGCGCGGGGATGCTGATGATCGTCCTCGACGCGACGATCGTCAACGTCGCCCTGCCCTCGATCCAGGACGACCTCAGCTTCTCCCAGAACAACCTCGCCTGGGTGATCAACGCCTACATGATCCCCTTCGGCGGCCTGCTGCTGCTGGCGGGCCGGATGGGCGACCTGCTCGGACAGCGACGGATCTTTCTCGTCGGCCTGGCGATCTTCACCATCGCCTCGCTCGTCTGCGCGGTTTCGCAGAGCCAGGAGATGCTGGTCGGCGCCCGCTTCATCCAGGGCATCGGCGGGGCGCTCGCCTCGGCGGTGATCCTGGGGATGATCGTGACGATGTTCCCGGAGCCGGCCGCGCAGGCGAAAGCGATCGGCGTCTACGGCTTCGTCGCCTCGGCAGGCGGCTCGATCGGGCTGCTGCTCGGCGGCGTCCTCACCGACGCGATCAGCTGGCACTGGATCTTCCTGATCAACCTGCCGATCGGGATCGCGGTCGCCTACATGGCGAAAAGGCTCGTCGCCAACCCCGACGGGATCGGGCTCAGCGAGGGTGCCGACTTCCCCGGGGCGCTGCTGCTGACCAGCTCGCTGATGCTCGGCGTGTTCACGATCCTGCAGATCGAGAACTGGGGCTGGGGCGACTCCCGGACCCTGCTACTCAGCGCGATCTCGGCGATCCTGCTGGTGCTGTTCATCTTCCGCCAGGCGCGGATCGCCAACCCGCTGATGCCGCTGCGGCTCTTCCGTTCGCGCAACGTCGCCGGCTCCAACGTCCTGCAGGCGCTGCTGGTCGCGGGGATGTTCGGGATGTTCTTCCTCGGCGCGCTCTACCTGCAGCGCGTGCTCGGCTACAGCCCGCTCGAGGTCGGCTTCGCCTTCCTGCCGACGACGATCGTGATGGGCGGTCTCTCGCTCGGATTCTCCGAAAAACTGATCATGCGCTTCGGCCCGCGCACGACCCTGATTCCCGGCGTCTGCCTGGTGGTCGTCGCGCTGCTGCTCTTCTCGCGCACCCCGGTCGACGGCAACTACTTCACCGACCTGCTGCCGCCCTTCCTGCTGATCGGCGTCGGCGTCGGCACCTCCTTCCCGGCGATCATGACCCTGGCGATGTCGGGAGCGACCCCCGAGGACGCCGGCCTCGCGTCGGGCCTGGTCAACACCAGCATGCAGGTGGGCGGCTCGATCGGGCTGGCGGTGCTGGCGACCCTCTCGACCGAGCGCACGAGCTCATTGCTCGCCGACGGCGAGGGGCAGCTGCAGGCGCTCAACTCCGGCTACCACGTCGCCTACCTGATCGGCGCCGGGCTGGCCGCGATCGCGGTGGCGATCGCGGTGTTCGTCCTGCGGGACCCGGCCCCTGAAGCGATGCCGGTGCATGCAGCGGAGCCGGAGCCGGCTGGCGAGAACGATCCGGAGCCGGCCTACTCAGAAGCCCGCTGAGTCAGCCTTCGAGCGAGGCCGACTCGAGCACGCCGAGGATCTGGGTCACCCGGCAGACGAGCAAGCGCTCCTCGTCGACTTCGACCCAGACCCCGGCACTGGAGGGGAAGACGACGTGGTCGCCGGGCTGGACCGGCATCTCGACGCCGGCGCCGGCCCACCAGTCGAGGCCGGGTCCGACCGCCAGCACGATCCCCTGCTCGGGCGGCGGCTCGTGGGTGCCGGGCGGCACCACCAGCCCCGAGCGCCGCACCCGGTCCTGGTCGAGCTCCTTGATCACGATCTGGTCGAACAGCGGCCGCAGCTGGTGGCGGACCGACTCGGTGGGGTCCGGGCGTTGCGCAGTTCCCATCGCCTGATTCTGCCGCATCGAGGCGACTAAGATCGGCCGATGCCGCAGGAGAAGAAGCCGGTCAACTGGCGCGCCTGGCTGGTCGGTGCGCTCAGCGCCCTGGTCCTGATCGTCGCTCTACAGAATTCGCAGGAGGTCAGCTTCGACGTCCTCTTCGCCAGCTTCAAGGCGCCGCTGATCGTCGTCATCCTGCTCGCCGCCGCGATCGGCGGGTTGATCGGCTACGTCGCCCCGCTCGTCCGCCGGCACCGCCGCGACGAACGTCAGCAGCACGGCGCCTGATCTTTTAAGCTTTCCTGTGCAATCGGGAAGCAGCTAGGGAGAGGGAGATGAGCGTTCTTCAAAAGGATATTCCGCAGGACTGGTACGCCACCGCGTTCGACGGCATGAGCGCCGAAATGGCGTGGACCGAGCGGACCGAGTCGGAAATCAAGCGGGCCTTGACGATGCTGCGCCCGCAGGGCGGCGAGCGGATCCTCGATCTCGCCTGCGGGACCGGCCGCCACTCGCTCGAGCTCGAGCGCCAGGGATTCTCGGTCGTCGGGGTCGAGATCTCCGCCGAGTTGGTGGAGATCGCCAACAAGGACGCCCAGGAGCAGGGGATGGAGGCCTCGTTCATCCAGGGCGACCTGCGGGAGCTCGATTTCGAGGACGAGTTCGACATCGTCCTCAACCTCAACGACGGCGCCGTCGGCTACTTCGAGACCGACGAGGAGAACCACCGCACCTTCGAGGTGATCTCTCGTGCCCTCAAAGCGGGGGGCCAGAACCTGATCCAGGTTCCCAACGTCCTCTACGCTCGCGCCCGCCTGCCCCAGCGCTCCTGGATTCCCAGCGAGGGCATGATCGAACTCGTCGAGCATCGCTGGAACAAGAAGGACCGCTACATGGAAGGGGCGATGATCCCGCTGCGCTTCGGTGAGGTCCTCGAGGGCCTGGACAAACGGATCGAATTCCGCCAGCGCCTCTACGACGTCGACGAGCTGCGCGAGATCTACGCCTCGGTGGGGATGACCTTCGAGCGGGTCTTCCACGGCAATGGCCGGCCCAAGGAGCCGACCGAGAACCAGTTCGAGATCTTCGCCGCGGCTAGGAAGGGCTAACCGCGGCCGGCTCGGCGGGGGCGGCGAACAGCTCCCGCGAGGGGATCCCGATCACCTCGCCGTCGAAGCGCTTCTGGGTGCCGTAGACCACCCAGGTGGTGTCGATTTCGCCGATGTCGAGGTCGAGGCGCAACTCGTCTTCGTGCTCTTCGAAATGCTCCATGTGGGTCAGGCCGGAGTCATATCGGCCCTGGAGGAGCTCCTCGCCGACGACGGGCTTGGAGACGACGTCGATGATCTCCTCCCACTGGGAGAGGTCGACGTAGCCCTTGGTGGCGGGAACGATGCCGAGCGAGCGTGGGCGCTCGACCTCGCGGCGGGTCAACACCACCAGGTGCTTGGTCGGATAGATGAAGGTGTCGACGACGAAGACCTCCCGCCAGTAGCGCTCGGTCACTTCGTGGACCCTGGGGTGGGCGCTGCATTGGACGAGGAAGGTGTTTGCCTGGCCCCGGATCCGCTCCAGCCCGTCCATGAAGTCGGCGATGAACTCGATCTCGAACTCTTCGACGCCCTGGAACTCCAGGTAGCGCCCGACGGCGCGCTCGTGGCAGGTCCCGGCGGGCCCGAGGGTCACGATGCGCGGTGGCCGCTCCACGGTCATAGGTCAAGGTTAATCGACTGCTCGGGAAACTCAACCGTTGCAACCAGTCGGGTTCCTTGACCTGCTTACGGGGGTACTTTAAGCTCGTCTAGCTGGCGTGCCAGGGACATGCCATCGCGCATCTACGTAAATGGGACCGGAGGGGAACATCGTGAGGGCCGAGACGCGAGCGATCTGGCTTGCCTCAAGCTCGGCGGCCAGGTTCTCGCCAGTCCCCCCATCACTGTCCAACCATTAGGGGAGGAAAAATGATCTCTCGAATCCACAGCAAGCTCGGCACGGCCGGCTTCATCGTGGCGATCGTCGCACTGATCGCTGCTCTCGGCGGAGCTGCGATTGCAGCAGCGCCGAAGCTGAATCCGACTCAGAAGAAAGAAGTCAAGAAAATCGCCCAGACCGAAGCCAAGAAGTTCTCCGGCGTTCCCGGGCCTGCTGGTGCTGCTGGTGCTCCTGGTGCCAAGGGCGACAAGGGCGACAAGGGCGACCAAGGCGAAAAAGGCGAAAAAGGCGAAAAAGGGCCTAAAGGCGACAAAGGCGACAAAGGCGACGAAGGCTCGCCTTGGGTCGCTGGCGGCGTTCTTCCGTCCGGAAAAACCGAGACCGGGACCTGGGCCGTCGGAGGCGCGACTGCCATCCACGTGGAATGGCTCGACATCTCTTTCAACATTCCGCTGTCCGCTGCACCGACCGTGGTCTTCAACGAACCTGAAACCACCAACTGTCCGGGTACCTTCGAAGACCCGAAAGCGGCAGCTGGGAAATTGTGCCTCTACGTGATGGAAAGCAATGGGCTCGCGTTGTTCACCGCGCCCGGTCCTCCGTTCCCGTTCTTCCCCACGAAAGCGGGAGCCATTGTCGCCTTCGATATGGGAGCCGAAGATTTCGGCTTCGGTACCTGGGCGGTGACCAGCTAGTCATCAGCGCTCTGCGCTTCGGCGCAAGCCTTCACTGCAAAACAAACAGCGCCGGGGACTCGTCCCCGGCGCTGTTTTTTTGAGGCGAGCGCATTTTTGCCTCCCGACTTCCCTAAATCAGATAAGCTGCCCGCTTTAATCAAGACTCTTAGGGGGAAAAGTGAAACGGGGAGGACTTGCACTCATTTTGCTGGCAGCGGCCGTAATGGCAGTTGCCCTTGGGGGATGCGGCAGCGACAGCGACAGCACTGCCTCCCTGAACCCAGCGGAATACAAGAAACAGGCGGAAGTCGTCTGTCAGGGCTATGAATCCGAACGCGAAGAAGTGCTCGGAAAAGCCCTGGAAGAAGCGGGCAGCAACCCCAGTGGCAAGCAGAAAGAAAAACTTCTTCTCACGGTCCTTGCGACTTATGAAAACTTGATCGCAGAGCTCAACGATCTGGGTCTTCCCGAAGGCGAAGAGCAGAAAGCCGAATCCATGATCGAGTCCATGGAAGAAGCGGTGGATCGAGCAAAGGCGAATCCGGAAAGCGCCTTCACCAGCGACCTCCCCTTCAGAGAGGCGAACAAGCAGGTCACTGCCTTCGGGCTGGACAACTGCACCGCCTGACCAGCACTTCGGGCGGTCGTCGATTTCTAATCGATGGCCGCCCGATTTCTCACTCCAGGCGCCGCAGGGCCTCCTCCACCGTCTCTGAGCGGGCTTCGATCAGGCGGGCGGCTATCTCGACTTCCCAGAACCGGGCGCCGGCGATCCAGGCGCGGCCGAGGTAGTCCCAGGCCTGGATCGTGGCGCCGACGGTGGTGTCGAGTGCCTCTCCGAGCCGTTCCATCAACTCCTGGAACTCGTCCTGCATGCCGAGGATGACGGGCCTGGGATCGGTCTGTCCCATTTTCGTCTCGACCATCACCCTGTGTCCCGTGCGGACTCCGAAGAACCAGGCGTCATGAAGGCAGTTCTCAAGGGCTGCCAGCTGCTGCCTGTCGAGTTCGAGCGTCTCGGCGCACTCCTCTGACAAGGGTCCCAGCGCCTGCTCCCTCGCGCTCTCAACCGCAATCGACAAGCTTTCGCCACCCGGGAACATCGCCGCCAATCTAGACAACTGGATTTAATTGGGTACGCCTAGTTGTACTACGCGGGTACCAGAAGCGCAACCGAGGTATTCGGGCAGCACTCAACCGGCAAAAGGGCAAAAAGAAGGGCGGCCCGGAGGCCGCCCTTCTTGAAACCGGCTAGCTCGAGGCGGAGCCCCGAGTTGCGTTCCTCAGGTGCCGGTGCAGGTGCGGATGATCCCAGCCGACGCTTTGGTGCCGTCCGAGAAGATCGCGGTCGCCTTCGCCTGAAGCTTGCCGTCGGGGCATTTGGCGGTAAGGACGCCCTTCTTGTTGATCGTCAGGTTGAACGTCTTCACCGAGCCGCTGCCGCCGGCGATTTTCGGAATCGTGGCGATGGTTTTGAGGCCGTAGCGACCGTTGCTGACTTTCTTGATTTTCAGGGTGGTGACGATTGCCCCGGTGACCGGCGCCGAGAAGTAGGCGTGGATGTAGAGGGTCGTCGTGCCGCCGCTGAATCCGCCGTTGACGACGAGCAACTTACTGTTGACGTCGATCGGTTTCTGTTCCGGGAACTGGACCTCGACGGTCGTCTGCCCGGTGCCGATGATCGCGCTCTTACAGGCCGCTTCGGCCGCCTTGGTGTCGCGCGACTGCAGCTGGCCCGATTTGCAGGCCGGCAGGCCCTTGACGTTGATGGCGCCGTTCTTGTCGGTTTCGACGATCGTTTCCTTCAGCGCCGGCGGGTGCGTGCCGTCCTTGGTCGAGATTTTGCCCGAGGCGGTGAGGCTGATCGGAGCGAGCTTTTTCTTCGGCAGCTTGGTCGGGCTGAAGCCGCCGTTGAAGGTGAAGACCAGGTTGCCGGCTTCGACCGTCACCGGTTTGTTGTTGGCGCCGGTGGCGATCCCAGCCACACTGACGGCGATCAGGGCCGCGAGGGCCATCGTCAACATCAAGTACTTACGCATTTCCCTATATCTCTCCTTTGCGGCCTGCCCGTCCTGGGGTCCGATGCCGTCGGAACGCATGGTTTAACTCTCCAGCGGGTCAAACTACCACCCCCGCCCTGTTCATAAACCCACCAGCAGGGCGAAAGGAGCGGATCGCCCAGTCCGCTAGGACCGGCCCTTTGCCAAGCGCAGGCGCTCACGCTCTTCCCCGGCTTCCTCGGCGCCGAGGAAGGGCAGGGCCACCCAGAACATCAGGTCCGGCAGGCGACTGGGGAGCCGGGCGACGGCGCCGTGCAGGATCTCGCTGTAGAGAAGCTCGTTGATGCCGCCGGCCACCGCGAGCGTGGTGATCCCCGGTAGTTCGACCGAAGTCTCGGAGCGACCGGGCTCGAGGAAGCCGGTGAACTGTCGCAGGGCGGAGTCGCGTCTGGCCAGAGCCTTGGGCCCGGCGGCGAGGACCTCGACGATTGCGAAGCGTGCCTCGTCCGGGTGCCGCGCCAGATGCTCGAGCAGAACTCCGAGCGCGGCGCTGACGCGCTCCGCCCAGGGCGATCCGGCGCGAGACTCGAAGGCATCCGTGGCCTCTCTCAGGAGGCTTTCGAGCAGGACGTCATAGGCGGCCAGGAAGCAGTCCTCCTTGCTCTCGAATATTTCGTAGAAGGTCTTCCGCGATACGCCGGCAACCCCGATCACGTCGACCACGCGCGTCTCGGGGTAGCCGCGGGCCGAGACGACCTCGATCATCGCCCGGTGAATGCGGTTGCGCTGGGACTCGGTGACCGCCTCCCTCGGCAAGCCGTGTCTTCCCCGAGGCAGCCGCTCGCTTGACTTGGCGGAGCGTCTACTGGAAGCCACAAAAGGACTCTAAAGCAGTTGAGTCCGGAGCTGATCAGTTGATAGTTCTTGTCTATAGTTAGGGCCATGGGGGGCGGTCGAGGATCTGTTCTGCTGTTGGGGCTTGGCGTTCTGCTGGGTCTGATCGGGTGTGGCGGATCCGGGGATGAAACGCAGGCCGCATCCGAGGAACGTCTGTACCCCTCCGTGGAGGGACCCGCCCGCGAGTTTCTCGTCCGCAACGGGGACAACGCGGTGCCGATGTTCGGCCGTGAGGCAACGAAAGCCGAACGCGACCAGGCCTCGCGGGTGATCGAGCCGTGGATGCGCGCTCGTGCAGCAACAGATTGGAAGAAGGACTGCAGCTACTTCTCGCGCCGGTATGTGAAGGCGCTGGTAGCCGAAGACGCGACCAAGATCACCGACGGACGGGTGAAGACCTGCCCTCAGGCCCTCGCTTACTTCGGCGAAGCGGCTTCGGGCGACTACAAGAACACGATGAGCGGTCCGATCGACAGTCTCCGAATTGGAGAAGGTCACGGCTATGCCCTGTTCCACGGCAGCGACGGGCATGACTGGGCATTGCCGATGGATCGGGAAAATGGGCGCTGGCTGGTCGCTCTCGCCGCGCCGATCGAAAGGGAGAAATGAGGCGGTATTTCGTTTTGCTCGTGCTAGGAGGAGCACTCGTCCTCGCCGGCTGTGGCGGGGGCTCAGACACTTCTGAGACCGCCAAGGAACAGCTGTACCCACTCGTGAAGGGCCCGAGCCGCGAGTTCCTCGTCGCCGGAGAGGACAACGCGGTGCAGACCTTCGGTCGCGAGGCAACTGAGTCCGAGCGCGAAGCAGCCTCGCGGGTAATCGAGGCCTGGATGCGAGCTCGGGAAGACGAAAACTGGGCGAAAGGGTGCCGCTACCTCTCGAAAGACGCGCAGGTCTACCTGGCCAGATCAGGCACCCTCATCGCACAGAAGAAGGTGACGAGCTGCGCGAAAGGATGGGCCGTGGTCGTAGCTCAGGGTTATGGGGTATCCCGGGTCAACAACATGGACGGTCCCATCGACAGTCTGCGGTTGGGCGAAGGTCATGGCTATGCCCAGTACCACGGCAACGACGGGATGGACTGGGTCGTGCCGGTGACGCGGGAAGAGGGAGCTTGGAAGATCACCAAGGCCGACCCGATCGAACGCTTCAAATAGGGGGCCCCTCGGCTTGCGGCGATTCTCAGTCGGAGCCCATCCAGACAGACTGATCCCGGTCCGGACCCACTCCTACCAGCCGGACCGGAACCCCGACGAACTCGGAGATGAAGCCGAGGTAGTCGCGGGCCTCCTGCGGTAGGTCGGCGGCATCGCGGCAGGCGCCGAGGTCGAGGTCGAAGCCGGGCAGCTCCTCGTACTCCGGAGTTGCGGAATGGAGGATCGACTGGTGGTAGGGGAAGGTGTCCAGCTCCGCTCCTTCCTTCGAGCGGTAGCGCACCGCGACCCGCAGCGGCCCGATGCCGCTGAGGACGTCGAGCTTGGTGATCGCCAGCGCGTCGAGGCGGTTGAGGCGGACCGCGTAGCGCAGTGCGACCAGGTCCATCCAGCCGCAGCGCCGCCGCCGCCCGGTCGTCGTCCCGAACTCGTGCCCACGCTGCACCATCTGCTCGCCGACCTCGTCGAACAGCTCGGTCGGGAAGGGTCCGGCCCCGACCCGGGTCGCGTAGGCCTTGGCAATCCCCCAGACCTCGTCGATGTCCTTCGGCCCGACGCCGGCCCCGACGCAGGCCGCGCCGGCGATCGGGTTGGAGGAGGTGACGAACGGATAGGTGCCGTGGTCGAGGTCGAGTAGGGTCGCCTGCGCGCCCTCGAAGATCACGGTCTCGTTGCGGTCGAGAGCGTCCCAGCAGAGCCGGGCGGTGTCGGCGATGTGGGGCTCGAGCCGGTGGCCGAAGCTGATGTGTTCCTCGACCATCGCGTGCAGGTCGAGACGCGGGTCGGGAACGCCGCCGTCGAGTTCGATCGGCTTCGCTTCCTCGCCGGCCTCCTTCAGTTTTTTCCGCCGCTGCACCGAGAGCTCGCGCAGTGCCTGCTGCTTGGGCTCCAGTGCGGCGCGAATCTTCGTCCGCAGGATCTTCTCGTCGAGCAGGTCCTGGACGCGGATCCCCAGCCGCAGCGCCTTGTCGGCGTAGCAGGGGCCGATCCCGCGGCGGGTGGTGCCGATCGAGAGCTTCCCCAGCTTGGTCTCTCCGGCCGTGTCGAGCAGCACGTGGTAGGGCATGATCAGGTGGGCGTTGGCGGAGATGCGGAGGTTGTTGACGCTCACCCCGGCCCGTTTCAGCCCGTCGATCTCGCCGAGCAGGACCCGCGGGTCGACGACGACGCCGTTGCCGATCACGCAGGCCTTCTCAGAGTGGAGGATGCCGGAGGGGATCAGGTGGAACTTGAACTCCTGCCCTTCGCGGACGATCGTGTGGCCGGCGTTGTTGCCGCCCTGGAAGCGCACGATCGTCGATGCGCGCTCGGCGAGCAGGTCGACGACCTTGCCCTTGCCCTCATCGCCCCACTGGGCCCCGACTATGACCACTCCTGGCATGCCGCGGGGATTCTGACGCGGTTTAGCCGGCGGCGCGGGCTCGGTAGCGATTGTCGGAGCCGAACAGCGGCAGCGGGTCGCCGCAGATCTCGACCAGACGGGAGACCGTGCG
>Ga0190271_10001704_pt1 | contig 12778 bp, 18 predicted proteins | sample Popmic356T_FD_133747 | JGI IMG/M metagenome (GOLD analysis project Ga0190271, IMG submission 133747) | Populus adjacent soil microbial communities from riparian zone of Weber River, Utah, USA - 356 T | ecosystem: Environmental > Terrestrial > Soil > Riparian zone | place: USA: Utah | collected...
AAACTGTGCGTATTCTTTTTGGTTCTCGGTAGACGTATCCTCAGGAGCACCGTAAGGATCGCCGAAAGCTTTGCCAGTATTTTTGTCGATAGCCTGAAACCGCCCGTCGGCAGTCTTTTCGATTTGTAGATCCTCTCCACCAACGATATTGAATTCAGGAGCAGGTGTGCCGTCTTCGTAGAAAGCAAGCTGTCCGGTGCTGCTAGGGTCGTCTTGGAAAGTAACTTTCTTCGGCGGAGCCGCTGCTATTTGAATACCAGGTTCAGCGATAGCCGGAGGCATTGTGCCTGGAACAGTAGGCTCAGTAACAGGCGGAGCCGCCGCAGCTGCTTCCATGTCCTCACGGAGCAGCGGAACCGGGGTCTGATCTTCCGCAACAGCCGGAATAGATGGGACTGGAGCCGGGGGAGTTGTCGGGACCGGAGCCGCTGCTGGATTAACAGTGCCACCCGCCGTTTCACGCTGCAATTCGCTCGCGTCGACGATCGCCGTAGAGCCGTCCTTACGTTTTACTTCAACATAGTGCGGTTGGCTAGCTTGTTTGATAGCCTCTTCCAGAGTGCCAGCCTCAAACATCATATTCACAGCCTCGGTGCTCCACCCGTACTGCTTGGCAATAGCGGGGAGCGCCAGACGCATCTGGTTTTTCATCAACGCTGCTTGCTGCGCTTCCTGCGCAGCGTTGATCGCCGTGAACATGGAGGAATCCATGCTCTGGCTACCGCCCTGATCGTACGTAGACATTATACGGTTGCGATTTTCGTCGCGGGCCAGCCCAGCCGCGATCAATGTCATCCCTTGATCCATTTCGCGGGCGTTCCGATCGCGCTCCGTGAGTTCCAAGTACATCTGCGAAAGGTCAGGTGGGGACTTATAAGCGTTCGGTATCGGCGCTTGTTGTGTCGACTGAGTGGTATTCGGGTCAGTACCGGGCACGGCCTGACCCCCGGCGTCACCGCCCAGCTGCACGTTAGGAATACCGCTAGCGCCGCCCCCCTGCCGCATTATAGCGTCCTTCATCTTTTCAACCGGGTCTTTTCGGCCCGTGAGCGCCATAATGGTATCAAAGATAGACATTAGTACAGCCCTCCACCACCATATCCACCGTAAGCGCTACTCCGCGTTCCGGTTGAAGTACGACCCCATCCGCCTTGGCGTTGTCCGGTACTGGTTGTATAACCGCCGCCGCGACCGGGACCGCCCCTTCCGTAATTATCCGTGAAATATGGATCCATCGGTCCCCCAATAGGCCGTCTCGCTACCGGGACAACCGGTGGAGGTGGAGGCGGAAGGAATGCTGCAGGGTCCAACTGCTTCACCACATTCCGTGGATCGCCGACCACTTGGGCGCTAGGCCGAAATGGGGCGGACGTAAGGGTAACGCCGGGATTGAATTTCGGGAAACGAAACGGGGTATTTAGAACCGGGGGTTGCTCAGGCATTGGGAACTCCTGTAAGGGTTAGGCCGCGCGAGCGTCTTTTCGGCATCATTAGCTGGGCCATCATGGATTGCGCTGCTTGTGCCCTAGCCGTATCCGCTGACTCCAATGACGGCAAAATACTTTGGATCGGATCGTCTCCTCGGTAAAGGCCAGAGCCTCCAGACTCGGTGTCCTCGCCAGTCAAGCTAGATACCAGACCTGAAGCATCCTCGCCTTCCGCCATTTCCTTCAATTTAGCCGCCCACCCCTCTGATTCGCTTTGAGGGGCGGGCGTATCCGTGGCGACAACAGAGGAGGGAGCCGCGTCCGGAATTGGAACTGTTGTCGGCCAAACCTCTTGACCTTTCGGCCCGTCTGGCCTCAAATTTTTCACTTGGTTGATACCCGCGTAAGGATCGCCCTTCCAACCATACCAAGCGCCCCAACCTTCATTCTTAGCTGTATCAAGCCCAAACTTAACAGCTTTGTAGGCGTCTTCTGGCTTCCTAGGATCAATGTTTTGAGCCAGAGCGCGAGCGCCAAGCCCGCCTTCTATATTCATCTGCAGAGGCCCATAGCTTTTTTCCTGCCCACTCGGCCCACGCCCAAGAGCCTGTCGCGTAACATCGGTCAAGCTTTCTGCGCCTCCCTCCGAAAGGACCACGCGCATGGCGATTTCGGGGTCTATGCCGATCGACGCCGCGTATTGGCGAATAAAGGATTCCATGGGGGTCATGGAAACATTCCCCCTAAGCTAAGGCCGCGCGGCTTATTCAACAATTGACTCATAAGTAACTGCGCCATCTTTGGATCGGGCGCGTTGGGTTGAACAGCAGGGCTAGCCTGTTGCATTTGAGGTTCAGCCTGTTGGGGCTTCTTGCCTTGCAACCCACCTATCATTTCCTCCAACCCGCCCATTGCCGTGTCGAATGGGGTAGCGGACTTTTCGGCGGCGACCGGAGCCGTAGTCGGAGCCGTGGTAGTGGAAGTAATAGGAGCAGTCCCACTAGGAGCCGTGACGGGATTTGAATTAATTGTTGTTCCAAACGCTTGCTGCAGCCAACCCGGCGCGTTAGTTCCTTTGCCCCCCGCACCCCATATTGCAGATGTTCCGCCGCCCGCATGGATCGTGTTGTTCCCCATGTAATCGGTGCCAGCGCCGAAACCAGTCAGACCTCCTCCTTTCGCTGACGACACGAAGTTGGTGAAGTACGGCAAATCGTCCTTATTGGTGAAGTCTAGAACGCGCCCGTTCTTAACCAGCTGAATATCGCCCGCCCCACCAGCGTCGTGGCGATGAGAGCCAGTGCGATTTGGACCTGACGACTCTTGCCCACCAGAAGTAACGCGGATTTCATCGATGCCAGCTGCTTGCGCTGCCAATTCATAAGCACGTTCCACCTCCGGCGAAAGGTGGAGGTCCCGAACACCCTGATTGTTATAGGTGAGCTTATAGGCCATTAGACAATAATCCTAGTGGAACTGTCTTGTGGCCGCCGATTTCTTTGATAAGATGCGGCAGCTTCTTCTCGATATCCTGGGCCATCGGACCTACCACTTTAGGGTAAGACTTGGGGTCGCCCTTGTATCGGTAAGCGTACAACGGGAACCCGTGCTCATCATCTTCACCGAGCTTTGTGATGTCGGTCTTCATTCTCTTATCTGAGAGGAACCCACCTAGAAGCTTGGCTCCGCCGAGGATAGTAGATGCCCAATCCGTTCCGCCTTGTTCAGACGTACCCGTGCGCGTGGATGTTTCGGTCTTCCCGTAAGGCGACATACCGAGCGCCGCCAGCAGTAAATTAAGCTGCTCCTTGCCATAATCCTGCGCTTCGCCAAACTTGCCCATATCAGCGTCAATCAAAGACTGCTTGTACGCCTCGTCGTTCTTACCCGCCGCGCCTAGAGCGCCAACATCCGTGAGCATGGAAGCCTGCCGCGTCGTACCGACATTTCTCAGTCCTTCTGCCGAAGCCCGTGTGCCTTCCTTTTCAGCTAGAGCCGTGGCAGTCGCGGAATCATAGCCCTGCGCGCGGAGCTTCGCTATTGAGTCTGTAAGATTTCGCCCGTATTCGGCGTTAGTTACGCCCTCAGCAACGCCGTGTCGAGAACCGCCGAAAGCGCCAGAGGACTTGGCGGTGTCCGAGCCTTGCATAGTAGCAAGCTTGCGTGCCCTTTCGCTGGCGTTGATCGTGCCTGTCTCAACGTTCTCCAAGTACGGATTGAGATACTTGTTGACGTCCAGATCGCCGAAAGTGGACTGGTATCTGTTGGCTGCCTCCTCGTAAAGCGGATCGGACGCTCCGACATTTCGCATTAGATAGTCGTAACTAGCGTTAGTCATATCAGATGGGTCGGCAACTCGCGCTCCTTCATATTGCTGGAACGGTCTGCCAGCAAGCTGTTGAGCAAGCCCGTAATTGCTCTCCGAGGCTTTGTTGACCCATTCGGGAAGCTTGACCTCGGTGGTCTGTGTGGTTTGCGACGGTGATTTGCTCGTCATTTCACAAGTCCTTCGAGTAATGGTAACCTCTGAAGCGCCAACCTTTGACCCTATCTCTTAGAGGGTCCCATCCGGGTCTACCGCTACCGGTTATCAGATTTGCACCGATGCTACGCGCCCAATCACACAGTTCTGGCTCTGCCTGTATTGCATCTACTAAATGTCCGATCACTAGATCAATATGGACTGTCTTTCGTTGAGGAAACTCGTGGATACTCGTCAATATCCACGTGTCTCCGAATACGTGCCCCTGGAATTTTCCAGACTCGATCAGTGAAATAACATCATCGAAAGTATAGCAGAAGTCGTTTTCACGAATCCACCGTTCGATCTTGCGTCGCATCGAAGGATCTGTTACAACATAAGTCATCCTGCCGCTACTTTCACCGTGGTCAATGCCCCGGCATCGGTTACTTTTACTTCCCAGACACTCCCATCGGGGGCGATTAACAGCAACGAGTGGTTGCCTGTAGTCTTGTCCATCTTATTGTTAAAGTCTCGATCCATAGCGGCAATAATATCTTCAAAGAACCGGGGTAATCCCGGAACAGGGAACTGCGGAACTCGTAGATACCTGCTCATGCCGTCTTCTTATCCGTAGTTTTCTTGCCGCGCTGTTTCACATCTACCAGCATCGGTCCAAGTGTCCAATATCCAGGGCCTACCACCTGAATGCGCATTCGGAAATCTTTAGCTGTCTCGCGGAACTGAACGCGCCCGTCAGCAAATACTTTCCTATCAGGTGTCTTCTTTTCGGTGTCTTGCCGAGTCCGATCGTATTGCTTATATAAGCTGAACTGCAGTATGTCGCGATCGCCCACTATCTCCGGCTGTATTTCATTCAGCGTAACTAATGTTTCACCGTCATTCAGGTTCATATTGAACGTCTCGATCCACGGCATTTCAGATCCGGGATAGCTGTACAATAATCCGTGCTTATACACTTTAGTGCCATCCGAACAAATTGGGTAAGGATCGCTACCATAAGTGTAGCCGCACGAACGTCCCATTCGCGCCATTGACCACCACTTGGATCGATAATCAAACACCGCGATACGCGAATTGATACGCTCCTCGTCTTCATTTCCGACAAATGACCACCATAGTTCCGATCGATTAAACATGTTAATGGTGTATGCCTGGAAGAACGAGTTAGAGAAGTCTATATTCCGCTTAATCCAGTCCCAGATACTGCACTCCACCGGCAGAATAGTAGAGCCGGTAAACATCCAGAATCCCTCGGTAGACGGCCACATTACTCCATCAGGAGTTTCCGCCAGCGAAAGGGGCGACACCGGAACTGGGACTTTACCGATCTCGTAATAGCCGTAAATGTACGGCATTCCGGAATACTTGATGATATAAGCGGTGCCAGTGGTGAACATTATAATGCCGCCAAAGAACTGTTTGACGGTGACGATCGGAGCTGATGGTTCCAGATCGAAGTACCCGGCTTTACTGGTTATGTCGGTGAAAGCCCAATTAGTGTCATCTTCTTGGTCGGACCAGCAGAATGCGTCCACCTTGCCGCTATACCCGAAAAGCATGATGTGACGCTCGGGGGTAATCACGAACATCCGGTTGGAAATCGGAGCGCCCACGACTGCTGTCGCTTTCGTTGCCGGTGTTGCAGGGTCCCACTTCAACAAGCGTCCATCGGTACTCGTCATTGCGCGAAGCTGGTCGCCCCAATTATCGAGCGTGTAAGTTGGGGTGTAGTTACGGAGACGAGATTCGCCGGGGCGCGGCGTTCCATATGCTCCAGCATTATATTTCTTGTCGCCGTATCCGCCATTATTCCCAGATGGAGCCGCGATCCCGTCAATCGGTGTAATATCAATAACATTTTCACCCATATCGACGTACAAGTGTTGCTCGCACAGATAAGCGGTAATCATCATGCCAGCATTCGTCATCCAACGATGCATTTGGCGGATAGGCGAAGCGAAAGGACCGAGTGTTGTAAGCTCCCATCCGCCGAAAGGTATGACAGTATCCCCTTCCCAACGAATAAGGTGCGCTTCACGCCAATTGGTGGTGTGTCTCGCTTTCGATTCGCGGTTCGTTACGCCGGGTTGGATGTCAATTGGTATCATTCGGGGTCCACCTGTGGGGGCGCTTTGATTGCTCGTAGTCCTTGCTTCTTCATGAAGTCGGGCCACGGTGGTACGTCGGTTTCGGCACTGGGTATCCAGTACTCGACGCCATCGTCGCCGATGGCCTTGATGACCCGCTCGCCGGTCGGCGGGAAGACCACCCATTCAGCCGAAACGTATTCCATCACATCCTCGCAACAAGGTTCAGAGTACCAGCTACCCAGAACGGCCCAACCGCCGTGCCGCCCGAGTAGAGCGTGCCGCCGTAGGGACTTCCGGCCCCGAAATAGACCGCAGGGGCGTTGAGGGAAGTGTAGCCAAACAGCGATTGGGTCGGGCCGACGCGCATCGGCACCATCGCGGCGTACCCAAAATAAAAAAGGACGCTAGCGCTAGTTGCTGCGGCGTAGCCGCCATAGGTGGTGGTGGGGCCGCGCTGAAAGTACCTCATGCACGCATTCAGTTCGTCGGCCTCGTCGGGCATCTGCCACGACGGCGGCACCCCGGTGTTGTTGGGATCGAGATAAAGCCCCACGTCGAAAAGCTCAAATGTGCCGGTGGCGGCGATGCCGTTAGACTGCCCGGCAGCGCCGATGAAGTTCCCGGCATTCCACCCCTCTGCCGGGGCCGCGTATGTCGTCCCGACTGCGGGGCAGAAGCTAAGTGCGATCCCCAACGTATTGTCGACAGCCCACACCCCGGTCGTATCGCCGGGAATGGTGATCACCTGTTCAGTGTCCACGTTGGCCGTCGTGATTGTGAACTTCTTGGAGAAGGAGCGGTCGGACGTGCCGTTGCGTAGATTGACGGCGTAGGTTCCCACCGGGCCTTTGAAGCCGAAGCGCAGCACTACTTGTTTCGCTGACGCCGTTCCCCATTTGAAGTCTGAAATCCTAATGCCTTCGATGGCCTGATACAGTTGCACGTACTCGCCAGCCGCCATCGAAGCTTTGGCGGTGGTGACGTTGAACCGCAGCCGCCCGCTAGCGCGCAGAAGGCCGAAAGCGGCACCGGCAGCGATAAAATACATCGACCACTGGTCGGCGGCGAAATAGCCCGTCGTCGTCCCGGTCGTGTTGCCGTTCTCCTGCGAAATCTGCATCGCGCCGTTGACGATGCGGTTGCGCGCCTCGGCGGTGACCGCCTGACCAAAGCCTTGCATCCGCCAAACGCCGCCCGTGTAAACGTAGACCGGCCCGCCAGATGGGGCGAATGTGGTGCCTTCGGAGGGGCTATTGGGGAAGTCAAACGCCATCGTCAGCCCCTGCTGGCTTGAGGAGGTCCGACGGCGGCGGGGTCCACTGATTGGGCAGCTTGGTAGGCTCGTAGGTCCAGCCGATGCCGACAAAGACAGGACACTCGATCAGATCGCCCTGCACCATCGCGTCGAGTTCCGGCGCGGGAAGGCTCTCGACCACGATCACGTTTACCACTTCGCCGTCCACGACATCAGCCGCCCGCATCACCTGTACTCCGTAATCACGACACAACCCTGAGAACCGGCTGCGCCCTGCTGAGCGGCTCCGCCAGTAATCGACACAGAACCACCGCCGCCGCTTCCGTAACCGTATGGGGGTTGTCCAGCGGCAGTTGCAGCCGCACCGCTGGAAGTGAAAGTAGCGTTGCCGCCAGCACCGAAACGGGACGATGCGCCTTGCCCGCCGATGCCTGTATTGATGGAGTTTTGCACCGCTGTTCCCAGTTCCAGCCCATAACCACCGGCTGCGCCTCGCTGGTTGATCGTGCCACCTGTCGCATCGCCGCCAAGGCCGCCTAATATTCCGTATGAGTTGTTGGAAGGAACGCCCGTGCCGCCCACCAGTCCGCCATTCGCGGTCAGCGTCGAGGTGCCGTCAGTGAACGAGGATGCATTGCCGTTACCGTTGACCGCCGAAGCCGCGCCGACCGCGCATGTCGGGCTGTAAGTGCCAGCCGGTCTGATGATCATCTTCGAGCCGTAGCCACCAGCGCCGCCGCCTCCGCCCACGCCCGCCGTCGTCGCTCCAGTAGAGTTCGACGGCCCGCCGCTGGCTCCACCACCTTGCACCTCGACCTGAAAATGTCGGGTGTCGGCGTGCAGGATGATCGCGCCTGATACGGTGATGAACTGCTGCTGAATGAACTGCGGCAGCCCCGACCCCATGACGCCGCCAACCTGAACCCACTGCGAGCTATTCCCGTCGTTGTACCAGATGAAGAGAATGCCGCTATCGCTCTCGTACCACAAGGCTCCGTTGGCCGGATTGCTAGGCGGCGTGTCGGATACGATGGCGATCTGACCTTGCCCGATGGCTTTCCACACGGGCGTGTTGAACACGTAAGTAGGTCCACCCGGCGCATTGAAAATCTGGCCTTCGCTAGGCGATGCGGGGAAGTCAAACGCCATTATCAGCCTCCAGCTTCGACAGCTTGGTTGACTTGTCCATGACGACGATCTCCCCAGCCTCTACCATGCGGGCTAGTTCTGCCCTCAATTCCGGAGCGTCTCCGTGGGGATCGTCGGCTCGCAGAACGTATTCGTAAGGTTCCCCCTCTTCCGGCTGGAGCGTCAGCAGAACGTGGTCCTGATACTGGACGGCATTGATAATCGTGTCAGTCATTATGTGACCCTCTGCAACAAGATGAGGAACAAACCAGCGGTGAAGGAGCCACCGCCACGATGACGCCACGAACCAGACATAACCGCTCCTGCGACGTGACCAGAAGCCGGATGCGGCCCGCACCATTGTCCGCCACTAGTGGTTATGATGTAAGGATTGGCGATCTGGGCGCGGGTATAGTTGCTGCTGTTCCAACACAACAACGTAGTGCCGATTGGCCAATTCGTCTGTTCGCTGTTGGTGCCGGTATCGACCAAATTGGCAGCGGTCATTACCGGACTACCAGCGGCTGTAATGTTGCCGGTCGAGGCGAGGGACGGCACGGTCAGCGCGCCGGTCATGGTGTCGCCAGACACATTTACGTAACGGGTGTCGGCGGCGTCCTGCGTGATGCCCGTGCTGGAAGGCATGACGTTCTGCTGCACCCATTGCTGAGTGTTGCCATCGTCTACCCAGATAAAGGTGTTTCCGCTATCGCTCTCCCACCACAATTGACCAGGGGAAGGCGAAGACGGTGCCGCGTCCGAAATGGAAGTACTAGGAGGAACAATAATAGACGCCCATGCAAGCGATTGACGAGCGTACTGTTTGCCGTCATTCGGCGCTTCTGGGAACGGCGGAACTGTAGCGACACCTGCGTTAACAGTAGCGTTCACGAATGAAGTAGTGGCGATCGACGTATCGTTATCGCCCGGTGCCGGATTCGGCGCTCTCGGATCGCCCGTGAATACTGGTGAAACCAACGGAGCCAGATTATCAATCACATCGAAATTAGAATTGAGCTTATCGCCCCACAAATCACGCGAGCCAGCTACTTCCGGCTTAATTAGTCCTAATTTCGGCGTATTTGTATCAACCATTATCCTGCCGTTGCTGCTACCGGGCCAATCGTTCCCTGCCTAGTTCCGTTTACTACGCTCGTCCACGCCGTTTCAGCATGAATGGCATAACCAGCTGCTCCTCCAACGGCTCCACCGTATCCCGGTCCGCCCCAACCAGAGTAGTTTCCATAGCCGCCGATAGCCCCAGTATTGCCCGTGTTACCCCCAGACCCCCAGACACCACCTGACCCGCCTGTTCCCCCGGTTCCACCTGTTCCAGAATTAGTTCCCCCTGCTGCTCCGCCTGCTCCGGGATTTCCAGCTGTGTTGGCGTAGCCGTAGCCTTGTCCTCGTCCGCCATTACCGCCGCCTCCACCTGCCCCACCAGTTGTGACGACATTGTATTGCCATTGACGATAAACATAATAATGCTGCGAAGAGCCGTAATCGACTACAAGAGCGCCCTGATAATAAGTGTAGCCACTAATACCGATAGCGGTGTATGGAGGCGCATAATTGTCCCAAATCTTGGACCCCGCCCACCACACTTTAGTGATTCCGTGATCCCCTCCAGCCCCAATGAATATTTCATTATATTGTAATTGATAAGCTGGCGACTCTGTTCCGGTAGCAGTGTAATACCCCTGCCCGCCTTGACCACCGGCTCCACCTACTCCTCCCGCTCCGCCGCCGCCACGAAATGCGCTGTTATTAGTTATGTATACACGAACAGGAGAATTAATATGGATAGCGTGATAACCACCACCGCTGTTAGGCGCACCGTAACCCCCTTGAACTTCACTGTTATTTACGAATTCGAGTTTGCCGGCCCCTCCCTCTATACGAAACGCCCAGCTAACGCCCCGTATTCCTCCGATCGTACCGTTATTGGTATACTTTTTCGGCCAGTTTATAGCCCAATCATCGCCGAAAGGGGTAGCCATAAGGGCATCGGTGATAACAGCCGCGTTGGTGTAATCCCACCCGGTTGATTGGCCACGGAATTGCGACAGCTTTATGATTCCACTTTCGGGGATAGCCGCCGACCTATTCACGGCCGCGTTGTTAGCAGCGTTCTTCCGGACAAATCCGCTAGCATTGCCCCGATAAAACGAGGACAACAACACATTTTGGTTCGAACCAGCAGGCATGTATTCAGTCCGCAAATCGGACATTTTAACAACGCCTGCAGCCGGGATAGTCATACGATACCTGCAAATGCCTCTATGTCGCCCAATGTCTGGAGAGTGCCTGTAGCCGAAATTCTGAGTATAAGAGTCGCGCCAGAATAGATCTCCAATCCGCCCGTCGCATTCGCGCGCAACTCGATGGTTGGATTAACTCCATTTTTAATCTGAACGCGATCGGCTACGCCGTTTTTGAAGAATCCATCCAGCTTATCGAAATTGGAGTTTAGTTTGTTGCCCCACGTATCGTCACTACCACTAATTTCTGGCTTGACAAGGGCGTGAACGGGGGTTAAGGTGTCAGCCACTGTTTGGCCTCCTGTCTGGTCCTACCGGAATCCACGGACCGGAACCGCCAGCAACGGCATTCCACGATCCAGATGGTTGAATGGGAATCCACGGCCCCTCGGCGCTGATTATCGGTGCCCACCCCTCGATCGGGGGCGGAATAGGAATCCAATTTTCGCCGGGGGGTAATTCGGGAACCCACGGATAACCAAGAAACTCGCTGCTATGAACATCGAACGGTATATTTGCTGTAGCTTGTAGGCTAGCTTCTATACTAAGCGGTGCGCGAGCGTAGAATCTAATACTCGCATCAGCCTCTATAACTGCGACTAAAATCAGCAGCGAAGCAGAATCGAACTGAATAACAGCGTCCGACTGAAGAGAGTGGTATATTCCGATCCTAGATTTGGCATACACGGCAATGTTACTAACAGCGTCGAAATCTACACTCTCTTTCCAAGAGTACAGATCGTCGCCGTAGTCTTCTTTGCCGTAATATGAACCAACACCAGCCATCAGGGGATTACTTCATCCGTGCCTATTCGTAATTTACCCACGTCCCACCGCGCAACATCATCTATGTCCACCCGCTTTGCAGTATCGACCGGCCACCCACCTAGGAATGATCCAGCGGAGGATGCAGACCAAATTCCAAAATGGGTGACCGTTCCCCAATCGGCAGTTGCGACCGGGAACTGAACCACGCCGCTATTTGCAGCAATTGTTGGGTTATTGCCAGTTTTGCTGAAAGCGACACTTTGTCTAACATAAGAGCCGCCGACAACCTCACCAGCACCAGCATCGCTGGGAAGAAGGGTGTGCAACGATACAAATCGCGCAGTTAATAGCGCATCCAGCACGATGTTTTCACCAGCGCTTGAAAGGCCGCTCATCCGAAGCTCCTGCGATTTTTATTGGCGACCAAGATAGAACCACTGTGCCTTGATCTCTGACTTGAGGTATTGATGGTATCAACCATCGACTCAACAGCCTGCTGCCATCCAGCAACGCGCTGATCCTCAACAGCGTAAGCCGCAGCATGCCACAACACCGCCAGCGTGAACAATCGAGGATTGTATTGATAGAGCCAATTAGTCTCATCGCCGATCGGCGGAATGCGCTGATAATACGATATCTCTAAATCGACACCCGTTACTGTATCAATTTTGCCGAGAATAATGTAATTGCCGACAATGGTGTAGCGATTACAAATATCGTATTGCGGGGTGTAGAACTCATCGCGAGGTGCCCAAATCAGTGGCTTTCCTTGCGGATAAAACCGGACCGTATCGAGTTCCAGCCAATCCTTAGGAAGCTCGACACGGCCCTCGACCAGTTTCATCCAGTCGATCTGAACCATGTAACGGCTGCGGAGAGTCTCCGAAAGGTACTCCTCCGCCATTCGAATCCAATTTGTGACGATATCGTCGGGGTAAATCTCTGGATCGATAGCGAGCCAGCTACGAATTACGGGGATAAACTCTTGAATAGGGGTCATGCCCGCTTCTCCAAATAAGCATCACGAGCACGGAAAGCATCGTCGGCAAATTTATAAATACCAACCGATTCGCCTTTAACCCGCACTCTAAATCCCAAACGATGATTTTGAATAAATCGCGCTACTCCGCGATCCTTATCCATTTCATTTTGCCCGTGATTTCCTGGATAAAGATGATCAATATTTACGCAAAGCAAATTCTTGCATGGGGGTTTGTGACAAACTTCTAATCCACCAAGTGGCCCAAACTGCTCCTCACATACAATGCGAGATACCCGCATCGTTTTGCCACAATGCCATACTTTGGGTCTACCAGATGTGTCTAATCCAGCAACCCATACCTTACAGCGGGTATCAATTTCTT
>Ga0190271_10001706_pt1 | contig 12775 bp, 8 predicted proteins | sample Popmic356T_FD_133747 | JGI IMG/M metagenome (GOLD analysis project Ga0190271, IMG submission 133747) | Populus adjacent soil microbial communities from riparian zone of Weber River, Utah, USA - 356 T | ecosystem: Environmental > Terrestrial > Soil > Riparian zone | place: USA: Utah | collected...
ACCGCCTCGACGAACATCGCGGTCGTCAATGGCCCCGACGACGATCCGTAGCGCGGCTCCCAGTCGATGGTTGGGCGCGCCGTCTGCACCTGGGCGAGCGTTCTGCCCTTCTTGATCATCGCCGCCACACGATCCCTGACGATGGTGACCATGTCGCGATACTCGACGACGTCGAACTCATCGCTGATGCGACCACGACCAGGAACGATGCGGGTCCCGCCTTCCGTGAATTGCTCCGAGATCGCCATGTCGATCAGCCGGTTCAGCCCTTCGATGACTCCGCCGACACTGCCGCCGCGCGCGACGTCGATGCGCGGGTATCCAACCGTGTTGTAGATGTCTCCGGCCGCGATCACGTCGGAGCTGCGGAAGAAGACGAGGATATCGCCGTCGGTGCTCGCGTTCTTGACGTGTGCCAGCTCGATTCCCTCACCGTTGAAGTACATCGACTTCTCGTCCTGGAAGAATGTCTCGGTGGGCCATGCGCCGAACGGCGTCGGTGGCTGGTTGCCTGTTGGCGCACTCATCGCCTTCAGGACGTTCTCGTGCGCGACGACAAACGCCTGCGACACGACGCCCTCGACAGCGCCCTGACCAACCTGTCCTGCGAAGTTGCCTGCAACCAGCTGCGTCCCCGCGGCCGCGACCTTGAGATTGCCGCCCGTGAACTCAGGGTGCGCGTGCGTGTTGACGACGTAGCGGATGGGACGAGGGCCAGCAAGCGCGCGAATCGCCGCGACGAGTCGATCGGACTGCGACTCCCCCATCGTGTCGACGACGAGCACACCCTGCGCTCCGAGCTGCACGAGCACGTTGACGCCCGCGGAGCTGATCAGCGAGACCTGCTCGCGCACAGGCAACGTTTCCATGTCGCCTGACTGTGCACTAAGCGTGGTCACGAGACCGACTGCGGCTATCAAGGGAATGACCAAGACGCGCGTCGCTGAAGTCACGCGCACATTCTCTGCGCTGGCGGACGAAGGCGCAACTTCCGCGACTGTCGACTGTGGACCGTGGACTGTGGACCGTAGAGGGCCTATATTGACTCCCGTGCTCGTCACCGCGCTCCGGGCCGTCATCGTGCTGCTCGTCATCTCGCGAGTGGCATCGGCCGAAGTCGTTCGCGTCGACGTGCGCAGCCGTGACGACTTCGGGACCCACGAGCGTGTGATCGCCCGCGTCCACTACGCGGTCGATCCAAAGCTGCCTGTGAACCAGGCGATCGCCGATCTCGCGTTTGCCCCTCGGAATGCCGACGGCAAAGTGGAGTTCGCCGGCGACCTGCTCCTCTTTCTCCCCAAGCGAGCGGCATTGGCTCGTGGCACGGTCTTCCTCGAGGTCGTCAATCGAGGGCGCGATCAGTCGCTCGGGTTGATGAGCGACGCACGCCAGCGCGATCTCGCGCCCGAGAACTGGAACCTCGGCGATCGGTTTCTCCTCGAGCAGGGATTTACGGTGGCCTTCCTCGGATGGCAGTTCGATGTGCAACCGGGCGACGGCCTGTCGCTGACGGTGCCGACGGCGCCGGTGAGTGGCGTCGTCCGCGCCAGTGCCGTGACGGTGAGCCGCAGCGGGCCCGGCGGCGCGATCGGTCTTGCCTACTGCGCTGCCGATGCGTCGCAGTCCGATGCCACGCTGACGTTCAGATCAGAAATCGAGAAGCCCGCGACGGTTGTTCCCCGGGACAGCTGGCAGTTCGCACCCGATGGATGCGCAGTCCGGCGTGCCGCTGGCTTCGATGCCGGGCTCAACGAAGTGATCTACAAGGCGACAGGATCACCGGTTGCCGGCCTTGGCCTGGCGGCCGTGCGCGACTTCGCCTCGTATCTCAAGTTCGGAGGCGGCGTAGCCACGTTGCGAGAGAACACGGCGCTGATGCGACGCGTCGTCGGGTTCGGTTACTCGCAGAGCGGACGCTTCCTCCGCGAGTTCGTGCGCGACGGCTTCAACCAGGACGAACGCGGTCGCGCGGCGCTCGATGGTGTGATGGTGGCGTCGGCCGGCGCCGGCGGCGGCAGCTTCAATCATCGATTCGCAAGCCCGGGACAGGCCGGCAACTCCGTGCTCTCCATCTTTCGGCCGGTGGACCTTCCCCCGTTCACCGACGACGGTGTGCTGGTAAAGGCGAAAGCGGCGTCGGTCGTCCCGCGCATCTTCTACACGTTTTCTTCGACCGAGTATTGGGCACGAGCCGGATCGCTGACGCACACCAACGAGACCGGCACGTCCGATGTCCCGTTCGCATCGACATCACGTCTCTATTTCCTCACGGGCACGCCTCACGCCTCTGGTGGATTGCCGCCAATGCCGCAGCAAACGCGTTACGCGTTGAACTTCGCCGACCAGAAATGGGTGCTGCGTGGGCTGCTCATCGATCTCGACAAGTGGGTCACGAACGGAACTGAGCCTCCGCCCTCACGCTATCCCACCATCGCGCAGCATCAGCTCGTGCCGCGCGACGCGGTTCAGTTTCCGAAGGTCCCAACCTTGCCATTCGCCACGTACATGCCCGGCGTGTGGCAGATGGACTACGGAACCGACTACGCCTCAACGAAGGTGATCACGAAGGAGCCGCCGTCGCTCGGCGCTCCATTCCCCGTACTCGTGCCTCAGGTGAATGCCGACGGAAACGACGTGGGAGGGATCCTGTTGCCCGAAGTGGCCGTTCCGCTTGGGACGCACACGGGATGGAATGTATCGACGTATCAGTTGAGCGGCCTGCGCTACCTTGCCGGGCTCGTCGGATCGTTTCAGGCGTTTGCGAAGACTCGCGTGGAGCGAGAGCAATCGGGCGACTCGCGTCCGTCGATCGAAGAGCGTTACACGAACCGGCAGGACTACCTTCAACGTGTGAGGCGCGCGGCTACCGACCTGGTGCGCCAGCGCTTCGTCCTCGACTCCGACGTCGAGGCGCTCGTTCAGCAAGCCGATCAGACCTGGAGTGTCATCGTCGGGCGGTGAGCCAGACTACTTCCGCACGCCTTTGAGGTCGCCCTCGACGATGCGGAAGATCGCGTGAGTGACCTGCCCCTTCTCGTCAGGAACGAATTCGAGCCGCCCGCCGGACGTTGAGAACAACGTATCCGAAAGAGGAATCATCGGCTGCGGATCTTTGCCGCCGACATCGAGCATGACCTCGTCTCCTACGAGCGTGACATTGACGATGATGATCTGATTGGGATCCTCGGTCGCTCTGAACTCGTACGCCCCGACGTAGCGCGCGAGCACCTCGCGAGCGACCTTCACGGCGTTTTTCTTGTCATCGGAAGCCTTGCCCACGAGTCGCGCATGATCGCGTTCGTTCTCGTTGCAGACGTACTCGAGCATCTCGGTGTCTGGCACGAAGTCCACCTTGACGTCGATCGTCACCGGGCGGCTGAACACTTTCGGATCCTCGAACGTCTGCTTCACCTCGATGTGGCCGAACGCCGTCCGACGGTACCGCTCGACGACGCGAAGCTCCTCGGTGTGAGGGTGCCCGCCGAAGTCGAGCCACGTGGTGTCCTTGAATCCGATGGTTTCGACAACGAGCGTGTCGCCCTCCCATCGACCCACCGAGTAGCCCATGAAGCTTGGATGCGGATCGCGCGGCAGCTCTCGACCGTCGAGGAAGATCTGTCGATGGCTCAGGTTCTCGTAGAGGATCCCGACAACCATCGGCGTCTGGATGATCCTGGCCCAGCCGCCTGCGCCATAGATCGCGCGTGGACCTTGTGGCAGACACTTGAACGTTGAGGGATCGTCCTTGCCGAGATCCTCCATCCGCTGCTTGTAGAGTGCGTCCGCCCACGGCTGAATATCCGATGGCTTGAGATCGGCCAAGAGATTACCGCCATAGGGACCGGCATCCATTCGCCAGAGGCCGGACAGATCCGGTTTGCCGTCTGACGTTCGAGGAGCAGGCGCCGAGAGATCGGGCTTTCCATCTGCGGTGCGCGGCATGCCCCGCGTGGGTTCCTTCAACCACTGCGCCGCGAGTGGGGTGCTGATCGCCCAGACAATGATCAGCGTCGCAAGCGTGCTTCTCATCGCTCTTCTCCAGCGTCGGGATAGGGTGGGACGGCTATGCCACAATAGCACCACTTTTTCGATGCCGTCACGGGTCTTACGTCGAACGATCGTCGCACGCGGGTTTGTCGCGCTCGTGACGACCTGCGCGCTCTCGGCACAGTCGGGAACGCGGTGGACGACACCGACTTCCGCCGAAGTCGACGCCGTCTTTCCTGACGTCGATACGCTCTACGTCGCCCTCCATCGCTCGCCCGAATTGGGATTTCAGGAAGTTCAGACGTCGGCCACTCTCGCGGCGCGGCTGAAGACGCTCGGCTTCGACGTCACCACGGGGGTCGGCAAGACCGGGATCGTCGGCATTCTCAAGAACGGCGCCGGTCCCACGGTGATGCTGCGCACAGAGCTCGATGCGCTCCCCGTCGAAGAGAAAACCGGCCTGCCCTTCGCCAGCACCGTCGTCACGAAGAACGCGGCCGGACAATCCATCCCCGTGATGCACGCGTGCGGCCACGACCTTCACATGGCCGCGTGGACCGGAACCGCGCGACTCATGGCAGAACATCGTGACCGCTGGAGCGGCACGCTGATGATGGTGGGGCAACCAGCGGAGGAAGGGCTCGGCGGCGCGCGCGCGATGCTGACCGACGGCCTGTTCACGCGCTTCCCGAAACCCGACTTCGCGTTGTCGCTTCACGACGACGACACGATGCCGGCGGGAACCATCGGCTACCATCCAGGTCTCTTCCGGGCGATGTCAGACACGGTGACGATTACGGTGTACGGCCGTGGCGGTCCCGGCGCGATGCCGCACAACACGATCGACCCAATCGTGCTTGCCTCTCGCATCGTCCTCTCGCTGCAAACGATCGTGTCGCGGGAGAACAACCCTGTTGACCCCATCGTGATCACCGTGGGCTCGATTCATGGCGGCTCTCAGGCAAATGTGATCCCGGACGAGGTACGGCTGCAGCTCTCTGTCCGCACCTACACCGACGAGGTTCGCACGCGTACGTTCGCGGCGATTCGACGAGTGGCGAAGGGCGAAGCGACGGCCGCTGGCGCGCCGAAGGAACCGTTGGTTGAAACGCCCGAGCGCGGCAATCCATCGGTGTACAACGACCCGACGCTGACGCTGCGACTTGCCGCCGCATTGAAGAAGGGGCTTGGCGATGCGGTCGTCGTCGAGATGCCCGCGAAGATGACGTCGGAGGACTTCTCTGAGTACGGCCTCGCGGGCGTGCCGTCTGCGCTGCTGCACGTGGGCGCCGTGCATCCCAACAAGCTCGCCGCCGCGCGGCAAAGCGGCATTCCAGTGCCCGCGCCTCACTCCCCCGAGTGGGCGCCCGAGCGCGAACCGACGCTCAAGGGCGCGATTCGCGCGGAGACCACTGCCCTGCTCGAGCTGTTTCGCGGGCGTTAAACGATCGTAGGGCGGGTCCTGCTTTCGGACCCGCCATCGAGAGTCGGCACGATTTATGGTCGCTACGCACGCCAGAGTGTCTCGAACCGCGCGGAGCACGCGACCACGAAGCCGGCCTATCGACTGGTCGCTCCATCAACACCGACACGGCGTCCGCGTCCCGTCCGTCAAACGCCGCCGCCAGATCGCGAAGGGCGCGCTCGGCCCCGGCGCCCGCGCCAGACGGCTGCTCTGGTCATGGTGGCCCTGGGCCATCGCCTGCATTGGCTTCATCGTCTACGACCGACTCGGCTGGGCGCTTGGGATGGGCGCGATGGCGCTGTTCTCGTATTTGACGACGCCCGCCGCCGCTCCGCCACGATATGGACTCTCACATGAGTTCGACGTCGAGTCGGACGAGTTCCTCGCGACGATCGCCGGCGCGAGCGGTGCTCCCTTCGTCGAAGGAAACGCCATCGAGATTCTGAACAATGGCGACGAGTTCTATCCGCGCATGCTGGACGCGGTTGCCGAAGCCAGGGTCTCGATCACGATCGAGGCCTACATCTACTGGGCAGGTGAAGTCGGTCTCGAGTTCGCGCGTGCCCTCTCTGCGCGCGCGAAGGCTGGGATCACCGTCAAGATTCTGCTGGACGCGATCGGATCGGCAAGCATCGGCGGTGAGATCCTTCGCCTGCTCGACGAAGGCGGCTGCCAGGTGGCCTGGTACAACCCGATTCACTGGTATACACTCGGCCGCTTCAACAATCGCACGCATCGAAAGTCGCTCATCGTCGATGGCCACATTGCATTCACGGGTGGCGCCGGCATCGCGGATCACTGGCGCGGGAACGCGCGCGGTCCACACGAGTGGCGCGACATGCAGATCCGGATCGAAGGGCCGGCCGTCGTTCCCCTGCAGGCAGGGTTCGCGCACAACTGGCAGCAGGCCACCGGAGAGCTACTGAGCGGCTGGTGGTATTACCCGACGATTGACTATCGCGGTCCGCTCAGCGCGCAGACGCTCATGAGCTCGCCGGAGTCGGGTGGATCGACGGTGCGCACGATGTACTACCTGTCGATCGTGTGTGCGCGGAGGTCGATCTACATCGCGAACCCGTACTTCCTCCCTGATGCCGTGGCGATCGACACGCTTATCGACGCCAGGAAACGCGGCATCGACGTCAAGATCATGGTGTCGGGCATCCGCAACGATAACTGGCTCGCCCGCCAGAACAGCATCCGGCTGTACGGCCGTCTCCTTGAAGCAGGCATCGAGATTTTCGAATACAACCGGACGATGTTGCATCACAAGACGATGGTCGTTGACAGCGTGTGGGTGACCGTGGGCACCGCCAACTTCGACAACCGCTCGTTCGCGCACAACGAAGAGAGCAACGTCTGCGTCTTCGATCGCGGGCTCGGTCGTCAGATGCACGAGGTGTTCTGCGCAGACATGGAAATCTGCGAGCGCGTCGATCGCGAGACGTGGTCCCACCGCGGCGTGTGGGCACGGACCCAGGAGTTCCTCGCCTCATTCCTCGAGGAGCAAGCATGATCTACTCTTCGGCCTCGCTTGTGTTCGGTCGTTTCGCGAACGTCCATCCCAAGTGGACGGCCTATTTATTGCCCGGACCTTGGCCGAAGCCCCACAACACAAGCGAGCTGCAGTGTAGAATCCGCCATGCTTTCACGGCGGACGTTGCTCATGGCTCCTCTGGCAGTAATGGCCGCGCGTACCGTCTCAGCGGCTGGAAAAATGACACTCGCACTCCACCAGAACACGTCGTCCGCTGCGGGCTACCGCAGGTCGCTCGAAGGCTGGGCGCGCGCCGGGATCAAGCACGTCGAGCTGACGAATGGCCTTCTCGACGAGTTTCTGAAGTCTGATTCGCTGCCTGCTGCGAAACGTGTCCTGACCGACCTCGGACTGACTCCCGTTTCGAGCGCCTGCGGTGTGTTCGGGTTGTGGGAACCAAATCCCAAGCGCGCGGCTCAGCTCGATGCGTTCAAGAAACGCTGCGAGCAGTTCGCCTCGCTTGGTCTGACGAAGATCTATTCGCCGACGCCGACCACCGAGAAGTTCACCGAAGAGGACTACAAGCGCGGTGTCGCGAACATGCGCGAGAACGGCGACATCGCCAAACAGTTCGGGATGGTCGTGATGGCTGAGGCCGTGCGCACATCAACCTTCATGGGCACGCTGCCGACGATGCTGAAGATGATGCGAGAGGCGGCGCATCCGAACGTGGCGCCACTGCTCGATTTCTATCACTTCTGGTCCGGGCTGAATAAGCTCGAGGACCTCGATCTGATTCGGCAGGGCGAGATCGGGCACGTCCACTTTCAGGATGTCCCCGACATGCCGCGCGAGCTGCTCGACAACACGACGCGCATCATCCCGGGCGATGGCGTTGCGCCGATCAACCAGATGCTGCGCAAGCTCTCGGAGAAGAACTATTCCGGACCGTTGTCCGTGGAACTGTTCCTGCCCAGATTCCAGCAGGGCGATCCCTTCGAGGTCGCCCGCGAGATCCGTCAGAAGGCCGAAGCCGTGATGCGCCGCGCGCGCGTCATGTGACCTCTCTTCCGTAGCATCATTCCGTTCGCGCACGTCGCGCGGACGTCACACAACCTTCATCCCGACGAAGCATCGGACAGATACAAATGCTGTCTGCACGTCGGCTCATTCTTGGAGGTTGTTTGCTTATGAAGATGACACTCGATCGCGGGCTGCTCGCGATGCTCGGCAGCGCGTTCCTCGCGAGCACTGTCCTGGTTGCACAAGGACCCAGGTTCTCCGATTTCACGCCGCTCACCAGTTCGGCCGGCCCGACGGCCGACGAGAGCGCGCCCATCACATTCGGCAATCCGGAGATTCAACAACGCTCGCTCGCCGATCGCGACACGCAGCTGTTCCTCCTGATCCCCAACTCCGGCAGTTGGGACATGATCACGACCAACGAAACGGGCAGTCAACGGGGGCGCTACATCTTCACAGTGTTCGAGACGGGACAGTCGGGCGTGCAGCGCACCGACCTGAGGGATGGTGAAACGCGAACGATCTGGCAGAGTCCCAACCCGGATGACCATGTTGCGTTCGACCCGTCGTTCTGGACGCCGTGGGGAACGTTCATCACCGGCGAGGAATCCTGGGGGACCGTTGGTGACCCGGGATATCCGTCTAAATACGGCCGCCTGTTCGAGCTCAAGAACCCGACAACGGCGCCCGGGATCTTCGATCCGGTAACGCCGTGGAGCAATCAATTCGCCAAGTTCGAGCACAGGAACATCATTCCGCGCACGTCTCACGAAGGCATGCAGTTCGACGCGGAAGGCAACCTGTACTTCATCGATGAGCTGAACGGCGGGAACATCTATAAGTTCACGTCCGCAGCCAGCATGAAGAAAGTGCTCGCCGGCAAAGCGGACTATTTCGAGGCCGGCCAGACGTTCGTCTTGCGGGTCGGTGATGGCAACACGCCGAATGCGACGGGAAAGTACACGTGGGTGCCGTTCACCAACAAATGGGGCGCGCCGCTTCCTGGTGCCGTGGTGATCACCGATCCGAACAACGTCACTTCCGTCGATGCGCGGAACACGACGAATCTGCCGGAGTTCAAGGGCACTGACTATCAGCGTCCCGAAGACATGCAGCTTCAAACCATTCGGAAAAGCTGGGGGCTCAAGGAATTCCTGTACGTCACCACGACAACGACTCACGAAACATACCGGCTGGATCTTCAGGACAAGACGATCGCCGTCTTCGCCGATCGAAACACGATCGACCTGGCGACCGGGCTCGCGGTGGGATCCGCTCTGGCGAATCCGGACAACCTTGCCGTGGACAGCGAAGGGAACATCTACATCATCGAGGACCGGGGCGGCGCCGTCGATGACGACATCTGGTTCGCGAAGGATCTGAATAAGGACGGCGACTTGAAGGATCCGGGTGAAGGGATCGGCCGCTGGGCCTCAAATGGCACCCCCGGCTCCGAGTTCACGGGACTCTACTTCGACCCGTTCAACAAACGCCGCGCCTGGGTCAATATCCAGCACCCCTCGAGTGGCAACGACCGCACGATCGAGATCACCGTCGGCCGCACCGATGACGAGGACTAGAGCCTACTCGGCCGGCCGTTCCTGAAGGCCCGCCAGATACCTCACGATGGCTTCGATCCGGTCGTTGACCTGCTGCTGGGTCACTCGGCCGGGCGAAGCCATGAACGCATCGCCCCAGACCGGCATCTCGCGGAGGCCGTGCGCAGCGACATCACGGCCGTCGATGATGCGCGCGAGCCGCACGCTCGGAAAGACGCCACCGTTACGCGCGCTGAATTGCGTCAGATCCGGCGGCCTCTGACGTAACTGTGCGGCGACGGGACCATCGCCGCGGCCCGCTGCTCCATGACAGCTCGCGCAGTAGGTTCGAAAGGCCTGCGCGCCAGGATCGTTCGCGCCCGTGGCTGGCCGCTGCATCGACTCCAGATAGGTCAGAAGGTTCTCGATTCGCTCGCGCACCCGACTATCCGACTCGAACATTCGAAACATCGGACCCCAGACCGGCATTTCACTCGAGCCGTGCGCAGAGAGCGGGCCCTCTCCCGCCACCAGACGACGCACCTGGTCGCGCGGAAAGGCGCCATCGTTTCGTTGTGCGAGGCCAGTGAGATCCGCCGGGCGGGTACGAAGCTCGGACGCAACCGGCCCATCGCCGTGTCCCGTCGCTCCGTGACACGAAGCGCAGTACCGCTCGAAGGAGTCCCGTCCCACGAGCGAGTCAATCGAGATGGATGGCGCCTGCTTCGCGCGAGACTGCGCCAACGCAGGCCCCGCGCTCAGGAGACAGGCACCGAAGATCAGAAGCCAATTGGTTCGAGTAGTCATATGCGTCGCTCGCTGACTTGGGAAGATTTCGCTGCGGTGCGGAAACTTCCCCGTGGAAACCGTCGGTTCACACCGTTTCCCCTCGTTGGAGCAACAATCGAGCCTCCGCTGCCTGGCATCAGAAGTGCCTTGGGAGATCGCGGAGGGTCACCATGGCGGCTTCCATCTTGTTCGTGCTCCCGGTGCTCGCACTCACCGCAGTCACTGCTCAAGCACAGGCGACGGGCTACGAAGAACATCCCTACGGGTCGACACATGCCCAGGCGGTTGCGGAATTCACGGCATCCGTCCAGCGCTATGCCGAAGTCCGTCGGCTACTCGAGAACCCGATGTCCCGGTTGTGCGTGGGAGCCGATCTGGAGGAAACAGCCCGCGCGCGCGAGGCGCACCGCAGGGCAATTGTGGAGGCTCGCATCGCCACGCCGCGAGGCGACATCTTTACACCGCGCGTGGCGGCCGACTTCCGACACGAGCTCCGGATTGCTGCATATCTTGCGCGAGTGGCTGGAGCCGACGTGACACAGACGGCCCTCGAACACCTGCCTGGATTGCCGACGGAAATGCAGTATCGATTCGTCGATCGCGACCTCGTGCTCCTCGACACCGAGACGTATCTCGTGGTCGACATCCTCGAGCACGCGCTGCCGCCCGAGCCGGAACTCGAGCAGGAATTGTGTGCGCCGGAATTACCACCGGCTCTGGAGAGCGGCCCGTGCGTCGCGCATCCCGAGCTGGAGATGTGCTGGAGCTGAGGCTTTACATCTCGACCTGAACGCCGAGCTCCACCACTCGTTCGGGCGGCAGACGGAAGAACGCTGTCGCCCGAACGGCATTGCGCGCCATCAGCACGAACAGTTTCTCCCGCCAGACTGACATGCCCTGACTGCGCGCGACGATGATCGTCTCGCGCCCGAGGAAGTACGTCGTGTCGTCGAGATCGGTGTGGAGACCTTGTTCGCGTGCCAGGAGCAATGCCTCAGGGACGTTGGGATCTTCCATGAATCCGTACTGGACACGGACGTTGAACAGCGATTGTCCGAGCGCCTGCACCGATAGACGCTCCGAGACCGGCACGTGCGGCACCTGCGCCGTCGCAACCGTGAGCACGATCACATGTTCGTGCAGCACCTTGTTGTAACGGAGGTTGTGGGCGAGCGCCGGAGGCGTGCCCGTGGGCTGCGCGGTCATGAAGACCGCTGTCCCGGGAACCCGCACGGGCTGCACGGCCTCGACGGTGGCCATGAAGTCGTCGAGCGAAATCGCACGAGCGGTCAGCCGTTCAGCCACCAGCCGCCGCCCGGTCTTCCACGTCGTCATCAGGACGAAGATCACGAGAGCGACCGCAAGCGTGACCCATCCGCCCTGAAGCACTTTCAACGCGTTCGCGCCGAAGAATGCGAGGTCGATGATCAGGAACAACGCCATGACCGACATGGCGGCCGGCTTCGGCCACTTCCATCGCTCGGTCATCACCACGTACAGCAGCAACACCGTGATGACCATCGTCAGCGTCACGGCGATACCGTACGCAGCGGCAAGGTCGCTCGATGATCCGAAGCCGATGACGATGAACACGCAGGCAACCATCAGCGCCCAGTTCACCTGCGGCACGTAGATCTGGCCGATCTCCTGCGCGGACGTGTGCTCGACGTCGAGGCGCGGCGCGAGACCGAGCTGCATCGCCTGCCGCGTGATCGAGAACGCGCCCGAGATCAGCGCCTGGGACGCGATGACCGCCGCGACGGTCGCAATGACCACGAGGGGCAGCAGCGCCCACGTTGGCGCCAGCTGGAAGAACGGGTGCGTCGCGCTCTTGTTCTGGAGCAGCAGCGCACCCTGACCGAGATAGTTCAAGAGCAGCGAGGGCAGCACTAGCGCAAACCACGCCAGCCGAATCGGCTGCTTGCCGAAGTGGCCCATGTCGGCGTACAGCGCCTCGCCACCGGTGACGACGAGGAATACCGCTCCGAGCACCGCAAACCCTGTGAGTCCATTGCTCCAGAAAAAGGTCAGCGCGTGGCGCGGGTCGAACGCGGTGAGAACGATGGGCTCCTGGACGATCCACCCGATCCCGAGAGCGGCAATCGTCGTGAACCAGACGATGACGATGGGGCCGAAGAATCCGCCGACGCGATGCGTGCCGTACCTCTGAATGAGGAAGAGGCCGACCAGAATCACGACGGTCAACGGCACGACGTACGGACGGAACAGCGGTGTGGCAACCTCGAGACCTTCAACCGCGCTGAGCACCGAAATCGCCGGCGTGATCATGCCATCGCCGTACAGCAGTGCGGTTCCGAAGATGCCAAGCGCAATCAGCACAGGGCGCCCTTCGGCAAGGCGAGCCGAGATTCCGCCCGTTCGCCTGAGACCGGGCACCAGCGCGGTCAGCGCGAGGATGCCCCCTTCGCCCTGGTTGTCTGCGCGCATCACGAGGGCGACGTACTTGATCGAGATGACGAGGACGAGCGCGTAGAT
>Ga0190271_10001707_pt1 | contig 12771 bp, 12 predicted proteins | sample Popmic356T_FD_133747 | JGI IMG/M metagenome (GOLD analysis project Ga0190271, IMG submission 133747) | Populus adjacent soil microbial communities from riparian zone of Weber River, Utah, USA - 356 T | ecosystem: Environmental > Terrestrial > Soil > Riparian zone | place: USA: Utah | collected...
ACTCTGCAGCATATCCTTGCCAGATCAGTTGCCAAATCTTTGTAGGGTGAAATACAGGTATTTGGGATGCTTAAAACTTCTAACCGTAAAGCCACCTCGGAAAGCTCCTGCCTTGCTTGTTTAATTACCTTGCTAGTTTTCATTGATTGGCCCTCCTTTCTTAAGTACTACTAAATCACCCGAAGGAATATTTCTGCCTTTGCCATGTGTCCGATAATAGGACACTGCATGAATAGAGGTACTAATTAGTACCTCGCTCAATGGCCAATGTGTTGTAATGATTGGTAAAACTAGCATTGACGCCCCCCTTTCTCAAAATAAGATATAAACTGTTCTATGTTCTCAATGAGTTTAACTCTGCCCGTTCTGCCAGTAATCTTAACATTACCCCATTTAGGGTTTTGGTTGTAGCACCTTAGCCATAAATCAGCCATCCTGTATAGATATTAGTTTTTGAATTTTGAAAGCCTGTTCTTCTAAAATGTGTTCGGTATCTTATTGGATACTTAAATTAAGTCATGGGCGTGCTATTGAATTGAGGGCCATTTATTGACAATATTCATCAATCTGAAAGAATTGAATCTGTCATATTTGAAAAATATAGAATTAATTGCCACAAGCTTTTTTAATGATGATGAGGTAACCTAATAGACAAACATTTTCATGGAAAGGAAATCGAACAAAAAGCGCCCGGCATTTTACGAATAATACGCAGGTTAATACTTTAATAAAGCACAGAGAAAATTAAGCATTTTTTACCCCTTTTACGCTGTAAAAACTTTGTGTTCTTCGTGGTTAATTAAATGTTTATGCCTCTGTAAAACATTTTTTATTTTTTATATCCCGATTTTTCAACTGTTACGTCTTTATGAAATATAAAATGAGCTTGCTTTCAACCAAACTAATGGTTTAGCAGACAATCCGTAATCGATATAACCAGGCGAACGGCGATTTAAACTACCATTCGCCTGGAAAATAAATACAAAATAAATACAATGAGACAATACAGCATATTACTAGCCATTTTAAGCCTCACTTTCAATCTGGCATCCGCTCAGGATAAATCCTATCTGGTTCACGGCACAGTTAATGGTGCGATTAAGGACGGAAAAAAAATATATTCTTACTATGTCAATGGTCAGGACGTGGTAATGGATTCCACAACGGTAGTAAACGGGGCTTACACCTTGAAAGGTACAGTACCCGGCCAGGTCCTTCTTCATCTTGGAGGCCGCAGATTTGGAGGCGATGCTAAGATATTCGTTGCTCCATCATCAAAAATTGAAGTAATCCATAACAAAACCTTAAAAGATGTGACCGCTTCAGGATCATTATCTAATACAGAATACAATAAAGTGCGAATGGCATTGAATGTTTATTATAAGCAAATGGAGGAGTTTGATGTGTTGAATGCCGCCGCCAGAAAAGCTAAAGATACCACCAGGGTTAAGTCGATACGGGCTGACAGTAAAAAGGTTTATGACAGTATGATTGAGCAGGTCTATCCAAATTACATCAAAAGCAATACAAATTCCCCTATTGCGCTTGCTATGCTTGATGAATACCTGGGCGGTAGCGTAGATGCAGGCAAACTGGAACCATTATTTCTTCCGCTTTCCAAACAAATCAAGAGCACTCCGGAAGGAAAGCGATGGGCAGAAATATTGCGCAGATCAAACACGACCGCGCTGGGAAAAAAAGCACCGGATTTCGTACAAACTGATACGGCCTCTAATCCTGTAAAGCTTTCATCATTTAGAGGTAAGTATGTTTTGGTTGATTTCTGGGCAAGCTGGTGCGGGCCATGCAGAGCTGAAAATCCGAATGTTTTACGAGCCTACCAAAAACTTAAGGATAAAAAATTTACTGTTATTGGCGTATCGATCGATGATAATAAAAGTGCCTGGCTTAAGGCGATAAAGCAAGATAGAATGCCCTGGACGCAAGTTAGCGACCTCAAGGGAAAAAAGAATGGGGCCGCAATCTTGTATGGTGTAGATGCCATTCCTCAAAATTGGTTACTGGATCCAAACGGTGTTGTTTTGGGAATTAATCTTCGGGGAGCGCATCTGACTGAGCAGATCGAAAAACTAATTGAAACAGCTGAGTCCAGATAAGAGCAATAGAATACCATAAGAAAAAATGTCAAGAAGAAAATTTTTGGATAATGCGATCTCCCCTTAAGCCATTTAGTGCACATTCTTTTTCAATTTGTATATTTGGCAAAAGTATACGTCGAAAATGGCAATCAAGCCCCTTCCTAACGAAAAAGATTTGCTGCAAAGAATTGCGGTAGGGGATGACCGGGCCTTTGTTGAACTATTCCATGCTTATCATGAGCCCCTGGCGAAGTATGTGTACACACTTTTAGAGTCAGTGCAAATGTGTGAGGAGATTGTGCAAGATGTCTTCGTAAAGATTTGGGAAAACAGGGAAGCGCTCCCGAAGTTGGACAAGTTCACGTCTTATTTATTTATCCTGACAAGAAACTATACTATAAATTGCCTCAGGAAGATTATAAAGGACAGAAAGCACGGACAGTTATATGTAGATGATATCCTTCATTCGGGTGATGATACAGGTATGTTCAAGTTGGACGACGAATATCAGGATGTCCTCAATCGTGCAGTCGCACAGCTTCCGCAATCTCAACAAAAAGTACTTATGCTGAGACAGCAAGGATTAAAGACCAGAGAAATTGCTGAACAAATGGGTATATCCACCGACTCGGTCAAAAAATACCAGCAATGGGCAGCCAGTTCGGTTGCTAAGTTCATCAAATCACATACCGCCTTAGGCGTTTTATTGGCTATCGTTAAATATCAGCAATAATTGTTCACTTATTTTGTGCTGAATTTCGATTATAAATAAATTTCTTTAATTTTTTTCAAATTCTATATCCCGATTTTGAAATCTATGTGTCTTTAAAGAAGAGTGGACCTGGGTTACTTAGGTCTTCAATCAGAATAGAAAAAAAGTGGACGAAAGACTAAATTATTTATTCAGGAAGCAGTTAGCTGACGAATGCTCTACGCAAGAGCGGCAGGAATTAATCCTGTTGCTTGCCGACGAAGGCAATGATCTTCAGGCAAGGGATCTGTTAAAGGATTATTGGGAAACATTTGATGAAGCAATTTACCCAGGCGTGTTCGAAAGCGGTCAGGGAGATCGCATGATAAATAATATATTAACAGATTACGTTTATACCACATCGAAACCAGTAAAAACCTTTAGACTTTGGCCACGCATTGCAATTGCTGCCGCGGTTATGATTGTAGTTTCTATTGCAGGACTTTATTTCTATAACAATAACAGGCCTGAACAGGTCGTTTCTAATTTAGGGCAGAACATTTTTCCTGCTAATAATGGAGCTACCCTTACTTTGGCTAACGGAAAAAAAATTAACCTTTCGGGTGCAGGCAGTGGGGAACTTGCAAAAGAGGGCAGTGTTATCATAACTAAAACCGCAAACGGGAAATTGATTTACCAGGTTAGTGGTGAAACAAATCAAACTAATTCAATAAATACGATATCTACCCCTAAAGGAGAAACTTACCAGGTGGGTTTGCCCGACGGTTCTATGGTTTGGCTTAACGCTGCTTCTTCATTAACCTATTCAGCTAAACTGGTAGTTGATGGTAAACGGAGCGTGAAACTTGATGGTGAAGCTTATTTTGAGGTAGCAAAAGACAGGCGTCATCCATTTGTGGTACAAAGTAAAGGGCAAGAAGTGGAGGTTTTGGGTACACATTTCAATATTAACTCTTATGCTGATGAGCCTGATGTGGCAACAACATTATTAGAAGGTTCCGTTCAGGTGAGAAGTGGGAAAGACCAAAAGAAAATCCAACCTGGAGAGCAGGCAACTTCTAATGGTGCGGCGATTGCAGTCGCGCCAGCGAATGTAGAGCAAGTTATAAGTTGGACAAAAGGAGATTTTCATTTAAATCATGTGAATTTCAAAACAGCAATGCGCGAAATTGCCAGATGGTATGATGTGGAGGTTATTTACGATGCCTCTGTGCCAAATGACATGGTGTCCGGCGGATGGATATCAAGAGATCAACCACTTTCGGCAGTTCTAAGATCTATCGAATCCTCAGGTCTTGTTAAGTTTAAAGTGAAGGATCGAAAAATTTACGTCATGCAATAATATAGAACCAAATCAATCAACCATATCAATTAACCTAACAACCAAACCAACATGAAGAAAAATCTACAAAATCAGACTTAGAAACAAAAAAACCAGCTCTAACATTGTTAGCGCTGGTTCAGCTTGGAATTAACTTATCGTTTACCACAGCATCCTTCTCCGTCGAAAGTTGGGGATGTCTGTAAAACCAACCTAAACAAATGTATAGAATTTATACTATATGTACAGCTGTTTCTAAACCTCTGTATTCAAAAATTATGCTAATTATGCGATTAACTACCGTTATACTTCTAGCATCTCTCTTGCAGGTCAGTGCAGCAACATTTGGCCAGAAAGTTACGCTAAACAAAAAAAATGCCCCGTTAGAATCTGTATTACGGGAGATCAGAACTCAAACTGGTTATGATTTCTTTTACGATGCTAAAATCCTTCCTAAGGATAAAAAAATTGATGTTGCCGTAAAAGATGCGACTATTGATGAAGTACTAAGATCTATTTTAACAGGTATCCCGCTTAGTTATACGATTGATGGTACAATTATCTCCATAAAAAAGCCTGAAGAGCCTTCGTTCATAGAAAGGCTTCGTTCCAGATTTGCAGAGATTGATGTGCGCGGGCGAGTTGTTGACGAAAATGGAAATCCAATGCAAGGGGCTTCAATCTCCTTCAAAATCAACCCTAGAAAAGCAGTCACCAATGAAAAAGGAGAATTCTATCTACAGGGTATTGATGAAAAAGAGATTATCATTATTGTTTTTGTAGGTTACGAACCAATTGAAGTAGCTGCTAAACGGGATATTGGAACCATCCGACTAGTTCCGTCAAATAAAGAACTTTCTGGAGTAGAAGTTAAATATAATACCGGATATCAGCAGGTGTCCAGAGATCGAAGCGCCGGATCATTTGCTAAACCCGATTTAAAAGTGATACTAAATAGAACAAGTACACCCAATATCATTACGCGACTTGAAGGTTTAGTTCCCGGTTTAACTACCCGGGGGCCTGCGGGTGTATTAGTCCGTGGACAAAGTTCACTTAATGCAGGGACAGCCCCTTTGATAGTAATTGATGGGATTGAATTCGATGGAACTATTGATCAGTTAACCAGGTTGAATGCCCAGGATGTAGAAGACATTAACATTCTTAAGGACGCTACTTCTGCTTCGATTTGGGGAGCAAAAGCAGCCAATGGGGTTATCGTAATTACCACAAAAAAAGGTAAGGCAGGTGATAAACTAAAAATCGACTATGATGGTTATTTCGCCTTTCAGGGTCGGCCAGACCTTGATTATGTTCAACGACTAAATTCTAAGCAGTTTATCTCCGTAGCTCGCGAACTGTTTCCACAATATTATCCAACTAATAGCAGATACACCGGAGTTACTTCAGTTTTTAATAGCCTTCCGCATCTGCAGATCCAATATGATCTTGTTAGAAAAAAAATTACGCAGGCACAGGCTGATTTCAAATTGGACAGTTTAGCTAACCTGTCAAATACGAATCAGATTGCCGATCTGTTCGTTCGCGACGCATCTTCGCTAAACCAAACAATTTCAGTTTCCGGTGGCGGCAAAGCACACACTTTTTATGGATCTTTAAATCATATTGGAACCCAAAATAATACTCCAGGAACACAGAACAATCAATATAAAATAAATTTAAACAATAATTTTGTATTTGGTAAACGGATTACAGCTTCTGTTAATGCCGATTTAACAAATAGTGTTGTAAGAACTGGAAATACGTATAATCCAAGCCGTACAATTGTTCCCTATCAAATGTTTCAGGATGCATATGGTGATCCTTTAAACGTTAATTATTTAGGTAGTTTACCGAACGGTAACGCATTTCCAGATTCGCTTAGGACTATTTATCAATCAAGAAGCAGACTTGATTTGAATTACAACCCTGTTCTTGAGCAAGATAGGGCATATAGTACAATTAATGGCTTATATGCCAGGTTGGTAGGTAGCGTCAAAGTAAATATTCTAAAAGGACTTGATTTTCAGGGCACATATGGTTACAACGTTAGTAATGTAAACACAAGAGATGTGCTCAATGAGAATAGTTATGCTATGAGGATGCAGGTAATGCAATTCACAGTGGCCGCTAACCCTACAGTAACACCAGTTTATAATATACCTGCCATTGGCGGAAGATTAAACACGTCGACAAATACCTCAAATGCATGGACATTAAGGAATCAATTGGTTTATAACCGGGATTGGAATAAACACCAGTTATCAATAATGGCCGGTCAACAGGCAACCAGTAGTACGCCAGTAAGTACTACAGCCGTGTATTATGGATGGGATGACCAACTTCAAACTTCAAGGCCGGTAGATTTGGCTAGATTGGCTGCAGGAGTTACTGGTGCTATAGCGGGAACCGCTACACTTGCTGGGAATAATGTCGGCGGCGGAGAGGGACGGGTTGCCAGAACCACTTCTTACTTCGCTAACCTCGGTTATACTTTTGATAGAAAATATACGCTAAACGCAAGTTGGAGAATTGATGAAAGTAATTTGTTCGGAAGGGATAAATCCGCACAAAACAGACCTGTATATAGTATCGGTGGTAAATGGGCTCTGGGTAGAGAAAATTTTATGAAGCCGGTGAATTGGTTAGATCAACTTGATTTCCGTTTAACCTATGGTATTACCGGAAATGCACCAACAGTTGGGGCTGCGGCATCTTATGATATTTTAACAGCATCAAATGATGTGAACTATGTTACGGGCGCAGGATTTTTATTGTCATCGCCAGCTAATTCCAAGCTAACCTGGGAAGGAACCAAGGTGTTCAATGGGGGGATAGATTTTGCTATATTTAAAAATAGATTGAGCGGATCTATAGAAGGCTACATTAAAAAGACGCAGGATCTGATCGGCGACCTGTCTACCTCACCATTTACTGGTTACGAATTTGTTACGGGCAACTATGGCAATCTCGAGAATAAAGGGATTGATATCGGCCTGAATTCCAATAATATCAGAACCAGGGATTTCACGTGGAGCAGTGGCTTTACCTTTAGCTATAATAAAAATAAGCTAACACAATTGCGTGGAAACGCACCTGCAACTGGTGCTGCTCTGGTGAGTACCAACAGACTTGTTGGCTATCCGTTAAATACCCGTTTTGCTTATAATTACGGGGGCTTGAATTCGGTTGGTGATCCACAGTTTATACGAGCTGATGGAAGTACGTCTGCAGCAATTAATGTTGCCACACCTGATGATATTCTTTATATGGGAACTTCGCAACCCGTTTGGTCTGGCGGCTTACAAAATAGTTTTAGATACAAATCTATTGAATTAAGCGCAAGTATTATCTACAATGGGGGTTACGTGGTACGTAGCAACGTCAATCCGACTACCAATGAACAGGTAATTGCAACCAATAACTTGCAATTAGGATTCTTAGACCGTTGGAAAGTTCCGGGCGATGAGCTCAGAACAGATATTCCCAGATTTGCACCGTCTGCAGCAATTGCCAATGCCCGTAATTTAAGTTACTATATCAGCTCTCAGCAGTTTTTTTTAGATGGTGCTTACGCTAAGCTTCGAGATGTGACGCTAGCTTACAGCCTTCCTCAAACGGTGGCGAAACACATCAATGCTCAGGCCATTTCCTTTAGGATTCAAGTAAATAACATATTGCTGTGGACCGCAAATGGTCAAGGTATGGACCCGGAATTTACAGGAACCATTCGTGACGCTCAGGGTACGGTAAGCTTAGGTGCTCATATTACCTTTTAATTATTAATAAAATTGATAGATATGAAAATTTTCAAAAAATATATAATAGGGTCATTATTGCTTTTTTCGATTTTATCGCAGTTTTCCTGTAAAAAGGAGTTTTTAGAAATTATACCCAAAGGGCAAACGATTGCCATTACTACCGGAGATTATGAAAAGATCCTGAATGCTAATTACATTGCAACCAGCTTCGAGCCCGGTGTATATAGGGGAGACGAGATGGCTGGATTAAATCCCTTTTTTAACAATTTGAGTGGAGCTGTTTTACTCCGTCAACAGCGTTTGTTTAGATATGAAGACCGGGTCTATGATAATGACCAACTACCAAATGAAATTACAAACGTAAACGGCTATATCCGCAAACTTTATCTCTTCAATAAAGTAATCAATGAAGTAATGGATTCGAAAGCGGGTACGGAAGGACAAAAGCTGGCATTATTGGCCGAAGCGAAAGTAGGCAGGGCAATTTGTAATTTCATGTTCCTTTCTGATTTTACCAAACCCTATAATGCTACAACGGCCGGTACTGATCTGGGAATTCCAAATCTTACTTCGGCAGATGTTAACCAAAAAGATTTTGAACGCGGAACTTTACAGGAAGGTTATAATCTGGTGATTAAGGATTTAACTGATGCACTGCCTAATTTGGGAGCAATTACGCATCGTCGTAAAATTTCCAAACTAGTGGCCGAATTTTATCTTTCCAGGGTTCATATGGCCATGAACAATTACACTGCAGCCAGGCCGCATATAGATGCTGCTTTCATAGAAATTGCAAAAACAACAATTCCACTTGGGTTTTACGACTATACAATAGTATTAAATCCTGATAACCAGACTGCACCCGGTTCATGGTTTCCTGATAGTGGATTTGGCCTTGACAATGAGCCGCTAGCAGCTAACAATACGGAAGTAATTTATAATATAACGGCTGGATGGCGCCAGCTTTCAGCTATTGATGCATTCGTTTTTAGCCCGCAAACGGCCAGCTTGTATACTTCAACAGACCGACGGCTAAGTTTGTTTACGCCTTTCCAAATTAACACTACTTCGCCTAAGCCGCTCGGGATGAGGCGAAGAGCGTCCTTTTTTGATGGAGTTAACGTGGGTCCTTCGCTTCCTGATATGTATTTAATGCGTGCTGAAATAAAAGCGAGGGCGAATGATTTAGCAGGTGCTGTGGCAGATTTGGAAGTCCTTCGGGCAAAAAGAATTGCAGGAACTGCATTCAAAGTCCCTGCGAATGTGGGATCTGACCAGCAGGCACTGGTGCGGTTCATTTTAGATGAACGTATTAGAGAATTTGCCATTACTGGCCTTCGTTGGTTAGATATGCGTCGCTTGTCTCAGGATCCGATTTACAACAACCATGTTGATTATACGCACGAAATCTATAATGCCAATGGAACTGTGGCATCCACGTACCAGCTTAAGCCAGAAAGATTTGTGTTGAAGTTTGGCGAGCGGATGCTTAATGAAAGTAACGGCCTGATAGATAATCCATAATAGTGTGCTGACGAACTGCAATCCTAATTGCGGTTCGTCTAAATTGATTAAATTTTGACTGATTAACAATATATAAATGAAATACTTCATATTAAACGCGCTACTGCTTTCTACACTTTTTGTCAGTGCACAAGAACTAGAGTTTACGGGGAAGCTTATTGGTTTGCAAAACAATACAAAAGTAATTTTGAGCGACCTGCGGTCCAGGCTCTCTGGAAAAAGATTTCATGATACAGCATCGGTGAGCGACGGTGTATTTAAGTTTAAAACAGTACTTCCTGGTGCCGGAACATACGCACTTCGTGTAGCACTTATAGGGCAAAACCCTGAGCATCGCAAACTATATCTCGATGGAGGGAAAGTGCAGTTACAGGGAAAGCGTGGTGAGCTAAAAAAAGCAAAAGTATCGAGTGATGCGCCTTACATGATGGATTATGTCCTATTTACTGAGTTGATGGAAGGCCAGGATGTTTTTGCGAGAAAAAAATTACTTATTGATACTTCTATGATGCGTATGGCCGAAACAGGATCTTACGATGGACTTCTCAAAGCACCGGGTCTTTTAGATCGAATGAGGAAGGTAGAAAAAGAAGCTAAGGCTAAAGAGACCGAGCTCGCGAAGAAATGGTTGGTAGAAAACCCAAACTCCGATATTAATGCCTATATCATACAAACTTATTTACGGAGTAAAATCAATGAAAGCCCGGTTAAGGAAGCTATTATCAAACTCAGTCCTGCTGCCCGCAGATCTTTTCCCGGAATAATTTTAACAAGTACATCAAAATAAAGACAATACTATGAAAGCAAAATTAGCAATTACATTAATTGTAGTTTCGTTCGCAAGTCATGTGTACGGGCAATCAAAAACAAATGCCACTGTCAAGGAAAAGTCGGACCTTTCAACGGGAGGATTAGCAATAGGAACAAAAGCGCCAGCTATTAACGCAGTAGAATGGCTATCTGAAGTGCCAAATCTCACTGGAAAATTTGTTGTACTCGACTTCTGGGGCACAAGTTGCAAGCCTTGTATTTCTGGCTTCGCCCACGTTAATGAACTTCATCGAAAGTATAAAGACAAAGCAGTCTTTATAGCGGCCACAACAGATGAATCTGCAGAAGAAATTTATGCCTTTGATGGTCCACCAGTTGAGTTTTATAGCATGATGCAAAAGGCTAGTGCCTGGAAAGATTTTAATATTCAGGGCATTCCCCACATGATTGTAATTGATCCCAAAGGAATCGTTCGATTTTCTGGAAATGGAATAGATGTGAATGATAAGATGCTTGTTGATCTTTTTGCGAAATACGGCAAGTAATAACACAATTAGGAAAATGAGCCAAACGAAGCTTACAATACAAGCAACTCCCACGAAAATTTTTTTAGATCCAATGGGCAATATCAGGTTTTATGGTGTGGGTTACGCAGGTTCTGCAGATAGCGTTACCGTAAGTTAAAAGCTAGGGTAGAATTCCCAAAACTAGCGCAACCAGAGGTAATACAACACAAACCGGAAAATAAAAACGATTAATTTAAAGTAAAAACAAATACATGAGAAAGATATTATTCTTATGGTGTATATCTATGGTATACATTTCTAATGCCCATAGCCAGATATTAGAACCTGTAAAGTGGAGCTATTCGGTTAAGAAGACGAGTGCTACAACAGCTATTATTTACATCAAGGCAACAATTGATAAGGGGTGGCATTTATATTCACAAACGCCTTTGGATGGCGGCCCCACTGCAACACAGTTTACATTTTTTACATCAAAGACCTTTAGTAAAATTGGTAAAACAATAGAGCCAAAACCAATTACGAAATTTGAGCCTGCATTTTTTATGGAGATAAGCTATTTTGAAAATTCCGTTATATTTCAGCAAAAGGTGATGCTATTGGCTAAAGATGTTGTAATTAAATGTAGTGTAGAATTTATGGCATGTAATGACAAAAAGTGTCTTCCACCCTCGGTAAAAGAATTTCGCGTCCCCGTAAAACGCTGAACGAGTCGAAAGCAAGTCCATCACCTTTAATTTGCTCTAATAAGTGCCTGTTACCGCAGTAAAGGTATTGTTGGCTCTAGATGAATCTCAAGAATGCGGCAACATGAATAAGCTAAAACTGGGCCTACCCGGTGTTTTTTGCCTTATCTTCTTTAATGGATATAGTCAAGGTAACCCAGAAGCTAAAAAATCGAGGAACTAATCATCAATTGTATAAACAAAGCGATGGCAGCAAGTGTGTATATCATAGAATATGATACAGTGAACAATCGCATTCAGGATATGATGAAAGATGCTGATTGGTTTAGTAGGGTGGTGGTCTCTGCCGAAGGGCACATTCTTACTATATCTCACGCTGCTATAAGTAATCAGGTGTATCAGATTAGCTTCCAGGGCAATGAGCTGTTCCAATATGGAAATTCCTGAACTGCCATATACAGTACCGCGACTGGCCAAAGGAAGGACCGTTACCAAGGTTCCTGGCGGAGGCACACTGGAGAAAGATGTAGCAAAACAGAGCTGGTATATAGAGTTCTTCTATTCAATGCAAAATTCTATATTTGAATCTAATAATTATATCAAACACATTTTATGAAGAAACAGATTTTAATTACCGGGATTATCTTGAGTTTAACTGCAATAATAAGTTGTTCTGAGAAAAAAGGATCTGAAAAATCAGCTAACGATAATTCGCAAATACAGGAAAATAACAAGGTAGCAGGAAGCGATTGCAATATTCGAATAGGAAACATAGCATTTACCAAAAGTATAAATGGGGCAGATACGCTTGTTAGTATTGATGGTGATAAAATTATTTTGAAAGTAGGCGGAGAAAAAGACTATTTTTCGGATCCAGATGCAAAATTAACTAACAACACTTCACCTGTCTTACTTTCAAAAATAGACAATACTAAACCATTTACTATTTCAGCCAAAGTTACACCTGAATTCACTAAGCAAGGTACTTATAATGCAGGAGATTTATTTTTGTATTCAAATGAGGGCTTTTGGGAAAAGTTCTGCTTTGAGCAAAGCGAGGGAGGGGAACACCGCATGGTTACTGTACGCAACAAGCAGTTTTCTGATGATAATAATCACGATATCGTTGAGCAATCATTTGTTTATATGAAGATATCATCTGATACTAAAACTATTGCCTGTTATTACTCTCTTGATAACCAGAAATGGCAAATGGTACGTCTGCATAAAAATGATTATCCCGAAATTTTGTATGTGGGTATAAGTGCTCAATGTCCTGTAGATAAGGCCGGGTCTTCATCTATCTTTGAAGAACTAAGTTTAAGCAACAAAAGCGTAACCGACTTCAGGCTAGGCAAAGAATAAAAAAGAGG
>Ga0190271_10001708_pt1 | contig 12770 bp, 10 predicted proteins | sample Popmic356T_FD_133747 | JGI IMG/M metagenome (GOLD analysis project Ga0190271, IMG submission 133747) | Populus adjacent soil microbial communities from riparian zone of Weber River, Utah, USA - 356 T | ecosystem: Environmental > Terrestrial > Soil > Riparian zone | place: USA: Utah | collected...
GCAGACGACTCAAGACGACGTCAAAACGGGCGAAGAATGGCGGAGACGGAGGGATTTGAACCCCGTCGATCCAGTTCTTGCTCGATCTCGCTCGTTCCAGCTGGGCGAGGTATCCGCGGAATTCCGCGGATCGTCATCACCTGACCTCTGGTCTTATCCTGTCTCGATCACCCTCCATCCTGACCATCCGTGGGCAGCGCATGGGCACGGATTTACATCGCACAAACGCCGCGTGGGCGACTCCAGACGCCCGCATTCGCCACCCTGCCACGGACGTGCGGTCGCTGCAATCGACGAGGCTCGGACGGGCGTCGCGGAGGCTCGATGCCGCTCCGTTCGAGTCGGTAAGGCTCTCGAATCTGCCTGCAGACGCCGACATACGGTGGGCATTGAACCCTCGGACCGCGCGAGGGGTCTCCACCTTGGCGGGGTGAAAACGGCAATTCGCGTCGCGGTCCGCTTGATGGGGGGCTTCCGCGGAATCGCGCTGATTTAGGCCTTCACCCTACGATTTCTAGGCTGCTGAGGGTCACACTCCACACACTCAATGCACACCTGAATCGTCCGCCGCCGCCATCCTCGGGATCCTCGAGGACCCCCGGAGACCCTTCGCCGGACGCGACAACGGTCTCCCCTGTGCATTCACAAGGATGTCGATCGGTCTGGCAAGGACCGACTCAAGTGCTGTCCGAGGTGATTCTCCAGATTCCCAGCCCTTGAGGGTCCACGTTGGTGGACGGTGCGCCCCTTCAGCGGGCGCGGCCGAATGCGAGGTACGAAAGGTCGCCGAGTTCCTTGCCCTCCGGACGTGCGATCAGATAAACGGCGTGAACACCGCTGACCTCTCGCATCGTCGCGGAGTATGCCGCCCAGGTGCCGATCGGCCCATCGATCTCGATGGTCGCAAGCGGCTGAGCGCTGCGTGGGTCGTCGAGGACGACATCCACTCGACCGTGTCCGGTCGGCTTGATCTGGATGCTCACCAGAGCGGCCGGGGCAGGGTCAGCGCCGAAGTCCAGGTACTTGTACCCGACGACGCTTCCGGCCCGCAGGCCGCTCACCAAGGGCAGCACGCCTTCCGGGTTGTCGTAGTCGCGCTGCACGATGACGGGCGCGGTCTTGCCGCTGACCCCCTTTCGGTCGGTCAGGTGGCACGCCATGTACGCCGGCCAGCGATGGAACGCGTCGAGGGGCTTGGTGCTGAATCCCATCGACGTGTGTTCCGCGTGCTCGAATCCGCCGTCGGCAGTGCGGGTGAGCGGCACAGCGCAGGCGGAGCGGCCGGCTTTCGTCTGGCGGTGATAGATCTGGTACCACTGGTCGTCGACGTGGAACATGCCGCCGTGGATGTTGCCGACGTGGTCGGTGGCCGCCGTCTGGCCGCGGAGTCGCACGTTGCCCAGCGAGACCAGCGTCCCCTTCGGCGCAAAGGGCCCCTCCGGCTTGTCCGCGACGGCGTAGTACAGCCCGTTGAAACCGCCATCGCCGGTGGCGTAGTAGCTGAGCACGAACCGCCCGTCGACCTCACGGATCGATGGTCCGTTGACGAAGGGGGCGTCCTCACGGCCACCGAACAGCTTGCTGCGGATCAGCTGGCCAGGCTTGGCCCGGAAGATCTCGGTGGCGTACCCGCCTGTGGGGGTCTTGACGACGGTGCGCATATCCCGCATATCGAGTTCCACGACGTAGCAGTTGAGGAGACCGAAGTAGAGGAACAGCCGCCCGTCGTGGAGCATCACTGCCGGGTCGTACGGGTAATCCTTGAACCTCAGCCCCCGTCGGCTGATCGGCGCCTGCCCGCCTTGGAACGCCATGTCGCCGTCGTCGAGCCCGTCTTTCCCGTCACGCCAACCGTCGGGCTTGTCGCTGTCCGGGTAACGCACCCGCCCCACATACTCGAACGGACCGATCGGAGAATCCGCGACCGCCATCGCTATCCCCGACTGGGATGCACCGATGCCGTAGTACAGGTAGTACTTCCCGCCCACCTCGACCACATCCGGTGCGAACAGGTGCGACTTCAACATCCCGAGCATGCCGCCACGCGTCCCCGCCGCGCGCGCGAACGGATCCTGGTCGCGCCGATAGATCACACCCTCGTACCGCCACTTGCTCAGATCCGACAGCGGCGCTGAGTAGCAGACGTAGTCGCCCGAGCACATCACCGGTGCGGCCTCAGCAAGGTCGTGTGATCCGTACACGTAGACCCGGTCACCGAAGACGCGCGGCTCACCATCGGGCACGTACTCCGACGCCGGAAGGAACGGGTTGATGGACGACACAAGGGTGCCGTCCGCAACGGGTATCGATTCCTGGGGTGGCCCGGCGGGTGTCGCGCTGGACGACGGTTCCTCGGAGGCGGTAGCGGGGCCGTCAGGTGACCGCTTTTTCATGGGAGAGTCCCTCCACTTCACTGACGCGCAGCAGTTGCGCGATGTCTACGGCGTGGCAATTGATCTGGGCCAGCCGCCTCAAGCACCGGATCAAGCGACAATGACGACCTCGACACGGGCGCGGCGGCGGGCGTTGACCATTGTCGCCAGGTCTGGTTCGTGACAAACCAGTGAACCTGTGCCAAGAACGACGTCCGATCGTCGTCGGGCACGGTCACCTGAGCTGCGATTCGGCGTCCGTGAAGGGATACAGCCAATCCTCGAGATGGGTGAAGTGCCGCGAGTTCAGATAGTGAAGCTTTCGGTGCCCACTACGCCGAACGAGGACAACTCCCGCCTCGTGAAGGATCGAAAGATGGCGGGACGCTGAGAAGCGAGAAAGATCAGTCTGAGCCGCCAGTCCCGCGATCGAACGTGCTGCGCCGTCTTCGACGTCTTGAAGTAGCAGTGCACGCAGCAACGCAAGGCGATCGTCGTTTGCGAGCGCCTGGAACGTCCGCGACAGATCTACTGCGTCCGAGGGCGCTTTCGGCTCCTCCGCAATTGCGCTCACAATGGACCTTTACGAGCTGCGGGCGATGACGAAGGACTAGATCGCGGTGGCGCGGGCGCCTTTGAGACCGAGCATCGCGCGCGCCTCATCCGGGGTCGCGATGTCCCTGCCGAGATCTTGAATAACATTGACGATCTTCTCGACCTGCTGGGCGTTGGAGGTGGCTAGGACACCCTTCTTGATGAAGAGGTTGTCCTCCAGGCCCACCCTGACGTGTCCACCCAGCCAGGCGTTGTGCGTAGCGAACTCCATCTGCTTGCGTCCCGCCGCGAACGCGGAGAAGTGATAGTCATCACCGAACAACTTGTCGGCGATCCTCACCATGTGCGCGAGGTTTTCATGGTCGGCGCCGATCCCACCCAGGATCCCGAAGACCCCCTGGATCAGGAACGGCGGCTTGGCCAGCCCGCGGTCAGCGAAATGTGCAAGGGAGTAGAGGTGGCCGATGTCGTAGCACTCGAACTCGAAACGGGTACCTCCCCGTTCCCCCAGCTCCCGAAGGGTGTACTCGATCATGTCGAAAGTGTTTTGGAACGGGTGTGAGTACGTGCTGAGCACATAGTCCCGCTCCCACCCGAAACGCCACTTCTCGATCCGATCAGCGATTCCGGCGAACACGAAGTTCATCGAGCCCATATTCAACGACGCCAACTCTGGACTGAAGCGGGACGCAGCCGAGAGCCGCTGTTCGATGGTCATCGCCATAGACCCGCCCGTGGAGATATTCACCACGGCGTCCGTTTCGGCGGCGATGCGAGGCAGGAACTCAGCGAACACCTCGGGCTCGAACGCGGGCCTCCCATCCACACCGTGTCGCGCATGCAGATGGATGATGGCCGCTCCCGCACGCGCAGCACCGATCGCGGCATCCGCGATCTCATCCGGCGTGATCGGCAGATATTCGCTCATGCTCGGGACGTGTACCGAACCCGTGACGGCCGCCGACACGATGACTTTCTCAGCGCGAATCATCCTCGCCTCTCCTTGTCGCCTCGCTCCCGAAGAGCGAGGGGTGATTGTGCTCTGGAGCGCTCGCGGGCGCGGTCCTATCGCGGCCCGCGAGCAAGTCCCAGAGACGGTGTATGTCGGTTAGTTGAAGGTGTTCACGTCGATCGAGTCCGCGATCGCGGCGTGCCCAGCAAGGTTCGGCCCGAATTGGTTGGGACTCCGGAATTCCTCGCGGTACTGCCGGGTGTCTTCGGGGTCGCGCATCAGGCCGTCGATGTCGATGACTCCGTCGAACTCGCCCGATTCGAGCATCCAGCGGTTGAGATCTTCCCTGATCGCGTCCTTCTCTTCGCTGTAGTACCCGGGTGCGGGCACCCCGCGGAATGGTGGCATGGTGGCCGCCAGCACCTTGATACCGCGGATGTGTGCCTTGGCAATCAGCTGGCGATACGCCGCCTGGAGCGATTCGACACTGATCCCCAGCGTGTCGCCGGAGTGGTCGTCCGCCGCATCGTCGGATCGCGAACCGTCTGCCTTCAGCGAGACTGTGCCGGCGGTCGCGATGTCCTGTCGAGCTTCCGACACAATGATGTGCGACACACCCGGCAGCGTCGCCACCTCTCGGTCGAAGGTCGCGACCACCCCTTGCCTGCCCGACGGCGCGTGACCGTTGGCGAGGCTTCCGCCCCGGGCAGAGAGGTTGACGATCGAGACCTGCTCGGCTTCGCGCCCTGCGTTGAGGCGCCGGGAGAGGTAATCGGGCCACACGCCGAGACCGTCGGTGTAGGTCGTGCCGAGCACGGCCACAGTGCTCACCCCGTCCTTCGCCAAGACGTCGATCCGCGAGAGGAACGGCAGATGGACCCCCGGCGCTGCACCCGGCAGGCCGGCGACGGCGGTGAAGTCTCCTTCTTCCGAGATCTCGACTCGCGCGAAGTCGGGCACCGGTACCGCCAGCGGGTGCGTCAGCGGCAGCTCGGGGCCTTGGACGAGGACGGCACTTTCGGACAGTGTCTCGTTCGGCAGGAACAGCTTGACGGAGATGTGCTGCCCCGGTGCGACGTCCAAGGAGACCTCGTTGCTCAGCACGACTGCACCCGCGGGGATCTCGATTCCTTGCTGTCCTCCGAACGAGAGCGGCGTCGGCTGATTTTCCATGCCCTGCGCGTCGAATGTCGAGATCGATGCGGCACCCACTCGGATAGGTGTCGTCCCGTACTCGTTGGAGAGTGCGATCCGAATCGCCTGGCCGCCGACGCTCGCCTCGATGCGGAGCCGCACGGTCTGATTCTCGAAGACCTGTGGGGCCGGATGCCGGGCGATCGGGCCCGCCCATGCGGCGACCCAGTTTCCGGTTCGAAGGGGGTTGGCAAGTGTGTTCATGATCTTTCCTTTTCGCTGACGAGGTGGTGTTCCGCGGTGGAGTGTCGGGTGGAACGATGGGATGCCGATACGCCTGGAGGCGCTGAGGCTGGGTCAGCCTGCGACCGCGTGCGCACGGTGGGTTGCCCACCCGTGAGACTGCAGCGTGTCTCCGAGCGAGTCGAGCAGCGCAGGCACGTCGTCGATCGTCGGCGCAGCGCCGAACACGTAGTGGTCCGGGCGAACGATGAACGCCCTCTGGCCGGTGGCCTGGAACCAGGCGTCGTAGTCGCCGTCGATATCGATGAAGTGGCCGGATCCGGCGGCGCGTGACACATGGGCCAGCTGCATCGACAGTTCTGCCACGAGCGCGTTCTGCGACTCGTTGAGCAGGTCCTCCGGAATCGGATGCCGGGTGATCAGCTTCCAGCCGGGCTCGACGAACTCGTCGAGCAGGTCGACACGACCCTGCCATCCGACGCGTGCCTGCAAGGATGGCCGGCCCTCCGCGGGGATAGCGGCCGGGTCGTCTGCGTCACGGACCACGCCGGCCCCCAGACGAGGGAAGACCTGGCTGGCGATCTGCGCACCGCCGGCTCTGAGCTCCTCGCGAAGCACCTCGGACTCACCGGCTGCGGGCATGACCATGGTGCCCATGGCCATAGCCATGCGGATGACGCCGGTGGCCTGGGGCTCCCGTTCAGTCGCATAGGTGTCGAGGAATGCGGCATCGGCCTTCCCTCGCAACACGGCGTCGAGCTTCCAGGACAGATTGGCCGCGTCACGGATCCCGGCGCAGACACCCTGACCCATGAATGGCACCGTGGTGTGAGCCGCGTCACCCACAAGGAACACCCGACCTTGGCGCCACTTTGTAGCGACGGTGCACTCGAACTCGTACACAGAGTTGCGAGCGATGCGTCCCATCTCCGGGGTGAGTCCGAACTTCGCGAGGAAGGACCAGGCGGTCTCCTCCTTCTCGAGGTGGTCGCGGGTTCCGCCTTCAAGCTTGCAGACCTCCACGCGGGAGATGCGCCCCCCGGTCCACCGGCCGAAGGTGATGATGTGGTTGTCGTCGAGCAGGTGCCCCGCTTCGCCGAGCGGCACCTCCACATCGGGATCGTTGTATTCGAAGTCGATGGCGAGGTCCTGGAGGACGGGGAAGCCGAGGTCGCGCTTCTCCACTCCAAGCCGCTGGCGTACGAAGCTGTTGGATCCGTCGGCGCCGACGATGAACGCGGCATCGATGGTGCATGTCACGCCATCTGGTTCGTCGCTGTCGCGCACGATCAACTGGGCGCCATCGGCGGTCTGCGAGATGTCCACGGCAGTCGTGTTCATGAGTACCTGGACGCCCAGCGCCTGGCCGCGCGCGTCGATGTGGTCCTCCACCTCAGGCTGGTGGAAGAGATAGCTCTTGTGCCATCCAGAGCCGGCATCTCCGTCCTTCAGCGCAGCAAGAACCTCGTTCGTCGAGGAGACCGCCTGGTAGGAGTTCATCTTGCGGACCAGCAGTTCGACTTCACGGGCGATGCCGAGCTGCTGGAACGTGCGCATCGTCTCGCCATCGAAATGACCGGCACGTGGCTTGTCGTACCGCTGCGGGAATCGCTCGACCACGACGACGCGATGGCCGGCCTGTGCGAGCAGGGCGGCGAACGTGATTCCGACCGGTCCGTATCCCACGACCGCGACATCGCAGGACAGTCGATCGGGAAGTTTGCGTGTGGCTCCCGGGGTCGGGATGGCTTCAGATGTGGACATTGCTTTTCTCCTTGTAGTGCTCAGATCGGGTGTGGTCGGGCGCGTGCTGGACGGTGTCGTCACTCCTGGTGAATCGAGGGAAGAGCCGTTCGGCGTTGTCTCTCTCGATGGCTTGGCGCGCGCGGTCGTCCAACACGTCGGACGCCAGCAGCTGCTGGATGTTCTCGGTGATGAGTGCTTCGGTCGCAGCCCCGTAGTCGGTGCCGAAGAGGATCTGCTCGTAGCCGGTGACTTCAAGAGTGGGCAGCAGCGAGTTGGGGCTGGCGGCCAGCGCTGTTTCGTAGAAGAACCCGCGCAGCACCATTTCCACGTGTTGCGCGTCGACCTGGGCATCGTGTGGGCCCTGGCCGAGGCCGAGATGGCCGGCGATGCGCCAGGCGAGCGTAGGCAGAACCCCGCCGCAGTGCGCGAGGACCAGCTTCAGCCCCGGATGCCGTTGGAAGACCCCGGTGAGGATCGCGTTCGTGATGTTGCGGGCCGTGTCCATGGGGAATTCGACGAAGGAACCGGCCCGGCCGAGGTTGAGGTCGGGGTGAACACAGTCGATGGGGTGCACGAAGAGCGGGATCTCACGGCGTCCCAACTCGGCCAGGATCGGCTCCAGATAGGCATCACCGAAGTAGGCACCGCCGACGTTTGAGGACACGGCCACACCGTCGAGGTTCAGGACGTCCAGCGCGTACTCGATTTCGTCGAGGGCAGCGTCGGTGCTGTTGAAGGGCAACGTCGCGAATGCGCCGAACCGCTCGGGGTGACGGGTTGTCACGTCAGCCATTGCCTCATTCAGCTCGCGAACCAGAGGCGCAGGAAAGGCGGGGTCCGTAGCGTTGCCGCGAAGGCTGAACGGGAGGGACAGCACTTGGGTGGCGATGTCGTGGCGATCCATGAATTCGATCGCTGCTTCCGGTGTCCACAGTGGCACCGGGAAGTTCTTGGGGATGAGGCCCGACTGCGTGAGCAGCCGGTAGCCGACCTCCCCCATGTAATGGCTGTGCACATCGATGCGGTGGCCCATCATGACTCCTGTCGTGGGTTCTTCGTGGTCTTGTTTCGAGTGAGCGGCCCCTGCGGGCGCGCGGAGCCCGTGCCGCTCGAGCGATCGCGTGGCAACCCGCTCATGGCGTTCCTACGACGTCCCGCGAGATCCCGGCGGTATCAACGACCGCTCTCGCAGCTGCGCCGAGCATGGTCGCGTCGTTGCCGGCGATGACGGCGCTGAACCCTCGGTCCGCAAACTCAGCCGCTGCGCGCCCGTCGGCGCTGCCCGCGATGGCGCAGGGAACACTGTGCGCCAGACACTGATCGAGTGCCTCGAGCATGTGAGCAGATACTTCCGGGTGGTCCATTGCCAGCCCCAGCGACATGGAGAGGTCCGCAGCGCCGACGAGCACGCCGTCGACGGCCCCCCGCGTCAGCATGCTCGCGAGCGCGGCCACCCCAGCGGAGGATTCGATCTGCACGATGACCTTGACCCGTTCGGCGCTTGCAACGTAGTCCGCAGGGCCTCGGAGATTCCATGCCCCCGCGCGAGATGTAGGGCCCATGCCGCGCCGACCGCGTGGCTCGAAGTGGGCAGCGTTCCGGACGCTGAGGGCCTGTTCGAGCGAATCAACGTGGGGAACGACAATGGCACGCGCTCCGAAATCGAGGCACCGCTGTATCCATGTCGGCGACTGGTCGGGGATCCGGACGAAGGGAACCAGCCCCCGTCCGAGTGCGACGCTGGTGAGTACCGAGGCTGTCTCTATGGAGAGCGAGGAGTGTTCCAGGTCGATGACGACGAGGTCCATGCCTGCCTCTGCCATCAGTTCGACCGACTCGATCGCCGGCATCTTGATCCACGCGCCCAGCGCGGCGCGATCAGCGGGTAGCCCTGGAAAGACGTTCATTCTGGCGTGTCCGTGTAGTTGCTGGAATTCAGTACCCAGCCCTGGTCGGCGAAGTCTTTCCGTACCGGACAGAAGATGTCGATGAGTCTGTTGAGCCCTTGTCCAATGGCTTCGCTGGTGTGGATCACGGGTGGCGGGATGATTGTGAGTGAGGGGCTCCCGATGGCGCGGTGCTCGTCGTCTCGCCACTCGGGACGCTTGGGTCCCCACGGGGTTCGGAGGTGGTGGATCCATTCCCCATCGATCGCCAGAGAGCCCTGCTCGAAATCATCGTGATGGTGCGGCGATAGCCGGTCTGGGTCGCGCGGACCCTGCTGCGGGTCGAGGATGTTCACCAAGAACGTCTCCGAACGGAAGATCGTTCCGAATCGTCCCGGCTGCGGCGGGTGCGCAGACAGCAGAAAAACTTCGGGACCGGTGCTGGGCTGCGCGCGTGTCGCGACGACAAGCTTCGCCACCCTGGGGTCGGGTTCCTGGTACCTGGCGGCGTTGAGACCCCTGCCCACGGTGGAGGCATCCCGGGTGTCGACGAGGTGGATGAACCGCGTGGCACGCTGAGCGAGGATGCGGGCGGGACCGGGCGGAAGCACCACGACGGCGGCATCCGTCACTCGCACCGCTTCGCCGTGTGTCTCGATCTCGATGTCGACGTCCTCATCCGGGATGATCACGACGTGCTCGACGTCGGCACCGCACGTCAAGGCGTCGCCGGGTGCCGCCTCCACGTAATCGAGGGTGTAGTTCTGACCGCGCACCGCCCACGCTCGGCCGCCCGCGGGCGTCGGCTCCGAGGGCTCCCTGTCGAACGCGATGTACTGAGGCGACGCGATCGCCGCGGCAGTGTCGATCATGGAGCTTCCGTCAGGACCGAGGGCGCAGCCACGTCGACTCGCTTGGCCATCCACGCTTCGGGAATGCTGGATCCCCATTCGTCGACGCCGCGCTGATCGTCGAGCGACCAGACCTGGGGTCCGTTCCAGCGTGGGTCCTTGCCGATCCGGATCATTCCCGTTCCGAGCTCGACCATCATTCCCGAGACGTCTTCGATGTAGGCGAAGATGCTGCCACCGGTGCCGTGCCGGCCCATTCCCCAGACGAGGAAGTGCGATTCGTCGACGAAGTTGTCCACGCGGTCGATGATCTCCTGGGCATTGTCGTACTCGTACGAGATGTGGTGCAGGCGAGTGTCCTCGGATTTCAGCACCGCGACGCCGTGGTGCAGGGCGCCATCGACGGGGCAGTGCAGCCAGCCGATGAGCGGGTCCTCAGGGCTGCCGATCCAATCGGAGTTCCGCAGTCCGAGGCCGTCCACGAAGAACTGGATGACCGGGGCGGGGTCGGGTGTCCCGATGTTGAAATGGGAGAAGTGCTGAGGCTGCGCGAGACCCGGGGTCGGGGCGTGCTCGACCTGGTGGAGGGTCGAATGGATGAGCAGGCCGATGCCGCCGGGGGCTTCGACGAGGTGCGCGGTGTCGGCACCGGCGATTTCGACGGTCCCGAGGTCGCGCGCGCCCGCGCGAACCGCGCGTTCGACGTCGCCGGCGACGTCGTCCGATTCGAAATTGAGGGTTTGCAGAACGGTCCGTTCGTCCTCTGATGCGACGAGGACCAGGTCGTGGTGTGAAGCGCGCGCCCGAAGGTAGGCGCTGCTGCCGCGTCGCTCGGTAACAGTGAGGCCGATGTGGTCCGTGAAGAAACCGATCGATGCCTCCAGATCGGGCACTTCGAGGGTGATGGATGCAACGCGCGTGATCATGCGACTACCTTTCGCTGGCTTGGGTTTGGGGTGCTTGGGGCTGAGTGGGGACGGCGAACTCGGCGTCCGTCTCCATGAACTGGTTGGTGATCGTGCGACTAGCGATCAAGAGGCCCGTGGGAGTGCGCACGAACCGGTCGCGTACGTCGGAGATGGCGACCGGTGTGGCCCGCGGCCGAGGCCCGATGCCGTCCTGGGCGTAAAGGCACAGCGCGGACATGACCTCGGCGGTATCGCCGTCTACGCGGGTGATGTGGACGTTGCTCATGATGTGCCGGCTGACGCGCGGGCCTCGGGCCGCTCTCCCGCGGTAGACGCGCTGGATCGCGGTCCGACCCTCGAATCGGGCAGACCCGAAAGTCAGATCCGCGTCTGGGGTGAAGAAGAGGTGCGCGTCGGCTCCGTCTCGGTGGTCGACCTCGAACCACAGCGCGGCGAGCACATCGGCAACAGCCTGACTCGAGATCATCTTCGACCACCTACGTCATGGGGAACGCTCGCAAGAACGAGCCGTGATGACGATCGTCGTTCCTTGACGCCAACCCATCAACGACCAATAACCGAAGGACTGATCGGCGGTACCGATGAATGCCCGCTGCCGCTCAGATGGAGTTGATCACCTCGGTGGTCACGGCGCGCAGTGCACCGAGCATCTGCGAAACTTCGCGGGTGGCCGTCGCTGTCAGGATGATTGCGCACACGCTTATCCCCACGCCCTCATCAGCCACTCTGCGAAAAGTGAGACCCGGGACACGATTCAGGCCAACGGCGGGAGCAGGATGGATGCCGATGCCGTACCCACGAGCGACGTGCAAGGAGACAGCGTCGTAGTGGGACACCTCCGAAACCGAGTCCATGTTGATACCCGCTGCGATGAAGGCCCGCTCTAGGCGCGCAAATGCCATCAAATTCTCCGTGCGCGGTGAAACGATCAGCGGCCGGCCGGCGAGTTCGCGGAGTGAGATCGGAGAATTGGGACCAGCAAGCGGGTCGTCGTCGCGGAGAATTGCAACCAACGGCGCGGTGGCCAGAACAACCCGGGTTATCTGATCATCGACCGACGGTTCCCAGCACAGTCCGACATCAATGGCGCCGGATTGCAGGGCGAGTACCTGTTCGTGCGTGTGCATGGCCAGGGGACGCCACGGGCCCGGTGCATCTGGTCCCGGGCGGGCGGTCAGTCGGACGAGCCCCGGAAGCAGCGCCTGGCCGAGCTCCGGAGTATGCCCCAACCGGAGCTCGCCACGGTGGTGCCCGTCCTCGACGGCCTTCCCGTACTCCTCGTGCAAGGCCGCGTATGCGGGTCGCAGGTTTGCGAGGACCCGGGCACCGAACTCGGTGATCGCGACACGACGCGTGGTTCGATAGAAGAGAGGGGCGCCCAGAGCAGTCTCCAGACGCACGACTGATTCGCTAACACTCGATTGCTTGATCCGCAATGCCGTCGCCGCGCGGCCGAAATGGAGTTCGTCCGCGACCGCGAAGAAGATCTCCAGATCACGCAGGTTCACGAGCCACCTCCTCGATCGGATGCCCGTGCGTAAGTCTGACATCGCAGGGTCGTCAGCGACTACGCCAATGCCGACCCACTCGTCGCTTTTTCAGTTCTGATCAACGGAACCGAGAAGAATCTTTTGATCAGGGATTTAAGGCGGTGACGGTGGGATGTGTTCCCGCGGGAATCATCTAGCTCGGACATCGCCAGCATGAAAGACGGAAGGCCGGTACCCCTCCGTCTCAATTGTGGGCACCACGTGGGCAACGCCCTCCGGACAACATCAACCGCCAATCTGCTGCACTCACCCGTGCGATCTCTACGCAGATTGCCCGTTGAGCGGAGTCGGAGACGAGATCTCACTGACGATCAGGGCTTCTCTGCCCACGCCGTGCCCACATCTGAGAAGGAACGAAACCGACCCAGAATGAACGAAAGCCCGGAAGGACGATCCAAGAGGACGTCAATCCGGGCGAAAAGTGGCGGAGACGGAGGGATTTGAACCCTCGGTCCCCGTGAGGGGACTCCATGTGATGTCTCAGGACATCGGTGACAGTTCTGCCTCAGGACATCGGTGACACTTCGTGTGTCAGGACATCGGTGACACTTA
>Ga0190271_10001709_pt1 | contig 12769 bp, 11 predicted proteins | sample Popmic356T_FD_133747 | JGI IMG/M metagenome (GOLD analysis project Ga0190271, IMG submission 133747) | Populus adjacent soil microbial communities from riparian zone of Weber River, Utah, USA - 356 T | ecosystem: Environmental > Terrestrial > Soil > Riparian zone | place: USA: Utah | collected...
GAAATCAATCTCCACAGGTTGCCTGGCCCTCATGCGGCCATGGTCACGGCAACAATTCACCAGGATGCTCGTCAGCCAGGCCGGACCCGCAGCCGCGTCGTGCAGCTGGTCGAACCTGCGGTATGCCTTGAGCAGGCAATCCTGTACCACGTCCTCGGCGTCCGCGCCCACCAGCCGCCGCGCCAGCGAGAGCAGCCGGGGAAGCTGCTCGCGCGTCAAGTCGCGAAAGCTCGACACCGGATTCAACCGGTTGTTCGTGACCGCTGCCACCGGTGCACCCACGAGTCCCACACCTTCTAGGACGTCTCCGGAGTCCAACGTATTGCGTTGTCAGGCAGCTGCAACACCCGCGGCTCACAGCGAGCAATGGGAGCTCACTTCCAGCGGACTCGACTTCTGCTGTCATCGGCATCACACGTCCAAAGCAGTCCGTGATCGAAGCAAAACGGGCGGCGGCAAGAGGTAGGTGTGACCCCGGGGCATCCTCTTTCAATTGGGAGGGTCGGCCTTGAGCTGGTCGGCGCCGTCGATCAGGAACGTCGCCATCGGACCCTTCCCTTTCAGGTCGCTCGTTCCACGCGGCCGCACGACGAACCCCGGACCGAGCGCGACCGCGACGCGGTCGGTGACCTGGATCTCTCCCGGCAGCCCGTGGGACTCCATCCGGCTCGCCGTGTTCACGGTGTCGCCCCAGAGGTCGTAGATAAATTTGCGTCGACCGATTACGCCCGCCACCACCGGTCCCGTGTCGATCCCGATCCGAACCGCGAGCCAGGCTCGTCCGGTCCGCTCGGCGATTGCCGTGATCTCATCCCGCATCGCCAGTGCCATACGGGCGACCGCCTCCAGGTGGTCCGGACGTGGCTCAGGCAATCCGCCCGCCACCATGTAGGCGTCGCCGATCGTTTTGATCTTCTCCACGCCCGCCGCATCGGCGAGTCGGTCAAACGATGAGAAGATCTCGTCCAGCAGGGCCACTAGCTCGTCTGCGGCCATCACTGCCGACCGCTCGGTGAAACCGACCAGATCGGCGAAGAGCACGCTCACCGTGTCGTAGTGATCCGCGATCACCCCGGACCCGACCTTCAAGCGCTCGGCGATCGGCCCGGGCAAGACGTTCAACAGCAGGCGCTCCGACCGCTCCCGCTCCGTCTCGAGCGCGCGATGCGCCCTGTCACGCTGCTCCACGAAATACCCGAGCATCACATACGCGCTCAAGGTGAGCCCCATAACGTTCAGCACGAAGAACGTGATCACGAACGCACTCGGGAGCGCCGCCGGGTCCTGGGAGAGCCGAGGGTCGAGCAGCGCAAGCACCACGAGCACCGCGAAAAACGACACCAACCACACCACCGAACGGCGCAGGCCCTGCAGGGCCACCGCCACGAGCGGTGTGAAGATTGCCCACAAGATCATCGCGCTCGATGCGACGAAGCCGCCGAGCGAAGCCTGAAGCAGCGCAGGCAGCACGAGGAACGCCAGGAGTTGCGTAGTGCGAAACACCCCAAACCGCCGCGTCCGTGCCAGCACGACGAGCCCGACCACCGTGATCAGCTGGTATAGCGCCGGGATCGCCGCGGACGTGGGGTACCCATATGCGAAATAGGTAGCTATCCAGATCAGTGAGATCAGCGCGATCAGCAGCGACGCGAAGATCAGCGTCCCATGGCGAAGGCGCTCATCAGCAGAGTCCTCCGGTCCGGCGCCAAGATCGGACAATCGATCGAGGAAGCGCACCATTGACCGCATCGATCCGCGCCGCGGTGGACCGTCAAGGACATGCGATGCGGCCACCCGCCGATGCTAGCTTGGCCACCACCGAAACCCCCGATATTGTGCTGCACTCACCCCCAGGCGCCGAGTGTCCGAGAGCTCGAAGATTTCGACGACCACCTGATCACTTAACTGCTGCGACGGCCGTGACTCGGCTGGCCAAGATCAAGACGGGCTGGACGCTATATCGTCTTATCTGCAATAACCAGATCGACAGCGATCGCATGGTTAGTCTCGCTGGCCGCGACCAGCCGAAACACCTCCAGCTCACGCGGACCCGTGCCCAGCTGCGGCCGGCCCAACTCGTCGAGGCCACCGGCACAGTCAAGCAGGACCCGACCTCTGAGCCTATGCGGACGGCACGGATGCAATACCGCAGGGCAAGGCAAGCGTCTTCGTCGTAAGGGAACCAGTGCCGGTCACCAGAAAAGGAGTCGAGCCATGGCGAACGTGAACACTGCGGAGCTGGACGTCAAAGTCCGCGAGATCTATCGCAATGTGGCCCAGGCACCGAACGGCGCTTATCACTTCGAAGTCGGACGACCGGTCGCCGAGCGGCTCGGCTACCCAGCCGACATATTGGATCGGCTTCCCGCAGAGGCAGTCGAGTCATTCGCCGGGGTCGGCTACTTCTTCGACCTGGCCGACCTTGTCAAGGGTGAGCGGGTGATCGACCTAGGCAGCGGCTCCGGAATGGACGCATTCGCCGCCGCCCACTTGGTTGGGACGTCTGGTCGGGTGCTCGGCGTCGACTTCACAATCGAACAGCTTGCCAAGGCACGTCAGCTTGCCGTCGCCGGTGGGTTCGACCAAGTCCAGTTTGCTGAAGGGCGCATCGAGAGTCTGCCTGTGGACGACGAGAGTTTCGACTGCGTGATCTCGAACGGTGTCATCAACCTCTCTCCTGCCAAGGAACGGGTATTCGCCGAGGCGGTGCGGGTGCTGCGCCCGGGCGGCCGGATTGCCATCGCCGACATCGTCACCGAGCTGCAGTTGACCGAGGCGATCGTCAGCAACGCCGACCTGTGGGCCTCCTGCATCGGCGGCGCTGCCCAGCAAGACTCCTATCGTCAGGCGATCGAGGCCGCCGGCTTGCGCGTCGAGGTAATCCGTCGAAACCGCTACGAGTTCCTCTCCGACCAGGCCCGCAACGCCAGCGCAAAGTACGGCGTCAAAAGCGTCTCAGTTCTCGCGATCAAGCCTGGCCAAACGGCCCGGGCGGGCGACCCGTGAATCACGTGCACAGAGCCCTCGATCGGGCGTCCACGCGCGGGCCTGGCTGAGGCCGTTGCCGAAGTGGGCAGTCGCCGCGCAGCGGCTGGGTCCGGCGAGGTGGTTGCGCGCCGATCCGAGGGTGTCCCAGGTTGACCCGGACCCGACAGGTAGTCACAGGCATCTCTGGCAACCTGCAGTGTCTCGCCCAATGACCTCGCAGGCGCATCAGCTCACAGCCGCGGGCTCAGGCATCCTGCGATCACCCGCCCGCCCCGAACCAGCGTTGAGCTGGCGCCAGCTCGCGCCGAAGGTGAGGTTGGAGCCGATCAGAAAGGCATCGGTGCTGCTCACTCCGGCTAATCCGCTGCCAGGCGGGCGCGGTTGGCACCTTGTCACCGGTGTGACCGCACCGAACTCGTGACCGATAAGACGGGGCTGTGCGCGAGAGCGGCAGGTCAGCCGACGCCCGGTCCGGTGGTTGTCGGCTGCGACACCACGCGCGACACCCGAGCGGACGCGGAAGGCCGCCACATGGCGTACGCCAGCGGCAGCATCGCCGCATAGCAGGCCAGGCCCTGCACGTAGAACTGGACTGCTGACAATGGCACGAAGCGAGACAGCGCCATGATGACCAAGGCTCCCGCAACCAACCGTGTGGCAGCCCGTCCCAAGGCAGCGCTGCGGGTGATGCTCACCGCGAACAAGACAGCTCCGGCACCGAAGATAATCCCACTGGCAATCAGCACTGGCCGGAACCAGTCGAACAGCGCCTGCTGGGCTGCGGCAGGGTCGCCGCCGGACTCGACCGCGGCGAGGGGAGCGAACTCCATCGCGGGCAGCATCGCGTACAACGTGCATCCGACGATGATCAACGGTAGCCCCGCTGCACTCCAGCGGTCCTCTCCGGCGCGACGGAGGTAGTTGCTGATCATCAGGAAAACAACGGCCAGAAGGGCTGAGCCCAAGCCAGTGGCCAGGTGCACGAGCCCCCATCGCGTCGGGTCGGACGAGACCGCCTGCGCCAGCGCCTCGATGTTGGGCTGCCGACCCGGGAGATGGGGGTGCAGGACGAATGCCGTGATCAGGACCAGCGGTGTAAGGGCCACGACAGCGGCTGCCGGACGCGACGTTGCGGACTGAGTGGGCATCAGACGACCTCCTTGGCCATATGCAATGACGCTAGGATGATCAGCCCCGCGGCGGTATCAGGAGTTCTCCTGAGGCGGCGATGCCGTGGCGCATGGCGAACAGAGCCGCGCCGGCCCTCGTCGACACATCCATCTTCCGGTACGCGTGCTGAATATGGGTGTCTGCAGTCTTGGCCGAGACCCCGAGCGCGCGGGCGATCTGCTTGGTCTGCAGCCCCTGTGCCAGGAGGCCGACAACGGTGCGTTCTCGCGGGGTCAGCCCCGCGGGCAGCCCGAGCTGCGGCCGTTGGTGTCCTGCTGCCTCGACGACGGCGGCAACCGCTTCGGCGTCGAGGCGACCGGCGCGCGCATCGGCCACGACAGCCTGCACAGCCCGGTCGGGTGGGAACGCATCCCGATCTGCCCTGGACTCAGTCATGGTGTGATAGCAGTCCGCAGCGGCGAGGATGCGCGCGGGCACCGGAATCTCCGGCGCCGAGCACCCGCGGTGATACCCCGAGCCGTCCAGCCGTTCGTGGTGCAAGGCAGCCGTTGGCGCGAGTTGTCGAAGGAAGGATGACCTGCTCAGGATTCGCTCCGTGTGGTAGGCGTGCAGTCTGACGCTTTCCCAGTCACCGGGCGACAGCGGTCCTGCTGTTTGCCAGACTCGGGCCGGGACCGTGACGCGTCCCAAGTCGTGAACCAAGGCTGCCCTGCCCAGCGCCCGCAGCTCGGTCCCGTCCAGCCCGCAGAGGCGTCCGGCGGTGACGGCCAGCTCCGCGACCCCGGCGGAGTGACCGAGCAGGAAAGGCGAGAGCAGGTCAGCGAAGTCGCCCATGGCTGCCAGCGCATCATCGATGGCGGCCCCCTCGACCACGAGTCCCGGACCAGGCTCGCTAGCCGGTATCTGCGACCACACCGATGCCGTCGGATCACCGGCGAAGATGTCATTCGAGCGTCGCCCGTAGGCTTCGGCGATCGCGGGGTCGAACGCGGCGCCGGAGCGGCTCCGGATCACGCGGGCCGCGAACTCGTCGCCTCCGAGCATGCGCTGGAATGCGGCGTCTCGCGCCACCTGCGCGATCCGCATGGGCAGCGGGATGGCCTCACCGCGTGGACGCCCAGGCGGGCGTATGCCGTCCCACCGATCGTTCGTGTAGGCGAACAGCGCGGCGACGCCCGGAGGCAGCGCGAGGCGATCCATGAGCATCTGCGCCACGTCACAGTCAGTGGCGACCACGGTGGGGAGGGCCCGCGCGAGCCGCGGCAGGCCACGAGCCAGTTGAATCGCCCGCCTGTATCGAGGGTGCCCAGGTGGTGCCACGGCGCGCGCCATTCCCGCCGCCTGTCGGCGAGGACGATCGAATCGGACGGGAGTGGCGTACGTCGTCAGCGCGTCGTCGCCTCCGAAGATCCGCGACGCCGTCAGCGCGGTACCCGTGCAGCCGATGTAGAACAGCAGAGCCGCGTAGAACGCCTCCGTTGCCTCCTGTTGGTCGGCATGCACCTCGTCGCACAGCCGCCGCGCGATCAGCGCACTGTGCAAGCCGTGCTCGAGCGGCACGCCGATGCTGAGATCCGTCGCCAACGAGAGAGTGGCGACGACCTCAACGGTTCGGACTCGCTCCCTCTCACGTGAGGTTTCATCGGCCATTGAAGTCACCGTACTGTCGGCGCGCGTTGTGCGTCAGCCATGCAGAAGGCGTTGGCGGCGATACGACTGGCTCGCCCGCTCCAAGCCTTCCGGCACGGCCTACGTCTCGCCGCTGTTCGGCCGTGACAGCGAGCGCATAATGCTCGCTGACCGATCAAGTGTCTTGATTCGGTTGAGAGCAAATCGAACAGTGTCTGGTCGCGTGCCCAATTCGTGCCCAATACCGCGCGCAACTGCGGTCACTCACGGCTAGCCTTGGTCAGCGTTTTCCTTTGCATGTAACGAAATCCCCTAATCACAGCCTCACGGCTCTCGTCTTCCAAGCTGGTCATGCGAGTTCGATTCTCGTCACCCGCTCCAGTGGCATAATGCCTTGTCAGGGCCTATTCACGGCAAGTAATAGAACGCGGCGACGCGGCCTGAGATCGCGGCAGGCTGGTCATCTCGTGCAGATCATGCTGTGTGCAGCCGCAGCTTTGCCCTGGTCAGGAAGCCATTCGAGGTCGGACTTGCCGCTTCTCGGATGATCACCAGCCTAATTCGCGGGCCACACACGGGCCACAACTGGTGACGATCAGGGAGGAGGCCTCCGGGTAGTCCGAGACGCTGCGAACCATTTCGAAGTGCTGGCTTTAGGACTGGGTGCGTAAGGCGCAGCAATGAACGAGACAACGCCCGCGACGACCGACGTCACCAGCGACGCGATCATCTCCGATTTCTGGAGGTCGTCGAGTCCCCATCGAAGATCGAAAGCAACTGCGGGACTCAGGCACCTATGTCGCCGATTTCCGCCCAGGGATCGAGACAACCGCGTACTTGCTGATCGCGAGGGCAGCAGTGCGGGGCGAATGCACAGCGCGGGTGGGCGCCGAGGCCGAGACCATGGTCGTGGACTCAGCGTCTGGTCTTGGGGATCGACGACATCATGGACCGGCTGAGCACCCTCGGCAACATTCAGATTGCACGCCGGGACGGCGGACTGTTCGACGACCACTCTGAGAGCCCAACCGATTTCAGTACGGCGCTGATGCAGAAGTCGCTCTGGCCGAAAGGTCCCGCTATCGAGGATTCGCCGCGGCTCATGGCCGCCCCGAGTCACCGTCCCAGTAGGTCCTTCATTCTGTCTGCGATGAGGCGCGCGGAGCGCCGCGGGGTAAGGCGATAGAGGACGTCCATCAGCTTCGCGTCTCGGCCGATCAGTACGCGGTAGGCGTTGCTCTCCATGCCGTGGAGGATGTCGCGCGCGGCCCGTTCTGGCGTGGTGGTCTTGCGCGTCTGCACCGCCACTGTGGCGTCGTCGATCAGGATCGTGACGCCGGAATTGGCGGTGATGTTCGTCGCGACAGCCCCTGGGAACACCGCGGTGACATGGACGTTCGTCCCCGCACACTCTGAGTGCAGGCCCTCGGTCAACAACTTGACCGCGCCCTTCGAGGCGCCATAGACCGTCTGGCCGGGAACGGGCAGGAACCCGCCCATGCTCGCTACATTGACGATATGCCCCTCGGGCCGCGCGAGCAGCTCCGGCAGGAACGTCTTGTTCAGGTACAGCGTCCCCCACCAGTTGACGGCGAAGACCCGCTCGATGGCGCGGTAGTCGAGATCCTGCAGCTTCACGAACGGCTGAATGATCCCAGCGCAATGCACGAGCCCATCGACGGCGCCCTGCCGCGCGACCACCTGGCCGGGCAGGGCCTCCACGGCCGTCCGGTCCGTGATGTTCAGGACGTGGGTGGAAACCGCGCCGTTGGCTGCGGCCAGGATTGTGGTCTCCTCCAGCGTCGTCGCATTGAGGTCGACGGCAGCGACCCTCGCACCGCGGCGTACGGCTTCGAGCGTCACCGCCCGAGCGATGCCACTGCCGGCGCCGGTGACCACCAGGACCTTACCGGCAAGTTTCATGTGCGCCTCCGCTCTAACTCCGTTGCGATGTGTTGCTTAGTGCGGGGAGGAATTCTCACGAGATCGGCGATCCGCTGTGCGGCGCGGTCGTCGAGGTGGAGCTTATGCGGCTACTCGTACCTAGGACGTGCCGGCATTCTCGATGCCCCGACGAGCGTCAGGGCCTTGCGCCGTCATGGGCGGCCAGAAGCCGGTCGTTTCAATCAACTTCGGAGAGGGAAGTCGGAGGTCTTCCCGGCGACCAAAATCAGCGGTAGCGCTTAAGGCTTCAGCCAGCTCGCGACGGTCCGCTCTGGGCGGTTCCGAGGCTCGGCTCAGTCTCTGCCCTGTAAGGACGCAGCGTGATCGAGGCGAGCACAACCAACCAAACCATGAACCCGTAGGCCGAAACGCGTTCAAGCGCCCCGGCCCAGGGTGTGTCGTTCTGTTCCATGCCCTGGATTGCGACGCTTGACAGTGCTGAGGAGCCAACGATGACGACAAGACTCACGATCGAGAACCACCGGAACCATCCTCGGATCGCAACGGCCGCGAGCACCATCGCCACGCTGATACCGATGCCCCACACCGCGGTTGCCGCCCCGTGCATCCAATCCGAGGGATTTGGTTCGAGCCATCGAGACGTCATCGGGAAGAAGGAGTGGATCAGCAGGCCGAACGCGTGCGCTGCGCTCAGGGCCACGCCCGCCCAGCGCAGGCTTCTGTTCTGCGCATCAGCCCCCGCCCGCCAAACCCCGATCCCGAAGGCAATCAGCAACAGGTCGTGGATCGTGATGACGGTCACCATCCCCGGCCGCACCGGTGAGCCCCTGGCCGTTAGTTCGCTAATCCATTGATCTTTGAAGCTGTACAGCCTGGATGACTTATAAACGAACCCCAAAACGAGATCCCCGACGACATATACGGCCGCGGCCGCAAAACCACAGATGAGCAGCCCCTTTGTGGTCGAATGACTCCGCGTTCCGCCAACCATGGTCAGAACTCCTCGACTCGATGACGCCCCTTGGACTCTTCTCTCACAGGTCAAAGCCTGTCACACGAGGTACTCGCCCCCCAGGACCTTTACAATCACTGGTCTTGACGGTGGCTTTCCGGAGGTCTGTCATGGCAGCATTGCGGGGCGCCCAGTCTTGTGGTGAGGTCATACAACATGCGTGCCGAGGACCCGCCGTTATGAGGCTGCTGCTCCTCGCCGGAGTCGAGACTGGCGGTCTATGGCGTGGGGATCTCCTCTTCCCGTCTGCTGTTAAACGGCGTCAACTTTTGGGACCAGGCCGTTAGCAGCGGGATCATGGCCTCTAACCGACAGCTGGAGCCGCTGCCATGGATATCGACATGAACGTCAGGGCGCTCGTCGGCAGCGGAGACCGAATCGGGTTGGTCACGCTGCCGTTCCTCGTGGTGGGCGTCGTCTTGAACATCGCATTCCCGGCGGTGTTCACGGTCGGCGGTCCGCCGAGGTGGCTCGGCGTGCTCTCGGTGCTCGTTCTGCTGGTCGGAGTCGTCAATTGGGGGTGGTGTGTGTACCTCCTCCTGACCAAGGTGCCGCGCGGCGAGCTAATCACGAACGGGCCGTACGCGGTGGTGAAGCACCCCCTCTACACCGGGGCCGCGCTCCTGGTCCTGCCGTGGCTTGGATTCCTGCTCAACACCTGGCTCGGCGCCGCGATCGGGATTGTGCTCTATGTCGCATCGCGGATGTTTGCCCCGGCCGAGGAGGTGGAGTTGGCGCAGACGTTCGGCGGCGTCTGGGACGCCTATACCGCCGATGTGAAGCTGCCCTGGTTCTGACACCGCACCTGGCGCGCCCTGGCCAAGTCACAAAGCGATCGACCTGGCCAGGAATCGGCGGCCCTGGACCTCGCCGGAGCCTGACCTTCACGTCACATCAGCGACCGGTCGTACCAGCTCCGCCATCAATGTGTGTTGAACTTGTCCGCTTCATCGACGAATGGCTCGTGTTCCGACTCTTCGAACCAGAGCAGGGTCTTCGACGGCGCAGCCAACATTGAAATAGGCCACAGTGTCGAGTCCACCGCAAGCGTCCGCGCCAGGAGTTCGACCTGAACCGGCGATCAGCTGCCGGTCCAAGTTACCGCGGCCTCTGGTCCGAGCGATGGTGCCGTACGCTTCTGACCGCCAGCCCCGCCATACCCGCGGCTAGCAGGCCGGTCAGCCGCATTCGTGGATTGCTGAGGTCGGGCCGCCTCGCGAACGACATCCTGTCCAGGAACATGCGCTTGGCCGCCCCCTCCTTGAGCTCGCGGTCGAACACCACGCGGTGGTCGCTCCCGAAATCGGGGAAGTGGATGCGGAACACCCAGGGGTCGTCGGGATCGTCGGGATATAGGCGGAAGCGTGTCGCATCGCTGGAATGGGGGTCAGCGGTTTCAACGTCAGGTGTCCGCCGTCGACAATGACCTCGGCGCCCGCGCCCATGAGCGCCCTGGGAAACAAGTTGGTGACAGGACCCCGGGTGGGGCTGTACCAGCCGCAGATTTCGCTCCAGGTTTCGGGGCGCGGCGGAATATCACTGCGGAGCACATTGGGGGGAAGGCCGAGCAGGCGACGCAGGAGTGTTGCTGCGAGCGGCTCGGTGGCATTGTGACCGTCGAGGCCGCCGGTGTTGCTGAAGGCGACGACGCCGATCCCTTTGTCGGGGGCCAAGGCCATCGCCGAATGGAAGCCGGACACGATGCCGGTCTTGCTGACAGTGCGCTGGCCGCCCTCCTCCCCCAGCTCGAACGCCAAACCCATGCCCGGCACGCGTGGATCGGGCTGGAAGTGCGGCCGGAACAGGTCGCCACCGACTCGGGTCTCAGCACCGAGCCGTGCTCGTCGGCCGCCCTTAGCAGAGCGGCGACGTAGCGCGCGATGTCCGCCGTCGTGGAATACATCCCGCCACCGCCCGGGGTTGGGATCTCGCGGTCGGCGACTGGCTTGAGGCCTCTGGAGCGCAGCACATACCCGGTAGCCAAAAGAGGTCGGACTCGTTCCGACCGGATCAGATCGGTGTGCTCCATTCCCAAGGGATCAAAGATGTTGTCGCGGAGATAGCTATCCAACGGCTGTCCGCTGACGTCCTCAACGATCTGTCCGAGCGCAGCAAACCCATAGTTGCTGTAAGCCCACTTGGTCCCAGGCTCAACCTCAACGGGCAAGCCGCGGCGGTAGTAGTCCGCAAGGGGAGGCGCCCCTGACCGCGCCGCTCGGACGCCCGAACCGACGCCCGGCTGAAGCAGGTCCGACAGGCGCCGCCAGAAACCCACTCCGGCAGTATGGGTGAGGAGGTGTCGCACGGTCGCCGGCCGCAAGTGCGGCTGCACCGGGACCAGCCGGAAGCTGCGGAGGTGGTCGTTCGCCGGCGCGTCCAGGTCGACCAGTCCCCGCTCCCACAGCTGCATTACGGCGATCGCGGTAAAGGTCTTCGTGATCGATCCGATGCGAAAGACGGTGTCCGCGGTGATAAGCGCCTTCGCCCCAACATCGGCGAAGCCGTGGCCGTGGAACCAAGCAAGGCCTCCGCCGGCGATCACCCCTACGGCCAGCCCGGCGCATGGCCAGCAGTCGAGGATCTGCGTCACCGTCGCTTTCAGGTCAGGATCATCGATCGGACCGTACGAGTCGGTGACGGACTCGCCTTCCTCGTGCCGGCTGGGAGACGCATCCATGGTTTGTGCTCCTTCCCTACCCTATTGAGCGGCTATTCGGGATCGATCGGCCCGATGACGACGTTTATCGAAGGCCACCCCAGATACAAGAGGCGACCGACCACCGAACCGGTCCCAAGGTCCACAGGTAGTCCTACGCAGCTGCCACACGTGGGTGGTACCGAGCGACCGTCTCACTGATACGGGGTGATCGGGATCGCGCGACGAGAATGGGCGGCGTGGCAGCACATGCGGCTAGGGACGGTTCTGGCCGGGCATCAGCGGCGGCGATCGGTGCGATGCTTGGCGGGTGGCTGATCGGTGCCGTGGCGCGTCGGCTCAGTTCGCGAACCGGGGTTTCAGACGCCGAGGCGTATGGGTCGCTGCCCGGAGATGATCTCATCGCGCATCCGATGGTGGAGTGGACTCGCGGCATCACCGTGCGCACCACTGCCGAGCGGGTGTGGCCATGGCTGGTTCAGATGGGCTACGGCCGCGGCGGCTGGTATACGCCGCAGTGGGTTGACCTATTCGCCAACCGGTGGGTGTTCGGCCAAAGGACTCCGTTTCCCTCGAGCGCTAACCGACTGTTGCCGGAATACCAGCACGTGGCCGTCGGGGACATCATCTGCGATGGGCCCAACTACGCGTCCTATTTTCGGGTCCAACATGTCGATCCGCCGCACGCCCTGGTGTACCACTCGATCCGACATCCACGACGCGGCAGCCCCATCGACATCAACGACCCTGAGTCACCCTCCAAGATCGAAAAGCAGTTGCTGACTTCCGGAACGGATATCGACTTCACCTGGGCGCTCGTCCTACGCGCGCTGCCACAAGATAAGTCACGGCTGCTGGTTCGCACCCGCGCCAACTACTCGCCGACAGCTTTCCGACTGCTCTGCCTGCCGCTCGGACTGGTCGACGCCACCTACGGTGTCGCGATGCTGCGCGCGATCGCCAGACGCGCCGAGACCGTCGATCCCCTGTCGACCTAGCTCCCAGCATCCGTTGCAGAGATGTTGCTGCCGGCGATCAACGCAAATTCCTGCGGCAGCGACACCTAGACAGAGTGCGAATGCCAGGTCGTCAGAACATCTGTAGCGGCAGCACGAAAGCTCATGGCTCAGACGCGGTCGCTGTCAGCACTCCGCCGGGTGAGACAGGTGACAGCCCTCGGTGACGAAGGACCCGCCATGAATGGGACCGTGCGCCTCTGTGTTGACGCCGAAGCCTGTGCTGGCATCGGAGTAAGAGGCGGCAATCTCCACAAGGAGGGGCGTCGTGGACACGCTGGAGCTAACATTCGAAATCGTCTTCTTCGTAATCGCCATCCCTGCATTCATCGCGGATGTGCTGGCAGGGGTGAGCGAGCGAGCCCGGCAAATCGGACGCATCAGCACCGGACTGCTCATGCTCCTTGGCGGAGCCGCCGTCAACGCCACCTC
>Ga0190271_10001710_pt1 | contig 12764 bp, 6 predicted proteins | sample Popmic356T_FD_133747 | JGI IMG/M metagenome (GOLD analysis project Ga0190271, IMG submission 133747) | Populus adjacent soil microbial communities from riparian zone of Weber River, Utah, USA - 356 T | ecosystem: Environmental > Terrestrial > Soil > Riparian zone | place: USA: Utah | collected...
GCGCGCGGCGGAAGGCGGGCAGGGCGGCGGCGAGCATCCGCGAGGAGCCACTGTCGAGGGCGGCGACGATCGCGTCCTCCTTGTTCTTGAAGTGTTCGTAGAAGGTCCGCTGTGAGGTCGAGGCGCGTTCGACCACCTCGGCGACGGTGGTGTCGGGGTAGCCCTTCTCGGCGACCACCGCGGCCAGCGCCCGCAGGATCCGCTCCGGCGGGCTCGACTGGGCCTGGCGCTCCTCGAAGGGGACCGCCTTCACCGTCCGTCGCCGGGTCGCCCGCAGCGGGCCGGGGGGGACCGGGTAACAGAAGACCCACTCCCACAGCTGCGAGGTCAGCCCCGGCAGCTCCTCGACCTGACCGCGATAGAGGCGCTTGTGGATCGTCTTCTGGATGCCGCCGACGATCGCGCGCACCAGTTCGAACGGCATGCCCTCGCGCTCCGGCACCTGCTCGAACAGGCCCGCCAGGACCTCGGCCGAGCGGTCCATCATCCGGTCGAGCAGCTCCGCCCCGGCCTCGCCCGCGGCGTAGACCTCGACCACGCACATCTTCGCCGCCGCAGGCTGTTTGACGATCGTCTGGATCAGCGTCTCGAACGCCGTCCGCATCCGCTCCATCCCCGGTGGCGTGCTCTCGTCGCCGGCGAGTTTTTCGAAGGTCGGCCAGACCATCGCTTCGATCGCGGCGAGGAAGCAGGCCTCCTTGTCCTCGAAGTGCTTGTAGAAGGCGCTGCGCGAGACGCCCGAGAGATTCACCAGGTCGGCGACCGTGGCCGCCTCGTAGCCCTTCTCGTCGACCGTCGCGACCATCGCCGCGAACAACCGCTCGCGCTGGTTTTTCTCAGCCTCCTCGCGGGGCGTGCCGCGGCCCGGCCGCAGCTTCCGCTCCCGCAGCGAAGCCGCGTCGCCCCACGGAGTTCTCACCATCGTGGGAAGAAGATATCCCGGTACCCGCGGCGCGCTCTTCATGACCACGCGAAACTAATTAAGTGGTACGTACCAGACTAGACAAGCTGTCGAATAAGAACATTCACGTACTGCCGTTTTGGCTTTAGCAAGGGAAATACTGCACCTTTCAGTGTAACCCCAAATCACGCTCTTGGCCAGCTCTTGACAAAACGGTCCGTCTTTGTTCTTATTTCTCGCGTTCCGTCAGGCGGGGTTGCCGAGCGGAGCGGAGAGAACAAAACAGGCCGGCAGCCTCCGGCAAGGAGCTCGAAATCGAGCATGGGATGGGGGCGAGGCCATGGGACTGCAAGGAGAACAGCTAGATGCTCTCGCGTTTGCACAACAAGCTCGGCACGGCCGGCCTGACCGTCTCGATCGTGGCGCTGGTGCTCGCGGTCGGCGGCACCGCCCTCGCGGCGAAAGGCGCCCTGACCGGCAAGCAAAAGAAAGAAGTCGAAAAGATCGCCAAGAAGTTCGCCGGCAAGCCGGGGGCACCTGGAGCGACCGGTCCTGCGGGTCCGGCTGGCGCCGCGGGTCCGAAGGGCGACACCGGCGCTAAAGGCGACACCGGCTCAGAAGGCAAAGCAGGCGCGCAGGGCAACCCGGGCGCGGCTGGCAAAAGCGTCGTCCTGACCACCGAGGCCAAAGGCGCCAATTGCGCCGAAGGCGGCACCAAAGTCGAAGTCGAAGGCAACTCCGCCAGCAAAAAATATGTCTGCAACGGCGTCAACGGCACCAGCGGGTTCACCGAAACGCTGCCGCCGGGAGAGACCGAGACGGGGGCGTGGGCCTTCGTGAACGTCGGGGGAACCAAATTCCACGCGCCAAGTGCATACACGTCGATCTCGTTCCCGATCCCCTTGGAAGAAGGGACCGAAGAAGGTTTCGTCTTCAGTCCAACCCAAACCGAAAACGAAGAATACGGATCAACGGGTTGCGCTGGTACGGCTGAAGAACCGGTCGCTCCTCCCGGTGTTCTATGCGTCTACACCATCAGCGAAGTCCGCGAAAGCGTGCCCAGCTCTCCGCTTGAAACGCGCTCGCCGTCAGGTTTCGGATTCGGTCGTACGGGAGCCTTCCTCGTAGGGCCACCTCTCGGCGACCTAACTCCTGGCGAAGAAAAACCGTTTGAGGATGCCTACATCGAGGCCCGGGGAACCTGGGCGGTGACGGCGCCGGAACCGTAGTACGGCCTGGTCCCGCCGGCTGTTCGGTCGGCGGGACCGAGCCCTCGCTTAGGTACACACGAGTAGCAAGGAGCAACAGATGGACAGGACCACCGCAACGCAAGACAATGCCCGACGCCTCGCTGCCTTTGTCAGTGTTGCCTGTGGCTTCCTGCTTCTCCTCTTTGCCATTCATGCATCGAGTGCTCAGGCCTCCTACGAACAGGTGAAAACCTTCGGCGAAGAAGACGCCCGGATCGTCAGAGGCGCCGGCACCGCCGTGAATACGACCGGTACGGGAGGTGTGGCCGCTGGGACCGTCTACATCGTGTCGGGAAGTGTCTCGAGGGTGATGCGCTACTCGCCCCAAGGTGAACTCCGAGCGGTCTGGGGCATTGGCGTAGCAGACGGCAAACCCGAATACCAGCGCTGCGGGCCCGACGGAGAACTCTCCCATCCGACCTGCGCCCCTCTCGGGGAAGCTGATGGTGGAGGCAGGGGCTTTGTCGGTGTGAGTGTGGACCAGTCGACCGGAAACGTCTACGCCTACAACGCGGCTCGGGAAACGGAAGTCATACAGGTGTTCAGCGCCGACGGGTCCCCTCTAGGTGCCTTTGGGGAATTTGCCGAATCCCCCAAATTTCCCGAACCAGGTGAAACCGTCGAAGAAAGTCCGGATAAATTCCACCTTTACTCCGTCAACAAGTCTGCGCTCGCCGTTGACGAAGACGGGACCGTGTACATCCCGGATCTGGAATTCGCAAGTTCAGCCATTGGGCATCCGCAGGAAAACCGGGTCATGGTGTTCAAACCGGAAACTCCGGGTGACTACGAACACTACGAGTACACCGGGCGGGCCAACGACATCCTCACGGAAGGAACCGGTCCGATCGCGACCGACTACGCGGGCCACATCTACGTTGCGACCGAAAACTGGATCCGCGAGTTCGACCCACCGAGCTCCACGCCGATCTGCAAATTCGATTTGCCGGCGGGAGGCATCAACTCGATGACCGCGGACCCGGCGACCGGCGAAGTCTATTACCACAACTACAAGAAAAAAAATGAGCACCGGTTGGTGTGTAACGGCGGAACCTTCGTGGATACCGAAGCCTTCCAGGCAGTTCCCAAAGAAGAATTCATGGTTGGTCTCGCCTTTAACCCGAAAACCAGCTTTGATGGAAGCCGTCCCCCGGGAATCCTCTACGCCCTCGCCCGTGAGGTCGCCTCCGGTAAAGAAACGGTTGGCGTCGCGCATGTATTTGCTCAGGGGGCTGTGCTCAGTCCTCTGGTCGAATCGCAGTCTGCATCGGAAGTCGGAATCAGCGACGCTGCCCTGCATGCCGTCATCAACCCAAAGGGGGCGGCGACCACCTACGCCTTCCAGTACATCTCCGATGCCGCCTACCAAGCAAACGAACCAGGGGATCGGTTTGCCGGCGCAAGCGAACTTCCCAGCGGGGGCGGCAGCTTGCAGAGCGGTCTCGCGGGCGTTCCGGTGGCCGTGGTCCTCTCCGGCCTCGAGGCTGGCACCCAATACCACTTCCGAGTTGTGGCGAACAACTGCACGGAAGGACAGGAACCGTCGCTATGCACCACCGAAGGGAAAGAGAGCACCTTTCGCACCTTCCCGGCTGGGGCCGGCGGCACTCCGGACAGTCGTGCCTACGAGCTCGTCTCCCCGGCACAGAAGAACGGCGGTCAGGTGTACCCGGCTTCCACCAGGCTCTTCACTCCGAGCTGCCTCGAATGCAAGCCGGGGTATGTCGGGGCCAAGTACCCCAGGGTCACTTCACCCGACGGGGAAAGGGTTGCCTACGAGGGCGACCCTTTCTCGTCCACCGAAGGGGCTCCCAACGACGACGCCTACGTCTCGGTCCGGACCGCCTCGGGCTGGAAGACGACGACGATGAACCCGGTGCTCGGGGGCAGCGGGTCCCTGCAGGGCCTGGTTGGATACGACCGTGAGCTGACCGAGGGCGTGCTCTATCAGGGAAAGCCGTCGCTGACGCCGACGGCCCCCAGCGAAGTCAACAACCTCTACACGCTGCCGACCGCGTCCCCGAGCCTGCTCTCGCCGGTTCTCTCGGCGGAACCACCCAACCTCGGCGGTGATGTGACCCTTGGGTACGCGGGCGGCTCGACCGACCTCGACCACATCTTCTTCACCGCCAACGACGCGCTGACCTCGGAAACCCCGTTTGCGCCGGCGGCTGAATACCAGCCCAACCGAGTCAATCTCTACGAGTACTTCGAAGGCGAGGTCCGGCTCGTCAACGTGCTGCCTGGGAATGTGGAAACCGTGGTCGGCTCCACCTTCGGTTCCCAAGGAGGCGCGAACGAAGTCAACGCGACCTCGAACGCGATCTCGGATGACGGCAGCCTCGTCTTCTGGAGCGACCCCAGCGGTCAGGTGTACGTGAGGGAAGACGGCACCGTCACTCGCGAACTGTCGAACCACACCGGACGCTTCCTCACCGCCACCCCGGACGGCTCCAAGGTGTTGCTGACCGACGGCCAGCTGATCGATCTCGCCAATGGAGAAGCGGCCGAAGATCTCACCCAGGGACAGGGCGGTTTCCTCGGCATCGCCGGCCAGAGCGAGGACCTGTCGAGGGTCTACTTCGTCGACACCGCCGTGCTGGCCGGAAATCCCAACTCCCAGGGCGCCAGCGCTGAATCCGGGAAACCAAATCTCTACCTCTGGGAGAGGGGCGAAACGACCTACATCGCAACCCTGGGTTCGAAAAGCTTGATCTCCGACAGCTGGATCTGGGCAAACGCCCCCGTCGAGCGCGCCGCGGCGGCGAGTCCGAACGGCGAGTGGCTGGCCTTCACGTCCTCGGCCGAGCTGGTGGGTCAGGACGGCGTTGGGCCGTGCGGCGGGAACGGAGCGGAAGTCCAGGTCAAAGGGGTGTGCAGCGACGTCTATCTCTACGACGCCGCTCGAGGTCAACTCATGTGCTCGTCCTGTAGCCCAACCGAAGAAGCCACCCTCGGCTACTCGCATCTCACCCAGATCAATCAGACGCCCGCGGCGCAGGAGCAGCAGCGCTACATCACCGATTCCGGGCGCCTGTTCTTCGACAGCCCCAACCGGCTCTCGCCGTCGGACACGAACGACGGTGCCGAAGACGTCTACGAGTACGAGCCGGAGGGCGTCGGCACCTGCCAGGAAGAAGGGGGGTGCGTGTCTCTGGTGTCAGCGGGCGACGAATTCACCGACTCGAATCTGCTGATGATCGACCCCAGCGGCAAAAACGCCTTCTTCACTACCCGCGAGCAGCTCACCCTGCGCGACCAGGACGAACTGTTCGACCTCTACGTCGCCCGTGAAAACGGCGGCATCCCCGCCGAATCGGAAACGATCCGCGGCGAATGCCAGGGGGAAGCGTGCCAGCCGCCGATTCAGGTCCCGAACGACCCGACGCCCGGATCCTCGACCTTCCAGGGCGCCGGCAACGTGGTCGAAAAGGCCCCGAAAAAAGCCAAAAAACACAAGAAGCACAAGAAACACCACAAGAAGAACAAGAAGCGCAACAAGCAGCAGCAGAAAAATCGCAACCACAATCGCGGAGGTGCCAAGTGATTCGGCGAGCATCCATCGTCCTCGCAGCCGTCGCCGTCTCGCTGGCCACCGCCGCCGCGGCGCAGGCCGACGGATTCGGGTTCGTGCCCGGAAGCATCCAGGCCACCCCGCTCAACCAGGATGGCACTCCGGCCCTGCGGGCAGGGTCGCATCCCTGGGCGTACCAGGTCCAGTTCTCCTTCAAACGCGTCGAAGGCACCGACGTGGTCGAAGGAGGGGATCCACGCCATCTCATCGTCGAACTTCCCCCGGGCCTGGTCGGCAATCCTGAGGCTACCCCGAAGTGTCCCCGGGCTCTGTTCGAAGGCCAGCTACCCAACTGCCCGGGGTCGACTCAGATCGGGTCCCTGCGGGCATCGGTAACCGGGCTAGGCGAGGCGAGGGGGCCGATCTTCAACCTCGAAGCGCCGCCGGGAAGCGCGGCGCAGCTCGGATTCAGCATCTTCGAATACACCAGCCTTCTGGAAGGCTCGGTGCGCACCGGCGATGGCTATGGGGTGACGGTGAACGCGTTCAACCTGCCGGTTCCGATCACCACCGCGACGGCGACGGTCTGGGGCAACCCCGCCGATCCCGACCACTTCGCCGAACGCGAATGCCGCATCGAACTCGACACGCCGCAACCTTGCGCCTCCGAAGCACCGCAGAAGGCCTTCCTCACTCTTCCCACCAGCTGCGAGGTCGCGCCCCAGATCAGGATGAGGGCCAGCTCGAAGCTCAACCCATCGGCCTTCGTCGAAGAATCGGGCGGCGCGATCACCGTCAACGGCGAACCGGCGTCGCTCCGGGGCTGTGACGAAGTCCCCTTCTCACCGGCCATCGCCGCCTCGCCCACGAGTCGCCTGGCAGCGAATCCGAGCGGGCTCGACTTCGAGTTGAAACTGCCGAACAGCGGTCTCCTCTCCCCGGGCGCCACCGCCGAAACCGAGCCCGAGACGACCGAAGTGGCGCTGCCCGAGGGCCTCACCGTCAACCCGTCGGCGGCCGAAGGGCTCGTCGGCTGCTCGTCGGCCCAGTACGCCGCTGAGAAGATCGACTCGGCTCCCGGTCAAGGGTGCCCGGAAGCGTCGAAGCTGGGCAGCCTCGTCGCGCAATCGCCGCTGCTGCCCGAGCCGATCGAAGGGTCGCTCTACCTCGCCTCGCCACACGACAATCCGTTCGACTCGCTTCTCGCGCTCTACATGGTCGCGAGGGCTCCCGGCCGGGGGGTACTTGTCAAGCAGGCCGGCGAGGTCAAGCCGGACCCCGAGACGGGGCAACTGGTCACGACTTTCAAGGACCTGCCGCCGGTCCCGTACTCGTCGTTCAAACTGCACTTCCGCGAAGGCGGACGGGCGCCTCTGGTCACCCCGCCCGCCTGTGGCAGCTATGAGACCGTCAGCAACCTGACGCCGTTCTCGGCGCCGGGCCAGCCGAAGCAGGTCGTCTCGAGCTTCCAGATCGAACGCGGCGCGGACGGCGGGAACTGCCCGCCCGGTGGGACCCCTGCGTTCCATCCGGGCCTGATGGCCGGCACGGTGAACAACGCCGCCGGCCACTACTCGCCATTCAACCTGCGCCTCACCCGCACCGACGCCGAACAGGAGTTCACCCACTTCTCGATCAAGCTTCCTCCGGGGCTGGTCGGGAAACTGGCAGGGATCCCGTTCTGCTCCGACCTGTCGATCGCCGCCGCGCACTCGCGCGAACACGAAGGGGGCGGCGCCGAAGAGCTGGCGCAGCCCTCATGTCCCGCCGCCAGCCAGATCGGTAGGACCCTGGTCGGGGCGGGCGTCGGCGGTGTCCTCGCCTACGTCCCGGGTCAGGTGTACCTGGCGGGGCCGTACAACGGCAGCGCCCTTTCGATCGTCGCGATCACGGCCGCCAAAGTCGGCCCCTTCGACCTCGGAACTGTCGTCATCCGCGAGGCGCTGAAAGTCAACCCCGAAACCGCCGAAGTCTTCGTCGATGCCACGGGTTCGGACCCGATCCCACACATCATCGACGGCGTTCCGGTCCACGCCCGCGACATCCGCGTCTACGTCGACCGGCCGGAGTTCGTCCTCAACCCGACCTCCTGCAAGCGGACCTCGACCGCCTCGACGGTGCTCGGCTCCGGTACCGACTTCGCCTCCGAAGCCGACGATCAGCCGGTCACGGTCACCACCCCGTTCCAGGCGGCCGACTGCGCTTCGCTCGGCTTCAAGCCGAAGCTGAAGATCACCCTGAAGGGGGGAACGAAGCGGAACGCGAACCCGGTGATCAAGGCCGTCGTCACCGCCCGTCCGGGTGACGCCAACGTCAGCGAAGCCCAGGTCAGCCTGCCGCGCTCCGAGTTCCTCGACCAGGGCCACATCAAAACCATCTGCACCCGGGTGCAGTTCAGGGAAGGTGTCGTGCCCGGCGAAAAGTGTCCGGCGGGTTCGATCTACGGTCGCGTCAAGGCGGTCACCCCGCTGCTCGACGAACCGCTCTCCGGGCCGGTCTACCTGAGGTCCTCCAACCACAACCTGCCCGACATGGTGGCCGCGCTGAACTCGGGCAAAATCAACATCAACCTGGTCGGCCGGATCGATACCGGCAAAGGCGGGGGGATTCGCACCAGCTTCGAAGGGGTGCCGGACGCCGCCGTCACCTCCTTCACCCTGGAAATGCTGGGCGGCAAGAAGGGCCTGCTGGTCAACAGCGTCGACCTCTGCAAGCGGACCAACCGGGCGGTGGCCAACTTCACCGGCCAGAACGGCAGGGTCCACAAATTCAACCCCGTGGTCAAGCCGCTGGGTTGCGCCGGGAAGAAAGGCGCCGGGAAACAGGCGCGCAGGAGCCCTTCCGAGCGTCTCGCTCGGCTCCTGCGCTGGTAGAGCGGTGCGGAGGACGACCTGCCTCGTCCTGACGGTGCTGCTGTCGATGGCCGGGTGGGCGTCGGCGGCAGTGCTGCAGGAGGGGAACCTCCGCATCACGGTGCTGTCGCAGGTCATCCCGTTCAAGCTGCCGCGGACCGGGACCGCGCCGATCGCCGTCTTTGTCTCGGGCCACGTCGGGACCCGCGACGGCTCGGTCCCGCCGCAGCTTCAGCGGATGACGATCGACGTCAACCGCCACGGGTTGCTGGACGACACCGGCATACCCGCCTGCGGCCTGCGGCGCATCCTCACCGCCTCCACCGCCCGCGCGCTCGAGGAGTGCGCGCCCTCCCTCGTCGGGTCCGGGCGCTTCTGGGCCTCGGTCGTCTTTCCGTCCCAGCGCCCCTACCCGACCCGGGGCCGGCTGCTCATCTTCTACGGCGAGCAGAAGGGCAGGCCGGCGCTCTTCGCCCACATCCACACCACCCTTCCCCTGCCGACGTCCTTCGTCGTCGTCTTCGCGATCCACCGCATCGATGACGGCCCCTACGGCACCCGCCTCTCCGCGTCCCTCCCGAAGACCCTCGGGTCCTGGGGGTTCGTCGACCGGATCAAGCTGACCCTGAGGCGCAAATTCAGCTACCGGGGCCGCCAGAGGAGCTTTTTCAACGCCGGTTGCCCGGCGCTCGCCGGAACCCAGGGCGCGGTCTTCCCGCTCGCCAGGGCGAAGTTCTTCTTTGAAGACGTCCACCCACTGCAGCTGGTCGTCAGCAAGAGCTGCGGGGTGGCGAAATGAGTCCCAGGGGGATCGCGGTCGCTCTGCTGCTCGCCTGTTCTCTACTGGTGCCTGCTGGCACGGCTGGGGCGGTCTACGACCCGGTCGCCGGCGGCACGACCAAGCTGAATCTCGACCCTTCCTTCCTGGGATTCCTGCGGAACCAGGGGGTCGACCTCGAAGCGGTTTCACCCGCGGTCCTGCACCGGGGGACGGTCACCTTTCCGGTAGTTGACGGCAAATTCGACCCGGTCAGCGAGAGAGGCACCCTTCGTCACGAGGGCGCCCTCGTCTTCAGCAGGGGAAGGCAGCGATTGCCTCTCAAGGCTCTGCAGCTGAAGACCACCGCGAAGCGTTCACCCCTGTCGGGGAAACTCGGGGGCGGTCAGCTGAAGCTGGCGACCACGCAGGGCCTCGTCGTATCCAGGAGCGGCTTCGACGATCGGGTGCGCACCGCGCCACTGATGCTCTCGGCGAAGGCGGCGACCCGGCTGGCCAAGAAGCTCGACCTGCGCGGCAAGATCGTCACGGGCCAGGTGATCGGGCGGGCGACCACCGTCGCCCGCCTGGCCGGGGTCAGCCTGCTCCCTCGAGGCGCGGCGGAACTGGTCTTCGACCCCGCCTTCGAAGCGAAGCTGCGGTCGCTCTTCGTTGCGGTGAACCCCATCTTCCCGGCCGAACACCCTGGGTCTTTCACCCTGCCGGTCTTCGGAGGCCGGCTGCCGTCCAGTGGGCCTGGCGGCATCGTCGCGACCCGCGGCTCGCTCGAATTCCTCCAGCTCGGGGGCGGCCAGGTCTTCTGGGCCGAAAGCTCGCTCGACTTGGCGACGCGGACGGTCAGTCCCGAAGTCGAGGTTGAACCGGCGCCTCCCTACGCGGGCAAGGTCGGACCGCTGGGGGTGGCGAGCATTGGTACCGCGAACCTCTTGGCCGACCCTCGAACGCGCAGATTCTCGCTGTCGAGTGCGCCGCTGGCGGTGTCGCCCGCCACCGCCGAGACCTTCAACGAGGTGTTCGCCAAACCCCAGGGTCGCGAAGGCGTCTTCCTCGCCGGCGAACCGATGGGGAGCCTTTCGCTGCGCGCAGAAGGTCAGTGAGGGGCTCGGCGATGCGAATCGAAAAGGTCCGCGTCGAAATTGCCGATCGGCTTCGCGCTCGCAAGACCGAGATCGAACAGGCCGTTCTGGCAAGGGTTCACGCGGTGGCGAGCACCGACCAGGTCTCCAATCCAGAGTACGCCGAGGGCCTGCGGGCGACCGTCTCAGCCGCTCTCGACTACGGCATCGAGGCACTCGATCGCAGTCCGGGGGATCCGCCGCCGATGCCGGCAATCATCCTCACCCAGGCCCGGTTGGCGGCACGTCACGGAGTCCAACTGGCAACCGTGCTGCGCCGGTATCTGGCGGGACACACCCTGCTCGGCGATTTCCTTCTCGAGGAGTCGGAGAGGGACGGCTCGGTCGACGGCGGCTCCCTCAAGCGCTTCCTCAGAATTCAGTCGGCTCTGCTCGACGACCTACTCGCCGCCGTCAGCGACGAATACGGACGCGAGAAGGAAGCCCGCCCGGCCACCGCAAAGCAGCGTCGCGCCCAGCAGGTGGAGCGACTGCTCGCCGGTGAGCTTCTGGACCCCTCCGATCTCGAATATGAGTTCGATGCCTGGCACCTGGGCCTCGTCGCATACGGCCGAGGTATCGCCGATGGGCTCGTAGCGCTGATCGACAGCCTCGACTCCCGTCGCCTCCTGATCGAGCGCGAAGACACCGTTTGGGTCTGGCTTGGCAGCCGACGGCCGATTGATATCGGCGTCCTTGGAGGGAGACGGCCTGAAAGCTGGCCCCGGAATGCTGCGCTGGCGGTGGGCGAGCCGGCAGAGGGGATCGCCGGCTGGCGCTTAACCCATCAGCAGGCTCAGGCGGTCCTACCGGTGGCAAGAGCGCGCGGTGGCGGAATCACCCACTATGCCGACGACGCGCTTCTGGCCTCAACTCTCCAAGACGATCTCTTGGCCCGGTCTCTTCACCGGTTGTACCTCGATCCACTCGGTGCGGACAAGGACGGCGGTGCCGTGTCCAGAGAAACCCTCCGTGCCTACTTCGCAGCCCAGCAGAACGTCACTTCGGCGGCTGCGGCGCTCGGTGTCAACCGCAACACTGTCGCCAGCCGCCTTCGTCATGTCGAGGAACGAATCGGCCGTTCCCTCGGCTCTTGCAGCTCCGAGTTGCTCGCCGCTCTGCAGCTGGACGACCTATCGGGAGATACCGAGTAGCACAGTGGCAGCAATACGTGTCGCATTTCAGCGAATTGCCGTTGCTGATGAACACCGCCCGGATGACACTCCACCAAGTACAACCAACCCCAGTCTTACGGGAGAAGGAGTTGTCTCTATATATGCGAATCAAGGCGAAATCGGCTGCGCGCCGCTTTGCGTTCTTCGGCGCGCTGACGATGATCATCGGTCTCGGCGTTGCATCGGCGGCGTCGGCGACTCAGGTTCCAATTTGGACTCAAAACGGAATTCATACCCCGTTCGGAAAAGAAGTGTCGTTCAGCGGGACCTCGGTCACCGGACTCAACCTAGAGTGGAATCAAGGCGGCGGACACTATTGGATCCAGTGCCAGACCCTTGCCGCCGATGGAACGGTGGAAAACTACGCCTCGGGTAAAGCGGGAACTCTGAAACCCGTCCCCAAACCGCCCTGGGTAACGGCTTCGGCGGTCTTCAAAGGCTGCACGCTGGTCGAAATGCAGTCCACTCAAGTGGTGTGGACCAACTCTACCTGCAAAATTCCGAAAGAAATACCACTGAACTATGCCTCGGGTGAGCTTACGAATTCTCCCTACGCGACCGGTGGCCTGAAACTCTCCAAAGTTGAAATGGCCTTCATAATCAGTGGTTGCCCTGGTGGAATCAACGAAGGCATCGAATGGCGCTTCTGGGGCGATGTGTCCGGCAACGAAGGCAAAGGTGCCTGGCCGGGGGAAGTTCTCTTTCCGGAAGACCCACTCTCGATGAATCTCAGTGGCAGTGGAGCGACCATCGATTTCGGTCTCAACATCCACGACGCGACGCCTACTCCGATCAAAATCGCCGAGGAAGAAGTCGGCGGACCGCACAACCCGGGACATCATTACTGGTACAAGGGCGGCGCGGCGCTGCATCGCGGTGAAGGTCCACAGACTCTGATCGCCTCAGGGGTACCACAGGCGATCAAAGGTAGTGGGGGCGGTCTATCGATCGAAAGCAGTATCTCGGGAGTCAAAACGCGGGTGTCCTGCGCTGGCAGCACGACCACGGGGTCGGTCGAAAATCCGGCCGGCGGCGGTGACGGAACCGCGAGCGTGTCGTTTGCCTTGACTGGGTGCTCGGTGCCAGTGCCCGCCGGGAAATCCTGCTATGTCCAAGGTGGAGGAGTTTCGAGCAACACCCTGCCAGGGGTGCTGCAAAAACCGGAAGCGTTCGCGCCGC
>Ga0190271_10001711_pt1 | contig 12764 bp, 13 predicted proteins | sample Popmic356T_FD_133747 | JGI IMG/M metagenome (GOLD analysis project Ga0190271, IMG submission 133747) | Populus adjacent soil microbial communities from riparian zone of Weber River, Utah, USA - 356 T | ecosystem: Environmental > Terrestrial > Soil > Riparian zone | place: USA: Utah | collected...
AGCCTGCGTCATCGCAGGTTCCGCGGCTGGCACCGCGAAGGGCCTGCCCGAGACACGCCGCGGAACGTCGAGCGAAGCGGCGCGCCTAAAGGTTCCGGTGTCGATCTCGTCGGCGGAGTTGAGGGCACCACGTCGCTTGAGGTTCCGCGGCCGGTACCGCGAAGGGCCTTCCCGAGACCGTCGGCGCACAGGGACGTGCGCCGACGAGCCGCAGGGACGCACTTCCGGCGTGTCTCGGGAAGGCCCTTCGCGGTGCCGGCCGCGGAACCTGCGATGACGCAGTCAGCGCAGCTCGGCTCAGCCGAGCTCGGCGAGGCGGGCGATTTGTTGGTCGAGCTGGGTGGCGCGCTGTTCGAGCTCGGCGACGCGTGCGTGCTCTTTTGCGACGACGTCCGCAGGCGCGTTCGCGACGAAGTTCTGATTGGCGAGCTTGCCGCGCACCTTGCCGAGGTCGTCGCGCGTCTTTGCGACCTGCTTGCCGAGGCGCTCGCGCTCGGCGCCGACGTCGATGAGCCCCGCGAGCGGGACCAGAATACGCATCGCGCCGAGCAACGCCGTCGCGGCGCCTTTGACCGTCTCCCCGGGCGCCACGAGCTCGATACGGTCGAGGCCGGCCAGCTTGCGTAGCTGGCTCGCGTGACGCTCGACTCGCTCGCGATCGGCGGGCGTCGCATCGGCGAGGCGCACGTTCAGCGTCGCGGAGCGCGGCAAGTTCGCTTCACCGCGGATCTGCCGAATACCGCCGACGAAGCCTTTGAGCCAGCCGATTTCGTCTTCGGCAGCCGCGTCAGCGGAGAAGTCGTCCGCTTGCGGGAACCGCTCGAGCATGATCGTGGCACTGTTGTCGCCGCGTCGCGTCGCGATCTCGAGCCAGAGCTCCTCCGTCACGAACGGCATCAACGGATGCAGGAGCTTCAGCACGGCTCCGAGCACCTCGACGAGCGTGTGCTGCGCGCCGCGTCGCAGAGCGGGCTCCGCGCTGGGGTCGGTCAACACGGCTTTCGTCAGCTCGAGATACCAGTCGCAGAGCTCGTGCCAGGCGAAGTCGTAGAGAGTTTGCGCAATGAGATCGAGACGGTACAGCGCGAAATTTTCGTGGACCGCAGCGATCGTGGCGCGAAGCCGCGACCTTATCCAGCGATCGGCGATGCCGAGCTCATGCGGGCCGTCGTCGATGCCGCCGAGTTGACTGAAGACGAACGCCGAGGCGTTCCACAGCTTGTTGCAGAAGCGGTGATAGCCTTCTGCGCGCGCGAGATCGAATCGTGCATCGCGGCCCGTCGTCGCCAACGACGCGAAGGTGAACCGCAGCGCGTCGGTGCCGACGCTTTCGATGCCGTTCGGGAACTCCTTGCGCGTTACCTTCTCGATACTCGTTCGCAGGTGGTCCTGCATGAGACCATCGGTGCGTTTCTTGAGCAAAGTCTCCAAGTCGACGCCGTCGATGAGATCGAGCGGGTCGAGAATGTTGCCTTTCGTCTTCGACATCTTGACGCCCTCGTGATCGCGCACGAGAGCGTGGATGTAGACCTCGCGGAAAGGCACGTCGCCGATGAATTTGAGCCCCATCATCATCATGCGAGCAACCCAGAAAAAGATGATGTCGAAGCTCGTGACGAGCACATTGGTCGGATAGAACGTGCGCAGCTCCGGCGTGTCGTCCGGCCAGCCCAACGTCGAGAACGGCCAGAGCGCTGACGAGAACCAAGTGTCGAGCACGTCCTCGTCTTGGCGAAGCCGCGCGCCATCGGGCAGATTGTGCTTACGCCGCACTTCCGTCTCGTCGCGCCCGACATAGATCTTGCCCGTATCGTCATACCACGCCGGTATGCGGTGGCCCCACCACAGTTGCCGCGAGATACACCAGTCCTGGATGTTGTTCATCCACTCGAAGTACGTCTTGCTCCAGTTCTCCGGGACGAACTTGACGCGGCCGTCCTCGACAGCGGCGATGGCGGGCCCCGCCAGGGGTTTGACGCGCACGTACCACTGGTCCGTGAGCATCGGCTCGACGACAACGTTGCTGCGGTCGCCTTTGGGGATCATCGACGTGTGGTCCGTGATGCGCTCGAGCAGGCCTTGCGCGTCGAGATCCGCGACGATGCGCTTGCGCGCCGCGAAGCGATCGAGGCCGCGGTAGGCGGCCGGTGCGTTGTCGTTGAGCCTCGCGTGGAAGTCGAGGACGCTAATTTGCGGCAGCTTGTGCCGCTGGCCGACTTCGTAGTCGTTGAAGTCGTGGGCCGGCGTGATCTTCACGCAGCCCGTCCCGAACTCGGGGTCGACGTACTCGTCTGCGATGACGGGAATGCGCCGGTTCGCGAGCGGTAACAGGACTTCTCTGCCGATCAAATGCCGGTAGCGCTCGTCGTCCGGATGAACGGCGACGGCCGCGTCGCCGAGCATCGTTTCCGGCCGCGTCGTTGCCACGACGAGATGCGACGTGGGCTCGTCCGCGAGCGGGTAGCGAAGATGCCAGAGCTTGCCGCGCTCTTCGGTGCTCAAGACCTCGAGATCCGACAGCGCCGTTTGCAGCACGGGATCCCAGTTCACGAGCCGCTTGCCGCGATAGATCAGGCCCTCGTCGTGGAGGCGCACGAACACTTCCGTGACGGCGCGCGACAAGCCTTCGTCCATCGTGAAGCGGTCCCGCGACCAGTCCACGGATGCGCCGAGCCGGCGCAGCTGCTGCGAGATCGTGTTTCCGGAGCGTTCCTTCCACTGCCAGACGCGCTCCAGGAATCGTTCGCGGCCGAGCTGCGCGCGCGACGTGCCTTCGCGCTGGAGAAGCCGCTCGACGACCATCTGCGTTGCGATGCCGGCGTGATCCGTGCCGGGTTGCCACAGAGTCCTTCGGCCTTGCATTCGGTGATAGCGCGTCAAGGCATCCATGATGGTGTCTTGCAGCGCGTGGCCCATGTGCAGCGTCCCCGTCACGTTCGGCGGCGGTATCACGATGCAGTACGGCGCGCCGTCGCCCGCCGGCGCGAAGTAGCCGGCAGCCTCCCAGCGTGCGTAGTGGCGGCCTTCGATCTCGGCGGGTCGGTACTCCTTGTGCACGATCGTTCCTAGAGTTGCGCGCGCGTATCACGGCGCTCGCGAAGCGTGGCGTCGCGGTTCATACCTGGTGAGAGTTCAGCTTGTAGCCGCGATCTCGATAGAAGCGGTAGCGGTCGCGGCTTTGCTCGCGCCGCACGGCGTTCGCGTCGACGACCTCGGCCACGCGCTCGTAGCGGCTAAAGAACTCCGGCACGTCCGCGGCGAGGTTGATCAGAACGTCCCAACGTCCGGGACCGGGCGGCTGGTTGACGCCGATCAACACAGGCTCGAGCGGGGGGCTGGCACTCTCGCCACGCACGACGCGATGCGGAATGAAGCTGCCTTGCGAGAACGTCCACAAGAGCCCGTCGAGCTTCTGCGCTTCGTCGTCGGACGTCGAATGGATGAAGACGTGGTGGTCGAGCTGCGTCGCCTTGTCGACGATCTTGCACGCGAGCGTCAAGCGAGCGTCGTCCGAGTCGCTGTCGAGAATGTAGAAGTCGACCTGCGTCACTGACCGTCCAAGCTCAATAGATAGTCGACGAGCAGCGGCACGGGTCTCCCCGTGGCGCCCTTGTTCGCATTCGCGCGCCACGCGACGCCGGCGATGTCGAGATGTGCCCAAGCGAGTCCGTCGACGAACCGCGACAGGAAGTTCGCGCCGACGCTGGCGCCGCCGTCGCGCGTGCCGGAGTTGGCGAAATCGGCGAAGTTACTGCGCAACGAGTCGCCGTATTCCTCGTGGACGGGCATGCGCCAGGCGAGATCGAGAGACCGATCAGCGGCTTCGAGTAGAGCCTTCGCGAGCTGCTCGTCGTTGCAAAACAGGCCCGTATACACGTGCCCGAGCGCGACCACGCAGGCTCCCGTGAGGGTCGCGATGTCGATTACGCAGCGCGGCTTGAACCGCTTCGCGTAGGTGATGGCGTCGCAGAGGATCAAGCGGCCTTCAGCGTCCGTGTTGATGATCTCGACGGTCTGGCCGGACATGCTCTTGATGATGTCGCCCGGGCGCGTCGCGCGACCGCTCGGCATGTTCTCGCAGGCCGGGATGATGCCCACGACGTTGAGCGTGGGCTGGAGATCGCCGACGGCGAGCATTGCGCCGAGCACGGAGCCCGCGCCGCACATGTCGAATTTCATCTCGTCCATTTTCGGGGCAGGCTTGATCGAGATGCCGCCGGTGTCGAACGTGACGCCCTTGCCGCACAGCACGACCGGCGCCTCCTTGGGCGAAGCGCCTCGATACGACAGCACGATCAACCGCGGCGGCTCGTCGGCGCCTTGCGTGACGGACAGCAGCGCTCCCATGCCGAGCTTGCGCATGTCGGCTTCGTCGAGCACTTTTACTTCCATGCGCTTGTAGCGCTTGGCGATGTTGCGCGCCGCATCCGCGAGGTGCGACGGCGTGCAGACGTTAGGCGGGCGATTACCGAGATCGCGGGCGAGGTCGCTGCCGGAGGCGACAGCATTGCCGACTTTTATTCCGGCACGGACTTCGTTCGCGTTCGCGCCGTCTTTCAAACCGAGCGCGAGACGCGCCAGCCGCGACGGCGGATCGCTTCGGCTCTTGAGCTCGTCGAAGCGGTATAGGCTCGAGCGCGCCGTCTCGACGCTGTGACGCGCGACATCCGCGGGAGCGAGCGGCGAGTCATAGCCCAAGAAGCTCGTCGCTTCCTTCGCGCCCCCGGTTCGCAGCAGGTGGATCGCGGCGCCGAGCGCCGTCGTCAACCGCTTCGCGGAGAAGTCGCCGTGCTTGCCGCAACCGACGAGCAACCAGCGCGCCGCCGCAGTGCCCTGCGTGCGGTGGACCATCGTGCATGTGCCGAGACGAGACGGTGCGTCGCCCGAACGGACGAGCTTGGCGATGGCGCCACGTGCGGCTCGGTCGAAGTCCTTCGTCGCGCCGCGCAGCTGACCATCGTCGAACACCGGCAGAATCGCACACTCGGTGCGTTGCCGAGCCGGTGCACCCGTCTTGACGGGAAACTCCATCCTCGCTCTCCTTCGTTCGTTGCGCTCGAGGTCACGCGCTGCGGTTCGCGAGCGTCGCGGCGACGGCGTCGCGCTGTGCTATCGTGTTGGAATACCGCGGGAAAATCGCAGTGTAGAGCATTCGTTTCGCTGAAGGTACTGGGAGCCGGACCGCAACTGTGAACCTGATTGGCCGCTACATTTTCCGTGAAGCGTTCGGTTCGTGGTTGATGGTCATGGCGGTGTTGTTCCTGATTTTCATGACCAACCAGCTCGCCGACATTCTCGGCGACGCTGCGGCCGACCGGTTGCCCCGCGATGCGGTCCTCGCGATCCTCGGTCTCACTGCATTGCGCTATCTGATGTTGCTGACGCCGATCACGTTGTTCTTGGGCGTGACGTTGGCGCTCGCCCGGCTCAATCGCGACGGCGAGATGGCTGCGCTGTCGGCCTGCGGCTTCGGTTCTACGCGGCTGCTCGTGCCGATCGGCGCGTTCACGGTGCTGCTCGCGATCGGCTTGGCGTGGCTTACGTTCGAGTTGACGCCGGCGGCGAGCCGGCGCATCGAGGAGATACGGGCGAGTGCGGAGCAGAACGTTGAGCTGACTGCCGTCGAGCCGGGGAAGTTCACGACGCCGGACTCCGGCGATACCGTTCTCTATGCGCGCGAAGTTGTCGGCGACGAGCTGCGCGACGTTTTTCTGAAAATGCAACGCAAAGGCCGCGTCAGCGTCGTTCTCGCCGAGCGCGGCCGTCGCATCGTCGATCCCGCCACGGCGGAGCAGTCGTTCGTGTTCTACGACGGTAAGCTGTACGAAGGCGTGCCGGGTGAGCCGAAATTCTTGGTCGTCGAATTCGACGAGCAACTCGTGCCGATTAGACCTGAGGACGAGGACGAGCTCGTCGAGGTACCCGCCGCAAAGACGACGCTCGACCTCCTGCGGTCCGTCAGGCTCGCCGATCGCGCCGAGCTGCATTGGCGCGTGTCGTTCCCGCTATCGCTGTTCGTGTTGGCGCTGCTCGCGGTACCGCTCAGCCGCACGGCGCCGCGCGAGGGGCGGTACGGAAGGCTCGGAATTGCGCTGTTCATCTACTTGATCTACACGAATCTGTTGTCCATCGGGCGCGTGTGGGTGGAGCGCGGCGTCGTGACCGACGGCGTCGGCATGTGGTGGGTGCACGCGGTCGTCGGGTTGGTGGGCTTGTTGTTGCTGGCGCGCGAGAGCGGATGGTTCGTCCAGTCGCCCGCCGTCTCGCCGTTGCCGGCATGACGCTGCTGCGCACCTATTTGGTGATGGCCGTGCTGCGCGGCGTCGCGGTAGTCATGGCCGTGCTCGTTGCCGTGACCGTCGTCATGGAGCTCGTCGGCCAGCTCAACGACGTCGGCACGGGCGACTACGACTTGCTGGCCGCGTTGACCTACGTTGGCTTGCGAGTCCCGCGAACGATTTTCGGGACACTACCGATCGGCGCTTTGATCGGCGCGCTGCTCTCGTTGGGAAATCTAGCCGTTCACCGCGAGCTCATCGTGATGCGTGCGAGCGGCGTCTCGTCTCTACAACTGCTCTCGGCTGTAGGGCTCGCCGGTTTGGTGCTTTCCGTGCTCATGGTGCTGCTCGGGGAGTCCATTGCCCCGTCGCTCGGTGCCTATGCTGTCGAGATGCGCACGCGTGCGATGCACGACCAGATCGCAGACGCGAACCGACAGGCGACGTGGCTGCGCGAAGGTGATCGAATCGTGAGCTTGAGCCGCCGGGCAGGTGACCTCGGTTACGGCGGCGGTGTGCTGTTGTTCGAGCTCGGCCCGGACCAGACGCTGAAAGAGCTTGCAAGCGCCGATTCAGCCGATCTCGACGACACCAATCGCTGGGTGCTCTCGAACTACGCCGAGACGGCGTTCGAGGAGGGCGGCATCGCGGTTCGTGCCGAGCGTCGATCGAATGAAGCGCACGGCTTGAACCCGGACTTGCTCGAGCTGTCGGTCGTGCGCGAAGACCTGCTTGGTACGCCGTCGCTCGTGCGCTACATCGGCTATCTCCAAGCGAACGGCTTGGACGCGCATCGCTATCTCGTCGCGTACTGGTCGCGGCTCGCAAGCGTCGTGTCGGTCGTCGTGATGACCGTGCTTGCGTTGCCGTTCGTCTTCGGAAGCTTGCGGTCGGCGGGCGCAGGGGCTCGACTCGTGGTCGGCCTCATCATCGGCCTGACGTACTACGTCGCGGGCCAGCTGCTGACGAACGGCGGCGAAGTCTACGGGCTCGACCCGTTGGTCATCGCGTGGGCGCCGACGGCGGTGCTGTTGGTCGTCACGGCCGTGGCGTTCGCGCGGGTCCGCTAACGCTTGTTCGCCGCGCGGACCACGCGCGTGCGCGTCCAGCGATCGTGCCAGCCGCGCTTGCGGCCATCGAAGACGCTCCACCAAATACCGAGGCCGGCCGGCAAAGCCGCCACGAGCGCCGCGGCGAACCGGACGGCTGCACGCCCCCAAGTCAGCGCACGACCATCCTCGCAGACGACACGTATGCGCCACGCGCGCATGCCGAGCGTCTGGCCGCCGTGCACCCAGAATCCGCAGAAGAACGCCATGGCGATCGCGAGCAGGCATGAGGGAAACCACCAGCTGCCGGGCGGGACGGCTGTCCCGAGACGCACGGCGAGCACGAGCAAGGTGAAGCAGACGGCGATTGCCGCGAGCAGCAGCGCGTCGTAGCAGAATGCGGCGAGACGCCGCCACACCGAGGCTGGCTCGGGCGCAGGCTTGAGTTGGTCGGAGTCCAGCGTGCTTTTCCGGTTAGACGCGGAGCTCGCGATACTCCGGGTGGCGCCGCATGTAAGCCGCGACGAACGGACAGGTCGGAACGACTCGGCAACCGCGCTCGCGTGCGTAGTCGAGCGCGCGAGCCGTCAGCGCTGACGCGATTCCGCCTCCTCGCAGCGCTTTCGGCACGTATGTGTGATCGAGCTCGAGGAGCAGCCCGTCGCGCTCGCGGTAAGTGATGTACGTGGCTTGACCGTCGATCTCGGCTACGAAGCGTCGCGCTTCCGGCTCGTGACGAATGGCGAATGGCATCGGCTCAAGCTGCGTCCGCGGCGTTGCACGGCGGTGCCAGAGCGTCGAGCAGGTCGGTGAGAATCGAAGTGCGTCGGGCATCGTCATCCTCCTTCAGCACGCCGATGACGTTGCCGTAGTACATCTGGAAGCACTCTTCGCGAGGGTGACTCTTCAACGCTACTGCCAGATCGGCCGCCTCGCCCACGAACAGCGGCGCGTACTGAGGGCGTTGGCCTGGCTCCATCGTTCGCGACGCGACGACGTAGACGCCGGGCACCGCCTTGAATTTCGTCTCCCAGACATAGATACGAAAGTCGTAACGCGTCCCCGATCGGCCCGCGAACGTTACCTCGTCGATCTTCGTGGTCTTGGCCATGGCCCTCGCCGCCTTGGAAATCGGTGCGGATTATACGCGTGCCTGCCGAAGGTAACCGAGCGCCCAACCGCCGGTATTCTTTGCACTTCTCGACGCACGAACCCCCTATACTTTCGCAACGTTTGGAAGCGTCACGGAGTGCTCGGATGACCGCTCGGATTCGGCAAAGGCTTGGCTCGGGTGCATCGCTCATTGCGATCGCATCGTTCTCGACAGCCGCGGTGGCTCATCACTCGGCGGCGCAGTTCGACTTCGCGCAAACGGTGCGCATCGAGGGCGTCGTCAAGGAGATGCGCGTCGCGAATCCGCACATCGCTCTGTTCCTCGAAATCAGCGACGGCACGGGCACGCGCGTCATCGAGTACGAAGGCCACAGCCGCAACAACGTCTATCGCCGAGGCTGGCGTCCCGAGATGGTGCACACGGGTGACACGATCAGCATCGACATCGCGCCGATGCGAACCGGCGAGGATGGCGGCTACGTCAAAACCTTCGTTCTGAAGGACGGCACGGAGTTCTAGGTCCACGTTCCGGCCTCGCGCGAGCGGGTCGGCCCGCGAGCGTCAGCGCCGCTTCTTGCCCGCGTGATCGTATGGGTTGAAGCCGCCGGCCGAATCCCGGGCGCCGGGCTTCAGCGGCCGGCTGGGGACCTTCGGTGCGGCTGCTTTCCGCCCCGGCGGAGTGGGCGTCGGATGAATGTCCGTGGCCTCGATCGCGAGCTCGTCGTTGTTGAGCTTTTTCAGCAGACGCGACGTGTCGTCTTCCGATTGCCATTCCCAGCGGTTGCCTCCCGGCTCGGCGACGACTTTGCCGGCCGCATTGTCCTTGACCGAGCGGATCCATTTATCGGAGTTCGAGGGCATGTGCGTTCCGTGCCGGAGCTGCGATGCGGAAAAGTGTAGCCCAAAAAAAGAGAGCTCGACCGGGGGTCGAGCTCTACAGGGGGCTTCAAGATCTCCAATCGGGGAGGAAATTCTCAAAGCGGGAGGAATTGTAAAGCCGGTAGCGGCTCGACGTGGTCAAGAACTGTCAAGCCGCGAGGCGTCAGCCGACCGGGGTGTTGCTCTATTGCGACACGTGGCCGCATGCGAGTGCGCGCGGCAAACTGGACGGCATGCCGGCTGCCACCGAGGCCATACTTCACGAGCTCAGGATGAGGTACCGCGCGGCGGACGCAGCATACCGAGCGTGTGCTCGTGCCGTCAGTGAGGCAACGATGAATGGCAGCCTTCCCTCGGCGACGATGCTCGAGCAAGAGGCCAAGGCTCTCGGCGCCCTGAACAAGCTGCGCACCAAGCTCATGGCCGCGATGGCGGCTGATGCCGCCCCCGGCGAGCCGCCGCGCGGCGGCTAGCCGCGAAGCAACGCGAGAGAATGGCGCTCCCTGGGGGAATCGAACCCCCGTTTTAGCCTTGAGAGGGCCACGTCCTGGACCGCTAGACGAAGGGAGCGCGGGTGCCCGCGTTATGCGAGGGCTGGTATGATACCGGCCTTCCTCGCAGGGCGAAACCACGGCAGCTTTTTGAACGACACGGAATTAGAGTCGCGCCACGGTCCTGTCATCGTCCCGCGCTCGGAACACAACGTCAGCCGGGCCAACATCTCGCCCAACGCTCTGAAAGTCCTGTACAGGCTGAAGAGCGCCGGGTTCGAGGCTTTTCTCGTCGGCGGCGGAGTCCGCGACCTGCTCCTCGACCGGCATCCGAAGGACTTCGACGTCGTCACGAACGCGGATCCGGATCAGATTCGCGATCTATTCCGCAATTGCCGCCTGATCGGGCGGCGTTTCCGTTTGGCGCACGTGCGCTTCGGCCGCGACATCGTCGAGGTTGCCACGTTTCGCGCCACGAACGTGACCGAGGCCGACGATGACGATCGCGCGCACACCGACAGTGGGCGCATTCTGCGCGACAACGTCTACGGCACGATCGACGAGGACGTTTGGCGGCGCGACTTCACGGTCAACGCGCTGTACTACAACATCACGGACTTCGGTATTTGGGATTACGTCGACGGCGTTCGCGACGTGCGCGCGCGCACGCTGCGGCTGATTGGCGATCCCGAGAAGCGTTATCGCGAGGACCCTGTGCGCATGCTGCGCGCGGTGCGGTTCGCGGCGAAGCTCGACTTCACCCTGGCGCCGGAGACGGCCGCGCCGATCGCCTCCCTTGGCAGCCTGCTCAAGGACGTGCCGTCGGCGCGCTTGTTCGACGAGCTGCTGAAGCTGTTCCAGAGCGGCCATGCGGTGCGCAGCTTCGAGGTCCTGATCCAATACGACTTGCTGCGCTACCTGTTTCGCGATACGCAGGCGCTGCTCGACGCGGGCATGGATGCCCGCGGTAGAGCAACGCAGGGAGCAGTTGCCGACACGCCGGATCGCGACAAGATCGTCGAGTTCATCCGGCTCGGTCTCGCGAACACCGATCAGCGTGTGCGCGAAGACAAGCCCATCACGCCGATGTTTCTATACGCGTTGTTTCTCTGGTTCCCGATCCAAGCGCTTGCGCGCCGCCTCGAAAGCGAAGGCTGGAACGACGGCCAAGCGATGCTCGAAGCGAGCCAGCGCATCGTCGCGACGCAGCAGACCGCCTTTCCACGCCGCTTCAGCTCGCCGATGAAAGAGCTCCTGACCATGCAGTGGCGGTTCGGCGACAGGCAAGGCGCGCGTGCCGCGCGCCTGTTGCAGCACAAGCGTTTTCGGGCGGCGTACGACTTCCTCGTGCTGCGCGCAAGCTGCGGCGAAGTGGACAAAGAAACCGTCGACTGGTGGACCGGTCTTCAGAACTTGCCGCCGGAAGAGCAGGGCAAGCTGCTGACCTCGAGCCGCCGCTCGGGGCGCCGCCGCCGCGGCGGGCGGCGTCGAGCAGGCCGCCACCACGAGATAAACGACGTTGTCGTTTAGCTTCGCGACACGAGAGAAGCAGCCGAAGGCCGCTGCCGGCTCGGGGCGTGCGACCGCGAAACGCGCGGCGAGCGACACGGTGGAAGCCGCTCGGCTCGAGGGCCCGCGCTACATCGTCGTCGAGGGCCCAATCGGCGTAGGCAAGACGAGCCTCGCGAAACGCCTCGCGAAGAGCTTCGCGAGCGAGCTGATTCTCGAGCAGGCTGAGGAGAACCCGTTCCTCGAGCGGTTCTACCGCAATCGGCGGCAGTCGGCGCTCCCGACGCAGCTGTTCTTTCTCTTCCAGCGCGCGCGCCAAATCGAGCAGATCCGCCAGAGTGACATGTTCTCGCCCGTTCGCATCGCCGACTTCCTGCTCCAGAAGGACCGGTTGTTCGCGGAGCTGAATCTCGATCCGCACGAGCTCGGGTTGTACAACCAAGTCGCGGACACCCTCGAGCTCGATCCACCGACGCCCGACTTGGTGGTCTACTTGCAGGCCCCCGCGCAGGTCCTGCTGAAGCGCGTGGCGATGCGAGGGATTCCCTATGAGCAGCTCATCGAGCCCGACTATCTCGAGCGGCTCGGCGACGCCTACGCCCGTTTTTTCTATGACTTCGATGCCGCGCCGCTGTTGATCGTCAACGCGGCGGCCATTGACCCGATCCACCGCGAATCCGACTATCAAGACTTGCTGCAGACGATCCTGCGCGTGAAGCACGGCCGCCATTTCTTCAATCCGGCGGGCGTGCCGCTGACCTAGTGGCCGCTGGGCCGAGCAGGCGGAGGTCGACATGTACAAGCAGTTGCAACAACGCGGCATGGAGTCGCCGCCCGTCAACGTCGGCACGTTGCGGGAGATGAAGGCGGCGGGCGAGCCGATCGCATGCCTGACGGCGTATGACGCGAGCTTCGCACAGCTCGTCGACATGGCCGGCACCGATGTGGTTCTCGTCGGCGACAGCCTTGGCATGGTCGTTCAAGGTCTCGACACGACCGTTCCCGTCACGGTCGACGACATGGTCTATCACAGCCGTTGCACTGCCCGCGGCCTACGGCACGCGTTCCTCATGGTCGACATGCCGTTCATGAGCTACACGACCGCCGACCAGGCGCTCGACAACGCCGTGCGGCTTATGCAGGAAGGCGGCGCCATGATGGTCAAGCTCGAGATCGGGCGCGGCCAAGTCGGCATCGTCGAATACCTCGCGAGCCAGGACATTCCGCTGTGCGCGCACCTCGGCTTGAAGCCGCAGTCCGTGCACAAGCTCGGCGGTTTCAGGGTGCAAGGGCGCGAGCAGGAGGCTGCGGAGCGCATGCTCGAGGATGCACGCGCGCTCGAGGAAGCCGGCGCCGATGCGCTGCTGCTCGAGTGCGTGCCCAACGTGCTCGGCGCGGCGATCCGCGACGCCGTGCAAATCCCCGTCATCGGCATCGGCGCCGGC
>Ga0190271_10001712_pt1 | contig 12763 bp, 6 predicted proteins | sample Popmic356T_FD_133747 | JGI IMG/M metagenome (GOLD analysis project Ga0190271, IMG submission 133747) | Populus adjacent soil microbial communities from riparian zone of Weber River, Utah, USA - 356 T | ecosystem: Environmental > Terrestrial > Soil > Riparian zone | place: USA: Utah | collected...
GGCGGCGCATCCGGAGGCGGCGGCGGCTCTGACAACCATTGCAAACCCTCCCGGATGTATCGCGGGACGATCCAGTCCTTTTCCTTGATCGCAAACCGCAGCGCGATCTCGGCCTTCGACTCGCTTTTCGAGAGGGCTTCGGCAGCGGCCCACGCGGACGCCGCGTCCGCCCCCGAAGCCAGGGAAAACCGTTCGGGATTGGCGAGGATCAGGGCGTCTTCGAAACTGCGGGCGCACGAGGCTCCGCCGGCTTGTTCGGGCACCTGATAGGCGATGCGCCGGGAGCCCTTGATCTTCTCTGGATCGGTCTTCGAAACAAGCGCGGCCGGGGCAATATTTGGAGGGGTTTTTCCATCTGTGCCCAGATGAAAGAAGTGGCGGATGGCGGTGTTCGCTGTCCGCTCTCCGTCGGCAACCACGCAGCTCTCGTACTTCGTCGTCTTGGCGCCGTTCTTGTCGGTCTTTTCGACGGCCTTGACCGCGTCGAGATCGGTGATGATCAGCGTCTTGAGTTCGAGAAAGTCCACAAGGGGATAGAAGAGGTGGGCGAAGGCACCGCCGACTTCCATTGTCGTAATATACTGACGCGCCAGTTTGTGCCGCTCATCCACTTCACGATCGACGATCTGCCGCAGCCGCGGCATCAGGATGCGCTCCGTCGCCCCCTCGACCATGATCGCCTTGTCGGCGAAGTAGAGATCGCATTTCGTCAGCGTCATATACTGGTGCAGGAAATCCTTGTCGGTTGCGCCTATCTTCGCAGCACCCTTCTTAAAGTCTTTGACCTTCGTCCGCCGTGAGGCGCTCGCAGCGGACGGGTCGTTCAGGAAGTAGCGCACGGCCTCGAACGTCGCGGCGTTGGCGACATGAGGCGAGTGTGTGGTGATAACGAACTGCACCTTCCATGCGGGTTCACCGGGATAGGCCTTCGACAGTTCCAGCACGGCCCGTTGCAGCTGCGCGATGAAGACTTCCTGCATCTGTGGATGAAGATGCGCCTCCGGTTCCTCGACGAAGACCAGATGGGTCGTCGGGCGGGTGGCCTTGGCCCGATACTCTTTGTGGTAGGCCTGCAGCTGCAGGAGCATGTAGATGAGATTTCGTGTGCCCAGGCCGTTATAGCCCTCCGGTAAATGGACGCCGTCGGCGCTCGCATAGACCACCTTAGTATGGTCGCTCAGCAAGGCCTCGACATTCAACGTCGTTTCGGGGCGTAAGGCCGCATCGTTGGCGTTGCCGAGCCCCAGGAGATCCATCGCGGGCAACAGACCTTCGATGAGGGAGTCGAAGTCGGCCTGGACGCCTCGCTCGATGCCTTCAACAGAGACTTTGAGTTGATCGGCGAGGTCCCGGTCTCCGCTTGCAGCGGTCGGCGCTTTGGCGGTGCGGTAAAGTGAGGTCAGCAGCTTGCCGATGACGTCGGCATCGCCGTGGCTGGCATGGTCCAGGGTGCGTTGAGCCCGAACCAGATTGCACTGAATGAGGCTGTTCAGTTTGGCTTCGTCCAGCTTGCGCCGGTTCGAAGGCTGGGTGGGATCAATGGCCCAGATCTCGATACCGTACGCGACCGAAAGCGCCTCTTTGATGTGGCGGAAAAGATCGGCTTGGTTGATCGTCTGCACCTCGGCCTCGGGCAGAGGCTTCGGGGCGACAGCCCCGTCGGCGACGGCGACTTCAGGAGCAGGCAAGGCCTCCACAGGGGGGGGCGTGTCGAGGAGCGCGGCGACCTTCGCCAAAGACGGTCCGTACTCCATCCGAGCGATGACGGCGTCGGAGCCTTCATCCAGATCGATGATGAAGGGGGAGAGCGGGCCGACATCGGCAGCGGCCTTGTCGTAGGCGAAGGTGAGGGTCACCGCGATCCTTGGCAGAAGCGCCAGCACCTCTGTCGGACTTGCGCCGGCATCTCGCGCGGCCTTTGCAGAGACAAATCCGGAGCGGTTCTGAGCGGAGAAATCCTGCAGACGGAATTTTGGACCGCCCCCGCTGAAGCGCTCGAAAACATCCGTCAGAGACGTCTTGCCGCTATTGTTGCGACCCACAATGACTGTCGCTGTCTCCTCGAGCGAAATCTCTACATCGTGGAGCAGGCGAAAGCCTTCGACCCGAACTCGAACAATGCGCATTTCTATCTCCCCGCCCGTCGCCGGCCCCCAAAGGAAACAATAGGGCTACGCTTGTCGCAACACAACTATGAGTATGCTTTAGCGCCTAGTTTCGTCCTGGCGCCGCCGAAACAAGTCGATCATTTGTATAGTCCGTCAGGCCTTCCATGACGTCCCGGTCCTGCAGTGTCGTCATTGCTCTTCGCAAGCCTGACACCAAACCCCTTCACCTCTCTGTCCCACATGGCTTCATGCCGCTCCGCATGGAAGCTGTCGGCGGGCCGGGATCAGGGTCTACTCTAATCCAACATGTCTCTTCCTGGTTGCCCGCGAGGCGACCTGACCTTCGGAGAGTTCATGTCAGCTTTCGCTTGCAGCCCCACACCGAGCAAACCTCAAAATCCCACCGAACCCGCCAAGCGAGGCAGAGGCCGACCGCCGATACCTGTCGTCGCTCATCCAGCGCCCTTATGGGCGTTCATCGATCAAGACTGCGACTTCGCTGAAACCCTGCGAAGACAGTAGAGTGGCGGATGATCAAAGCGCTGGCCCGTTGCGCGGCGCAGTTTCGCGAATAATCTTTGGAAACGCCTGAGGTGCAAACGGACATGAGCGGGCTGGACGTTTCGCACCCTCCGTTCCCGATGGCTTTCGCACGATCAAAACGGACGGGTCCGAGAAGCAGCGGTGTAGGTCTTGCCGAGCATACCCGCGGAGAGAGCGGCGTTTCACCACCGTCTGGAACATCGGTCTGCAATCTCATCATATCGACGCTACGGTACGCCCATGCGAGCTTGCGAGCGACGGTGACAAGCGGATCCCCGGTGATGCGAACGGCGTTCGCATCACCGGTTCGCGACTAGCAGTCCGGCAGGTCGTCCAAATTGTTCCGCGTTGTATTGTCACGATCTGTCCGAAGGTACTTGCCCCTCGTCGCGTCGTTGACCACCCGAATTTCGGTCCGACCACCCGTCCAGGGGACGTGATAAGTATGGATGCCGTTCTCAATGTCGTAGATGGCGTCCGCCTTCGAGCGCGGCGACCACGCATCACCTTGGTTACAGAGCCGGGTAATATCTCCATCGGAGTTTTTCCCGGTTTTACGCACAGCACGATCGGCCATATCCAGCCCTTTCAATATGCCGGGCATTGACCGCAGGTACGACACCGATTCTATTCGGTGAGCTTCTTAGCACCGGGGCCGCCTCGGCGGTTTCGACGAGCCCGCGATGCGCAAACATCGCGGGCTCATTCATATTCCGGCGATTCGCCATTCGAGTCTCGAATGCTTAATACCCGCCTGGGCTGCGTTTCCGTGGATTAAACGCTTGATCTGTGGACCAAAGCTATGCGGCTCTACAGCCGCACGTCGTGATGTCACGAACAGTTAGAGACACGGCCTACGCCCAACAATGACCTGGCGGACCCGATTTCATGTAGCCTTCTACCCGATCTACATATCTAGACTTGAGCGCTAGCAGCGCCTTCGCAGGCCGCGCCATTGGCGCATCCACTCATCAATCGACACCTCAGAAGTAGGGCGGCTCGGTGCATGACGCGCCTTCAATAGCGCGATGCACTGGAGCCAACTTGAAGCCGATGTAGTCCAGAAGCTCCTCGGCGGTGAGATAGACATCGGTCATGCCTGCGAACGACAGGTGGTGATAGACGCTGTTGCGCGCGGCATGCACCCTGTCGAACTTCTCCTCCACGACGGACTGCATGAGCGGCTGACCGGCCGGATTGACGAAGAAGTTTCGGAACAGGGGCCAGTGGCTGCTAAGCAGGCGCTTGACCTGGTTGAGAGTGCTGCGCTCGAGCAGCTCGTACCCATCCGCAAAACTCATCACATCTAGTTTCCACTGGGTCATTTCGGAAACCATAAGATGGATCGCGCGGCGGCGTTCACCTTGCAATGGATCCACGACGCCGATGCGCGTCACGGCATTCGCGGTCGCGCCGCTGCTTAAGGCTTTGGCCGCAGGTGCCCACCATTGAGGGATTTGGTAGTGGTCCTCCAAGGTGACGGCGACCCGGGAGCGGAAGGCGGTCTCGAAACAGTGGAAGACCGGGAAGAGCTGGGCATGCTCAGCGACCTTGCGATTGTAGATCGCATAGATGGCGTCCCGCCATTGGCCGGCCCCGGCGGGCCGTTGGCTTTTGCCCTGACTGAGCTCGATCAGGGCGTCACGCATTAGGGAGGGACTGACGACGGCCAGGTCGCGCTCGAAGCGGGTGATATCTGCCGCTGTCGGCGTGAAGTTCAGATTTTTCTGAAAAAGCCCGCTGAGGACGCGGTGGCTGGCGGCGGACATGGCTGACGTCGAGTCTCCTGCGTTTGACATTTCGTCACCCGCTGACCATATTCGCCCTACTCCGGTGATGTCACCCCCAACGGGGTGGTCCCCTCTTGCCGAGGCTGATCTGGAGTCTAAACCGAGTTTTCAGGCACGAAGGGCCGTCCGCAAGGGCGGCCCTTTTGCCATGTTACGCGTATGGTTTTGAAACTTGATTTCACTCCAAACACGCAGCCACGCCGAGCTTCGGATAGCGATAGCGCGCCAGCCACATCGCACTTCGCATACGATGTGAGCCGCCCACCGCGCCCGCGTCTTTGATCGATGTGGAGCAGCGGAATGGTCGAGACGACGGGCGTTCTCAAACCCAATATTCAGATGCTATCTCGCCCCAGCACAACCCGCGAAAAGCGGCCTGGGACGCAAAAATATGCCCTGGCGATTGCTTATGATAGATTGGATTTTCTTCATTCTGGGTCCCATGCGGGTCCCAGAGCCCCACCCTAAGCGGAGCATCGACAGCAAGTGTTTGAAAAGATGGCGCACCCGGAGCGATTCGAACGCCCGACCCCCAGATTCGTAGTCTGGTGCTCTATCCAGCTGAGCTACGGGTGCGGCTGCCTTGCGGCGAGGGCGGGTCTTTAGCTCGCGGATCGGGCGGACGCAAGCGGGGGAATGCAGTTTTGCGCAGATAGAGCGGTTGGCGCGGCGCGCGGGACGGATTAGGCCTTTGGGACGCTTTCGCCTCTCTGGATAGTCCATGCGCTCTTTTCGTCGTCAGATCGCCGCCCTGCTCGTGCCCGTCGTCCTGGCGGGGTGTCAGACGACGGCGGGGATGGATGCGGCGGCGACGCCCCAAGGCATAGCGGGCGCTCCGGCTTCGGTCACGGCGTCATCCCCGGCGTCATCCCCGGCTCGGGGGCCGTTCGTGACGGCGGCCAACCCGTTGGCGGTCGAGGCGGGGATGACCGTGTTGCGGCGCGGCGGGTCGGCGGTGGATGCTGCGGTGGCGATCCAGGCTGTATTGGGGCTGGTGGAGCCGCAGTCGTCGGGTCTGGGCGGCGGCGCCTTTTTGATGAGCTATGACGCCGAGACCGGGACGGTGACGGCCTATGACGGGCGTGAGACGGCGCTGGCGTCGGCGACGCCCGAACTGTTCTATGAGGATGGCAAGCCCCTGCCCTTCATCGACGCGGTGCTGTCGGGTCGGTCCACGGGCGCGCCGGGGGCGGTGGCCATGCTTGCCATGGCGCAGAAGGATCACGGCAAGCTGGCGTGGCGCGACCTGTTCGGCGACGCCGAGCGGCTGGCCCGCGACGGGTTCACGGTCAGCCCGCGTCTGGCCGGCATGATAAACGGGCGTTTTCCTCAGTCGCGGACCCGGTGGGCGAGCGCCTATTTCACCAAGCCGGACGGCACGCGGTATCAGGCGGGCGACACGCTGAAGAACCCGGCCTACGCCGCCACGGTTACGCGTCTGGCGCAGGAGGGGCCGGGCGTCGTCTATGGCGGCCCGATCGGGCGCGAGATCGCCGACGCAGTGCGCGAGGGGCCGCGTCCCGGCGGCCTGACCGAGGCGGACATCGCGGGCTATCGTCCGCTGCGTCGCGACGCCCTGTGCAGGCCCTATCAGGCCTATGTCATCTGCGTGCCGCCGCCGCCGTCCAGCGGCGTGGCCCTGCTGCAATTCCTGGCCATGGCCGAGGAAACGCCGGATCTGGACAAGGGCGCGGCGAGCCCCGAGGCCTGGGTCGCGTTCGGGCGGTTGCAGCGGCTGATGTATGCCGACCGGGACCGTTATGTGGGCGACAACGACTTCGTCGGCGTGCCCATCGCCGGCCTGCTGGATCCCGACTATGTCGCGGCCCGCGCCGCCCTTGCGCCCCAAGTGAACGGGCCGGTGGAGGCGGGCGCCCCGACGGGATCTCCGCCGCGCGGTGCGGACCAGACTGCCGAGCCGGGCGGCACCTCGCACATGGTCGTGGTCGACGCCTGGGGCAATGCGGTCAGCATGACCACGACGGTTGAGAGCATCTTCGGCAACGGTCGGATGGTCGGCGGCTTCTTCCTGAACAATCAGCTGACAGACTTCTCGTTCACGCCGCGTGAGGACGACCACCCGGCTGCCAATGCGGTGGCGGCGGGCAAGCGGCCACGGTCGTCGATGACGCCGGTGCTGATCCTGGATCGGCAGGGCCGTCTGGTCGGGGCCATCGGGTCGCCGGGCGGGTCCAGCATCCTGGCCTATGTGGCCAAGGCGCTGGTCGGGACGATGGATTGGGGCCTGTCGATGCAGGACGCCATCGCCCTGCCCAATCTGGTCGTACGGGGCGACATGGTCGGCGCCGATACCGACATGATCGCGCCAGAGATCCGCGACGCCCTGGGCGCGGCGGGCATGCGGCTTCAGCCCAACGCCACCGAGACCTCGGGACTGCATGGCGCGATCTGGCGCGACGGTCGGTGGGATGCAGGGGCGGACCCGCGTCGCGAAGGGGTGGCGGTGTCAGAGGTTCGCTAGAGGCTCAGCGGCCGGGGCGGATCGACAGCTGGAAGGCCAGCAGGCCCTCGCTGACGTCGGTATCGAGGCCGTTCATGCCGCGCAGGCCCTTGCCGGCGTCGATCTCGCGATAGACGACGCCAAAGGAGGTCTGCATGTCGCCCTTGCGATAGGCCACGCCGATCGAGGCGTCTCCGAGGAAGCTGCCCTTGTCCTGAGTATAGCCTGATCGGGTGTAGTCGCCGTCGCGCGTGCGGGCGAAGTTGTAGCCCACGGCGCGGCCTGAGCCGGCGGCGTACAGATACCAGCGGGGCCTTTCGCCGAACCGTTCGCGGCCATTGGGCGCCAGACGGTCCAGTCCCTCACCGATCTTGAGTGTCACGCCGGCCTCGGCCGAGCGGCCCTCGCTGCCGACGCCCAGGCCGGCATGGGGCGTCAGGCTGACTTCCAGACCCGAAGCCGTATGGCCGCGCGCGGCCCGGAAGCCGCGCACATAGCGCAGGTCATAGGCGTCCGGGTCCAGTTCAGCCCGGTCCACCGGGGTGACCGGCAACGGCGAGCCGTCGGCGCGACGAAGCCGCCCTGCGGTCTCTAGCGTGACGCGGTCGGTGAAGTCGGTGCGGTCGATCCAGACGTCGCGGCGGGTGCTGGCGGACAGGCCCGATCCGTCCTCGGGACGGAAGGCCGTGGGGATTTCGATCTCGGGGCCGAAACGGGCGTCGGGTGCGACGCGGAAGGTGGTCTGGTCGGTCAGGCGGGCGGTCACGGCGCCCGCAGCGTCGAAGGCGTTGGGGGCCCAGGTCTGCGCACAGGCGGCGTTGGCGCTGGCTGTCGCCAATACGCCGGTTGCTCCAATCATGCAGGCCTTCAAACGCATCCGGTCTCCCCACCGATCCGCTGAACTCACACTGCAACCACCCGGCGCAGGAGTCCAACAGGTTTTCGACATGGTTTCGTCGCTTTTCAACGAGGACGACCGGCGAGGGTTCCCAAATGCAAAAGGGCCCCGCTGTCGCGGAGCCCTTCGAGGTCTTCAGTGCTGAGGCCTATTGGCAGGCCAGGCACTCGTCGTAATCGGTCTTGGGCATGGAGAAGAGATCGGGCTGGTTCGGATCCAGAACCGCCTCGACCTTGTCCTCGGCGCCGGCGAAGGCCGCGCGCTGCACCGACTTGGAGCGCAGATAATACAGCGACTTCACGCCGCGCTCCCAAGCGGACCAGTGCAGCATGTGCAGGTCCCACTTGTTGACGTCGCCGGGGATGAACAGGTTCAGCGACTGGGCCTGGCAGATCTCCGGGGCGCGGTCGGCGGCCAGTTCGACCACCCAGCGCTGGTCCAGTTCGAAGGCGGTCTTGAAGATGCCCTTCTCGTCCTCGTCCAGTTCGTCGAGGTGCTGGACCGACCCTTCCTGTTCCAGGATGGAGCTCCAGACGGCCTCGGTGTTGATGCCCTTCTCGTCGAGCAGGCGCTCCAGATAGGGGTTCTTGACCGCGAACGAGCCCGACAGGGTCTTGTGGGTATAGATGTTGGCCGGGATCGGCTCGATGCCGGCGGAGGTGCCGCCGCAGATGATCGAAATCGAGGCGGTCGGGGCGATGGCCAGCTTGTGGCTGAACCGCTCCATGACGCCGCGCTCTTCGGCGTCCAGGCAAGGGCCTTTTTCCTCAGCCAGCAGGCGGCTGGCCTTGTCGGCCTCGCGGCGCAGGTGTTTGAACAGGCGCATGTTCCACGACTTGGCCATGGCGCTTTCGAAGGCGACGCCCTGACCCTGCAGGAAGGAGTGGAAGCCCATGAGGCCGAGGCCCACCGAACGCTCACGCTTGGCCGAATAGACGGCGGCGGCCATGGCGGGCGGGGCGCGGCGGATGAAGTCCTCCAGGACGTTGTCCAGGAAGCGCATCAGGTCCTCGACGAACATCGGCTCCTCGCGCCATTCCAGGAAGGTCTCGGCGTTGACCGACGACAGGCAGCAGACGGCGGTCCGGTCCACACCCAGGTGGTCGCGGCCGGTGTGCAGCATGATCTCGGCGCACAGGTTGGACTGCTTGACCTTCAGACCCAGCTCGCGCTGGTGCGGCGCCATCTGGCGGTTCACCGTGTCGGAGAAGATCATATAGGGCTCGCCGGTCTGCATCCGGATGTCGAGCAGCTTGGTCCACAGCGAACGGGCGTCGACGGTCTTCATGACCTCGCCGTTCTTGGGCGACTTGAGGTCGAAGGTCGCGCCGACCTTCACCGCCTCCATGAACTCGTCGGTGATGTTGATGCCGTGGTGCAGGTTCAGGGACTTGCGGTTGAAGTCGCCCGAGGGTTTGCGGATTTCGAGGAATTCCTCGATCTCGGGGTGGTGGATGTCCAGATAGACGGCCGCCGAGCCGCGACGCAGCGAACCTTGCGAAATCGCCAGGGTCAGGCTGTCCATCACGCGGATGAAGGGGATGATGCCCGAGGTCTTGCCGGCGCCCTTGACCTTCTCGCCGATGGAGCGGACGCCGCCCCAGTAGGTGCCGATGCCGCCGCCGTTGGAGGCCAGCGAGACGTTCTCGTTCCAGACGTTCTGGATGCCCTCAAGGCTGTCGCCCACGGCGTTCAGGAAGCAGGAGATCGGCAGGCCGCGATCCGCGCCGCCGTTCGACAGGACCGGGGTCGCCGGCATGAACCACAGGCGGCTCATGTAGTCATAGAGGCGCTGGGCGTGCTCGGGGTCGTCCGAGAAGGCGGTCGAGACGCGGGCGAACATGTCCTGATAGCTCTCGCCCGCCAGCAGGTAGCGGTCTTCCAGGGTCTTCTTGCCGAAATCGGTCAGCAGGTCGTCGCGCGACCGGTCCACCTGGACCGATTTCACCACCGTCAGGTGGGGGCGTTCAGGCGTCTGCGTTCCCGCAACACCTTGGAATTCCGTCGTCTTCAATGCCTCGCCGCCAGCCATGGTCATCCGCGTCCTGAACAGAAAAAGCCTAGAGCCACCTGCGCCGTAACCACATCATCTTGTGGCCTCTGCGCTCCCCGAGCCCACATATAGGGCGCATATGCCTAATGACCCGTCAACGGGCTTGACGGACACTTAGTGGGCGAATCGCTTGGACAAGTCGCGCAGGCCTGGGGAAAAGCCAGCGCGCAAGCCAGCACGGCCGCTTTACGTTCACGCGACAACGCGATCACGAACGCGTGATCGGAACATAGGGCGAGCTTGGCCGTTTGGGCCGTCCATGACCCAGCACGATATCCGTTCCTTTTTGATACGCGTCCTGACGGTCGCCCGCACGGAGATCGCGGCGCTTGCCGCCCTTTTCGTCGTCGCCGGGGGCGTCCTGACGTTCGTCGAGCTGGCCGACGACATGACCGAGGCGGACGGCATCGCCTTCGATCATCACATTCTTTCGTTGATGCGGCCCTATGCCGACGATCCCGGCCGGCCGTGGGGACCGTGGTGGCTGAAGGAGGCGGCGGCCGACCTCACCTCGCTGGGCGGCATATCGGTGCTGGGCCTGTTCGCCCTGATCGTGATCGTCTTCCTGCTGAGCCAGAGGAAATGGCTGTCGTCGCTGCTGCTGGTCGTCGGCCTGGCTGGAGGCGTCGCCCTCAGCGAGGGTCTGAAGGCCGTGTTCGAGCGCGCCCGGCCGCCCGCCGCCATGCAGGCGGTCGAGACGATCAACGCCAGCTTCCCCTCGGGTCACGCCCTGCTGTCCACCGTCTTCTATCTGACCGTCGCCGTCATGCTGACGCGCGCCTTCCCGCGCGAGCGGTTCAAGGTCTTCGTACTGGGGGTCGGAATGTTGATGGCCCTGCTGGTCGGCCTGACCCGCATCTATCTGGGGGCGCATTGGGCCACCGACGTCTTCGCCGGCTGGGCCGTCGGCGCGGCCTGGGCCATGGCCCTGTGGCTGGTCGCCTATGGGGTGGCGCGCTGGCAGAAGCGGCGCCGGGCGCCGTTGCAGGACGAGCCGTCGCCGATCGAGGTCGAGACGGTGATCGCCGCGACCAAAGTCTAGGCCCGCAGTCCGGTCCGCGACCGGCTAGTCTGGCTGAACGCCGCGAGAGATGAGCCATGGACCACGCCGCCCTATACGCCGAACGCCTGAAGACCCCCGATCAGGCTGCCGCCCTGATCCGCTCGGGCGCCAAGGTCGCCATGGGCCTGGGCGTGTCCCAGCCGCCGGCCTTGCTAAAGGCCCTGGCCGAGCGGGCGGAGCGAGGCGAGGTCGAGGACGTGAACCTCTACTATCTGCTCTCAACCGCCATCGCGGGCGAGACAGTGCTGCGCTACGAACTGATGGACCGGATCCGGCCATGGAGCCTGTTCCACAGCGCCATCGAACGGCGGCTGGAACAGCGGGCGCACGAAGAGGGCCGGCCCAATCCCGTCCAATTCATCCCCACCGGCTTCCAGCAGTCGCCGCGCCTGCTGTGCGACGAAGTCGGGGTGGACACGCTGGTCTGCACCGTGTCGCCGATGGATGAGCACGGCTTCTTCTCGTTCGGGACCAACACCGACTATTCCAAGCCGGTGTCGCAGACGGCGAAAACCGTGATCGTCGAGGTCAATCCGCACATGCCGCGCGTGTTCGGCGACTGCACCGTCCACGTGTCGAAGGTCGCCGGCATCGTCGAACATGCCGCGCCCCTGCTGGTCGTGCCACGCGCCGAGCCTCAGCCGGCCGACCTGGCCATCGGCCGGATCATCGCCGACCTGGTCGAGGACGGGGCGACGCTGCAGATGGGGATCGGCGCCCTGCCCAACGCCGTCTGCGACGCCCTGAAGGACCACCGCGACCTGGGCGTCCATACGGAGATGCTGACGCCCGGCCTGGTCGAGCTGATGCAGGCCGGGGTCGCCAACCATGCCCGCAAGACCCTGCACCCCGGCGTGGGCGTCTTCGCCTTCTCGATGGGCGACCTCAACACCTATGAATTCCTGGACGGCAATCGCGGCATGGAGGCCCATCCGGTCTCCTATGTGAACGACCCGGCCGTGATCGCGCGCAATGCAAGGATGATCTCGGTCAACGCCACGCTTCAGGTCGATCTGACCGGCGCCTGCTGTTCGGAGTTCCTGAACGGGCGCCAGTTCACCGCCGCCGGCGGCCAGCTGGACTTCGTGCGCGGGGCCTATGGATCGCAGGGCGGCAAGTCGATCATCGCCTGTCATTCCACGGCGGCGAAAGGAACGGTGTCGCGGATTGTGGCGCGGCTGGTCGGGCCGGTCACCACGCCGCGCAACGACACTCACATCGTTGCCACCGAACACGGCTGGACCAATCTGAAGGGCAAGTCGTCGAGCGAGCGCGCCCGCGCCCTGATCGCCCTGGCCGCGCCCGAGTTTCGCGACGGGCTGACGGCGGCGGCACGGGAGCAGGGCCTGATCTGACGTGACGGCTTGATCTTCGGCCGCCCGTCAGGACTTCTGCGTCCATGAAGACCGCCCGACTGCTGGCCCTGCTCGCCCTTCTCGTCGCCGCGCCCGTCAGCGCCAGCGCGGCCCAGGGTGCCTATGCGACACAAGGGGACTGCGGCGGCCGCCCCATGACCGGCGTGCGGATGGCGCCCGGCTATTGCCTGGGGCTGGTGTGGCAGGGGTCGGGCGCCGAGGGGCCTCGAATGCCGCGCGGTCTGTTGGCGCTCTCCGGCGGCGACTGGTTGGTGACGGACCTGGGCAACTGGTATCCGGGCAATGGCGCGATCTGGCGGCTGTCGTTCGGGGCGGAGGGCGCGCCGCACTGGCGACGGCTGGCCCAGGGCCTGAACATGCCGCACACGGCGGCGCGCGGCCCGGACGGGCGCATCTATGTATCCGAGATGAACCGCATCCTGACACTGGACCCCGACGCGGCCGATGCGGCGGCGACGGTGCGGACGGTGA
>Ga0190271_10001713_pt1 | contig 12759 bp, 9 predicted proteins | sample Popmic356T_FD_133747 | JGI IMG/M metagenome (GOLD analysis project Ga0190271, IMG submission 133747) | Populus adjacent soil microbial communities from riparian zone of Weber River, Utah, USA - 356 T | ecosystem: Environmental > Terrestrial > Soil > Riparian zone | place: USA: Utah | collected...
GAGGCTCTCCAGCGAACGAGCGCACGCACTGTGCCAATTCTCGCGAAGCTCGCTCCGGACCTCGGCGACGAGCAGCTCGAGGCCATCGCGAGCTTCGCAGCGGAACACCTGATCGATGGAGTAATCGCCACTAACACGACCACGTCGCGCCCTGCGGACTCGCCGTTGCGCGACGAGGCCGGCGGAATGAGCGGCGCTCCGCTGCACGCGCTGTCGGTCGCGGTCGTGGCCAAGCTTCGCCGGTTGCTGCCGAGACATTTTCCGATCGTCGGTGTCGGCGGAATCATGAAACCCGAAGATGCCCTGCGCATGCTGGATGCCGGCGCCGATCTGATTCAGCTCTACACGGGACTGGTCTATGAGGGTATTGGCCTGCCGCGCCGCATTCGGCGCGCCATGCTCGCAAGGTTCACGCGCACGGTCTGAAGCATTGCGTAGTCGGGAACGTGTTACGTGAATCAGTGCGTTAACTGCGCCCCTAGCTAGTGGCGATCTCGCGCCGATACTGCAACCGCTACCTCAGCTGCTGAAAACAGGGATGGTCGGACTCGAGTGTCGAACTGGCAATTTTCGCCAGGCAGCCCGGCGGAAAAGATTTCTGCCGTTCATTTGCCTGTTCAAACGAGGGACAAGTCTTGTCCGGTCCGATTGGTTTCCCATCCTGGAAGTTGCAGACCTTCGGTACGCTTCCGGGCTTCGGAGTGAAGTCCGTAAATCTGACAACGGCGCCATCGATGTATTGCGCCTCGATTATTTTCGACGCAGTACCGTCCTTCCTGATTTCCCAGACACTCTGGCAACCGGAGTATTTGCCGGGCATCTTGTTCGATCTCGGGAAGATGCGCATTTCACTGCCGTGAGATCCCATCTCTCCGGCGTCGACGGGGGGAACGGCAATTCCACAATCAGCAAGAGATGCGCCTTCGTGCGCCCCGAGCTGCTGGCACGCGGATAGCGACCCCAACGCCAGCGTTGCGGCAATGCCAAGGCAAAAGCTTCGGATGGCGGTTCGGCGTCCCTGCGCCTCAAGCCTCAGTTCGCTGGCACGCAGCTGCTTCGCCATTGGCAATCTCCTTCCGGCTCGATGTTCGGCATGATCTCCGGGAAGCTCTCGGGGAAGACATCCGGCATCTCACCGTTCTTGAAGACGTAGTCGTAGGCAGCTCGCAGTTTGCGAATCATGGCAGCCTTCGTGGCGGGAGTAAGGTCGTCAGTGCCTTCGCCGCCCGTCGAATCCAGAGGACTGTGTCCATGGGCCATCGCGTCCGTGATGCCCCACGACGGATCGTACTCCTGCGGCGTTCCGCCTTTGTTGTGCACGGGACTATATGAATCCATGATCGCGTGCACGGCGTTGGTGAACGCCTTCATCATGACATTGGTCAGCACGCGTCCCTTGTCGGGAATTTCGGCCATGGATTTCGCCCGGCGCAGATTGTTCTCTACGTAGTTCCGATAGGAAAGGATCGCGGCGCCGGGTTTCTGGCCTGGATCTCGCAAGTAGTGCATGTAGTTGAATTCACCCATCGCCACATCCTGGTAGACGCTGTGGTTGGTCATCGATCGCCCGATCTTCTTGCCGAACGCTTCGATCATGACCTGCTCGTGAACTGCGGCACTCCAGGTTCCGGCATTGTCGACGCGATTCAGCGGATCGTTCCTGCTGTAGGCGTACAGATTGATGTCGTCTTTGGTACCCACCGGGTCGGTCTGGAGAAACCGGCCAATCTTCGGATCATAGGTTCTCGCCTTGAAGTGGTAGAGCTGCGCTTCCGGCAAGATGATCTGGCCCGTAAAGCGGAACCGCGAGCCGCTCCATCCATGAGAGACGTCGGGCTCTCCATATACGGAGTATGAGTAGGGGGTGCCCACCAATGTTCCGCTGCTGTCCGTGGTAGCCACAATCGAACCCTGGTGATTGGCATGCAGCCATCTGCGCGTGGATAGTCCCGAACCTTCGTACCACACGAGCGGCTCATCAGGGCTCGCGCCATGAACATAGCGATTGACGACCGTTCCTGATCCATTGAACTCGGCCACGAGCTGGTCGCCGGCGTACAGAAATTCCGTGGTGGCCGTACCGACTGTCTGGCGCAAGCGTCCCCGCGGATCGTACGCGAGGGACAATTGCGTTGGACTGCCACTGGCAGCATCGACGCGAATCAAATAGTTCTCGAGATTGTAGGAAAACGCTCGAACAGCGTTGTTAGTGAGGTTGCCACGGGGGTCATAGGTGAATTGACTGCCACCGGATGCCGTGTAGCGATTCAGGCCGTTCGGCACGTAGGTCGTGTTCTGCGCAACCGGCGCAAACTGATAGATCGTGTTCGAATGGGACCGGGTCAGCGCCTGGCTGGCGTTGTTGTAGGTGAACCCCATCGCCAAATCGTGGCCGGAGCCGGCCAGGTTTTGGTCGAGCGTCGACAGCCGTGAAGCGCCATCGTAGTTCCATACGGATGTCGTCCCATTGCCGCGAGTGATGCCCGATTTGCGGCCGAGAGAATCATAGGAGTAATCCGCCAGCAGTGCGGGGCCTGAAGTGGCGCCGTTCTCGCGCACCTGGTCCATGCGATTCATCGCATCGAAGGTGAACTGCACGTAGTTAGAGTCAGGCCAGGTGATGCGGGTGCGATTGCCGGCCTCATCGCTCGCGAAGGCAAGGATTCGTCCATAAGCCGTTTCTGTGAGAATGCCACCCCACGCATCGTAGGCGTACAGAACGCCGGAACCCGCGGCGCTCAGGTGCCGGATCGAGCGCAGGCGGCTCAGCAGATCGTAGGCGGAATGAACGGATGGAGTGACGGTGCCGGGAAATTCCCGGCGCGATTCACGATTGATCGGGTCGATGGTGTAACTGATCGTCTCTCCGCTGCGCAGTTTCAGCGTCGTTCTATTGCCATTGGGGTCGTAACCATACTGTTCGTTGTCGTCGGGATTCGGGGCATTGGCGCCCAGTGTCGCGCTCGGAAAGTTTTGCCGGGCAAGCCGGTCAAAGCCGTCGTAGATGTAGTCCGTACGATTGCCATTGGCGTCCTGAACCCAGTCCTCCTTGCCATTTTGCGTGTATGCGAACGTGGAGTAGTTCTGCACGAGAGGCGTGCCGTATGCCCGTTGAATCACGGTCTTCTGCCCCGCGGCGTCGTAGACGTTCTTCGTGATGCGATCCGCCCCGTTTACTCCCTGGGCAGAAAGCGTGCATGCATCGGAGGGCAATGATCCGTACACCGAGGGATTCATTCGAACAGCGGTACAAGTGGGACGCGCAGCCCCGTCGTACGATCTTTGCGTGACGCCCGCCGGACTCGTGGTTTTCGCAAGATTGCCGCCGCCGTCGTATTCGTTCGAGATGGTTTCAACGGCCGTGAATTGCCCGATGCCTGTGGAAGTTCCTCGCGACGTAGTTGCCAGGTAGCCTTCGGCCGAGTAGGTGCGGCGGGCTGCGGATCCATCGGCGAACACATCGTCTGTCGGACGCCGGTCCAGATCCCACGCGAACCGGGCGATATCCGATACGTCGGTTCGAGCCCCATCGATCTCGACGAGATTGCCCACCGGGTCATACGCGTAGCTGACCGTGCGAACGACGCCGGCCTTTCCTATCGAGGTGGTTCGAACGAGCAAGTTGTTTGCCACGCCGGCAGCACCGTGGCCAAACGTGGTCACGATCTGCTCACCCGATCCGCAATCGGACGCGTTTTCGCATTGGTTGATCGTCGACAACATGCTGATCGGCGTCGCCGCCGACATTTGCCCGGCGGAGTTGTAGAAATACGCGCTCTGCAATGTGTAGTTGTAGACCGCCTTCGGACACAAACTGGTCCCCAGCGCACACGTCAAACTGCTGCTGGGTCCTTCGAGGCCGCTCTCTGAATTCAGAAGCTGACCGGTCAGCGGGTTCCAGCCGTATCGCGTCACATACCCCCGGGGATCACGAATTCGGAGCACCTTGTTGCAGAGAGCAGGCTGCAAACATTGCGTCGTCGCTCCATTCTCCGCGCGTTCGATGTAGGTGTATTGATCTGCAAGACCGCTTCCGGGTTTCGCAAACGTCCTGATCTCATAGAGGTTGCCACGCTGATCGTAGGCGTATTGCAGCCCGTTGCCCTCGGGATGCGTGATCTTTACGAGCAGCAGATTCAGCTGCCCCCCGATCTGAAAGCTGGTAGTTCGAGACAATTCGTCCCGTACCGAGATGAGGCGATCGGCCATGGGATAGATGTCAAAGAGGCTGTTTCCAAAGAACGTGGTCACCAGCGTTCGATATCCGACATTGCCGGTCGCGCTCGTGACTCGCACTCCGTGTTCGGGGTTGGACGAGTTCACCAACGCCGGATCCCAGCTATAGGTCCAGGTCCTGCCGCCCTTGGAGACAGTGTGCACGCGAAACCCGCCAACGTACTCGCCACCTGCATTGCATTGCCCGAAGGGAGGCAACGGGCCGCAGTTCTGGTACGTGATCGAAGTATCTCGAGTGCCCGGTCCGTCGATGTACTCGAGGAGCTGCGAAGTGGGCCCATAGGAGTAGACGGTTCGCGCGCCTCCCGTTTCAGTGATTGCGGAGATTCCGCTGCTGCCGTATTCGAAGGTCAACCGCGGCCAGGTGCGTGTGAACGAGCACGAAGCGGCAGTGGGCGCACAGGGATCGATGGCCATATTGAAGAGCACGACGGAGCTTGGCGGCTGAAAACTGCTGTGTACCACTGGCCCTCTCGGTATGTACCGAAGCTGGTAGCCAAAATTGCTGGTAATAGCCTGGATCGAGTAAGTGCCGGGAACATAGTAGTAGTCGAGCCGTTCGCCCGTTGGCTTCACGGCGCTGGTCAGCAAAAAGATGGTTCCGGTCTCGCTGGTCGAGATGGGCGTGGGATCGAACGTCAGCACCGTGCCATCGGCCAGCGTAGCGCCGGCCGCGCAGGGTCCACTGCCACCACAAAAGGTCATTCTTGATCCACTCTCGCCCGCGTAGTTCGTTCCATTCCAGTAGATCTGTTCCGTATGGCCACGGTAGTAGAGGGCCCAGACATCGGCCGTGGTGCCGGCGACTGGATCGGTGATCTGGTCGTATTTCGCAAAGGCCATCACCGACCGGTGCGGCCACCAGGTCCACCCGGAATAATTCAACGTGTAGGACATGCCGCCGTTGGCCGGGTCGCCGATGGAAATCGTGTGGCCGACGGAAAACGCGCGTTGCGCGAGATCGACTCCGCGCTCATCGACGGAGTCGTAACTCTTGGGCGTGAAGGCGGTTTCAGGATTGTCTTGACCCGAAGCCACGCCTGCAATGCTGCAAAACAAGATTGCCCAGACTGAAAGGGTGGCTCGCACTCCTGACACCTGGAGGTATCCGGGATTTTGGTGGTTAGTTGCGTTCATTGGCCGTACACCGTCGAGAGGGCAGAGAGTGAGCAACCCGAGCGAACGTATCCCGTCGTAATCTGCTGGGTGGTGCCGCTATTGCATGCGGGATTGGTACCTGCCGGCGCATGGACGACGGCGATTACCGCGGCTTGACCTCCGTACAACTTCCTTACTACCCAGGTACAGGCCGTATGCCACTGGCCGCTCGAGCAGCTGGCTTCCACCCGGTACAGGGAGGCTGCCGAGGGCAGGATGGCGCCGGCCGAAGAAGTGATCGCGATGTAGGTGGGGCCCCCGCTGCTGCTACTGCTGCTGCCGCCTCCGGTGTTGAGCGCCGTTCTGTTCCCCGCGGGATCCAGCGTGTACGTCGTGCTCGTTCCATCGGCGTAGGTCACCTTTTTCAGGCGGCCCAGCTCGTCGTACTCGAAAATGTCGGTGCCCGCTTCGGAGGGTATTGGGTAGCTGAAGCCAATGACTATGGCACCCAGCGTGAGATTGATCAGGGCGCGGCCAAGGCCGCTTCTCGTTCTCGAGATCATGGATGGTCCCTCCCGTTGGACTTATGCCCCGCAGCGCGCCTGCGCGCGGTCCCAGATTAGCTTGTGTCACGTGTCGCCAATTTCCCACACCCTTTTGCGGAATTATTTTCTGGATGAGCTCACGGGAGATCGCGCGCCGTGTTAGAGGAGGGTTGGGACTGGGTAAGGCATCGCGGGGACGCCTGGGCCAATCGAGTCGGCCGTCGGTGAACTTGCTAACTACTCATGCCTCGAAAGGGATAGACGTTCTCCCTCCAATGCGTCGCACGACCACCCGCAGGTGCGTGCTACCTTGCGTCCCCGTCGCCACTCGGCGATTTTCAACCCAAAGGATCATTTCAATGTCTTCGTCGAATCTTGCCGTGCGCATGGAGCACACGGCATCGGACCTGCTTTCCCACCCGCCGCGCGAGTTGCTTCGTGTCCTCACGAACGATGATTCGCAAGAGGTGCGCAGCGTCCGTCTCCGAACCACGTCCAGAAGCCGCACGATCGTCATTCGAGATCAGGGTTTCAGGTTCTTCCGTATCCGCTGATTCTCCCGTCCCAAGCGCCGCCATCGATCGCATCTGCGACGATGCGCGGTTGCAAAGAGACCCGAAGGCTCACTTCAGATAGCCGTACTGGGTCAACCAATACCGCAGTTGTTCATCCAGGGCGTCGTCGCTGAGACCCACCTTGGCGCCGGGCATTCTCCACTTCCAGATCACCGACATGCCGTCGACCCCTGTCGACGGGAACGCCTTGCGGAACTCCAGCGCGAGATCGCCGGTTGTGAGCGTCGGCTTGTCGCGCAGCAGCGCCTTGAAGACGTCGCTGATCCTTTCTCCTTCCAGAATCCGCTTCATAGGTAGGACGCATTCTAAGCGCCACCAACAACCAGGTGCACAATGAGCAGATTCACAAGATGGCTGGCCTTGCCGCTAGTTTGTTTCTTCGTCCAGTCCGCGCCGGCGTTTGCCTGTGGCGCAGTCGGAGAACGACTGTGCAATATCTTCGATGATGGGCGCGGCGGCTGCGACCGGGGCCTGGTGGATGTGCTCGGCCGATGCCAGGCGCCCCGGATCTGCGGTGCGGAGGGGCAACGGCTCTGCTTCGTGTTCATCGACGGCCGTGGGGGGTGCGACACCGACCTGGTGGACACCAACGGGATGTGCGCCATGCCGAACTGCGGAAGTGACGGGCAAAGGGCCTGCGCAATCTTTGGACGAAACTCCTGCAACACGGGCCTCGTTGAAGTCAACGACATGTGCTTCAGGCGCGCGGATTGCGGTGCCGAAGGACAACGAGCCTGCCTCATCGGCGAGCGCGTCGGAAACAGTTGCAACGTGGACCTGATCGAACAAGGGGGCAGGTGCGTCGCCACGGACTGCGGAAAGCTCGGAACGAGCGCCTGTGCGGTCGTGGGGCGCAACTCTTGTGACGAGAACCTCGTTGACGTCCAAGGCACCTGTCTCGTGCGAGGCGCTTGCGGTGGGCAAGGGCAACGATATTGCGAGATTGGCGAGCGGGACGGCGATAACTGCGATGCGAGCCTGGTCGAACGCATGGGCATTTGCGTGCCTTGCGGCAAGGTGAACGAGCGCGCCTGCGCAATTGTCGGTAGAAACTCCTGCGACGAAGGCCTCGTCGAATTCAACGACTCTTGCCGACTAATCGGCGATTGCGGCCAGGCCGGCCAGAGGGCCTGCTTGATTGGCGAGCGCGACGGCAACAGCTGCGACGCCGATCTGTTTGAACGCAGTGGCAAGTGCCTGCGATGCGGCATGTTGGGTCAGCTGGCGTGCGCGATCGTGGGCCGGGACTCGTGCGACAAAGGATTGGTCGAGGTCAACGATATCTGTTACGAGCGGGCCGCCTGCGGCAGTGCGGGCGAACGAGCCTGCATGATTGGCGAGCGTGAGGGAAAGAGTTGCGATGAGGGCCTCTTCGAAGAAGCGGGTATGTGTCATCGATGCGGAGCGAATGGTCAGCGTGCCTGCGCTATCGCCGGACGCAAGTCCTGCGATGTGAATCTCGTGGAGGTCAACAACACCTGCTTCCAGCGCGCCGACTGTGGCGCCTCGGGGCAGCGAGCGTGCCTGGTCGGCGAGCGCGACGAGAAAAGTTGCAACCGGGGTCTCGTTGAAGCCAATGGGCTCTGTGCTTCGCGCGGTGGCGATGGAACGCCCGCGGCTCCCGAGGTCTTTGTCTTCGTGCGAACGAGCCCGCCGCTGCCGGTCGTGCGTCCGGGAGAGCCCGTACTCATCGTCGCCAGTGTGTTGGACTCGGTGACAAAGAATCCCATCAAAGCGGACAGGATCGACATCCTGCAAGCCAGCTACGTGGGAACGGATTCCAGCGCCCCGGTCTTCGTCGAGGCCTGCCCCGACGCCGGCGTATGCAAGTTCGAGGTGCCGAAGGCACAGGCGCCCGCGGCCATTTCATACATGGCACGCGCGATGGTGAAGGGGGTCGTCTTTGAATCCTCGATCCGCGTGACGGACCTGCGGTTCGTTGCCGCGCCGATGCGCATGAATGTGGCCGCGGAGGCCACCGGCAAGGACGTGATTACCGAGATGCCGCATAGCCGTGCCATCGATGTCGTGTACTACGCCGGCACCGGATATGAGTTTCAAACAGCCAGCGGCGCCCAATCGTTCTCGAAGCGCCTGGATGGAGAACTCTCGACCATGCTCGGCGTCGTGAATCACCGGCCGAGCTCGCTGGCGGATAATCTCGGCGCGGTCAGTTTCTTCGTGGCGGTGGCACCGGGCACGCTCAACCCCTACAACGGGGCCGACATGTGCGAGCACTCCACGGCAGGGCCGGTGCCGTGGGGCAACGCTCAAGGCATCCTGCATCACGACCCCACTTGCCGGGACTGGAGTGTGCCGGGTCCGTTCTATTCAGCCGAGACGCCGTCAGTGTCCTGGCACGAGTTGCACCATGCCGCGTTCGGTCTGTCCGACGAATACTGTGTGGGCACGGTCCACCACAACTTCAGCCTGACTCCGAACGTGTATCGCGATCAGGGAGAATGCGCGCGGAACGCTTCGAACCCCGCCGCATGCAAGCGCATTGCCTTGCCTGAAGATTGCGTGGGTTCCCAGTGTACGTGCAGCACGAACTTCTGGCGTTCAGACCCGCTGCACAACGACGTCATGAACTCGGACTACGGAGTCGAGCAAGCCGACGACCTGCGATCGATCACGCGCAAGTTTGCCGAGTGCCGGCTGGGGCGTTGCTGACATGGTCAGGCTCCGTAGCCGCGCCACAACCACTCGAGCGCCTGCGGCAGCGTCTGCTCGCGGACTTTCTTGTCGCAGTGGCCCGAGTCGAGCGCGTAGACGTACTGGTAGTCGTAGCCTTTTGCCTTCAGGACCTTCGCCATGCGGTTGTTAGCCTCCACCCAGTCGTGCATGTCGTCGCGCATCACGTTCGGGTTGTAGAGGTCGCGGTCGCCCACGTGCATCCAGATGCGGATCGGCTTCGGCTTTGCGTCTGGAATGATCGAGTCGTGATAACCCCAGGCGCCGCCCGGCGTCTGGGGGTTGAACGGCCACTGCTGGTTCACGTAGGTGCCGGAGTAGCTGAGGACTTTGGAATACCACTCCGGGTGATACCAGGCCATCGACAGCGCTGCCGCGGCGCCTGAGCTGCAGCCCATGACCGCGCGGCCTTGGGCGTTGCGCGTGAGCTTCACGTTCGCGTTCTTCTCTACCGCCGGCAGCACTTCCGCCTCGATGAACTCCGCGAACTTGCCGGACAGGGTGTCGTACTCGAGCCCGCGCTGGCTGCCCTGGGCGTCGCCGCCGCCGTTCTGGATCAGGATCGCGATCATCGCGGGCACACGCTTCTGTGCGATGAGGTTGTCGAGGATGTGGGCAATCGTCAGCTCGGCGTTGTCCAGCGCCGGGCCATCGTGAATGACGATGAACGGCGCCTTCCCGCCGCGCTTGTACTGCGCGGGCGTGTAGACCGTGATCGCGCGTTGATAGGGCTTGGCGTGCGTATCAACGATCAAGGTCTTCGGGTTGTTGGGATCAACCGTGCCGAACACCTCGCGTGCGATACCGGGGTAGAACTTGCTGTCCCTGGAGTCCATGACGAACTGCTGGACCTTGCCCTGCGGAACGCCGTCGACCACGGCGACTTCCGGGGCGGGCGCGTAGTCGGGGCCGATCAGGAAATCGCCATTCTTATCTATAGGGGCATTGGCGCCCTTGCCGGTGATGGCGGTGAAGGCCGGGGCACCCGGCATATCGGGCGCACGCGTGGGCGGGGTGGGGCGTGCCGGTGGCGCGGACAGCAGGCAGACGGCAAGCAGGGCGATTCGAATCGGTCGCATGTTAGTCATGGGGAGGAATGGTAAGGTATTCCGCGCTCCGACAACGTCCGGGAGGACAAATGCGATCTGGCAATCCGGTTCTGAGATCCGATACTTTCGCGACCGACCGCGCTGGCGAGCGCATGACCGTCAACGGCACGATCAACAAGACCGCGATGATGCTGGCGTTGGTCATGATCACGGCCATCTACACCTGGGGCAGGTTCACGTCGACGCAGGATCCCGCGTCGATCATGCCGCTGGTCTGGACGGGCGCCATCGGCGGACTCGTCCTCGCGCTGATCACCACATTCAAGACCGAGTGGGCGCCCGTCACGGCGCCTATCTACGCACTGCTCGAAGGCCTGCTGGTCGGCGGCTTGTCCGCCGTCTTCGAAGCGGCCTACCCCGGCATCGTCGTGCATGCCGTCGGCCTCACCTTCGGAACCATGGCCTGCATGCTGATGGCATACCGGTCGGGGCTCATCCAGGCCACGGAGAAGTTCAAACTCGGCGTGGTCGCGGCCACCGGCGGCATCATGCTGCTGTACCTCGTCAGCATGGTGATGACCATGTTCGGTAAACCGATCGGCTTCATCCATGAGGGCGGTACGTTCGGCATCCTGTTCAGCGGCTTCGTGGTGGTCATCGCCGCGCTGAACCTGGTGCTGGATTTCGACCTCATCAAACAGGGTGCGGAGCAGGGCGCGCCAAAACACATGGAGTGGTACGGCGCCTTCGCGCTAACCGTCACGCTCATCTGGCTGTACCTCGAGATCCTGCGGCTGCTGTCCAAGCTGCGAAGAGAGTAAGAGAGAACAGTCAGGGCCGAACCGGCGCTCGTGGATCATGTGCTACTCAGCTCAAATCCAGGCCGCGTACATGAAATATCTCCGCGAGACCGGCGCGGAGATGGACATCGATCAGTTCCTGGAAATCTTCGGCGCGCGAGTGTCGGATTCGAGCATCCGCATTCCGCGCGCCGTCGAGCGCTGGTTCGACGAGCCCAAGAACGAAGGTGAACGCCAGATCAAGGCGGCGATCGATCTGCATCGCGCGGCCGAGATTGTCAAGCTGGAACGCGAGGTGTTCGCGCAGCGCAAGCGCCTCGCGGATGCTGAGCGCACGCTCGCTTCCAAGACCACCAAAGCCGCGACCGAGAGCAAGCGCATCGCCGGCAACAAGATCGACCAGGCCATGACGCGGCTCGAGCGGTTGAAAGCCGTCAAACCGCATGTCGCCGAGGCGCGCATCTTCCCCATGCACTACGCGCCCATCGTTTTGCAGGATGGCGATCGGCGAGTCATGCGACTCGGGCGCTATCACTGCCGCAAGCCCGGCGAGGCCGAGTTCATCGACCGGCAGCTGCCCGGTCTCTACAACGCCCGGCGCGACAGCCTCGGCAGGTACTGGCAAGGGTTGTTTGGTGTGTCGCACGCCGTGATGATGATCGAGACGTTCTTCGAGAACGTCGAGCGTGAGGGCAAGAACCAGGTGCTGCACTTCGTGCCGAAACCGGCGGATACGATGCTCATCGCGTGCCTGTGCGCTACGTGGCAAGACCCGAAGGGTGGGCGGCCGCTGCTGTCATTCGCGGCGATTACGGATGAGCCGCCGGCGGAGGTGGCGGCGGCGGGCCACGATCGGATGATCATCAATCTGAAGCCGGAACATTTGGAGGCGTGGCTGCAGCCGAAGGGAAGGTCGTTAGAGGAGTTGCAGGGAATTCTCACTGATCGGCAGACGCCGTATTACGAGCATGAGGTGATGGCGGCGTAGGTGTAAGGAGCGAGCTGAGGTCGAAATCGGAAGTGCTCAAAAACGTCACTTCACTTCTTGCTTTATCAAGCTCGCAAATTGCTGTTTCTCTTGCTGCACGCCGTGAGCGTGCGTGTGCATCAAAAAGAAATGTTTTTGAGCAGGTGCGCGGAGCCTAACAACTTACGCGTGACATGCAATCGAGTGAGCGCGCTTTCTTCAATGAAGCGCGTCAATCGAAGGGCTTCGCGATTGTATCTCTGTCTCACTGCCGTCACCTGGAATGGACGCGACGCGCGAGCCCGAGCGGGGAGAAAACTAACCGAGCGCTTGTGGACTATCTACTGATCGGGGCGCGTGCTGCTGACGGAGCATCGCCGCTGTGAGGCCGGCCCCCGGCCGCCCACCGCGACGCCGTTCGATTGTCTATGTTCAGGCAACTGACAAAACTTCGCGGACGCCGAAACCCCAAACTCGGGCTGGTCATCGTGATTGCCGACTCACTACCGATCCCGAGTGCCGGAACCCAATCGTCGGTGCCCCGCGACTGTACAAACGAACAGATAGTTGAGTGAGATCATTGGCCCCTAGGTGACATTACCTACTGAGGGGATGTCGATTTGTGCCAAAAAATAACGGGAAACGCGACGTGCAAATCAGTGCTGGAGCGTTTCACACTGTGAACCGCCAAACGTCGCTCAACAGGGAGAATCCATGAGGCATCTCGTCGCAATCGGACTGTGCGTATTCGCCACCTGGGCGGGGGCGCAAGCGCCCGCGCCTACGCCGGACGAA
>Ga0190271_10001714_pt1 | contig 12758 bp, 9 predicted proteins | sample Popmic356T_FD_133747 | JGI IMG/M metagenome (GOLD analysis project Ga0190271, IMG submission 133747) | Populus adjacent soil microbial communities from riparian zone of Weber River, Utah, USA - 356 T | ecosystem: Environmental > Terrestrial > Soil > Riparian zone | place: USA: Utah | collected...
CGTGAATACGCAAAGGCACAGAACTTCGACATCGTGCTGATGGACGGAGTCATCTACGCGACGCCCGCGGTGAACATCACCGATGCCGTGTTGAATGTGTTGCAGACGCGTTCTCCCAAGCCGGCCGCCGCGCCGGCCGGCGCGGCACCGCAGCCCAAGCCGCCCGCGAAACCCTGAGCCAAAGGCGCTCGCGCGCCCGCCGCCATGACAGTCACGCTCGGCGAACTGGCGGTGCGCTTCGGCTGTGAGCTGCGCGGTGAGCCGTCGGCGACCGTGGACTCGGTGAGTTCGCTGTCCCAGGCGGGTCCGCGTTCGGTCACGTTTCTCGCCAATCCGAAGTTCGTTGCGCAGCTGCAGGCGACACGCGCTGGCGCAGTGATCCTCGATGCGAAGTCGGCCGCCAGGTCTCCGGTTGCCGCATTGGTGGCCGCCAATCCTCACGCCACTTTCGCGCGGGTCGCGACCCTGCTGTACCCCGAGCCACCGCTCAATCCGGGCGTGCATCGCGAGGCCAGTGTCGATGCCACCGCCAGCGTGGGTCCCGGCACGGAGGTCGCGGCGCAGGCCGTCGTCGGTGCACGCGCGACCCTCGGCGCACGCTGTTACATCGGGCCAGGCTGCGTCATCGAACCGGATGCGGTGATCGGCGACGACACTCGCCTGGTCGCGCGAGTGTTCATCGGCCATCGGGTCTCGATGGGCGCGCGTTGCACCGTTCAGGCCGGCGCAGTCATTGGCGGTGACGGATTCGGCTTCGCACCCGAGAAGGGCACCTGGGTCAAGGTGCCGCAGATCGGATCAGTCAGCATCGGCGATGACGTGGAGATCGGCGCGAACACCACCATCGACCGCGGGGCGATCGACGACACCGTGATCGAGGAGGGCGTCAAACTCGACAACCTGATCATGATCGCGCACAACGTGCGCATCGGCGCGCACTCGGCCCTTGCAGGGCAATCGGCCATCGCCGGCAGCAGCGTGCTCGGCAAGCGCTGCATCCTGGGTGGCAGGGCCGGCCTTACCGGCCACATCACCCTGTGTGACGACGTGGTGGTGCTCGGCACCTCCTTCATTTCCCATTCCATCAGCAAGCCAGGCGCGTATTCTTCCGCGCTGCCGAGCGAAGAAGCCAGCGCGTGGCGGCGCCTCGTGGCGCGCTTCAAACGCCTCGACGCGATGGCCAGGCGCCTGCGAGCGGTCGAAAAACACGTCGGATTTTCAGCGTTGGAGCGGGACTCTTTCGAGGAATAACTACATGAGCCAACCGGTCTCTCTCGACATCATGGGCGTCATGCGCCTGCTGCCGCATCGTTATCCGTTCCTGCTGGTCGACCGCGTGCTGGAGTGCAACAAGGGTGACAGCATCCGCGCGATCAAGAACGTCACGATGAACGAGCCGTTCTTTCCCGGTCATTTTCCGCATCGTCCCGTGATGCCCGGAGTCATGATCATCGAGGCGCTGGCGCAGGCCGCGGGCGTGCTGGCCTTCGTCACCGCTGATGTGATTCCCGACGAGACCACCAGGTTCTACTTCGTCGGCATCGACAAGGCGCGCTTCCGCAAGCCGGTGGAGCCCGGTGACCAGCTGATCCTCACCGCCAAGCTCGAGCGGCAGATGCGCGGGATCTGGAAGTTCAGCACTGTCGCCTACGTGGGTGACGATGAGGTAACTTCGGCGGAAATGATGGTGGCGCCAGAAACCAACAAGACCGCTCCCAGGGTGGTTACTGCGTGAGCAATATCGATCCACGGGCCATCGTTTCCCCGAAGGCCGAGCTGGCCGCGGATGTCACGGTGGGCGCCTATTCCGTCATCGGCGACGATGTGCGCATCGGCGCCGGAACCTGGATCGGACCGCACGCGGTAATCAACGGCCCGACCAGCATTGGAGCGGGCAACAGGATTTTCCAGTTCGCTTCGATTGGCGATGCCCCGCAGGACCTCAAGTACAAGGGTGAGCCGACGCGGCTCGAGATCGGCGACCGCAACGTGTTCCGCGAATGCACCACCATGAACCGTGGCACTGCGCAGGGTGGGGGCGTCACAACCATCGGCAGCGACAACCTGTTCATGTCCTATACGCACGTGGCGCACGACTGTCACGTCGGCAGTCGCTGCGTACTGGCTAACTACGCCACCCTGGGCGGTCACGTGATGCTCGGCGACTGGGTCATCATGGGCGGCTACTCGGGCATCCACCAGTTCACCAAGGTGGGCGCACACGCATTCCTCGGCAACAACGCCGCGGTCACGCGCGACGTGCCGCCATACATCATGGCGGTCGGCTCGCCGGCCGTTCCGCATTCGATCAACTCCGAAGGTCTGAAGCGCCGGGGCTTTACGCCGGAGCAGATCCGCAATCTCAAGAACGCGTATCGCGTGCTGTACCGGTCGGATCTCAAGCTCGCCGACGCGGTCGAGGAACTCAAGACGCGCGCCGCGTCGCAGCCCGAGTTGAAGATCTTCGTCGACTTCATCGGCGAGTCGACGCGCAGTCTCGTGCGCTGAGCCGGATGCGCATCGCGCTGGTGGCAGGGGAGGCGTCAGGTGATGCGCTCGGCGCCGCGCTGATCGACGCATTGCGTAAACGTTTCCCGGGCGCGCAGTTTGCCGGCGTTGCCGGACCGCGCATGATTGCCGCCGGCTGCAATGCCTGGTTTCACAGCGAAGAGCTCGGCGTCATGGGTCTCACCGAGGTACTGCGTCACCTGCCGCGCCTGTTGCGGCTGCGCGGCGCCCTGCAACGACGCATTCTCGGATGGCGGCCGGACGTCTTCATCGGCGTCGATTTCAAGGAATTCAACCTGGGGCTCGCGCGGCGTCTCAAGAAACAGGGTCTGCGCACCGTCCAGTATGTGAGTCCCCAGGTCTGGGCGTGGCGACGGGATCGGGCACGCACCATCGGTGAAGCAGTCGACCTCATCCTTTGCCTGTTTCCCTTCGAGCCTGATTTCTATCGCGAATATGGTGTGCGCGCGACCTTCGTCGGCCATCCGCTGGCGGACCAGATTCCGATGCAAGTCGATCGTTCCGCGGCCCGGGCCGAGCTGGGTATCAGCGCCGGCGCGCGCGTGCTCGCATTGCTGCCGGGCAGCCGGCGCGCCGAAGTCGAACGCCTCGCAGTGCCCTTCGCCGGAGCTGCCGAATTGCTCGCGGCACGTTATCCCGGCCTGGTCTGCATCGCGCCCATGGTGACGCCCGCACTGCGCGAACTGTTTGCCGACCATTGCGCCACCCTCGCGCCGCGCGCCGCCGTGCGCATGCTGGACGGCAAGGCGCGGCTGGCGCTGGCCGCGGCCGACGTGGTGCTCGTGGCCTCGGGCACCGCGACGCTCGAGACCGCGCTTTGCAAGCGGCCCATGGTGGTGGCGTATCGGCTCGGCGCCATCACTGCGTTCCTGCTGAAACAGCTCGGGCTCGTGAAGGTGCGCCATTTCTCTCAGCCCAACCTGCTCGCCGACAAAGAACTGGTGCCGGAGTTCTTCCAGGAACAGGCCAACGCCGGCACCCTGGCCGATGCGCTCGGCAACTGGTTCGATCGGCCCGAGCAGGTGGCGCGCCTGCAGCGCGAGTTCGGCGCGATCCACGAGACATTGCGGCGCGGAGGTGCGGACCTCGCCGCCAGCGAGATCGCGGCGTTGCTCACGGCGTGGACCGCTCATGCCGAATCGGAGGAGCAGTGAAGATTCGTGTGCGACTGCGCGTGGCAGGTGTCGACGAAGCCGGTCGTGGGCCACTGGCGGGGCCGGTGGTTGCCGCCGCCGTGATCCTGAATCCCGCGCGGCCCATCCGCGGACTCGCCGATTCCAAGGTGCTCGAACCCGATGAACGCGAGCGCCTCGCGCTGCTGATACGCGAGCGTGCGTTGTGCTACGCCGTGGCCTGGGCCGATGCCGAAGAAATCGACAGCATCAATATCCTGCAGGCGACCATGCTGGCCATGCGCCGCGCGCTGCTCGGCCTGCCGGTTCCGCCACAACAGGTGTTCATCGACGGCAACCGCTGCCCCTGTGGCGACGGCCTCGGATTCGAGTGCCTGTTCGAGGCGGTGGTGAAGGGCGATGCCACGGTCCCTTCGATCAGCGCCGCGTCGATCCTCGCCAAGACCACGCGCGATGCGCTGATGCGCGATCTCGACACGCGTTACCCGGGATTCTCACTCTCCGGACACAAGGGTTATCCGACTCCCTCGCATGTCGCGGCGTTGCAGGCGCTGGGACCGTCGCCGCTGCACCGCCGCAGTTTTTCGCCGGTACGCGTCAGCGAGTTCGACGACTAGCATCTCAGCCGGCGCGTGCGCCCGCGATACGGGCTGCCTCGTCGGGACAGTCGAACATCCCGTCGTTGGCGCGGATCCAGGCCGCCAGCAGGCGCGGCTCGAGCGGCCGGCTCATGAAATAGCCCTGCGCATCGTCGCAGCCCAGCGAACGCAGCATGTTCCATACCGGCAGATCCTCGACGCCCTCGGCGACCACCCTGAGTCCCAGGTTGTGGCCGAGTTCGATGGTCGAGCGCACGATGGTCGAGATTTCCGCGTCGCTCGCCATGCGCGAGATGAAGGAGCGGTCGATTTTCAGCTCCTGCACTGGCAGCCGCATGATGTACGACAGCGACGAGTAACCGGTTCCGTAGTCGTCGATCGACAGCCGCACGCCGCGCGCGTCGAGGCGGTCGAGTACCCGTTGGGCATGCGCCGGATCCTCCATGAAACCGCTCTCGGTGATTTCCAGGCACAACAGTCCCGGCGGGACGTCGTGCTCAGCCAGCAGCGCTGCGACCTCCGTGGGCAGATCGCGGTTCATGAGATCGCGTGCCGAGATGTTCACCGACACCTGCAGGCGCAGGCCCTGGCGCAGCCATTCGCCGCACTGGCGCATGGCCTCGCGCAGCACCCAGCGCGTCAGCAGTTTGATATAGCCCGTGTGCTCGGCGAACGGGATGAACATGCCGGGCGGCACCAGTCCCCGCACCGGATGTTCCCAGCGGAGCAGCGCCTCGACCGCGCTGATGTTCGCCGAGTGCAGTGACACCTTGGGCTGGTAGTACAGGCGCAGTTCGTCGCGTTCCACGGCACGCCGCAGCTCGCCCAGCAATGACAGGTGTTCCTGCTGGCTGGTGTCGTAGTGCGGGTCGTAGATGGCATAGCCGGTCTTGTCGCGCTTGGCCGCATACATGGCGATGTCGGCATTGCGGACCAGGGTCTGGGCATCGCGGCCATGTTCCGGGTAGTGCGCGATGCCGATGCTGGTTCCGATGTCGAGCTGCTGTTCCTCGTACATGAAGGGCGCTTCGAGCGCGGCGATGATCTGCCGGGCGATCGCGGCGCAGTCGGTGTCGTCGGAATGTTTGAGCAGGATCGCGAATTCGTCACCGCCGAGCCGCGCAATGCATTCGGCGCCGGTCACCGTGCCTTCGAGGCGCACGCTGACCTGGCGAAGCACGTGATCGCCCACGCCGTGTCCCAGTGTGTCGTTGACGTACTTGAAGCGGTCGAGGTCCATCATCAGGATGGCGAGCCTGAGCGTGCCCTGCGATGCCTCGTCGATGACGCGCGCCAGTTCCAGGTTGAAGCGTGAGCGGTTGGCGAGATCGGTGAGCGGGTCCTCGTAAGCCAGCTTCAGGATCCGGCCCTCGCGCTCCGCGATACCGCCGCGCATGTGGTTGAGGCTGGATGCCAGCACGCCGATTTCATCCGCGCGCTCCACGTTGACCGGCTCGACGTAGTCACCCTGTTCGATGCGCGCGGCGGCACCGGCCAGCGCTTCCAGCGGCCGCGTGATGTTGCGCGCCACGGCGACGCTGCCGACGATGGACAGCGCCAGGCTCAACACCGCGAGCACGATAAGGGTATTGCGCAGCCGCTCGAACGCCGACAATGCGCTCGCAAGTGAGCGATGCAGGACCGCGACGATGCGCGTGCGGTCCGAGTCATCGAGCGGGATCACCAGCGCCTGATGATCCACGCCGCCGATGTTCAGCACCCGCCGCGGGATCTCGTTGGAATTCCGTGGAATGGCGGCGACCAGCGCCTGCTGATCCGGAATCGCCAGTGTCGAGGCGAACACATGCCAGTCACCCGAGCCCTGCAGCGCGAACGACACCTCCAGCTCGGTGAGCTGGCGCAGATCGCGCGCCATGGCATCGTCGACCGCGAAGCCCATGACGACCCAGCCGATGGGCACCGGCGCGAGCACCGGTACTGCCACTAGCTGGAAGGCGCGATCGTCGAGGACTTCCATCGCGGCATTGGCCATCGCGGCATTGGTGCCGCTTTCGTTGGCGCGAATCAGCGCGGGAAACTCGAATGGATGCGACTGTGCCTGCGGCCGCAGAGTGTCAGAAACGACGCTGCCATCGAGATCGACGAACACCATGGCGTCGGCGCCGATGCGTGCGCCGTGATTGGCCAGTACCGAGCTGATGGTGCGGTTGTCGTGGGTGGCGATGGCTTCGCGGAACGCGAAGTCGGCAGCAAGCACGCGTGCGGAGAGTTTCAGCTTGTCCGCGTTCTGCTCCAGCAGTCGCGCGAACACGCGCTGACCCACGTTGAGTTCTTCTTCGACCTTGGCGTGCGCGTTGCTGGAGTTCGCGGCGTTGACGAACCAGAAGGCCGCCACCTGGACGAGCGCCAGCAGCGCGACGAAGAAGACGATGATGCGGGTCTGGAGTCGCTGGATGCGCATTACGACTTCATTTCAGTTGGGCTCGAGGGGCATCGATGCATGCGTGCCTGTCCCGAGTACCCGGCCAGTCTCAACGACTGGCCACGTCGCGGCGCACCGGCGCGATGACTTCGAGCAGCTCATTACGCGCGGCGAGCGGCACATCGTGTTCACGCATGGCCACCCGCAGCGCTTCCATCAGTTTCGGCTGCGCGGCATCCGTCGTGCCGGCGAAGCCCGCACGCAACGCGCCCGGATTGCGGCAACCGCCGCCGGTCATCCAGCAGATTCGCGCCACGAGGTCGTTCTTCAGGCTCTGCAGGTCCTGGTGCTGGCTCGCAGTGTTGTGGTGATTGCTGGCGGCCAGCTCATTCACTGTCGCATCCACGATAGCCGTTACATTCGGCGTTCCGCCGAGCCGGGCATACAACGAAGCCGGCTCGGAGGCCGAGGCGAGGCAGCAGAGGGCGGACAGGAGAGTCGCAACGATGGGGGTGCGTCGATCCATGAATATGTCCCCGAAACAGGTACGCAGATGCGTGAAATTATCCGCCCTCGCGCCCCGCAGCCCGTTGAAACGACTCACATCTCGGTGCAATTCCTTTGTTCCTGATACCGGCTGCCCTGAAGGGGAATCTTGCTGCGGCCGGTGGGCACCGAAGCGACTGTGACGGCGCTCTCACTTCCGGTTGGAAAGGCCTTATCCCGGAATCGGCGATCCGCGCTGCAGGCCGGGGCGCTGCCGGACCCGGGGAAGCCCCGTCGCGATCGAATTGCTGGCCCCGTTGCGGATCGCGCCGTCGACGACAAATCCGTGCGCCGCGTTGGCGCACGCCAGGTATCGGAACGCAGCAGCCGCCGGCGTCAGCGCTCACGCGTTGCAGCTGCTCGAACGTCGCATCGCAAGTCACTGAATCTTTTTCGCGAGCGCAATAAGCCGCGCGTTCGTTGATAAACTCGCGCGCGATGTCCCCGCAGCCCTTCGTTCACCTCCGCCTGCATACCGAGTTCTCGCTCCAGGACAGCGTGGTGCGCATCCCGGAGCTGGTGGAGCGTACCGCGCAGCTGGGCATGCCGGCCGTTGCGGTGACCGATCAGAACAATCTGTTCGCGATGGTGAAGTTCTATCGCGAGGCGCTGAAGCAGGGCGTCAAACCCATCATTGGCGTCGACGTGTTGTTGCGCGCACGTGGCGAACGCGCGGTGCCGTCGCGACTCACGCTGCTGTGCAAGGATCCGGGTGGTTACCAGAACGTCACCAACCTGATCACGCGCGCCTGGCTCGAGGGCCAGGACAAAGGAGTTCCGCTCATCGATCGAGCCTGGCTCGATGCCACCACCACGTCAGGCCTGATTGCCTTGTCCGGCGCCGCCGATGGCGACGTGGGTCGCGCGCTCATCGCCGGCCGCGAGCCGGAGGCGATGGGCATGGCGCGCGAGTGGCAGGCGTTGTTCGGCGACCGCTACTACCTCGAGCTGCAGCGCCTGGGTCGCGCCGAAGATGAAGCCCTCGTCACGCGCTGCGTGGCGCTGAGTCAGAAAACCGGGATCGCGGTGGTCGCGACCAACGACGTGCGATTTCTCACGGCCGCGGACTTCGAATCCCACGAGGCGCGCGTCTGTATTGCCGAAGGCGCGCAGCTCGCCGATCCGGCCCGTCCGCGCCGTTACACCGACGCGCAATACCTGCGCTCGCCGGAGGAAATGACGCGCCTGTTTGCCGACATCCCGGAAGCGCTGCGCAACTCGGTCGAAATCGCACGGCGCTGTTCGTTGCCGCTGAAACTCGGCGAATCGCGGCTGCCTGTCTTCCCCTTGCCGGAAGGCGTCTCGGTCGAGACCTATATTCGCGAGGAATCTGAACGCAGCTTCGCGACACGCGAGGCGGCCTTCGACGAGGCGCAACGTGCGCGTATCGACGAATACCGCCAGCGTCTCGATTCCGAGCTCGCGGTCATCAGCAAGATGGGCTTCGCAGGCTACTTCCTGATCGTCGCGGATTTCATCCGCTGGGCGCGCGCCAACGGCGTGCCGGTGGGACCAGGCCGTGGCTCCGGTGCCGGATCGCTGGTGGCGTACAGCCTCGGCATCACCGACATCGACCCGCTCAAGTACGACCTGCTGTTCGAGAGATTCCTCAACCCGGAACGCGTGTCGATGCCCGACTTCGACATCGACTTCTGCATGGACGGGCGCGATCGCGTCATCGAATACGTTTCGCAGAAATATGGCCGCGAACGGGTGTCGCAGATCATCACCTACGGCACCATGGCTGCGAAGGCGGTGGTGCGCGACGTGGGCCGCGTGCTCGGCATGGGTTATGGCTACGTCGACAAGATCGCCAAGCTGATTCCCTTCGAACTCGGCATCACGCTGGATGACGCGCTGGAGAAGGAGCCCGAGCTCAAGCGGCTCTACAAGGAAGACGAGGAGATCAAGAACCTCATCGACCTGGCGAAGTCGCTCGAAGGGCTCACGCGCAACGCCGGCATGCACGCCGGCGGCGTGGTGATCGCGCCCTCGAAGCTGACGGAATTCGCGCCGCTGTACGCCGACGACAAGGGCGGCAGCGTGGTCACGCAGTTCGACAAGGACGACGTCGAGGCCGCCGGCCTGGTGAAGTTCGACTTCCTCGGACTGCGCACGCTAACGGTCATTTCACGGGCCGTGAAAATCATCAATGCGCTGCGCGCCGAAAAAGGCGAGGCGCCGCTCGACATTTCCGCCTTGCCCATGGACGACAAGGCAACTTACGCCCTCATGTCGGAAGCCAGGACCACGGCGGTTTTCCAGCTGGAATCCCGTGGCATGAAGGATCTCATTCGTCGGCTCCAGCCCGACCGGTTCGAGGACATCGTGGCGCTGGTGGCGCTGTTCCGCCCAGGTCCGCTGGAGTCGGGCATGGTCGGCGACTTCATCGACCGCAAGCACAGCCGCAACGATCCACACGCGCCGCCCATCGACTATCTGCATCCCCTGTTGCAGCCGGTGATGGCACCCACGTACGGCGTCATCCTGTACCAGGAACAGGTGATGCAGATCGCGCAGGTGCTCGCCGGTTACACGCTCGGCGGCGCCGACCTGTTGCGCAGGGCCATGGGCAAGAAGAAGCCCGAGGAAATGGCCAAGCAGCGTTCGATCTTCGTGACGGGCGCCGTGAAGAACAACGTGCCCGAATCGCAGGCCGCGTACATCTTCGACCTCATGGAGAAGTTCGCGGGCTACGGCTTCAACAAGTCGCATTCGGCCGCGTACGCGTTGCTCTCGTACCAGACCGGCTGGCTGAAGGCCCATGAACCTGCATCGTTCATGGCGGCCGTGTTGTCGGCCGATATGGACCACACCGACAAGGTGGTGAGCCTGCTTTATGACTGCCGCAAGGAAGTCGGGCTGGCCATCCTTCCGCCGCACGTGAATCTTTCGTCGTACGAATTCGCGGTGGTGGACGACAAGACGCTGCGTTACGGACTCGGCGCCATCAAGGGTGTGGGTGAGGGCGCCGTGCAGGCCCTCGTCAACGAGCGGCGCGCCAACGGCGATTACGCCAGCCTCGAAGACCTCACGCGCCGGCTGGACCTGTCAAAGATCAATCGGCGCGTGCTGGAAGCATTGATCAAGTCCGGCGCGCTCGACGGCCTGGCCGCCAATCGCGCCACGTTGATGCATCGACTCGACGCGGCGCTCGCGTTGGGCGAGCAGAACAGTAAGGCCAATGAAACCGGCCAGCACGATATTTTTGGCCTGAGTGCCGCGCAGGTGCCCGAGGCAGTGCGCGTCAAGGCGCCCGATCAGCCCGAGTGGACCGACAGCGTCCGTCTGCGCGCGGAACGCGAGACCCTGGGTCGTGCCATCACGGGCCATCCCATCGATCGCTTCGTCAACGATTTGCCGCGATTCATCACCGGGCGCATTGCCGATTACCTCGAAGCCGAGCGTCCAAACGCGGAGGGGGGGCGGTCGTACTTTGGCGGCAAGCCGGTGGCGATTGCCGGTGTGGTCGAAGAGTTGCGCAAGCGCGGCCCGCGCACCGAGATCCTGCTGGACGATGATTCCGGGCGCATTGCGGTGAGCTTCTTCGACGAGCAATACCAGCAGTTCCGCGAGCTCCTGGTGAAAGATGCGTTGCTGCTCGTCGAAGGCAAGGTGCGCTTCGATGAATTCGCAAACACCTGGGTGCTGCGCGCCAGCAAGGTGAGCGAACTCGAGCGGCTGCGCGAGAAGGAAGCGCGCCGCATCGTGCTCAAGCTCAAGGCCGGCGATCGCGTGTCGCTCGACAAGCTGCAGGTCGTGCTGGCGCAGTATCGCGGCGGCGACTGCCACGTGGCCGTGCAGTTCCACAGCGCGTCGGCCCGCGGCACCTATTCATTCGGGGCAGACTGGAATGTGCGGCCCACGCCGGCACTGATCGAAGAACTGGAACGGCTGCTGGGTCGCGGCCGCATCGCCGTGCTCTACAGCCCGCCTCCCGTGAGCGCCGGCGTCACCTCGATCGGGGGGTAGGAACGGGGACAGGTTTATTTTTCGAGTCGCTGCCGGTCGCAGGGTGGGTGGGCGCTCCGAAAAATAAACCTGTCCCCGTTCCTGATATCCTCGCGCCCCTATGGCAGTGAATTTCCTCGATTTCGAGCAGCCGATCGCCGAACTGGAAGCGAAGATCGAAGAACTGAAACACGTTCCTTCGGGCTCCGCGGTCAACATCCAGGAAGAGATCTCGCGCCTGCAGGCGAAGAGGGAGCAGCTCACGCAGAACATTTTCGCCAATCTCACTCCCTGGCAGATGACCCAGCTGGCGCGCCATCCGCAGCGCCCCTACACGCTCGATTACGCGAGCCTCGTCTTCACGGATTTCAACGAGCTGCACGGCGATCGCATGTACGGCGACGATCTCGCCATCGTCGGCGGCCTCGCGCGGCTCGACGGTCGCGCCATCATGCTGATTGGTCACCAGAAGGGCCGCGATACCAAGGAACGCGTGCGGCGCAACTACGGCATGCCCAAGCCCGAGGGTTACCGCAAGGCGCTGCGCCTGATGCGCCAGGCTGAACGCTTCCGCCTGCCCATCATCACGCTCATCGACACGGCCGGTGCCTACCCGGGCGTGGGGTCCGAAGAGCGCAACCAGAGTGAGGCCATCGCGCGCAACCTCTTCGAGATGGCGTGTCTCAGTGTGCCCATCATCGCCTGCGTGATCGGCGAGGGTGGTTCGGGCGGTGCGCTCGCGATTGGCGTGTGCGATCGATTGCTGATGCTGCAGTTCGCGACGTACTCGGTGATCACGCCCGAAGGCTGCGCATCCATTCTCTGGAAGAGCCAGGACAAGAAAGAGGTGGCCGCCGAGGCCATGGGCATGACCGCCGACAGGCTGAAAAAACTCGACCTCGTCGATGAAATCGTGTCCGAGCCCGTCGGCGGGGCACATCGCAACCCCGAGCTGGCCGCCGTAAGCATCAAGGCCGCATTGATCCGGCACCTCGATGATCTCGAGAAGCTGCCCACCGACAAGCTGCGTGCGCAGCGCAATCAACGCATCAACGGCTTCGGCGTCTACAGCGAAGCGGCTAACTAGCCGATACCATGAACCCGGCGGCGGATACGGTCGTCGCGCAGGTCGTCGCGCGGCTGTGCGAGGTCGCCGGTCCGCGGCCGCGCGTGGTCGTGGCATTCAGCGGCGGCGTCGATTCCACCTGGCTGGCGTACGCTTTGTCGCGTCAGCGCCGCAAGCTCGCGAGCCTGCGGCTGGTACATGTCGATCATCGCCTGCAGGCCGGCAGCGCCGAGTGGGCAAGACATTGCGCCCGTGTTGCGCGCAGCCTGCGCCTGCCATTGGCAGTCTTGCGCGCGAACATTGAACGCAAACGCGGCGAATCTCCGGAGGCTGCTGCGCGCGCCGCGCGTTATGCCTTGCTCGCGCAGGCCCTGGAGCCGGGCGAGTTGCTCGTGACGGCACAGCATCGCGACGACCAGGTCGAGACACTGCTGCTGCAATTGTTTCGGGGGGCAGGTGTCGCCGGCCTCGCCGCCATGCCGCGTATCGCGCCGTTCGGGCCCGGGCACATCGCGCGTCCCATGCTGGATGTGTCACGCCGCGAGATCGAA
>Ga0190271_10001715_pt1 | contig 12754 bp, 7 predicted proteins | sample Popmic356T_FD_133747 | JGI IMG/M metagenome (GOLD analysis project Ga0190271, IMG submission 133747) | Populus adjacent soil microbial communities from riparian zone of Weber River, Utah, USA - 356 T | ecosystem: Environmental > Terrestrial > Soil > Riparian zone | place: USA: Utah | collected...
CGGTGTAGTTGAATATCGAAGCGGCGAGTTGTCGTACGCCCAGCGCTCGAACTAACTGCGATTCAGAACTATTGTTCATCGTGCTCAGAGCCCGCTGGGTTCGTTGGTGGCAACGATACCAGGAAATTCAAATAACCTAGTGCACGCGTGACTGTGTCAATATGCGTGTTCCTAAACTCTCGCGATGTCAGTACGTTAGACCCATGGCACGACAATATTACGTAGTATGTTTGCGAAGAAGGCACGCATAGGTTGGCATTCCTTGCATCCGCGTAGTGCAGGTGGAGCCGCCGACTGTAGCGGCCGCGTTTACTTCACGATCCGCTTCTGCAGATCGTCTACCCAGTTGAGGACCACAGTGAGGCTCGGGGCCGCCGCGTTGAGGCTCTGTAGCGCGATGAATCGGCGGCCATCGGGTGACACGTCGTACGTCCGTCCGCTGTCGGGGCTGCGGGGTTCACGCAGGACGGGAGTGGGCCGTCCGAGTTGCAGGGTCGCTCCCTTCTGGACGCGAACGGCCATCACGACCCGGTCGGTTTCGGCATAGAAGAGTTCGGACCCATCTCGCGCCCACACCGGCTCGACGCCACCATTGCTCGATACACGGAGTCGTTCGCCGGGACCTGGAAACGGCTGGACGTACACCTCGTCGCGCCCGGATTCGTTCGAGTTGTAGGCAACCCACCGGCCATCGGGGGAGAACGTGGCGTCGGCTTCCATGGCGGGCGTGGCCACGAAGGGATAGGGCTTTCCTCCGACGGGAAGCATCCAGATGTCGGTCGCGTCGATCACGCCCTCCTGGTAGGCGAGGACCTTTCCGTCCGGTGACCAATCATTCGGCCACTGTTCGCCCGGTTTCTCCAGGAGTGGTTCGACGGACGAACCGCCGGCGACCGGCATCCAGAACAGGTCGTAGGCTCCATTGCGTGTCGATGCGAACACGATGCGAGTGCCATCGGGCGTCCACACCGGGGCACGACTGTCTACTCTTCCGGCGGTTTCAATCGGCGAGCGAATGTCGCGCTCCAGGTCGTACATGACCACCTGGTCCTGGCCTCCCTCGAGGTGAATCGTGATCGCCAGCCGACGCCCATCTGGCGACAAATGCATGGGTGAGTGGTAGATCCCTCCAAGCTTCTCGGACACGGCCGACTCGGCCTGACCGTTTCGATCGAGCCAGACCAGCCGCTGGCTGCCACCGGAGAGGCCAGCGCGGATATAGACCAGCGTGCCGTCGCTGGCCACATCGAACTGCGCCATGCCGGTCGTTACGGTCGCGAGGTCTTCCAGCACGGGGGTCGGCTCGCCAACGGTTTCTCTGGCGGTCATGTTGAGCGGGACAGCCCACAGCGATCGCACGCGCGTGAACACCAGGATGTTGTTGGCAGTCAGGCGTGGATAGGTCGCTCCTTCCACCAGCGTCCGGCGATCGTTGCCACCAATCGAGGCCACAGCAATCGAGGACGTCGTGGCCGTACCTGTCCACTGGACGAACAGCACCGTCTTGCCATCGGGCAGGGCGACTGGCCAGCGGAGGCTGTCTTCCTTCTTTTCCGAATCCGTCTTGAAGACAACCGCCGGTGTGCCGCCTGTTGCGGCCACGCTCCAGAGGCCCTCGGTGCTGCCAAACACGATGGCCTCTTCGACGCCCCATGAAATGCCGAACGCACCTCCGCGACCCGGAAGCTCGCACACGACGACGGGTGGTCCGCCGGCGAGCGCGACTTTCTGAATCTGACCGTTGGCGACAAAGGCGACCCAGTCAGCCTTCGGCGAGAGCGCGAAGCCCAATGCCCCTTCCGTTCCGCGGATCGCGGCGGGCGCCAGTTGATCGACGGGGCGTGCGTAGAGACGTGGGACGCGGTCATCGCCGAGGGCGCCATAGACGAAGACGCGCCCGTCGCGCGCCAACGCCACTCCGGCGGACACACCCTGATCGAATGACGTCGGCAACTCGACCGCGAACCGCGCGACCGATCGCGCGGGTTGTGGTCCGGGTCGGTTGGACACCATCCAGAAGGCAGACGCCGTCAGGCCAACGACCAGGCCACCCAACGCCGCGCCCCACACCACGCGGCTCACACGAGCCCGCGGTGGTACCGGTGCGATCGGTGCAGCGGATTGCGACGTCGGGCTCTTCAGCCACATCAGCTCCCGCATCACGTCGGCTGCCGTCTGCCACCGTTCGTCAGGATCTTTCGCCAGGCACCGCGTGATGAGGTGGTCGAGTAAGGGCGGTGTCAGCGGCCGCAGTGCCGATGCAGGCGTGGGCTCGCGCTGGAGCACGGCGGCAATGACGCTGGCGGTAGTCTTGCCTTCAAAGGCCCGGGTACCCGTTGTCATTTCGTAGAGGACGCAGCCCAGGGCGAAGATGTCCGAACGGGCGTCCGCCTCTTTCCCTTCGAGGCACTCGGGTGCGATGTACTGGAATGTGCCGAGGACGGTGCCCTGCTGCGTCAGGCCCGCTGGCGTGGTGGCGAGCATCGAATTCGAACCGGTCGAAGGCATCAGCGCTATGCCCTTGGCCAGCCCGAAGTCGAGCAGCTTAGCGCCCGTTTTCGTCACCATGACGTTGCCGGGTTTGAGATCGCGGTGCACGATGCCGGCACGATGGGCGGCGTCCAGGGCGCTGGCGATCTCGACCCCGAATTGCAGCGTCTGTTCGAACGACAGCGGTCCCCGCGCAATCCTGTCCGAGAGCGTTTCGCCCTCGAGGTGCTGCATCACGAGGAACGCCGTTCCCTCGTGCTCGCCGACGTCGTGAACGGCGCAGATGTGCGCGTGATCGAGCTGGGACACCGCGCGTGCCTCGCGTTCGAACCGCTGGCGCAATTGCGGGTCCGACGCAAACGCGGCTGGCAGCACCTTGATTGCCACGGTGCGGTCGAGGCGCCCGTCGCGCGCCCGATACACTTCGCCCATTCCGCCCGCGCCTATTGGTGCAACGATTTCATAGGGACCGAGCCGAGTGCCGTGGGGGAGTGTCATGAGGAGGCGAACAACGCTCGCTAGCTCATCTTATCCCACGGCGGAGGTAGACGCCCTTGCTCTTTGACCGGCGAAACCACGAGACTGCGCCGGGGCCGCCTGAATTTCGCCCACTGTGCGCTTGCATGGGAGCGTCGTTTCCCCGACGCATTCCCCACCGGCAACCGCCACAAGGCGAACTGTTATGTTCCACATGCTGGTCACCGGAATCGGTGGCGGCGGAGCGGGCGGTGGAGATGGCGCGGTGGGAGCGACGTGATTACAGCCCAAGACAAGACGGGCTGAAACTAGGATGAGAGGCGCGATGCCGGTCGTGCGCATGCAGCACCTCCTTTACAAGTCTCGATGACTGCATTTCGGGTACCGCGACTGCCACCTCGGCTCGCGTCGGTGCGACGAGATCAAGAACAGATCGTGGCGAGATTCCCGCAGCGGACGCAAATTTTGCGTCGTCTGCTGACGCGTATCTATAGATCGATCCTATATAGGCACCCCGGCGCGCGGCTCAAAGGCAACACGGGCCGTCGCGGCCCCGTTCGACAGAGTCTGCCGCAGTAATGGCTACAACGTGAAGCTCCTTGGCTCATGAGGAGCCCGCTCCGGCGGCAGCCTGTCTCGAAGTCCTCAAGATTCTCGAGCTTGACAATAGGCAGCCTCATAGAAGGAACGATTAAGGTTTGGGCCGCGGTCCCGTTCTCGATATCCGAAAGGAGATCTCATAGACAATTTTGGAAACCCTGAACCGTGACGGGCCGATTCGAGCTTACCGGCGAGTCCCCCGGCATGAGAGGATGCCGCAGGTCTCGACCACGTCATGACCAGTCCCAGAGAGTTTCTGCGCCCGAGAGTCCGCCGTCACATATCGTCTGCGGCGCCGGCCCGTACCGATCAGCACGTCGCGAGCTATCTCGTGGTGCAGGCGGCGCGTCGACTGGAAATCGTCAGCACCCTGGCATTCGCCGCGCTTCTTCTGCTCTGGCTTTTGGTTCACGTTATTCAGGGTGATCTCGCAGACGAGTTCGGAGCACTGCACGAATGGGCGCCTCCTATTGCAGCGCTAGCGGCGTCGGCAGCGATGCTTCTCATCGCGCGAAGCCGGCGGTGGTCTTCGTCGACGCTGGTGCGTATCGGTCTCGTGTACGAAGTCGTCATCAGCATTGCGATCACGTGTGCGTACTACCTCGGAGCCTTCGAAGGAATGGCTGCCAGCGACGTGACGGTCGATCGAATCGGCTTCAGCGCCGTGGCTCCCTGGACTCTGTTCTACACGGTACTCGTCCCGGCGCGTCCGCGTGAAGCGCTGATCTCACTCATCGCCTCGGCCGGAGTCGTGCCGGTCGTCTACCTTGCGCAAGTGAGTATCGGCGCCGCACCAGCCCTTGCAGTTTCGCAGTTTCTTCCGATTTTCGTGTTTCCGTACGTGGTGAGTACTGCTCTCTCGTATGCAGCGGCGCGTGTCGTCCACCAACTGGGCGTGGAGGTCCGGCACGCACAGGAGGCCGGCAGCTATCGCCTGGACGTCCTGCTTGGACGTGGCGGCATGGGCGAAGTGTGGCGAGCGTCGCATCGCATGCTCGCACGTCCCGCTGCAATCAAGCTGATTCGTCGTGACGCGTTTGCCGGCGACCCCGCCGTGGCCAAGACGGCGGTCGACCGCTTCGAGCGCGAGGCACAAGTCATCGCCAGTCTGCAGTCTCCTCATACTGTCGCGCTGTACGACTTCGGGGTCACCGAAGACGGCGCGCTGTTCTATGTGATGGAGCTGCTCGACGGCGTCAATCTCGACGCGTTGGTCCGCCGCTTCGGGCCGCTGCCGCCGGAGCGGGTCGTGCACGTGCTGCGCCAGGTGTGCGCGTCATTGGCCGAGGCGCACCACCGCGGCCTGGTGCATCGGGACATCAAGCCGGCAAACATCTTTCTGTGCCAGCGCGGACTGGAGCACGATGTCGTGAAGGTCCTCGACTTTGGCATCGTCAAGAAACTGATCGCCGGTGGGGACGAGCCGACGGCAACGGCGCTGACCCTCGCCAACGACGTCGCCGGCACACCAGCCTATATGGCGCCTGAGATCGCGATGGGATCGGCGAGCGTAGATGGGCGCGCGGATCTGTATGCCCTGGGCTGCGTGGCGTTCTGGCTGCTGACTGGTCGAGACGTCTTCGAGGAAGATACTCCGATGGCTGCGATCATCGCGCACGTGCAGCGGCAGCCCACGCCGCCAAGTGCATTGAGCGAACTGGACATTCCGCTGGAGTTGGATCAGATCGTCCTCGATTGTCTGGCCAAAGAACCCGCGGCACGCCCAGCGAATGCCGAGGCCCTCTCCGCGCGATTGGATGCTGTCCCGTGTGCGAGCTCGTGGACCGAACAGAAGGCTGCGAGATGGTGGGAGACGCATCGGCCGTCTGCCACTCCTGGGGGTATTTCCGGTGCTGTCGTCGACGGTGGCGTCGGCTCATCTCACGCGGAAGTGACCACTCGACTCGAATCCAAGCGCAATGTAGGCGTGTAAGGTCTTTGCCTAGGTGCGGCACTTCCTTGCACGGCGGCGGCATCACGTACTTGTCCTTGATCGCCTTCCGATACTCCGGATACATCGTCTCCGGCCCACCCAGACAACTTCGAGGGGATGTCGTACTTCTGCGCACCCTTGTTATGAAGGACGTACTGTCTGAAAACTGAGACAGCGTGATCGCCTACCCTCGCGAAGAGAATCGCGCGATGAAGTTGCGACTAGGCTGCCGTCGGCTCCGACTGGACGACGATCGACGGCGCGGCGTCTGACGGTGCTGGGACACCGCCTCCGCCGCCACAGGTTGCACGAGTTCGCCACGCTCGTGACACCCGACACGATTCTCCGATGGCGCCGAGACTTGGTCGCCCGGAAGTGACCTACGCCCGGCAGCGCCCCGGCCGACCTGGGCGTACGACACGAATCTAGCATCTGGTGATCCGCATGGCGACCGACAATCCGAGCTGGGGTTACACGCGGATCCAAGGTGCGTTGAAGAGTGTGGGGCCATCGCGTGGCCTGATCGACGATTGCGAGCATCCTCAAGGCCGAGGGCATTCCGCCGAGTGGTGAGCGGCCGACGACCTGGCGCAAGTTTTTCTCTGCCATTGGCCCGCGCTCGTTGGAGCCGACTTCTCCACGACAGAGGTCTGGACGGTTCGCGGGCTCGTGACGTTCTACACCGTGTTCGTGATCGAACTGCAGTCGCGGCGGGCCGAAGTTAGAGTGCTGCGACCCGGTCGTCTGCTGATCTGCGATCGCGACCCTAAGTGGAGCTTGGCAGTGGTCGGGCTCCACCGAGGCGAGGGTGTCCGGATGATCCTGACGCCGGTGCGGTCGCAGAATCGTAATGCCTGCGGAACGGTTCGTGCGCTCAACCAAAGAAGAGTGCCTGAACCGCGCTCGAGAAACCTCCAGTACGTATGGGGCCGCCAGAGATATCCGCCATCCTCCGAGGGGACGCTCGCGCTCCTGTGGCGTTCCCGGATCAGCGACTTCCGCGACGCGCAGGCTGTATATGCGGCTTTGCGCGCGATCGGACTCGAGACGCGTGAAGCGCGCTTCGTTCTCCGTATTGACGACGACCGTGATGACCTTCTTCATGTAGAACCGCAGGTCCACTCGGAACACGTCGTCACTGCGAGACACCAGCTTCGAACACGCGATCGCCAGGCTGAAGATTTCTGCGTGCCGATCGTAGGCGTACAGCAGATCGAGTGCCTGACCGAGGTTTGCACCCGGTACACGGCGCCAAGCCACTGATGAATCAGTCCGCCCGGCACATCGATCGACTGCCCCGCTTCCCGTGTCGACAGACGTTCGTGTAGAGCTACCCGCGGCGTAATTCGGCGAGCTTCGTGCCGCGCTCGACGTCGGCAAAGTCGTCGACTCGTAAGAACGGCTCTGGGGCCATCTGCGCCTCCGTCACGCGGACGTACCTGTCGAATGCCGCCACGGTCCGCGGCTGCAATTCGACGGCAGCAACAGGCGTTGTCAGCAACCCGAGCACGACACCCGCGAGAAGTCCGTTTGGCTCAAGGCCGGCGTACCTTGTTATTGATCATCCTTCACGTCCGTCACCCGGGTTCCGGGAAATCAAGGAGAGAGGGCTCGCGGACTGGGGTGTAGGATTGGACCTCGATTCCAGACTCCATGGACTCATCCCGCTGGCAATTCGGTTCGCCGCTCGTCACCGCCATGCTGGGCTCGGCCGTGATCGGTGGACAGTTCATTGCCGGTAGGGCGGCGCGCGATGCGCTCTTCCTCGCCAACTTCGAGACCTCTTCGCTACCCGCCATGATCATTGCGACGGCGATCTTCTCGATCGTGCTCGTCGTTGCGAGCTCGCGAGCCCTCGGGCATGTCGCGCCCGGCTCGTGGGTGCCGGTGGCGTTCGGTGGGGCAGCGATCCTCACACTTGCCGTATGGGTATTGGCGGCGTCCGCGCCAAGCCTGGCCGCGCGGACGCTGTATCTGCTTGTCTCCGGATTTGGCCCGATACTGGCGTCCGGGTTCTGGCTGATTGCTAGCGAGCGTTTCGATCCTCACACGGCGAAGAAACACTTTGGTCAGATCGCGGGCGCCGGCACGCTCGGTGGATTGCTCGCCGGCCTGGGTGCGGCCCGCGTTGCGTCGGTCGGCGATGTCAGGGCGATGCTCCTGTTGCTCGCAGCCCTCAATCTCGGTTGTGGCTGGTTGGCTCGCCAACTGGCGCAATCGGCTAGCCAGCCGCGGCAGGCGGACGATCATCCGGCAACGGCACGTCCGGCGCGATCAGGGCTTCGCGTGCTGTCCGAGGCGCCCTACCTTCGCACCCTTGCCGCGCTCGTGCTGCTCGGAACGATCGCTGAGACCTTCGTCGACCAGGCCTTCAAGACCCAAGTCCAGGCGGCGGCTGGGAAGGGTCCGACCCTCGGAAGCTTCTTTGCGCTGTATTACGCAGGGCTCAGCCTGATCACCTTCATCGTCCAGACGGGCGGGTCGCGGTACGTGCTTGAAAAGCTTGGACTGGCGGTTGCGACCGGCACGCCGGCTCTGATGTTGCTGGTCGGCGGGGCCGCTACGCTTCTCGTGCCAGGCTTGAGAAACATGACCTTGACGCGCGCGGGTGAGGCGGTCTTTCGAGGCTCGATCTACCGCGCGGGGTACGAACTCTTCTACACGCCGATCGCGTCGGACGACAGGCGCGCCGTGAAGTCGTTGATCGACGTCGGCGTCGATAGAACGGGTGACATCATCGGCGCCACGATCACGCAGCAGGTGTTGTGGATTCCTCAGCCAGGCCAGACGACGGTACTGCTCTCGCTCGCCGTGGGTTGCGCTGGCGTTGCGCTACTCATCGCCAGTCGGCTGACGCGCGGATATGAGGAGGCTCTTGAAAAGAGCCTGCTGAGCCGCGCCGTGGAACTCGATCTATCAGAGACCGAAGACCTCATTACACGTACAGCGATAGTCCGGGCGCTGGGCAGCTCCACGATGACCCGGCCCGTGACGACTCACCACGACCTCGAAACGAGGCGGTTGCGAGAGCGCCAGCCTGCCACGCCTGCAATCGCCGATTCCGACGTCCAGCAGATCATGACCCTGCAATCGGGGGACAGCGAGAGTATTCGTCGCGTGCTTCGAAGTGACCAGGGCCTGTCCGCTGCCGTCGTCCCTAGCGTGATTCCATTGCTCGCACAGGACGACGTGAGCCAGGACTGTATTCGAGCGCTTCGATCGGTTGCGGAAGAACGAGTCGGCGAGCTCATCGACACGCTCGCCGACCCGAATCAACCGTTTGAAGTCCGTCGGCGGTTGGCGAGGGTCTTCTCGGTGTGCGTCTCTCAACGCGCCGCCGACGGTCTGCTGCTCGGTCTCGAGGACCTGCGCTTCGAAGTGCGCTATCAATGCGGGCGATCGCTTCTGGCGATCATCGAGAAGAACCCAGCGGTGCGAATCGATAAGGCGCGCATCTTCGCTATCGTCCACCGCGAGGTCGCCGTCAATAGAGTAGTGTGGGAAAACCGTCGGCTGCTCGACAGGATCAAAGAGGACGATGAGCGATCATTCCTCGAGGGGTTGGTCAGGAATCGGGCGAGTCAGAGCTTGGCGCATGTGTTCACCCTGCTCGGGCTTGTGCTGCCAACCGAGCCTTTGCATATCGCGTTTCGCGGACTCCACACCGATGATGAAAGTTTGCGGGGCACAGCACTGGAGTACCTGGAGAGCGTGCTTCCCCCCGATATTCGCGATCGGTTGTGGCCGTTTCTCGAGGAACGGCGCAGGCCGGGCAAGATCCCACGGCCGCGCGACGAGACGCTCGCAAACCTTCTGCGATCGAACGGGTCCATCAGGGCAAACCTCGAAGAACTGAGGACACGGGACGCAGCCACTCGCGGAAACACCTCATGACGACAGACGCTCCATGGGACCACGTTGGAAGCGAACGCGGCGATGGACAGCGTGCCTGGAGAAATGGTTATGTTCGAGACCGCAGAGCTCGGAAGGAGAACCAACAGGGAAGAACTCAAGAAACAGGAACCGGTTCTTCGAACCGGACTCCTCACCGTTCAGTACGAGCTGAGAGAAGCGGACTTCCCCGTCGTGCTCGTCATCGCAGGAACCGATCGCCTCGGTGGCGCCGATCTGATCAACCTGCTCCACGAGTGGATGGATGCACGCTACATCGAAGCGAATATCTTCGAGAAGCCGTCGGAGGAAGAGCTTGAGCAGCCGAGGTTTTGGCGCTACTGGCGCGCGCTTCCCGCCAAAGGAAGGATTGGGATCTTCCACCGTGAGTGGACGACCAACGCGATCGTCGATCGGGTGAAAGGAAAGATCGACGACGCACGGCTCGACGAGCGACTGCGTCATATCGAGACCTTCGAGAAGGCTCTGATTGACGACGGCGCCGTCGTTTTGAAGTTCTGGCTCCATTTGTCCGAGAAAGCGCTCGCTCGGAGGATCGAGGAGGCGGAGCACGACTCCGACGAGTCCTGGAAGATCACTAAAGACGATCGACTCGTCCTGCGACACTATGCGCAGGTTCAATCCATCGCGGAGCAAGCGCTGCGGCGCACAAGCGTCGGGCGCGCTCTCTGGAACGTCGTCGAGAGCGCGGACTGGCGCTATCGGAATGTCGCCGTCGCTCAGACCATCATCCAGACCTTGACGCTCCGGCTGGCCGAGCCCGTGAAGCCACGCGCCCACCCACCTGCTTCTGTGAGCCGCCAGCACAATCCCCTCACGGTTCTCGATCACCTCGACCTTACGAAGACGCTCGATGACGAAGCCTACGAGACAAAACAGAATCGATACTGGGCCAGGCTCGCGAAGCTAAGCTGGAGGGCTCACAAGAGCGGCCTCTCCTCGGTTGTGGTGTTCGAGGGTTGGGACGCCGCGGGCAAAGGAGGCGTCATTCGGCGCCTGACGAAGCCTCTCGACGCGGCTCGCTACCGGGTTGTGCCGGTCGCTGCCCCGAGCGAAGAGGAGCGGGCGCATCACTACCTGTGGCGATTCTGGAGGCGTCTTCCACGCCGCGGTCACTGGACTATCTTCGACCGAAGCTGGTACGGAAGAGTGCTGGTGGAGCGGCTGGAGGGCTTCGCGACGGAGGAGGAGTGGCGTCGGGCCTACACCGAGATCAACGACTTCGAGGAGATCCTTGTGCGGCGGGGAATCCTTCTGCTGAAGTTCTGGATCCACATCTCTCCCGAGGAGCAACTCCGGCGCTTCAAGTCCCGGGAGAAAGTGCCTTTCAAGAAATACAAGATCTCCACAGAAGACTACCGGAATCGAGAACGGTGGAACGCCTACGAGCTTGCCGCTGACGAGATGGTCCAGCGGACCAGCACCGATTACGCTCGCTGGCAGCTGGTTTCGGGAAACGACAAGTGCTGGGCGCGAATCCACGTGCTGAAGACGGTGTGCCGAGAACTGGAGAAGGCGCTCAAGTCAGTGGGCCGACTATGACGGGGACAGTCTCAATCGTCGGCACGGCATCGCGCAACACATCAACGACGACGCTCGTGAGAATGTCGACCAGCACCAGATCCCGGCCGACGAACCGGTATTCGAGCTCGGGCGGTAACTCAGGGAGCCGCCGCAGCATCGCGGGACACATCCAGCTACCAGCGTTCCAGGAAACGCTCCGTTGACTTCAACGATCATCGCGCCGGCGGAGGCATGCTTCTTCGGCATCCTCTGGTTCAGGAGGCCTGAGCCGAGTGCCGTGGGGGAGTGTCATGAGGAGGCGAACCGCGTTCGCTAGCTCATCTTGTCCCACGGCGGAGGTAGTGACGCTGCGCAGACTCGGCGTTTGAGACGATGTTGTAGCTCCTCGCGACCGAAGTCATCGGCACGCGAAGTTCTTCTCCACCCAGTTCACGCGATCATTCTGTCCACCGGCCGGGCCGACATACATCGCCTTCCGTGGCCAGGCGCAGACACGCCGCTCGTTGTCGACGATGCCATTCGTGCGGTGGTGGGCGACGAGGTAATCCGGTGCCACGCCTTTTTCCACCCACGCGACAAGCGCTTCGAGCGGGTCAGCCTCGTTGCATCCGGGGCCGTCGCCACAATGGCCCATGCCGGGAAACATGAACAATCGGACCTTCTCCCGCGCTCCGTCGACATCGCCCCGGAACGTTGTCTCAATCACCTTCCGGTAGTAGTCGAGTGTCGGCTCCGCCTGCCCTTCCGGGTCGGCCCATCCATGAAACATGAGCAGCTTGCCGTTCTTGCGAAGCAGGTACCGTGAGAGATCAGGATCTGTCGCGTCGGTGATCGCCATCATCGCCGCGCCGCGACCCGAGGTCACGTCGTCGATGTTGAACTCCCACCACCCGAACTCGGGCGGGTTCGCGCGCTTGTCGGGGATCTGACGCGGGTTGAAGGGATTGGGCAGCGGGACGCCCGGTGACTTCTCGTAGAAGAGAAAGTTCACATGGTCCACGCCGTATATGAGCTTTGCCGGCACCATCCCGTTGGCGTGATGCGGGAACATCGTCCGCTGCCATTCCCACTCGGACCCGAAGTCCATTCCTTTGTAGACACGCACTCCGCGACTGTCATGCGGTCCGCGATAGATCTCCTGAAGTGTCTGCAACTGGCGCTGGGTGAAGCATTCATCGCCGTTTTTTCCGCCCGGGCACATCCGCGGTTTGAGATCGACGAACGGATCGAAGCGGCAACTCGGTGGATCATCGATGACGCCGTCGTGAATCCCGTCGTTGGCGTCGCACTTGGCGAGCACCGCCTGCTGCAGGATCCGTAGCTTCGTGAGGCTTTCGAGTGTACCGTCGCCGTCTTTGTCGAAAGCCAGGTTGCCTGCGAGATCGTCCGCGAAGATGCGCTGAGCCATCCACACGTGCGTGATGTTCAGTCGCTGGTAGTCGAACACCGGGGCGCCGGACACGATACCGTCGAAATCGTCGGGATAGCGCTGCGCCTCCATGAGTCCCTGTCGCCCACCGGTGGAGCATCCCTCGAAGTAGGCGAACGACGCCGGGCGGCCATAGAACGCGCGGACAACGGCCTTCGAGACGTTCGCGGTGAGGTGCACCGCGCGATGGCCGAAATCGATTACGGCGTCGAGGTCATCTTGTGCGAACGTCGCGCGCGGTTCCGCGGCGGCGTCGTGACCGGTATTGGAGTTCGCCACTGCGTACCCCTGGGCCAGGCGCTGATCCGCGAAATTGAGCACACCGTCCTTGCCGCCGTCGCCGATGTTGAGGAGCCGGCCGTTCCAGTTTTCAGGCAGCGGTAACTGCA
>Ga0190271_10001716_pt1 | contig 12753 bp, 9 predicted proteins | sample Popmic356T_FD_133747 | JGI IMG/M metagenome (GOLD analysis project Ga0190271, IMG submission 133747) | Populus adjacent soil microbial communities from riparian zone of Weber River, Utah, USA - 356 T | ecosystem: Environmental > Terrestrial > Soil > Riparian zone | place: USA: Utah | collected...
CAACCTCATCAATTCCTGGCACGGCGCGCGCGAGATCACCATCCGCGCCGTCGGCCACGCCGATTCACAGCCTATCTCCCGCCGCAATCGCGCGGTCTACGCCGACAACTACGCATTGTCGAAAGCGCGCGCGCAGACCGTGGCCAACTACCTCGCCATCTCGCTGAACGTTCCGGAAGCCCGCGTGCACGTCGAAGGTCACGGTTCGGATGAGCCGCTGAACTCCGGCAAGGACGCCGCGAGCCTGGCCGCCAATCGCCGAGTCGACATCGTGATCGAGGGTGCGCGCTTCGAAGCCAACGCGCCGCTCGAGATGGTGAAGAACGGCGCCGCGGCGGACGACATCGCCACCGCGGGCGTGATCCTGCGCGGTCCGCGCACCGAAGGTGCACGCGCGCCGCGTTACAAGCCGATGGCCGACAAGCTCGGCATGGGCGTGGTTGTGGACGTCGAGAAGCTCAAGCCTGGCAACGCGTGGCTCGCTCCGCTCGCCGATGCCACGGCGCCGATCTCGGTCACCAAGGTCGCGATCCAGCATCTGCCGGGACAGACCGTCGAGCTCACCGTGAACGGCAAGAAAGCCGATCCGCTCGGCTTCGACGGCGTTGACGTGAATGGTCCCGGCACCGTGGCCGTCAGCAAGTGGCGCGCAGTCGATCTCACCGACGGCGAGAACCTCATGGTTGCGCGAGTGCTCGACAGGAACGGCACCGAAGCCTGGCGCGCGCAACGCAACGTGCATTTCGGCGGCGGACCGGTGCGCGCAGAAATCGACGTCGCTGCGTCGCGCCTCGTCGCCGACGGCCGCACGGTGCCGGTGATCGCGCTGCGCATGTTCGACAAGTACGGCAAGCCGGCGCGTCCCGGCACGTTTGCTGCGTTCACTGTCGACTCGCCGTACCGGTCCATGTGGGAAGTCGAATCGCTCGACGACAACCAGATCCTGAGCACCGGCGATCGCGAGCCGCAGGTCGAGGTGCGCGAAGGCGGCGTGGCGCTGATCGAGCTCGAGCCGACGACGACGACCGGCAACGCGATCGTGCGCATCCGTTACAACGAGCGTCAGAACGATGAATACAAGGTGTGGCTGGCGCCGGCCGCGCGCGACTGGATCCTCGTCGGTATCGCCGAAGGGACGGCCGCGTACAACACGATCACGGGCAACATGGAAACCGCGAGTGCCGCCGATCGCGAAGAGGGCTTCGAACAGGATGGCCGCGTGGCGTTCTTCGCCAAGGGCCGCATCAAGGGCGATTTCCTGCTGACGATGGCTTACGACTCGGCGCGCAAGAAAGAGGACGCGCGTGACAGTCTCCACGGCACGATCGAGCCGGACCGTTACTACCTGCTCTACGGCGACGGCACCGAGCAGCGCTACGAAGCGGCCTCGCAGAACAAGCTGTATCTCAAGATCGAACGCCGCCAGTTCGTCGCGCTGTTCGGCGACTTCGACACCGGATTCACGGTGACCGAGCTCACGCGTTACAACCGCAGCCTCTCGGGCGTGCGCAGCGACTTCGCGGGCGAGCGTGTGTCGGTCAGCGGTTTCGCCGCGCAAACCGACACCGGCCTCGTCCAGGACGAGCTGCGCGGCGATGGCACGTCGGGCCTCTATCGCCTGTCACGCGCGCCGATCGTGATCGGCTCGGACAAGCTGCACATCGAAATCCGCGACCGGTTCGAGATCACGCGCGTCGTCGAATCCCGCGAGCTCTCGCGCTTCATCGACTACGACCTCGACTACGAGCGCGGCACCGTGTTCTTCAAGGAGCCCGTGCAGAGCCGCGACGAAAACTTCAACCCGATCTACATTGTCGCCGACTACGAAGTCCGCACCGGTGGCGACGATGAAACCGTCGCCGGTATCCGCGTGGCGAGCCGGTTTGGCGGCGACAAACTCGAGGTGGCCGCGAGCGCAATCCAGCAGGGCGCGTCGGCTGGTGACACGCGCGTGGTGGGCGGCGATCTCACGTGGCGCGTATCGGACGGCACGAAAGTGCGCGCCGAAATTGCGCAGTCGGAGTCGGATGACCCGCTGCTCAGCGATTCGGCGACGGCGTGGCTGGTCGAAGGCAAACACGCCACTGATCGCATCGAAGCGCGGGCCTGGGCGCGCGAGACGGAGAGCGATTTCGGTGTCGGCCAGCAGCTGACGGCCGATACCGGCACTCGCAGCGCCGGCGTCGATGCGCGCTACAAACTGACCGAGACCTTCAGTGCGTCGGGCGAAGTGCAGCACCAGCAGGTGCTGGCGAGCGAGGCGACGCGCCTGCTCGCGAGCGCCGATGTGCGCATGAACAAAGAGTCGTGGGGCCTGGGCGCCGGCCTGCGCCATGTCGGCGATGAGGACGCGAGCGGAGATGAACGCGTGTCCGACCTGGCTTTCCTGACGGCGAGTGTCGACGTGTGGGACGGCCGCGTGACGCTGCGCGGCGAGGCGGACGCGGCGCTCGGCGGCAAGGACGCCAGCGTCGACTATCCGGCGCGAAACCTGCTCGGCGTCGACTATCACCTGTCGAACGACACCACGATGTACCTGGAATACGAAGCTTCGAAGGGCGACCAGCTCGAAGCGGACATGACGCGCGTCGGCGTGCGCACGCGTCCGTGGGAGCGCACGCAGGTGAATTCCAGCATCAATTCCCAGGCCACTGAATACGGCCCGCGCACGTTTGCGAATTTCGGCCTGACGCAGGGCTTCCGGTTCCGGGAACACTGGGCATTCGACCTCGGCGTCGATCAGACCAACACGCTGCGCGGCCCGGATCTGGAGCCGCTCAATCCGAATGCGCCGCTCGCTTCCGGCTCGATGACCGACGATTTCTTCGCCGCTTTCGCGGGTGCGTCGTATCACCAGGAGCTGTGGCAGATGACGAGCCGCCTCGAACACCGCAATTCCGACAGCGAAGAACGCTGGAGCTCGACGACCGGCTGGTATCGCGAGCCGGTGGCCGGTCATGCGATGTCGGTGTCACTGCAGGCTTTCGATTCGAGCGCCGCGCTCGGCGAGAGCACGGAAGCCGTAGGCCGTTTCGCCTGGGCCTTCCGCCCCGATTCGAGCAACTGGATCGTGTTTGACCGCCTCGAGATGAAGTTCGACGAGCGCAGCGACATCCTGGGCTCGAACGACTCCGGACGGCTCGTCAACAATCTGCACGCCAACTGGCAGTTGAACCCGGCGTTGCAGCTCGGGCTGCAATACGGCGTGCGCTACGTGTCGAGCACCTTCGAAGACGAGAAATACTCCGGCGTTTCCGACATCGTCGGCTTCGACCTGCGTCGCCAGATGACGCGCCGGTTCGACCTCGGCGTGCATGCCGCGGCGCTGCATTCCTGGGAATCGGATGTCATGGATTACTCCACGGGCGTCGATGTGGGCACGACGATCGCCAGGAACATCTGGATCTCGGTGGGCTACAACTTCGCGGGATTCCGCGATGAAGACTTCTCCGCCAGCCGCCACACGGCCGAGGGGCCGTATCTCAAGATCCGCATCAAGGCTGACCAGGATACTTTCAAGGATTTGAGCCTCGACAGCCTGCGCCCGTCGCGCTAGGTTGGCCCGTCCGCCGCTTCGGCGGGCGGCTCAAATACCTGATGCAACCACTCGACGAAGTCTTCGGTCCGCGTGGCCCGCTGGCGCGAACGCTACCGGGTTTCACGCCGCGACGTTCGCAGCTCGCAATGGCCGGCAGGGTGGCCCTCGCGCTGGAAAACCGCGCGCCGCTCGTGGTCGAGGCCGGCACCGGGACCGGCAAGACCTTCGCCTACCTCGTGCCGGCGCTGCTCTCCGGGCGCCGGGTGCTCATCTCCACCGGCACGCGCACGCTGCAGGACCAGTTGTTCAACAAGGATCTGCCGCTGGTCGCGGGCGCCATCGGCGTGCCGGCGCGCGTCGCGCTGCTGAAAGGGCGCTCTAACTATCTGTGCACCTACCGGCTGAAGCAGCTCGGCGGCCAGAAGAGCCTCGCGGGCACCCGCGATCGCACGCTGGTTCGCGTCGAACGCTGGGCCGGCACCACGCGCACCGGCGATCTCGCCGAAGTGCCGGACCTGGGTGATGCCCATCCGTTGTGGCCGCAAATCACCTCCACGCGCGACAACTGCCTGGGCGCGCGGTGCGCCGACATCGGCAGGTGCCACGTGGTCGAAGCGCGCCGCAAGGCCGTCGAGGCCGACATTGTTATTGTCAATCACCATCTGCTGCTTGCCGACCTCGCGCTCAAGGAAGACGGCTTCGGCGACCTGCTCGGCGCCGCGGACGCGGTGATTCTCGACGAGGCGCACCAGATTCCCGATCTCGCCACGCAGTTTTTCGGCACGCGCCTCGGCAGCCGGCAGGTCGAACTGCTGTTGCGTGACGCGCGGCAGGAACTGGGCATGGCCCGCGCGCCGGCCACGACGCTATCCAGCGAAATCGGTGCCGTCGAAAAAGCGGTGGCGGCATTGGCGGAGGTCTTCCGCGTCACTCCGCGGCCAGACTGGCTGGCCGCCGACACGCCGCTGGCCGACGCCGCGGGGGATCTCTCGCTGGCGCTTCGCGAGCTCACCGGCTCGCTGAACGAATTCAGCCGCGAGCCCGGCATCGCGCAGTGTTCGGCGCGGGCAACCGAGCTCGCGATGCGCCTCGATGCGGTGATGCACGCCGAGGAGCACGAAGGCGCGCGCAGCGTCGAGCTCACGCAGCGCGGCTTCACGCTGAGCCTGCTGCCGTTCGACATCGCGGGGCGATTCGCGTCGATGGCCACGGATACTCGCGCGGCCTGGGTGTTCACCTCGGCCACGCTGTCGGTGGGCGAGGACTTCGCGCACTTCACTTCGCGGCTCGGGCTGGCTGACGCCGAGACGCTCGCCATCCCGAGCCCGTTCGATTTCGAGACGCAGGCGCTGCTCTATCTACCGGCACGGTTGCCGGATCCTTCTTCGCAGGATCACACCGGTGCTGTCGTCGAAGTCGCCGTGCCACTCATCGAGGCTTCGGCGGGCGGCGCCTTCGTGCTGTTCACCAGCCATCGGGCGTTGCAGAGGGCGGCGCAGCTGCTGCGCGATCGCTGGACCGAGCTCGCCGACTATCCGCTGCTGGTGCAGGGAGAGGCGCCTCGCGAGCAACTGCTGCGCCGGTTCCGCGAGTCCGGCAACGCGGTGTTGCTGGGTACCGCGAGTTTCTGGGAGGGCGTGGACGTCAAGGGCGACGCGCTGCGGCTGGTGATCATCGAAAAGCTGCCGTTCTCTTCGCCCGACGATGCGTTGACCAAGGCGCGCATCGAACATCTCAAGGCCAGCGGCGGCAATGCCTTCCGCGAATACCAATTGCCGGAAGCCGCGCTGGCGCTCAAGCAGGGTGTCGGCCGGCTGATCCGCAGCGAGACGGATCGCGGCGTGGTCGTCATCTGCGATCCGCGGCTCGTCGACAAACCCTACGGCCGCGTATTTCGCGCCAGCCTGCCGCCCATGCCGGTGACGCGCGTGGGCGCCGACGCCGAAAAATTCCTGCGGCGCATCGCGGGTACGGCGCCCGCACCCGCGGGGCTCACGCGCGTGGACGTAGACAGCGAGATCGCATGAAGATCCTCGCGCTCGACACCGCCACCGAGGCGTGCTCGGTGTCGCTCTGCATAGGCGACCGGATGCTGAACCGCTACGTCGAACTCGAGCGCGGTCATGCCGAGCATCTGCTGCCGATGGTCGATTCGGTGCTCGCCGAGGGCGGCATCGCCTTGAGTGCACTCGACGCGATTGCATTCGGGCGGGGGCCCGGTGGATTCACCGGCGTGCGCCTTGCCGCCAGCGTCGCGCAAGGGCTCGCATTCGGTGCGCAGATAGGCGTGGTGCCCATCTCCGATCTGGCGGCCGTCGCGCAACGGGTCGTTCAGCTGAATCCCGCCGTTCGCCGCGTGCTCGTGGCCAACGATGCGCGCATGCGCGAGGTGTACTGGGCGCCCTTCGAAGTCGATGGGGTGCTCACCTCGGGTCCCGAACGCGTGAGCGCGGCTGCGGAGGTGCAGGTGCCCGCGGACCGCAGCGTTGTCTGGGCCGCCGCGGGGCGGGGTCTCGTCGCCTGGCCCGAGCTGGCGGAACGCTGCCGGGCGGCGGGTGCCGAGCTTCACACCGATCTCCTGCCGCGCGCCAGCGAGGTGCTTCGGCTCGCCCGGGCGGCGGTGGCCGCTCGCCAAATCCTTGATCCGGCCGACGCATTGCCCGTTTATGTCAGGGACCGGGTCGCGCAAGCCTCTTCGTAATCAAACTGCAATAGACTGCCGTTGTAATGCGCACGCCACAAAAACGTCACCTGTGATGCCGTGTCAGCAAACATGTCAGCCAAACAGATTCTGGTAGTCGAGGACGAGCGCCCGATCCGCGAGATGATCGCGTTTGGATTGCGCCGTGCCGGGTTCGAAGTCCGCGAGGCCGCCGACGCACGCTCGGGTCGTGCCGAAGTCGCCAACAAGCTCCCCGACCTGTTGCTGGTCGACTGGATGCTCCCGGACACCAGCGGACTCGAGTTCACGCGCGCGCTCAAGCGCGATCGCGAAACGCGCGAAGTGCCGATCATCATGCTCACCGCGCGCGCCGAAGAGGGCGACAAGGTGGCGGGGCTGGAGGGTGGCGCCGACGACTACATCACCAAGCCGTTCTCGCCGCGCGAGCTGCTGGCGCGAATCAATGCGGTCCTGCGACGAACCACCCCGGTGGAAGGCACCGAGCGTATCGACGTCGAAGGTCTCGTACTCGATCAGAGCAGCCAGCGCGTGAGCTCGGGCGAACGCACCGTGGCGCTCGGGCCCACGGAGTACCGCATGCTGGCGTTCTTCATGACGCACCCCGAACGCGTGTACACGCGCGAGCAGCTTCTCGACCGCGTGTGGGGCGGCAATGTCTACGTCGAAGAGCGCACCATCGACGTCCACATCCGGCGCCTGCGCAAAGCGCTCGAAGAGTACGGCTACGACCGCCTGATCCAGACCGTGCGCGGTTCGGGTTACCGGTTCTCGGCCCGACCTCTCTAAGGCGATGACTTCGGGCGCCTCGGCCTTCGTCTACGTCACGCTGCGGATTTTCGCGGCGCTCGGCCTGGGGGCGGTGCTCGGGTGGCTGGCCGGATCGATCTGGCTCGGGCTCAGCGGCGCGCTCGGTTTATATCTCGCCTGGAATCTCTGGCAGCTTCGCGCGCTGCATTTCTGGCTGCAGAACCGCAGCGTGGCCGACCCGCCGGATGCCATGGGGTTGTGGGGAGACGTGGTCGCACAGGTGGTGCGCCTGCATCGACGCAAACGCTTCCACAAGGAAAAGCTCACGCGCCTGTTCCGCGAGCTGCGGCGTTCCACCGCCGCCATGCCGGACGGCGTCGTGATGCTCGATCCGCAGGGCGAGATCGTCTGGTTCAATCGCAAGGCCGGCGAGCTGCTCGATCTGTCGCGGCGCGCCGACCTGGGCCTGCGCATCGACAACCTGGTCCGCAATCCGGATTTCGTGCGCTACCTGCGCGGCGGTCTTTACTCCATGCCGGTCATCGTGCGCATCGACACGCCCACCGAGCGATACATCGCGTTCCAGCTCATCTCCTACGGCGAGGATCAGCGGCTGCTGATGTTGCGCGACGTCACGCGCGATGTGCGCATGGAGCAGATGCGCAAGGACTTCGTCGCCAATGCCTCGCATGAACTGCGCTCGCCGCTCACCGTCGTGGCCGGTTATCTCGAGAATTTCAGTTCCGACCCGGGACTGGGGGAGCTCGCCGCACCGGTCGCCGAGATGCGGCGCCAGACGGATCGCATGACGCGCATCATCGAAGACCTGCTCGAGCTGTCGCGCTTCGAAGCCAACGATGCGCCGATCAAGGGCCTGCCCATCGATGTGTCGGCGATGGCGTCCATGCTGCGCAAGGACGTGCTCGCGCGCTCGTTGCATCCGAGGCAGGTCGAAGTCGCCATCGAGTCGGGAGCCCAGCTCATCGGCGACGAGGCCATGGTGCAGTCGGCGTTCTCCAACCTCGTGGACAATGCCGCCAAGTACACGCCACCCGATGGCAGCATGCAGATTCGTTGGTGGACAGACGACGAGGGCGGACATTTTTCCGTCCGCGATACCGGCCCCGGCATCTCCAGCGAGCACCTGCCGCGGCTCACGGAACGTTTCTACCGGGTCGACCCGGGGCGCTCGCGCGAAACCGGCGGATCAGGGCTGGGCCTGGCTATCGTCAAACACGCATTGCATCGGCACGGCGGAAAGCTCGAAATCGAGAGCATCGAAGGGCGCGGCAGCACCTTCACCTGTCACTTCCCGCGCGACCGCGTAATCGAGCGGCGCGTGGCCGCCAGCGCCTGATGTCATCAGCCGGTCATCGCTGACTAACAAACTGTTCCCGAGGAACCATGGAAACCGCCGATCTTTCGCACCACATCTCGCGCCGATTCAACGAAGACCTGGAGCGCGTGCGCAACAAGGTGCTCACCATGGGCGGCATGGTCGAGCAGCAGCTCGCCAACGCGGTGACGGCGCTCATCGAAGGCGACAGCAATCTCGGCGTGTCCGTGGCGCGCGATGACTTCAAGGTCAACGGCATGGAAATGTCCATCGACGAGGAGTGTTCGCGCATTCTCGCGACCCGGGCTCCGGCGGCTGGCGACCTCAGGGTCGTCGTCGCCATCATCAAGACCATCACCGACCTCGAGCGCATCGGCGACGAGGGCGAAAAGATCGGCTACATCGCCTCGAGGCTCGCCACCATGGAACGCCCGGCGGACAAGTACCGCGAGATCAAACACCTTGGGCGCATCGTCTCGGAGATGGTGCACCAGGCGCTCGATGCGTTCGCGCGCATGGACAGCGAGGCCGCGCTGCGCGTGGCGCGCCAGGATCGCGTGGTCGACGAGGAATATGAGTCCATCCAGCGCCAGTGCATCACCTTCATGATGGAAGACCCGCGCAGCATCCGGCGCGCGCTCGACGTCATGTGGATCGTGCGTGCGCTCGAGCGCATCGGCGATCACGCCAAGAACATCTGCGAGTACGTGATCTACATGGTGCACGGCAAAGACGTGCGCCATACCAAGCTCGAGGACATCGAGCGCGACCTCCGCAAATAAATGGGGACACTCCCCATTTCCTAGCAAAAGGGGACGGACCTCAATCGTTGCCGCAGTTGCGCCAGCGTCGCCGCGGCACCGGGCCTCCGCGTTGTAGTCTACGGCGAATGAACCCGGGCTCGCGGCCGCTGGCTGCTTACATGTGGCAGATCGCGCTTGCGCTGGCGGTGATCTTCGCCGCCGCGCGCGTAGTGGGCGTTCTCGGGCCAAAGGAATTGCGGTGGATCCTGCCACTCGGTTTCACCCTGATGGCGCTGACGCCGTACGCGCTGCTGGACGCGGCGGGACGCCGCGACGCCGGCTTGCAGTGGTCCGGCAGCGCGCGTTGGCATGGCGTGGCGATCCTTGCCGGCGGCGCCGCAGGTCTCGCTTGTTTCGCACTCGGTTACGCGTTCTTCGGCGTAGGTCCTGACAACTGGTTCGTCACCATCGCCAACAGTTACCGCCGGATGATGGACACCACCGGCTGGCCGACCGCGCGCCTGCTCCTGGTCTTCACGCCGCCGGCCTTGATCTTCAGCCCGATCGGCGAGGAGATTTTCTTTCGCGGCTACCTGCAATATTCGCTGGAGCGGCGTTTCAGCACGCGCGCCAGCACAATCACCGAATGCGCGGCGTTTGGAATCGTGCACCTCTGCCATCACGGGCTGTTTCTGTCAGCCACCGGAATCACCTTGCGGCCACTGTCGGGCGCGATCTGGGTGCTGCTGATGTCCGGAGCGGCAGGGTTGTTTGCCTATCTACGCAAATCCAGCGGTTCGCTGCTGCCCGCCATCGTGGCCCACGCCGCCTTCAATCTCGTGATGAACATGACCATCTTTGGATTTCTCTGGACGCCCTGACTGGCTGCTCATTACTCGCGGACGCCGCCGCTTCGGCGGCGTTATCCGACGTGGGGCGCAGCCCCTGACAAACCACGTTTTCCTTTGCGGGCGAAAGCCCTGATAATCCGACGCCATGTTCGACCGTCGCCAGAAGATCAATCTCGCCTGCGCGCTCGTCTGCGCCGGCATGCTGGGTTTCGCAATTTTCTACGCCGAGAAATATCTCGGCCTCGAACCTTGTCCCCTGTGCATGTTCCAGCGCGTCTGTATCGCCGTGCTGGGAGTCGTATTCCTCATCGCCGCCCTGCATCGGGTGCGTTATTACGGCGCCATCGTCTACGGCGGATTCATCTTCGTGGCCGCCGCCGCGGCTGCCTGGGTGGCGGGCCGACATGTCTGGGTCCAGGCCCAGCCGCCGGGCACGGTGCCCGCGTGCGGCGCGCCGCTCGACAACCTGCTGCAGATGTTTCCGCTGCTCGAGGTCATCCGCAAAGTCATGACCGGCGGAGGTGAGTGCGGCAACATCGACTGGACCCTGCTGGGCGTCTCGATGCCCGGATGGGTACTCATCACCGCGGTCTCGCTGGGCCTCGTCGGCGTGCTGAACAACGCCTTCTACCCGGTGCGCGCGCGCCGCTAGTCGGGCAGGCCGAAGTACAGCCAGGCCACGGCGAATGTGTCGATGAAGCCGTGCGCCAGGATGCAGGTCCACAGGTTGCGTCCGGTCAGCAGATAGGCGGCGGCCAGGATCAACCCGGCCACTCCCGAATCGAGAATGCCCGCCGGCCCCTTGTAGAAGTGGCCGTAGCCGAACAGCACGGCGCTCACCACCGCGGCCAGCCAGAAAGCGGGAAGGGTGCTGCCGAACGCTTCCGCTGCGCGATTGAGCAGGTAGCCGCGATAGGCGAGCTCTTCACCGAAGGCCGCGAACGTCCAAACCAGTGCCAGCGCGATCAGCGCATTCCCGAGATTCCCGGTGATCTCATCGGCGTGCTCGGGCAGATTCTCCGGCGGCCAGATCGTCGAGCTCAGCGGCTCGATGACGAAGTCCGAAAGAAGGAAGCGCAACGCTGCTGCCGCCAGCGCCACCAGGACGATCATTCGCCAGGAGCTCGGCCGGCGAAATCCCAGCGTGCGGAAGTCCCATCGCCCGGCGCGCAGTCGCATGGAGACTATCGCGAGCACCGCCAGGATCAGCACTTCGTTGGGCACGACGCGCCAGACGTTGTGGCCGAGCACGATCGCGGCGCCCACCGCGAGTTCGATCGCGCTCGCGAGACGATGGCGTTTCTGTGTCGAGAGGTCGTCGATCACCGGTGAAGCGTAGCACCGGCCTATCGGCCGATCAGAAGATCAGGCCGCCGATCCACCAGGCGGCGGCGGCGATGCCGGCCGAGGCGGGAATGGTGACGATCCAGGCGATAACGATGTTGCCAGCCACGCCCCAGCGTACTGCCGAAGAGCGCTGCGCGGTGCCGACACCGATGATGGCGCCGGTAATGGTGTGCGTGGTCGACACCGGTATGCCGAAATGCGTCGCGAGGAACAGCGTGATGGCGCCGCCGGTTTCCGCGGCGAACCCACCCACGGGCTTCAGCTTGGTGATGCGCTGGCCCATGGTCTTCACGATGCGCCAGCCGCCGAACATCGTGCCGAAGCCAATCGCCAGGAAGCAGCTGATGACGACCCAGGCCGGCAGATGTTCACGGGTCGTGACGCCGCCCGCGATGAGCAGCAGCCAGATGATGCCCATGGTCTTCTGCGCGTCGTTGCCGCCGTGGCCGAGGCTGTACGCGGCCGAGGAGATGAGCTGCAGTCGCCGGAACCATTTGTCGACACGCCGCGGCGTCTGGCGAAAGCAGATCCACGAGACGCTGAGCATGATCAGCGCGCCGAGCGCCATGCCGAGCATCGGCGAGACGATGATGAACGCGGCGGTCTTGATGATGCCCGGCGCGAGCAGCGGTGCGGTGCCGGCGGCGGAGAGGGCGGCGCCGATCATTCCGCCTATGAGCGCATGCGACGAACTCGACGGGATGCCGTAATACCAGGTGATGAGGTTCCAGGAGATCGCACCGACCAACGCGCCGAAGATGAGCCGGTTGTCGACGAACGATGGATCGATGATGCCTTTGCCGACCGTCGCTGCGACCGTGAGCTTGAAAAACAGGACGGCGATCACGTTGAAGAACGCGGCCCAGAGCACCGCCTGCCACGGCTTCAGGACGCCGGTCGAAACCACCGTGGCGATGGAGTTCGCCGCGTCATGAAACCCGTTCATGAAATCGAAGGCGAGCGCCAGCAATACGAGGAAGACCAGCGTCAGTGAGACAGTTCCGAGATCCATGGGGGACGCTGGGTGCCGTTCAGGAATTTTCGAGCACGACGCTTTCGATGACGTTGGCGACGTCCTGGCACTTGTCGGTTGCCGATTCGAGCGACTCGTACACCGCCTTGAGCTTGATGAGCTGGCGCGTGTCGGTCTCATTGCGGAACAGTTCGGAGATCGCGCTGCGCATGACCTTGTCCGCCTCGGACTCGAGCGTGTCGATTTCCTGGCAGATCTTGAGGATGGCGGGTGCATCGGCCATGGACGCCATGAGGCCGACTGCCGATTGAACGCGCTCGGCGCAGCGCAGGAGCAATTCGGAAAGCTGCGTGCATTCCGGCGTCACTCGCTGGATGTCGTACAGCACCAGCGATTCGCCCGTGTCCTGGATGAGGTCGAGCACGTCGTCCATGCGCGAGATCAGCCGGTGGATGTCGTCGCGGTCGAACGGCGTGACGAACGTGGTGTGCAGCAGCTGCACGGTTTCGTGCGTGATGCGGTCGGCCGCATGTTC
>Ga0190271_10001718_pt1 | contig 12748 bp, 15 predicted proteins | sample Popmic356T_FD_133747 | JGI IMG/M metagenome (GOLD analysis project Ga0190271, IMG submission 133747) | Populus adjacent soil microbial communities from riparian zone of Weber River, Utah, USA - 356 T | ecosystem: Environmental > Terrestrial > Soil > Riparian zone | place: USA: Utah | collected...
GACTCGACGTCGATGCCGTCGCCCTCGACCGCGTTCAGCCGGTAGATCTCGTAGGACTTCCCGTTGACGTCCAACGTGCCCTTGGCACCAAAGCTGTCGGCGCTCGCCATGAATATCCCTCTGTTCGCGTCTCGATCGGTCAGGTCTGCCAGGTGGTGCCATCTTGCCCACGCGCGGGTGGCCGTGGGAAGCAAGGTCACCCTCATTCGATATATCTTGACGTCAAGATATCATGGTCGACTCGGGGAAGGTCCTCCACGACCGGGATGCGGGCGGCGAGGGCGAGCCCCGCCCCGGTGTAGCGCTCGTCGTCGGTCACCTCGCTGTGGACTTGCCAGTTCCCGGGAGGAACGACTGTTCCACGCCTTCGATCTCGGCCAGGACAAGACCGCTGAGGTCGCCCCGGAACTCGTCGACGGCCACCACCACGCTGGCGAGCGAGATGCGGGCCCTCCGTTTTCTCCAGCCCTCTTCCGGGCAACTCGGCAAGACGTGCCCACTCCGTCTCGTCGAGGTAGAGCGACGTGCACGCCACCGCCCGCGGCCCCTCGTCGAGCCGGACCTTGTGGCCGAGCTTCAGCACGCGACTGTTTTGTTCGTCGGTCCGGCATCGCCTTGAGACCAACGCCGCTCGCGCTCGACGACGGCGTACTTCAGATTGACCATGTCACTCCTTGTCCTTCTCTCGATCAGGCCGGGAGGTCGTCGCCACGCTGGTCGACGAGGCGGCGTGGGGCGGAGAGTCGCCAGGCCTCGAAGGTGAGCTCGGCGACCTCATCCCGCTCGATGTGGTCGAGGTGGACGACGACCCAGCCGAAGCCGCCGGCGGTGAACTGCACCTCGAACACGTCGGGGCGCTCCCCCACCAGCGCGGCCTGCTCGGCGAGGGTCTGCTTGAGGCCCACGGTCCGGGTCGGCTCCCAGAGGTAGCCGAAGGTGAGCCCCGACACCACGAGCTTCGAGTACCGCGAGTGCTCGACGACCTCCACCTCGTCCAGCTGCCCCACCAGGTCGAGGAACTCGGCGATCTCGGTCACTCGGGGACCACCAGGGCAACGCACTCGACGCGATGGGTCATCGGGAAGCGCCGATGCTGCTGAGCGTGAACGCGATCCTTTTCCGACGGCTGCGCGCATCAGAGCAAGATAGCCGCTGACCTGCGGGTTTGTGACCACAGACGCTGATCGCGTGGGTATCCGTCTGCGACCCTCCGCGATTCAAACCGCGCCCAAAGCGCGCTCTCGAAGAATCGGCGACGACACTCACGGCCGACCGCAGGCTCAGGTCTCGCCTCGGGCGCGGGCCCCGAGGTATTGATCCATCACCGCCGTCGGGATCCTGCCCCTGTCGGAGACTGCGATGTTGTTCGTCGCTGCCCAGTGGCGTACATCCGCCGGCGATGGCGGTGCGGGCGCGAGCGGCGGCGCCGCTTCGAGGCCGCGTACGGCGAGGTCGCCAACCATCTCTTCAGAGAGCCCGACCCGAGCAGCCGCGAGGAAGCGGTAGGTCCACTCCTGGGCGAGCTTGCGGGTGTCGCAGAAGACGATCGGAACGGTCGGAAACCGGATCTGGCATTCGGCGATCGCATCGGCCACTACGCTGGGCCGGACCTGGTCGAGCTTGAAGACCTGCGAGTAGCGCTCCTCGACGACTACCGCGGCACGTGGGATCGCGGACAGCTCGGTGAGCTGGAACTTCAGTTTGCCCGTCGTCAGTGAGGAGACGAGGTCGGCCAGGGACTTGCGCTCCACCGTTGCCTGCAACAGCCCGTCGACGATGAGTCCGTAGTCGCCGGCGCTCAGCGGCTCGCGTCGGGTGGTCGCCTGCCGGTCGGCGAAGGTGAACGGATAGCGCTCGCGGATGTCGACCGCGATCTCCAGGTCGACGACTCCGCTGGCGCGGGCGCCGGGAACGGTCACCGCGGGCCGAGCTTGCTTGGCGGTACGGGCGGTCTGCCAGAAGATCATCTGCCGGCCGCGGGCGTTGGTGACGACGATCTGGGAGCGGTTCTCGCGGCCGCGGTCGAGCACAAGGTCGATCGCGGCGCCCCGCCTCACACAGGACCGTACCTGCGCCCGCTCGATGATCTCGGCGTCGACCGGCCACTCCTCGACGCGGTGGCAGTAGACCTTGCCGGTGCGCGGCCAGGTGTCCTTCGCCTTGAGGATGATGCCGTCCCCGAGCGGGATACGGAGGAGGTATGGCAGCGTCGACCCGGGCTCGGCGTTGCGGGCGATCACGAAGTCGTCCGGCACGTCGTCAGGATAGCGACGACTCAGCCATGAAGTACGCCGTAGGCGATCTGACCTGCACTCCTGACCGCAGTGGGCAGGAGCGTCCAGGTGGGGTGCGAGTCGTCGAGGAGCTTGCTCGCCAGACGCAGCCGCTGGCGGTCCTTGCGAGTCATCTGGTCGACGACCTCGAACGGGTCCCCGACGAGTGCGCAGAGCAGCGCGAGGTCTCGGTAATGACGGTCCGGGCCGGCAGCGCTGTCGCTGCCGACTTGCCGACGATCGCAGCCAGCAGGGTCGGCCTCGGGATCGTGCCACTGCGTCCCTCGTGCACCACAGTGATCTTCTCGGTCCGGCTGAGTGCCTGAGTGCCGCCGGGCACCTCGATGGTTCGCCCCGGCGGGGTCGTGGTGAGGTCGGCCCGCTCCCCCAGCCCTTCGGGCGCAAGGACGTCGATGACAACGGGCCGAGGCTCGGCGGTCCGGGTGTAGCGGTGCGCGATTCCGTCGGCGCTGATCGACTGCAACGCGAATCCCAAGCCTTCCAGGCCGGACACGACGTGGGTCAAGGCACCCGGGACTGCGCGAATGTCCGCGATCACGTCACCGTCCTGACTGATCTGCGGCGGGATCTGTCCGTGCTCGATCGCGTGCAGCAGCACCATCTGCCCGCCGATGAGAGCCCAGCGCACATCCAACTGGTCGCCGAGGTCGAGGAGCGTGTGCCACAACTCATCGACCGGTGGCGGCAGAAGCGGCAATTCGATTACTACGGTCATCCGCGGGACCGTTCGCGTTGCCAACTGGCCAGCAGTTCACCCAGACGCGCGGCACCCGCAGCGACGGCACGAGGCTCTGCTGCCTCAAGGAGGTCCGCTGCCAGCACGGCGTCTCTAACCCAGCCATGTCCCGAGGGGCCCGCGTCGGCGAACGGCCAGACCTCGTTCGGAACACGGACCCTGAGATTGGGCTCCGCTCCCTCGCGCAGCGCGAGGGAGCGGGACAGATCGGGCCACAGTTCCTCGGCGATGTAGAACTCCGCGATCGGCTCCCCGAGTGCGACGAGGTCGAACCCGCGGCCGACCGCTGCGCTCGGCCCGACGGGGCGGACGCCGTCGACGCGACGCAGGCGTTCAATGGCTGCCGGATGGGCAACAACGTCGAGCACACGGCTTCGTCCTCGCAGAACCGCCCTCCAGCCATCCGGGCCCGGATCCACCAGGTCGGCGAGATATCGGCGCACCTGCGAGCGCGCGGAGTCCGACAGCCACGCTGCGCCTCCGCCATCGAGAAGATCGAGGGCCGCCCATGCCCGCTTGGGCGCCAGCGGTCGGCCCGGGCGGCGACCATTGCGTTGGAGCCGCGCTACGTCCTCGGCCAGAATGAGCCAGGAGTTGCCCAGATGGCGACCACGCAAGTCGCCCGCACGGAGCAGTTGCCGAACCCGGGAATCGTTGACACCGAGACGTCGCGACGCTTCCTTGACGTCGATCTCCATCCAGTCCATCTCCTTTCGACAACCATACCGGAACCGGTAGAGTTCACGAAAATGGTGCGATCACAACCCGAGGTCTTTGCTGGAGCTGAATTCAAGGGCGTCGACGGGGCGGATGTAGCGGTCGAACAGGACTGAGAGGTCCTTGTGCCGGGTCTGCGCGACGATACGCGCGATCGGGACGCCGGCGCGGTGGGCCGCGGTGGCGTGTCCAGCGCGGAGCGAGTTGCCGCTGATCCGTTCGGCGTTGGGGAGGCCGGCTTGTTTCGCGTGTGCTTTGAGGAGTCGACCGAAGGTGTGCGGTGCGAGCCCGCGTTCCCCGGCTGCGCCGCCGCGGAGCGGGACGAACACCGGTCCCGGTGTGGTGCCGCGGAGTTGGAGCCAGTGCTGGAGCGCGGCGATCGGGTCGGTGTCTGGGTGCTTGCCGCGCGCGACGGCGACCTTGGCGCCGGCGGCGTTGCGGTCGGTCTTGGAGCGGCGGATCCGCAGAACGATGCCGCCAGGTCGCGATTCGAGGTCGTCCAGGGAGAGTGCGGCGAGTTCGCCGATGCGCAGCGCGCCGGCGTAGCCGACCAGGATGAAGGCGGCGTCGCGGGCGACGCCGAGTCTGGCCCTGTCGATGCGGGTCACCAGAGTGCGAATCTCGGCGACCGAGAGTGGGTGGGCTTGCCGAACGGGCGCGACGCCATAGGTGCGCCGGAGCCCGTCGCGGACCTGTCGGACGGCACGGTTCTCGTTGGGGTTGGGCAGGCCGTGGGCACTGTGGACGTAGTTGATCACGCTGATGAAGGGGCTGAGGCTGATCACGGCGAGTCCGTCGGCGACGCGCTGGGTCATGAAGGCAGCACATCGCGGCCGGGTCGGCCGGGAGCGGTTCGAATCCGCGCTCGGCGATCGGCGGCGACCTGCCCGACAGCGCGGCCTACCGCGACCGGGTCCGCGCAGACCTCGTGCGGCTGGCCGCCGAGGGAATCCTCGAGGTCCCGATGGCCCGCACCTACCCGCTCGAGCGAGCGCTGGACGCGGCGAAGCTCCTCCGCGGCCGGCACCCCGGCGGCAAGGTGGCACTCCTCCCCGCGCACTCGGGCACCCAGGGCTCCGCGGCTACTTGACCGTTACGGGCGCGTCATTCCAGCCGCCTTCGACTCCCTAGAAGGCTAGGCCCGATCTTGACGGCTTTCCCGGTGCTCCCCCATGGCGGTAGCGACGGGTGCACAACCGGCTGACAGCCTGTTGGCTCGATCCGAGAAGCCACTCAGCATGGAGATGCTCTCGCCGGACAACATGCGATAGGGAGCGTGCAAACTCAGGGGCGTACGGGCCGACTCACGTTGAGAGGTCACTTTCGCGACCGGGGTCATCCACACCGGTGCCGGCCAACCGACGCCGCGTCCTGGACCCGTTGCTTACCCCCCATGACGCGTCTCGAAGCGACGTCCGTTCAGTCAGACGCGATGATGTTTTCTGTCCCAGGCCCGGGGGGGTGGGCACTGATCGCCTCCGCGAATATGCGGAACTCCGGATGCCCCGGCAACGACGTCAGGCACCGCTTGACGAGGGCGCCAGCAGCCTCCAGCTCTCCGCGCTCGTGTGCGAGGCGGGCCTGAAGGAACGTCAGTTCTGGCCCCGCTAGTGCGGGATGCGCGACAAGCCGGTCGAGAAGGTCCTCATGGTCCGACCCGGCCAGACGTCCCACCAGCAGGGCGTTCCACTCGCTGAGATCCTCGGCCCGTTGCTGTCGGCTTCGACGGCCGCGCACCTGGTCACGGCCACCCTCGGCGACCCGGTCCAAAGCATCCACGTAGTGGCGGGCAACCTCGCTCCACAGGTCGGGTACCACCAGGAGCTGGGAGAGCACACGCGCAAGGGAGGTCTCGCGGGCGCTCGCCCAGCCCTCGCCCCTGCGAGTCCAGCCGTAGCGAGACTCCCACCTCAGCAGTTGCGCAGCCGCGGACTCGGTGAACTGGACCGCGCCATGCACCTCCCGCGTCCGCGACCACAGCACCGCGACCGCATCCGAGACCACGAACCGGGCCGCCTCAAGCGGATCCTCGGAGCGAAAGTAGTCACGCTCCCTTGTCTCACACGCCAGGTCGATCATCGCAGTCACGGCAACACCCGCTGTCTCGAGATCCTCGCCGCGCAGCGCGTCCTGAGCTTTCACGCTCAATCGACGGAACGTGTACCGCCACCGTGACCGCTCCTGCCGCGACACGCGGCGATCACCGGCCAGGTAGGCACCCGACCGCGCCAGCGCCGCAAACTGCGTGACCTCTCCCAAGACAAGCTTCGGATCAGCCGCCGACTTCACACCGCGCTCAGGCACCTCCGTACTCTGTGGGTCGATGATCGCCTCGATACGCTCCCGCAGCGGCGCCGCACCTCGCCAATACAAGGTCCATAACGCCTTCTGCAGATCCATCGCCTCCATCTGCGCCAGCTTCTCGAAGAACTGCTCTCGGTCCAGCCGCCCCTTCCCCATGACAGCACGCTACCCAGGGTCGCCTGTCGCACTCGCGTACCCGCTCGTGGAGTCAAGTCCAGGCGTTCGAGCTCGGGCTGATCCCCGATGTCGGGGGCGGCGATGACAGGCCATGAAGAGGTGGAACGTCTCCTCGCCGTGATCACCGTGGACTGCTACAACCTCGCCGAGCAGGTGACCGCGTTCTACGAGGCGTTCGCCGAGGAAGTCCCGCTCCCCACCACCGCCACCGTGGTCGGCACCACCATTAAGGTCGTCGGTGTCGGCATCGCTGAGCACGGCGAGGAGCTCACCGCACGCTGCCACCGCAGGGTTGTCGTGCAGGACCTGCACCTTTCGGACCTAGGGTTGGCTCCCGATACCCCAGCTGGATGGATTCACGCGGCCTACCGCCGCTGCCTTGGCCTGGTACCGCACCCAGCCGCGGTGCCGGAAGGATGGAAGCCGTCCTGGCTGTGAACCATCGACTCGCGACTATCGGTGGGAATGCAGTATGTGGAGTACGGCAAACGAGTCGGGGACTCGCGCGTAGCGGCAACCTCGACGTGCTCCGTCATGGTTGGTCGCGAAGGGGCCGGTAGTTGGCATGCTGGATGCGGGCACCGAACCGCCTGAGCAGGAGGTTGCGAAGGGTGGGATGCAGCCCCCGGGCGCGGTCGCGCCGGTGGGTCTGCTCGCGAACCCAGTCGGTGCGTGGTCGACGGCGACGCTCGAAGGTGGTCAGCGCCTCGGTGAGACTCGTGGCCGAACCGAGGGTCTGGGCCAGGACGATGGCGTCCTCGAGCGCCATGCCTGCACCCTGCGCCATGTTGGGTGAGGTCGCGTGGGCGGCGTCGCCGATCAGCAGCACGGTGTCCCGCGCCCAGGAGTCGAGCACGACCTCCTCAATCTCGCCCGCGTGCACGGCCTGGTCCTCCAGCGCGTCGAGCAGAGTCGGCACCGGGTCTGCGTAGCCGGCCAGCAGGTCGCGCAGGGGCCGGGGATCGTCGAGCGGGCCATCGACGTAGCAGTAGACCCGCCGTTCGCCGATCGGGATCGAGAGGAACGCCGATCCGGGTCCGAGCCGCACCGACCAGGTCGCCGGTTCGACGTCGCCGTCGACGACGAAGCGTCGGGCGTACTGGCCGACCTTCCGGACGGCGCGGGGGCCGAAAGTCAGTTGCCGGACTGTGGAGTGGACTCCGTCCGCGCCGAGAACGAGGTCAAATCGGGTCGGGGTCCCGCCCACGGTGACGGTGACGCCGACGTGGTCGAACGCCACGGCCTCGAGACTCTCCCCCCAGCGCACCGGGACGTCGCCGACACCGGCCAGCAGCAGCTGGTGCAGGTCTGCCCTGGACAGAGCCAGGCACGGCGCGACACCGTGCCACAGCTCGTCGGTCTCGACCTCGAACAGCGTGCGGCCCCGCTCGTCGAGCGTGCGTTGGTGGAGGATGCCAGCGGCCCGGCGGGCCACCTGGTCTTCAAGCCCGAGGGTGCCAAGGGCACGCACCGAGTTCCCGGGGAGAAAGATCCCGGTGCCTTCGAGCGGCGATGTCGGCTGTCGGTCGATGACCTCGACTGAGGCCCCCCACTCGTGTAACGTGCGCGCGGCCGCGAGCCCGGCGATCCCGGCACCGACCACCAGCACTCGTACGCCGTCACCGCGCATGGGTCACCACATCAGCCCGCCCGGCCGGGGCGACTTCGGAGGCCCGCTCCGCGGTGGCGGTCACGAAGCCGCAATCGCAGGCTGATACTGCGAAGCTGGCGCTCATGGCCCTGCTCCTCTCATCGGCCGAACCCATGCTCAGTCTCATCCGGTAGCCGGCACCGCCGCATGGGCAGAACTACCCATCCGTGTTATCAGGCGGATCCGCCTGCGGCACGATTCCTGGCTTGCCCGGTTGAGGCCGACGGACGAAGGCGGTCGGGGTCACCCGCGGTCTGCTCGAGGTCAGCGACCTGCTCGGCCGGCGAGGCCTACGGTCAGCTCGGCCTGAAGTCACGAGCCCGGGACTGCCCGTCCCGACCCCCAGGGCGCGCAGTGTGCATCTCGGTTCCGCCCCGCGGATGCTCGGGCGCCGCGACCTCGAGACTCCTTGCTCTGGCGGATCCGCGCCGGTAGCGGCACTCTGAGAATGTGTTCCGGCTGCTGGGTCTGCTGGCCGGGCTCGCCGGCGCCACCGATCTCGGGACCGGAGGGCAGCCCGACGAGTCCCTGCGCCGCTGCGTCGTGGCCGGGCGGCTGGCGCGGGCCGTCGGGGCCGACGACGCGATGGTGCGGGACGTGGTGGTGGTCTCTCTGCTCGAGCACGTCGGCTGCACGGCGTACGCTCACGAGGCCGCCGCGATCTGGGGCGACGACATCGCCACGACGCACGCTGCCCTGGTGACCGACGCCGACTCGGCGGCCGATGTCTTCCGGACGTTCCTCCCGATGGTCGCCTCGGGCACGGGGCGCTCGCGGCCCCGGGTTGCGCTGACGATGGCCAGGTCGATGCGCGCCATGGTCCGCGACGCGCCGGTGGCGACCTGCGAAGTGGCGCAGGAGGCCGGTCGGCGGCTCGGCCTGGACCAGGTGGCGCAGGACTCGCTCGGGCACATGGCCACGATGTGGAACGGCAAGGGGTTCCCACGCACGGGCGGGGAGCGGATCCCCTTCCCGGCGCGGGTCATGCAGGTCGCCGGGATCGCGGTGTTGTTCCGAGGAATGCGGGGTGACGAGGCCGCCGTCGAGCAAGTGCGCCGACGCGCCGGCGGCGAGCTGGACCCCGATCTGGCAGCGGTGTTCGTCCGTAGGTCGGGCGAGCTGCTGGCCGGTCTGGACACGGAGGACCCGCTCCGGGCAGCACTCGACGCCGAGCCCGATCCGGTCGCGTGGGTGGACGACGACCGGCTGCTCGACGTGGCCCGGGTGTGCGGGGACCTCGTTGACCTCAAGAGCCCGTGGCTGCACGGGCACTCCTCGGCCGTGGTGACCTTGCGGGCACGGCGGCGGAGGCGCTCGGGCTCGCCGAGGCAGGGGCGATCCGCGTGGCCGGGCACCTGCACGACGTGGGACGGGTCGGGATCAGTAGCCGGATCTGGGACCTCACCCGTCCGTGGACCGCTGCCGAGGAGGACCAGGCACGGCTGCACGCTTACCACACCGAGCGGGTGCTGGCCCGCGCGCCCGAACTGGCCCACGTAGCGGAGCTGGCCGCTGCGCACCACGAACGGTGTGACGGCAGCGGGTACCACCGCGGACTGCGCGGAGACCGGCTCACCATGGGCGCGCGCGTGCTGGCGGCGGCGGACACCTACCGCACGCTGGTCGAGGACCGGCCCCATCGTGCGGGGCTGCCCGCCGCACGGGCGCGGCAGCGGCTCGAGGCCGACGCACGCGCCGGCCTGCTGGATGCTGACGCCGTGGCCGCGGTTCTCGCGGCCGCGGACGGGTCGACCCGGCGCCGTCCCAGCGGCGCCGCCGGCCTGACAGTGCGACAGCTCGAAGTCCTGCGGCTCGTCGCGCACGGCCTGTCGAACCGCGAGATCGCGCGTCGGCTCGTGGTGTCGCCGCGGACGGTCGACCGGCACGTCAGCGACGTCTACGAAAGGATCGGGGTGAGCAGCCGCGCCGGGGCCGCGATGTTCACCATCGAGCACGGGCTGGTCGGCCCGGTCCGTGCGTCTGGAAGCAGCGAAGCCGGGCAGGCAGCCGAGTCTGGGTAGGAATACGCATGCCCGGCGCCGGCCGAGCGCTCAAGATGCGGGTATGACCACCTCACTTTCCGCCGGTGCCGAGCTCCGCGAGCCACTCGTGACGCGGCAGTTCGTGGCACTCGCGCTTGCCGAGCTGGCGTACTTCTCTGCGGACGGAGTGGCGATCCTGGTGTTGCCAGTCCAGGTGACCGGGCCGCTCGGCGGATCCGAGGCTGGCGCCGGGCTGGCGTTCGGCGCCTTCGCGGTGACGGCACTCGTCGCTCGTCCGTTCACCGGCCGGCTCACCGACACGTGGGGCCGACTCCCGCTGATGACGATCGGCGCAGCCATAGCTGCGGTCGGCCTCGCATGGACCGCGTACGCCGAGTCCCTGGCCGCCGTGGTAGCGCTGCGGCTCCTGCTCGGGCTGGGCGAGGCCGCGTTCTTCGTCGCCGCGATCGCCGCAGTGGCCGACCTGGCGCCGCCGAGCCGGATGGGGGAGGCGATGAGCTACAACTCGCTCGGCCTCTACCTCGGGCTGACCCTCGGACCTCCGCTGGGTGAGCAGCTCATGCGAGTCGGCGGGTTCCGGGCAGCCTGGCTCGGTGCGGCCGCGCTCGCCGCAGCGGCCGTGCTGCTGGTACGCCGCGTCGGCGAGACCCGCGACCCGGAGGCAGGCTCAGGGCCCGGTGGGCTGCTGCACGTGCCGGCCGTCGCCCCGAGCCTCGGCTTCCTCACCTCGATCGTGGCGATGGGCGGGTTCCTGGCGTTCGCCGCCCTGTACGCCGAACGGTCCGGGCTCGCCCAGGCCAGCCTGCCGCTGGTCGTCTACGGCAGCACCGTGGTCGTTGGGCGGATCGTGTTCGGCCGCTACGTCGACCGGGTGCCGCCGCTCCCCCTCGGAGCAGCCGCGCTCGCGACGATGGGCCTCGGAATGCTCGTCCTGATTCTGGCCCCGACACCGGCCGGTGTCCTCGCCGGCAGCGCGCTGACCGCGTTCGGGATCGTGTTCAGCACCCCGGCGTTCTTCTCGGCGATCTTCGCCACCGCTTCGCCCTCGGAGCGCGGCGCGGCGTCCGGCACGGCGAGCATCGCACTAGACCTCGGGCTGGCGGGTGGACCGGTGATGGTCGGACTCGTCGCAGAGCAGCAGGGCATCCGGGGCGCGTTCGCGGTGTGCACGGCAGTCACCCTTGCGGGGACGGCATGGACGATGCTGCTCGCGCGGCGGGCCGGCTCGGCTGCCCCCGGGTAAGGTCACCTGGACCCGGCCCGGCCGGACCACCGGCGTATCCTGTGAAGCACAGCTCACCCGTGCTCGCTCGCGACCGGGTAGCCGGCCAGGGTCTTCAGGTCAGATGCCTCCTTGACCCACAAGGGGAACCCGTTCGAGCCGCAGCGTCGGCTGTAACCGGTCGCCGCCAAGTGTCCCGCTGGGTGTCGGATGAGGGACACTCAGCACGCTCTCAAGGTCAGCGTCTCTTCGTCGCTTGAGCGACGTTGGCGCGGGGTTCGTTGCGTTCCCGTTCGATGGCGCGGTAGACGGTGGACCGGCCGACGCCGAACGAGTCGGCGACTTCGGCGGTGCTGTATTCGCCGCTGTGCACAAGGGAGACCAGGTGCGCATCCTGTCGTCGGTTGAGCTTGGGCTGCTTGCCGCGGAGCCGGCCATTGGCCTTGGCGACTAGCCGATCTCGCCGCCCTCGTGGATGCTCCCGTTCGTCCGCGCGTACGAGTCGGCAGACCTCGACCCGCTCGTGGCCCTCGTGACCGATGACGTCTTCTTCTCGATGCCGCCGATGCCTTTCGAGTACGAGGGCAGACGCCGTAGCACGCTTCTGCGGGAGCATCTTCGGCGCAGGCCGCAGGTTCGACCTCGTTCCGACCGGCGGCCGGCGTTCGGGGGCGTGCCTGCGCCCCGCTCACGGCGTCCGGCGCGGGGTCGGTCTCCTTGTCCTGACGCTCTCTGGGCGACCGGATCTGTGCCACGACTCGCTCCGAGAACACCGTCCCCCATGGTTCGGGCTACCGCGATCACTGCCAGTCGGTAACAGTCGCACCCTCAGGCCTGGACGGCTTCGAGCGCCTCCTCGCCCTCGAACGAGTTCGGTCGGCCGGATCCGGTTTGGATCAGGTCGCGCAGGCTCCCGCTGATGTACTCGCCCCAGGCATTGGAGCAGACGGCGTAGCACTCGTGGTCGGGACGAAGCCCCTCGTGCGTGAAGGTCACTTCCGTGCCTCCTTTCCGCTCCGTGAGGTCGAAGGTGATGGTTGTGCCGGTCCACTCCTCCTTGTTGGCAGTGAAGCTGAGGTGGCTGTCCAGCACGTGCCAGGCGACGCGTCGCGCCGGGTCGAGCTCGGTGATGCGGAACTTGGTGTAGTGGATCTCCGGCACGGTGTAGGTGAACTCCGACCCGAGCGCGTCGGTCGCTCCCTCCACCTGGCCCGACCACCAGGCGCGTACGTCGTTGATGGCGGCGAACGCCTGCTCCGGGGCCTGGTCCACGACGAACGTGTAGCTGAGGTTGGTGTCCATAGGGGTCGCGGCCGGAAGGAGCCCGGCGTTCGCCCGCTCGAGCGTCTTGATGGCGCCGCCGTCCCAGTCGGGTTCCAGGGACGCCGACACCGGGTCGGGGAAGATGTCGTCCTGGTCGGCCTCCAGACCGTTAAAGATCGCGCGGGCGACGACTTGCGGGGCGGTCTTGGGGATGTCGAGGCCACGCGTCATGTCCGTGTCGGTCGGGCCGGTCAGCACAGCGTGCACACGCACGCTGTCCCTGGCGAACAGGGCTCGCTGGGCCTGGGTCAGCGACAGCGCTGCTGCCTTCGAGATCGAGTACGCCGGCATCACCGGCAGCGAGGCGAGGGCGGCCAGCGA
>Ga0190271_10001719_pt1 | contig 12745 bp, 12 predicted proteins | sample Popmic356T_FD_133747 | JGI IMG/M metagenome (GOLD analysis project Ga0190271, IMG submission 133747) | Populus adjacent soil microbial communities from riparian zone of Weber River, Utah, USA - 356 T | ecosystem: Environmental > Terrestrial > Soil > Riparian zone | place: USA: Utah | collected...
GGGGATCTCCCACTGGTCGGCGATCAGCTCGGCCGAGATCCCCTGCGGCACGAGGTTGTAGCGCTCCATCAGCTCCGGTGAGAAGGCCAGGCCGTGCTCCTGCTGGACGGCGAGCCCGTCGGCGAAGGAGATGTGGCCCATGTGCTCGACCCCGCCGCCGATGACGACGTCGTGGACTCCGGAGGCGATAAGCGCGGCGGCGAAGTTGACGGCCTGCTGGCCAGAGCCGCATTGGCGGTCGAGGGTTGTCGCGGGCGTCTCGATCGGCAGCCCGGCCTCGAGCCACGCGTTGCGACCGATGTTGAACGCCTGCTCGCCGAACTGCTGCACGCAGCCGGCGACGACGTCCTCGACCTCGGAGGCGTCGATGCCGGAGCGCTCGATCAGCTCGGTGTAGGACTTCGCGAGCAGATTCGAGGGGTGGACGTCCTTGTAGTAGCCCTTCTCCTCGTGACCGCGTCCGACAGGGGTCCGCACGGCCTCGACGATCACCACCTCGCGGCCACCGAACCCGCCCGAGCCGTTCTCCGTCGCCATCGTCAGTTCCTCCGTCGATTCAGCGGCGCGGCGAGGCCGCGCCTGGAAGCCTGTGCTTGACGATACTCGATTGACTGACGAGTCAATCGCGGCGGTACCGGCCATCCGGTGTGGAAGGATCGCGACGACGTGGAGGTCGGCGTCCATCTGCCCTTGATGGAGTTCGGCGACGAGGGTCAGTCGCCGGCCCGCCTGCGCGCGGCGACCGACGCCGCTCGCGACGGCGGCTTCGCAGCGCTCGCGGTGAACGACCACTTCCTGTTCGCGACGCCGTGGCTGGATGGCCTCACCCGCGCTCGCGGCGGTGATCGATCGCTCCGACGGGCTCGAGCTCGCGACGACGATCGCCCTCGCGTCGCTGCGCGGGCCGGTGCCCCTGGCCAAGGCGCTGGCGGCCGTGGACCTGCTCTCCGGCGGCCGGCTGATCGCCGGGGTGGGACCGGGATCATCCCGCGCCGACTACGAGGCGGTGGGGGTCGACTTCGACGATCGCTGGCCGCGCTTCGAAGCCGCTGTGGTCGCGCTTCGCGCGCTGCTCCGCGGCGACCCGCCTCCCCCGGCGCACGATCTGTTCCCGATCCCGGCCGAGCCGCTGTCCCCGCCTCCGGCGAGGCCGGGCGGCGTTCCGATCTGGATCGGGAGCTGGGGGTCCGCGGCCGGCCTGCGCCGAGTCGCGCGGCTCGGCGACGGCTGGCTCGCCTCCGCGTACAACACCACCCCGGGGCGTTTCGGCGACGCGCGCCGCCGCCTGCTCGAGGCGCTCGCGAGGGCCGGTCGCGATCCGGCCATGCCGTCCGCGCTGGCGACGATGTGGACCTGGGTTACGGAGAGCCGGGCCGATGCCGGCCGCGTCATGACCGACGTGCTGGCGCCGCTCCTGCGCCGCGATCCGGCCGAGCTTGAGTCCCAGGTTTGCGTCGGCGGCGCTGCGCATTGCGTCGAGCTACTGGGCGCATTCGAGGAGGCCGGATGCGATCGCGTCTACGTCTGGCCGCTCGGTGACGAGGCGCGCCAGCTCGAGCTCGTCGCGTCCCGCGTGCTGCCCGCGCTTCGAGCGGCGACGCAGGAAGCGGGGCGTGATAGTAACCACGCCGGGTGAGTGGTTCAGACGGATACGCGCGCCCCGGGGTCGCCGGCAGCGGCACGATTGCCTGCAGTCTCGCGGCGTGTGCAAGCCGGGCCGGCGAGGTGCGACTGCTGGCGCGAAGCGACGCGTCGGCGTGGCGGGCCGAGGAGTCCGCTCAGGCCGAGGCGAGGAAGCTCGACGACGGCGTACCGGAGCGGATCAAGGTCACGACCGATCCCGCCGACCTCGACGATGTCGACGTCGCGGTCGAGGCCATCGCCGAGGACCCGGAGGCCAAGGGACGGCTCCTGGCGGAGCTCGTCGTCTCATGTCCGGATGCCGACATCGCCACGACCACATCGTCCCTTCGCCTCGCCGACCTCGCCGAGGCGAGTGGGGCCGCCGGCCGGTTCTTTGGCCTGCACGTCTTCAACCCGGTGGCGAAGATGGAGCTCGTCGAGCTCTGCCTGCCGCAGGGCGTGCGTGCGGGAGTCCGCGGGCGCGCCCACGGGTGGTGCCGCGCGCTCGGCAAGACCGCCGTGGAGGTCCCCGACCAGCCGGGCTTCGTGGTCAACCGGCTGCTCTTCCCGTTCCTGTTCGAGGCCGTTCGGCTGATGGAGTCGACCGGGATGAACCCGGCCGAGGTCGACGACTGCATGCGGCTCGGCGCGGGGCACCCGATGGGCCCGCTGCGCCTGCTCGACTTCGTGGGCCTCGATGTCGCCGCCGCGATTGGCGAGAGCCTGCATGCCGACTCCGGCCGCGCATCCGACGACGTGCCGGAGCGCGTCCGCGAGCTAGTCGCCGAGGGCAAGCTCGGGCGCAAGAGCGGCGCCGGCTTCTACGCCTACGACGAGTAGTCCCGGTTCGTCAGGCCGCGGCCCTTCCGCGGCGCGCGCTGCTGCGGCGTGGCGCGGGTGGCTCGCGGTGCCGGCCGCAGATGTCCCAGACGACCTCGGCCTCGGAGACGCCCTGGCGGCGGGCCTCCTCGATCACGCTCTCCCACGGGAGCTGGGCGTCGGGGAGCTCGTCCCAGCGGGCCAGCTCGAGCGCCTCGAGTGCGCCGCGGAGCGCCGGTCCCAGGTGCTCCTCGGAGCGAAGCATCGCCTTGAGGACCTCGAGCTGCTTATCGGTGAGCCGCACGATCCACATGGGACGCGGCAGACGCTAGAACCCCGGACGGACGTATTCGGAACCGGCCGAAAACCGCTCAGCGCGGTGATTCTTCGGTCTGCAGCCGGGTTTGGGTCGAGGGGATCCGATGCTCGGCCGTCACCGAGTGGATGCGCACGGCGACGATCCGATTGTCGCGTACGGACTCGACCCGCAGCTCATATCCGTTGGCGCGGATCTTGTCGCCGCGCTTCGGCAGCCGCCCGAGCTCGGAGAACACGTAACCGCCGATCGAGTTGAAGGCATCGGACGAGACCGGGAGCTGGATCCCGGCGTCGACCAGATCGCCCAGCGGAACGTGGCCGCGGACGTACCAGTCGCCGTCGGTGAGTCGCCGCAGCTCGGTCGCGCGAGCGTCGGTCTCGTCCTCGATCTCACCCACCACCTCCTCGAGGATGTCCTCGATCGTCGCGATCCCGACCGTGCGCCCGTACTCGTCGGAGACGATCCCGATCGAGGAACGCTGCCGCTGGAGCTCGGCGAGCAGGTCGTCAAGCGGCTTCGTCTCCGGGAAGACCGGGACCTCGCGCACCGCCGGCTCCACCGAGGCGTCGCCGCCGGCGTTCATGTAGAGACGCACGAGGCTGTTGTTGTGGACGATCCCGCGGACCTTGTCGGGGTTGTCGTCCTCGACCACGACGAGGCGCGTATGGCCGGAGGAGACGCAGCGCCGCAGCGCCTCCTCGACCGTCTCATCCGAGTTCACCGTGACCACCGCCGGGATCGGTGTCATCACCTCACGCGCCTCCTGCTCGTGGAGGTGGAAGACGCCGCCGAGCATCACCGCCTCGCCCGGATCCAGGGTGCCGCCCTTGGCCGATGTCTGGATGATCTCCTTCAGGTCGGCCGAGGTGTGCTTCTCGCCGAGGTCGCGAGGATCGACCCCGAATAGCCGCACGACTGAGTTCGAGACCTTCGTCAGCGCCATCGTGAACGGCGCGCTCGCGACCTCGAACCAGTGCAGGGGTCGCGCCAGCAGGCGGGCGACGCGCTCCGCGTTGGTGATCGCGAGGATCTTCGGCACCTGCTCGCCGACGGTGATGTGGAGTGAGGTCGCCAGCGTGTAGGCGAGCACGAAGGCGATCGGCACCGCGACCGCGTGCGCGAGCGGGCCCTCGAGCAGCGGCTCGAACAAATCGACCAGGGCCCGCTCGCCGAGGAAGCCGATCCCGATCGAGGCCATCGTGATCCCGACCTGGCAGGCCGATAGCGATTCGTCGATCGTCTCGATCTGCTCGAGGGCCTGCTCGGCGCCAGCCTCGCCCTCCTTCGCAAGTGCCTCGATCCGGCCCTTGCGGGTGCGCACGAGCGCGAACTCGGCAGCGACGAAGAGGCCGTTGACGAGCACCAGCGCTACGAGCAGGAAGAGGAAGAGCGCGGTCATCGAACGACCCCCGCGGCGTGCAAGCACACCGCCGGGCTTCGGTCAGCTCGGGGCCCGGTACTTCGAGGTCGCTCGTCGTCCACGGGGACGGGAAGAAGGTAGCAGCAGACGGGGGTGCTGCCGGGCGACGGTTGCGCGCCTGGTCCGCAACGTCGACTGATCGCGGGCGCGCGTTAACGTGGCCTGCCGTGGAGCAGGACGCAACTCCCTATCTCGACGCGCTGATCGCGTACGCCGACCGCGATCCGGGGCGCTTTCACGTCCCCGGACACAAGGGCGGGCCGGGCGCCGATCCCGCGCTGCGTGAGGCGTTCGGCGAGCGGCTGCTCGAGCTCGACATCCCCGCGGGTGTCGAGGGGATCGACGTGGGCCCGGATCCGGCCGACGTCCCCTTCCAGCACTCCCAGCGCCTCGCGGCCGACGCCTGGGGCGCGCGGCGGAGCTGGTTCCTCGTCAACGGCGGCTCGGGCGGCAACCACGCGACCTGCCTCGCCCTGGCCCACAGCGGCGAGCGCGTGGTCGTGCAGCGCAACGTGCACTCGTCAACCATCGACGGCCTCGTGCTCTCGGGCCTGCACCCGAGGTTCGTGGCGCCCGAGCTCGACCCGGAGCTCGGCATCGCCCACTGTCTGACCCCGGAGGCGCTCGACGCCGGGCTCGCGGCCGTGCCCGACGCGGTCGCGGCAATGGTCGTCTCGCCGACGTACTTCGGCGCCGTGGCCGACATCGCCACGCTGGCCGACGTCGCCCACTCTCACGGCGTGCCGCTGGTCGCCGACGAGGCGTGGGGCTCGCATATGCACTTCTCCTCGGCGCTTCCGACCGCGGCGCTCGAGTGCGGCGCCGACGTCGTGCTCTCTTCGGTGCACAAGATCGTCGGGTCGATCACCCAGTCGGCGATCCTGCACCTCGGCCACGGCGACCGGGTCGATGAGCGTGTGCTCGACCGCGCCGTGACCGCGATCGAGACGACGAGCCCGAACGCGATCCTCACCGCGTCCCTCGACGCCGCCCGGCGCCAGGCGGCCGTCCACGGGGAACGGCTGCTTGCCGAAACCGTCGCATCGCTCGCCGAGCTGCGCGAACGGATCCGCACGATCCCGGGTCTCGACGTGCTCGACGACCGGATCGTCGGCCGCGCCGGGGTCCACGCCTATGACCCGCTGCGGCTCGTCGTCGACGTCCGCGGCATCGACGCCACGGGGCACCGGATCGCACGGCTGATGCGCGAGCACGACGACATCAACCTCGAGCTCTTCTCCGAGAACGTGATCGTCGCGGTCTTCGGGATCGGCGAGCGCGCCGCGGAGACGGGCGAGCGGCTTGTCGAGGCGCTCGAGCACGCGTGCGTGCGCATCGGCGAGGAGGGCGAGGAGCCGCTGCCGCCGTTCGCCGAGCCTCCGCCCTGGGGACCGACCGAGCTCTCGCCACGCGAGGCATTCCTCGCCGCCCAGGAGGTGGTCGCGTTCGAGGACGCGGAGGGCAGGATCGCGGCCGAGTCGCTGGCCGCCTACCCTCCCGGCGTGCCCAATGTGCTGCCCGGAGAGCGGCTGACGCGGCCGACGCTGGAGTACATCGCCGACAGCGTCGCCCACGGCGGCTTGGTGCGCGGCGCGAGCGACCGCACGCTGAAGACGGTCAGAGTCGTTTCGTGAAGGCCAGGGATGAGAACGTGGCGCGAAGTATTCAGTGGGGCGCTGACAGCGAGTACGGCCGCCTGCAGCACGTCCTCCTCGGCCCACCCGACAACTTCCGCTGGTTGCCGACGAGCGCCATCTCGAAGGCCACGCTCGAGAGCGGCGCCGTCTTCGACGCCGAGCTCGCGCGTTCCCAGCATCGTGAGCTCGTCGCCGCCTACCAGTCGGCGGGTGTCGAGATCCACTTCCTCGAGCCCGACCCGGCGCTCCCCTACCAGGTGTTCGCGCGCGACTCCAGCGTGATGACGCCGGCCGGCGCCGTCGTCACGCAGCTCAAGCAGCAGTGGCGCCGCGGTGAGTACGCACCGGTGATCCGCTTCTACCAGGGGGCCGAGATCCCGATGCGGATGATCACCGCCGGGGCGATCGAGGGTGGCGACGTGACGATCGTCGAGCCCGGCGTGATGCTGATCGGCAACGGCGAGGAGCGGACCGAGGTCCAGGCCGCCCGCCAGCTCGCCGAGTGGATGGAGGCCGACGGCTGGGAGGTTCGGATCGAGCCGATCCCGGGCCAGTTCGTCCACATCGACGTCCTGGTCTCCGTCCTGGCTCCGAAGCTGGCCGCCGTCTGCGTCGAGGCCGCTTCGGGAGGCCTGGTTGCCTGGTTGCGCGCGAAGGGCTTCGAGATCCTGGACGTCTCGGTTGCCGACGCTTTCGAGCTCGGGGTCAACGCCATCTCGCTCGGCGACGAGCGAGTGATCTCCACGGCCGGCTCGGCGCGTCTCAACGAGCAGATGCGGGCGCTGGGGCTCGAGGTCCTCGACCCCGATCTCTCGATGTTCACCCGCGGCGGCGGCGGCGCTCACTGCCTCGCCCAGGCGCTGCGCCGCGAGCCGGCGACGGCGTAGCGTGAGCGATCCGCCGGCGATCGACGCGGCGCGCGTGATCGCCGATCTGCGCGAGCTCGATCGCCGCACCGCCGACGAGCGGGGCGCCCAACGGGTCTGCTGGTCTGAGACCTGGCGCGAAGCGCGGGCGTTCCTCACCGGGCTGCTCGCCGAGATCGAGATCGAGCCCGAGACCGACGAAGCCGGCAACCTCTGGGCCCGGCTCGAGGGAGCCGATTCCGACGCGCCGGCGCTGGCCCTCGGCTCGCACGTGGACTCGGTCCCCGATGGCGGTTGGCTGGACGGCGCGCTCGGGGTGATGGCGGCGGTCGGGGTGCTCCGCGCCCACGCCTCCGCCGGGGACCCGGCGCGCTCGCTGCTGCTGGTCGACTGGGCCGACGAGGAGGGGGCGCGGTTCGGGCGCAGCCTGTTCGGAAGCTCAGCCTTCGCGGGCACGCTCAACGCGGAGGAGATGCGCGGGCTGCGCGACGCGGAGGGCCGGCCGATCGCCGACGTGCTGGCGGAGAACGGGGTCGACCTCGAGCGCGCCACGGACTGTGCGGTTCGGCGGGAGGGGCTCGGTGCCTACCTCGAGCTGCATATCGAACAGGGCCCGAGGATGGAGGCCCGCGGGCTGCGGGCCGCCGCGGTGACCGGCTGCGTCGGCGTCGAGCGAACGCGGTTCGTCTTCTCCGGGCAGGCGTCACACGCCGGCACAACGCCAATGGAGGCGCGCCGCGACGCCGGACTGGCCGCCGCGCAGGCGGCGCTTGCGATCGAGCGGATCCCGGCGAGCGAGGGCGGGGTGGCGACGACGGGCGAGCTGCGGCTCGAGCCCGGGATCCCGACCGCGGTCGCCGGTCGCGCGACGCTGGCCGCCGACTTGCGACACGCCGACCCCGCTGCCCTTGGCCGGATGCTCGCCGGAGCTCGCGAGGCCTGCCGAGTGGCTGCCGGTGCCCGGCGCTGTGAGCTCGAGGAGCGGCCGGTGTGGCGGATCGAGCCGATCCCGTTCGACCCGGGCCTGGTTGCCGCCGCACGGGGTGCGTGCGAGGAGGTCGCGGGTGAGCCCGCGGAGCTCAGCAGCGGCGCGTTGCACGACGCGGCCGAGATCGCGCGGATGATGCCGGCGGCGATGATGTTCGCACCGTCCAAAGCGGGGATCAGCCACGCGCGCGAGGAGGACACTGAGGAGGCCGACCTCGCGGTTGCGATCGAGGCCTACGGAGCGCTCACCGGCCGAGTGCTGGCGTGAGCCGACCAAGGAGGAGCAGTGAACGAGCGAGACGTCCTCAACGAGCGCCAGATGGAGATGGTCGAGACGAGCGAGACCGACTACTCGGACCTGCGAGCGTTGTTCATCAACTGCACCCTGAAGAGGAGTCCGGAGATCTCCAACACCCAGGGGCTGATGGACATCTCGATCGAGATCATGCGCCGGAACGGGGTCGAGGTCGAAAACGTCCGCGCGATCGACCACCGGATCGCCACGGGCGTCTGGCCGGACATGACCGAGCACGGCTGGGACGTCGACGAGTGGCCGGTTCTGTTCGAGCGGGTGATGGCGGCCGACATCCTGGTGCTCGGGATGCCGATCTGGTTGGGCGAGAAGTCGTCCGTATGCACCCAGATCATCGAGCGCCTCTACGGCAACTCGCACCTGCTCAACGACGCCGGGCAATACGCGTACTACGGCCGCGTCGGGGGCTGTCTGGTGACCGGCAACGAGGACGGGATCAAGCACTGCGGGCTGGAGGTGCTCTACGCGCTACAGCATCTCGGCTACACGATTCCGCCGCAGGCGGACGCCGGCTGGATCGGCGAGGCCGGGCCCGGGCCCTCGTACCTCGACGAGGGGTCCGGCGGTCCGCAGAACGACTTCACCAACCGCAACACGACGTTCATGACCTGGAACCTGTTGCACGTTGCACGGATGCTCAAGGACAACGGCGGCATCCCCGCCCACGGCAACCAGCGCTCGGAGTGGGAGGCCGGCTGTCGCTTCGACTTCCCCAATCCCGATTACCGGTGAGGCCGCGGCCGGCCGGGGGCGTCAGCAGGTGAGGTGGAGCGCGGCGGCCACCGCCGCGGGGTTCTGCGTCTCGAGCTCGGAGTAGCGGCGCACCGCCTCCGCCGTCGGCAGGGCCTCCATCTCGACGCCGCGTCGAGCGAGCACCTCGGCGACCGACGGGTCGGGTCGCAGGCGCCCGTCGGCCCCGCAGCCGACGATCAGGCGCTCGGGCAGCTCACCGGCGACCGGGTCGAGGTCCTCGATCACCAGCGAGTGGCCGTCCCGGCGCCACCAGTCGGGCTCGACGCGGTTCGGGAGCACGATCACGTCGCGGCGGTGCTCCTCGCCGTCGACGGTGACGCGCCCGAACTCATAGCCGGTGATCCTCGGCACCCGCCGATCGTAGTCGGATAGGCAACTACGGCCGGTGCTCGTGGTGCCGGTGCCGAGCCCTGAGCACCCGGCGCCCCCTCAGTAGTCTGAGCCGCCGTGAGCGTCGCCTACGACCGCCTGGCCGAGCTTCCGATCCGGATCTCCGGCTACGAGCTGACCGCGCATGATCGCGAGTTCGGCGAGTTCACGCGACCCTCGACCGTGATCCACATGCACGGCGAGGGGCAGGAGGGAATCGGCGAGGACGTCGTCTATACGGTGCTGGACCACATCGCCCACCGCGACGCGGGGCCGATTCACGACCTCACGGGCGCGGGGACGCTCGGGGAAGCGTGCGAGCTGATCGGCGGGCTCGACCTGTTCGAGGGCGCGCCGCCCGACTACGATGCGTCCCGCCACTACCGGCGGTGGGCCTACGGGTCGGCGGCGCTCGACCTCGCCCTGCGCCAGGCCGGCCTTGCCCTCTGGGAGGTGGTCCAACGCGACCCAGCGCCGCTGAACTTCGTCTGCTCGACTCGGCTCGGGGGCTTCGGCGACGACGGTGAGCGCTCGAGCACCGAACCGATCCGCAAGCGGCTCGAGAAGTACCCGGGGCTCGAGTTCAAGCTCGACCCCGAGAACGACTGGGACGCGGAGCTGATCGCGGAGATCGCCGAGCTGGCGCCGGTCCGGGTGCTCGACCTGAAGGGCCTTTACGTCGGCACCCCGGTCGACGTCGAGACGGACCCCGAGCTCTACGCCGCCGTCGCCGCGGCGTTCCCGGACGCCTACATCGAGGACCCCGACCTGAACGACGAGACAACCCCGGTGCTCGAGCCGTACCACGACCGGGTCACCTGGGACGCCCCATTGCACTCGCTCGCCGACGTGAAGCGGCTGGCGCGGAAGGCGATCAACTCGAAGCCGTCCAGGTTCGGCTCGCTGCGCGAGCTGCTGGCGATCTACGAGTACTGCGAGCAGGAGGGGATCGCGATCTACGGCGGCGGCCAGGGCGAGCTCCAGTGTGGCCGGGGCCAGATCCAGTACCTCGCGTCGCTCTTTCATCCGCGGACCCCGAACGACGTCGCGCCGTCCGGCTACAACGACCCGGCGGTCCCCTCCGGGATGCCGACCAGCCCGATGGACGCGGTGCCGAGCGAGATCGGGTTCCGCTGGGCCGAGTAGTAGTTTCGGCGCATGGCGAAGAAGAGATCGTTCGCCGCGGCTCTCAACGAACAGATCGCGAACGAGTTCGCGGCAGCGATGCAGTACATCGGCACCGCCGTCTACTACGACGCCGAGACCCTGCCCCGGCTCGCGGCCTTCTTCTACCGCCAGGCCGCCGAGGAGCGCGAGCACGCGATGATGATGGTGCAGTACCTGCTCGACGTCGACGAGGAGGTCCGCATCCCGGACATCGAGTCGAAGCAGACGAAGTTCGACGACGGCGTCGCGCCCGTGAAGGTGGCGCTCGAGCAGGAGGAGCGCGTCGGCGAGGAGATCTACAGGTTGTTCGAGCTCGCGCGCGAGACCAAGGACTATCGCGCCGAGCAGTTCATCCAGTGGTTCGTCAAGGAGCAGGTCGAGGAGGTCGCCCTGATGCAGGACCTGCTCCAGGTGGTCGAGCGCTCCAAGGACAACCTGCTGATCGCCGAGGACTTCATCGCCCGCGAAGCGCTCGGCGAGGACGGGGCGGACGACCCCACAGCGCCGCCTCCGGCAGGCGGCTAGGACGCCGCGGGGCCCGGCCCACGCCGGGTTTTCAGGCGCGCTTGCCGCCTCGGCGCGGGCGCGGCAGAATTCGCGCACGATGCGCTCGAGCATCCGCATCGTCGTCGAAGGCTCGCATGAGAAGTCTTAGGCAGGCTGTTCGCGCTCGGCGCGGTCGGGTTCGTGGCCGGAGCGGTGCCGCTGGCGCTCGCGCTCGCAGAGCCGGAGGGTCACCAGCGAACGCTAATCGCGGTCTTCGGCCCACTGACCGGCTGGGCGTTCATCGGCACGGGCATCTTCGCGTGGCTGCGGCGACCGGAGAACCGGGTCGGCGGACTGATGGTCGCGGTCGGCTTCGCGGCGTGCCTCGGCGCGCTCCGGGTCTCGACCGAGCCCTGGGTCTTCATCACCGGACTGCTGTTCATCGCCCTCCCCTACGCGGTCCTCTACCACCTCCTGGTCGCCTTCCCGACCGGAACCGTCGCCAGCCGCGCCGAGCGCCTCCTCGTCGGGGTGGGCTACCTGAGCGCGATCGTCGTCCATCCGGTCCAGGTCCTCTTCCAGGACACCGGCCTGCAGGGGCTGCCCTCCAACCCGCTGCTGATCGCCTCCGAGCCCGACCTCGTCTCGACCCTGAGCCGCTCTCGCTTCTGGCTCGGCCTGGCCCTGCTCGCAGCGCTCGCCGTGATCCTCGCCCGCCGCTGGCACGCCGCGCGGGGCACGCAGCGCAGCGCGCTCGCTGCGGTGCTCGTCAGCGGCGGCCTGGTGATGGGGCTGCTCGGCGCGTGGTACGTCGCCGTGCTTGCCGGCGCCGACGCCGATCTGCAGGAGGCGCTGGAGGAGGCCCGAGTCGTGGTCCTGGCCACGGTCCCGTTCGCCTTTCTGGCCGGGCTGCTGCGCAGCCGCGTCGCCGGCGCATCGGCGGTGAGCGAGCTGGTCGCGCGACTCGGCGAGTCGGGCGGGAGTCGGGGCGGCCTCCGCGACGCGCTCGCCGACGCCCTCGCGGACCCGTCGCTGCAGCTCGCCTACTGGCTCCCCGAGAGCGGCGAGTACGTCGACGCCGACGGCCGGCCCTTCGACCTGCCGTCCGCGGCGGCCGGGCGGATCTGCACCCCGGTGGAGTCGAACGGAAGCCGCGTGGCCGTGATCGTGCACGACGGATCGCTGGAGACCGAGCGGGAGCTCGTACAGGCGGCAGGCGCGGCGGCATCGCTGCGGCTCGAGAACGAACGCCTCGACGCCGAGCTGCGGGCGAGGGTCGAGGAGCTGCGCGCATCCCGCGCGCGCATCGTCGAGTCCAGCGATGCGGCCCGCCGACGCATCGAGCGCGACCTGCACGACGGGGCGCAGCAGCGCCTGGTCTCGCTCGCCCTCAGCCTGCGGACGCTCCGCCCGCGGCTCGAGCGCGACCCGGAGGCGCTGCGCGAGCTCGACGACGCTCGCGACCAGCTCGACCAGGGGCTTGGGGAGCTGCGGGAGCTCGCCCGGGGGATCCATCCGTCGGTGCTCTCGGATCGCGGCCTCGAGGCGGCGCTCGAAGGGCTCGCGCAGCGCGCCCCGCTTCCGGTCGTGCTCACGGCCTGCCCCCGGGGTCGCCTGCCCGATCAGGTGGAGTCCGCCGCCTACTTCGTGGTCGCCGAGGCGCTCACCAACGTGGCCAAGTACGCGCGAGCCTCCCGCGCTCGGGTGAACGTGACCCACGAGAACGGGGGCGTGCTCGTGGAGATCGCCGACGACGGGGTGGGCGGCGCCGACCCGAGCAGGGGAACCGGCCTGCGCGGCCTGCGCGACCGGCTCGCCGCGGTCGACGGCGCGCTCGAAATCGACTCGCGCCGGGATCGCGGGACCATCGTCAGGGCGACGATCCCGAGCCGGTAGGCGACCGCGGCGGCGTCCGGCCGCCCGCTGCGGACGGGGCCTCCTCGGCGCCCAGGACTTCCGGCAGCTGCTCGCGCGAGCGGATCCCGA
>Ga0190271_10001720_pt1 | contig 12743 bp, 13 predicted proteins | sample Popmic356T_FD_133747 | JGI IMG/M metagenome (GOLD analysis project Ga0190271, IMG submission 133747) | Populus adjacent soil microbial communities from riparian zone of Weber River, Utah, USA - 356 T | ecosystem: Environmental > Terrestrial > Soil > Riparian zone | place: USA: Utah | collected...
CGGTGCACAAATCTGGGTGGACTCCAACCCCGCGGCATATAAAGACCTGGCCCGGCGCTATGTGGACGGGTTGCGGGAGATCACCGAACCCGGAACGCCCTAGATCTTGCGGGCGCTCTTGGTGGCCGCGTCGAGCTCCCAGTAGGCGCGCAGCGCGACCATCTGGCCCTCGTCGTTCACGCGGTAGGTGAACACGCCTTCGGCGACGACCTCGTAGCCGCTCGACTGGATGACGATGTTGCCGACGTTGGCTTCCTCGTCGCCGCACTGGTAGGTCTTGATGAAGTTGAACGTCAGCTCGCTCGGGGCGATCGCCATGTCGTAGAACTTCGCGATCGCCTCCTTGCCCCGGTGGCCCTTGCCCTCGGGATCGAAGTGTGACGGTCCGATCGGGTCCTCGACGATGGCGTCGTCGGCGAAAACGGCGAGCCACGCCTCTTTGTCGCGGGCCACCGCCGCCTCGCGGGAGCGCTTCCCGGCGAGGTGGACGGGTGAGTCGCTCATCAGTCCTGCCAGCCGGAGTGGATGTAGGTGTCGGCGAACCGCTTCACCGAGTCCTGCTTAGCCTCCAGCGGTGCGTCGAAGCCCAGACCGTCGAAGATCCACGGCATCACGATGTTGTCGGTGACGCCTGCCTCGGCGAGCTCGCGGTGGCCGTCGACGCCGAACTTGTCGATGCAGACCGCCTGGTATTCGAACGGGTCGTCGGCGCGGCCGTTCTCGGCAAGCAGCTTCTTGAGCTTGTCGATGATCTCGGCCAGCTCGGCGCCGGTGAGCATCGCGCTGGTCCAGCCGTCGCCGACCCTGGCCGCCCGTTTTAGCGCCACCTCGGTGTGCCCGCCGACATAGAACGGAACCGGCTCGCTGGGGGCGGGGCTCATCTGCAGCTTGTCGAAATCGTAGAACTCGCCGTGGAATTCGACCATGCCACCGCCGAGGAGAAGCTTGATCACCTCGATCATCTCGTCGACGCGCTTACCCCGCTTGGCGTACGGCTGCCCGCACCACTCGAATTCCTCAGGTGCCCAGCCGATCCCGACACCGAATCCGAATCGGTTGTTGGTCAGGTTGGCCACCGAGCCCACCTGGCGCGCCATCAGCACAGGATTGCGCGAGCCTAGCTTCATCACGTTGGTGTAGAACCGCACCGTCGACGTCACCGCGCCCATCGCACCCGCGGCGATCAGCGGGTCGACCCACGGCGTGTTCTCGTCCCACATGCGTGAGCCGTCGGGGGTGTACGGATAATCGGCCGCCTGCTTCTCCATGTAGAAGATCGAGTCGGGCAGCGCGATGTTGTCGAAGCCCGCCTCCTCGATCGTCTTCGACAGCTCGACGAGCTGGTTGACCGGGCACATCGGCACCGCGCAGGTGTACTGCATTTTCGTCATGGCTTGTCCGCTCCCACTACCCACATCGAGTAATACTGTGCGCCACCGCCATACGCATGACCAAGCGCTTTACGTGCGCCCTTGACCTGGTGGTCACCCGCCTTGCCCATCACCTGGATCGCGGACTCGGCGAACCGAATCATGCCGGAAGCGCCGATCGGGTTGGACGACAGCACGCCGCCGGAGGCGTTCAGCGGAATCCGCCCACCGATCGCGGTCTCACCCGCTTCGGTCAGCTTCCAGCCCTCTCCCTCGGGTGCGAAGCCAAGGCTCTCCAGCCACATCGGCTCGTACCAGGAGAACGGCACGTACACCTCGGCGACGTCGATCTCGTCGATCGGGCTCGTGATGCCTGCGTCCCTCCACAGCGCCGCGGCGGCGTCTCGGCTGGCCTGCGGATTGACCTGATCACGCCCGGAGTAGGCCAGCGGCTCGGTCCGCAGAGCCGTGGCATGGATCCATGCCACCGGATGGCCTTCTGCAACCCGGGAGTCGGCGATCTCCTCGTTGCCGATCACCATCGCTGCCGCGCCGTCTGACGACGGGCATGTCTCGTCGTAGCGGACCGGATCCCACAGCATCGGTGACGCCATCACCTTTTCCAGCGTGATGTCCGGCTGATGCAGGTGCGCGAGGGGGTTCTTCGCGCCGTTGAGCCGGTCCTTGACCGCGACCATCGCGCCGATGTGATTCGGTGCACCCGAACGCCGGATGTACGCGCGGATATGGGGGGCGAAGTATCCGCCCGCGCCCGCGCCGACCGGTTTGGTGAACGGCACCGGAATGCTCAACGCCCACATGGCGTTCGACTCCGACTGCTTCTCCCACGCCATCGTGAGCACTCGCTTGTACTTGCCGGACTGAACCAGGCTCGCCGCCACGATGGCGGTCGACCCGCCGACCGATCCTGCGGTGTGGACTCGGATCAACGGCTTACCCGTAGCGCCGACCGCGTCGGCCATGAACAGCTCGGGCATCATGACGCCCTCGAAGAAATCGGGCGCCTTGCCGACCACAACTGCTTCGATGTCGTCGAACGTCGACCCTGAGTCGGCCAGCGCCCTGTCGATGGCCTCTCGCACAAGGCCGTTCATCGAGACGTCCTTGCGTTTGGCGACGTACTTGGTCTGTCCCGTACCGAGGACCGCGGCTAGTTGCTTGGCCATGTCAGTTCTTTCCTTCCATGACAGCCACCAGATTCTGTTGCAGCACAGGGCCGCTGGTCGCATGGGCCAGCACCCGGCCCGCTGAGCCGTTCCAGATGTGCTGGGCGGCGAAGCCGATCCGCTCGAGGCCCGCCGAGAACATCGGGTTGGCTGCAAGGGTTCCGCCCGACGGATTCACCGTCGTCGACGACGGAAGGCCGATCGCCTCGGTCAGGATCAGCTGCTGATGGGTGAACGGCGCGTAGATTTCGGCCACCTCGATCGACCCAGCGTCACCGCCCGTCGCAACCTCGGCCGACGCCGCCGTCGACGGCGAGGTGGTCAGGTCCCTCGCGCCGAGCACAGGCGTTTCGATGCGGTGTTCGATACCGGTGATCCACGCGGGGTTCTCGCGCAGCTCACGAGCCTTGTCACCGGAGGCCAGCACGATCGCCGATGCGCCGTCGGTGATCGGGGCGATGTCGTGGCGCCGCAGCGGATCGGCGAAGAACGGCCGAGCCAGCAGCTCGTCGATGGACTTGGCGGGCTTCTCGGAGTCGGTGCGGCCTGCGGCAGCGAACGAGTCGAGAGCCACCTGGGCCATTTGTTCGGCCGTCCACTTACCCGCATCAAGGCCGAAGCGGGCCTGCAGCCCGGCCATCGACACCGAGTCGGGCCACAGCGGAGCGACTGTGTACGGGTCGGTCTGCAGAGCGAGAACGCGGCGCAACGTGCCGGCCGACGACTTGCCGAACCCGTACACCAGTGCGGTCTCGACCTGGCCGGTCAGGATCTTGATGTAGGCCTCGTAGAGGGCCCACGCGGCGTCCATCTCGACATGCGACTCGTTGATCGGCGGCACCGCACCGATCGAGTCGATCGCCGAGATGAACGAAAATGCGCGTCCGGCAAGATAATCCGACGAACCTGAGCACCAGAAGCCGATATCCGTCTGCTTCAGGCCCAGCTCTTGATAGATCGACGCGAAGCACGGCATCAGCATCTCGACGCCGTTGGTGGTGCCTTCTGTGCGGCGCACGTGCGGGGCGTGGGCGAAGCCCACCACAGCAACGTCAGTCACGGTCATTGCCTCTCAGAGGTGGTGCTTGTAGGTGTCGTAGTCGGCGTCGGGTTCGCCGGTAGGGCGGAAAAACTCGATGTTGTCGATGCCGAAATCCCATTCCTCGCGTGGCCTCCAGACCGCTTCGACCCGCATGCCCATGCGCACGTCGGCCGCCTCGATGTCCGAGACCAGATGCAGGAACGGGATATCCGCGCCGTCGAGGAGCACGTAGGCGGCGACGTACGGCGGCTTGATCCGCTGTCCCGCGAACGGGATGTTGATGATCGCGAACGTCGTGACGGTGCCCTTGTCCGGCAGCTCGACGTACTCGTCGAGGACCTTGCCGGTCGCCGGGTCGGCTTCCCTTGCGGGGAAGTACAGCTTGCCGGTGGCTCCCGTGCGGGCGCCGAGCAGCTTGCCCTCCTTGAGCGCCTTGAGATAGGCGGTCTCGGGAAGCGATGCGGTGTGCTGGATCTCGATGCTCGACGGTGTCACCTGAATGGTCACCGGTTCGAGGTCGTCGGACGTCTCGGCCGTCGGCTCCTCGTCGTCCCCGAGCGTGAAGTAGGCGATATCGGTGATCGCGCCGACCGGTTCGTCGAGCCAATGCACATGCACGCGCGCGCCGGTGCTGATGGCGTCGGAGGAGCCCGCATCGACGGCGTGCAGCAGCGGAGTGTCGGCGCCGTCGAGTTTGATCAACGCCCACGCGAACGGCCGATCCAGCGGCTGGCCCTCGAGCGGCTCCGATTGCCATGTCCATGACTGCACCGTCCCGACCGCGGACACCGGCACGACCTCGGTCAACGGCTGGTAGGTCACGGGGTCATACTCAGCGGGCGGAACAAGCACCCGCCCGTCCGAACCGCGCACGCCGACGACGCGTCGCCCGCGCAGGGCGGTGAAGAACTGACTCAGGAGCGGTCCCACTGAACGGGTGTAGTCGAATGAGAGCCTCAGCGGCGCCGACAGAGGCGGCTGATGGCTATCGATCTGCACCGGGCTGCTTTGGCTGGTGGTCACGGCATCGAGTAGAACAGGTTCTAAGAATGGTTTCAAGGACGGGTCGGAAGGCGGTCTAAATGAAGCTGGGTTTGCAGCTGGGTTATTGGGGCGCGCAGCCGCCGGAGAACGCGCCTGAACTGGTCGCCGCGGCAGAAGATGCCGCCTTCGACACCGTGTTCACCGCCGAGGCATGGGGGTCGGACGCCTACACGCCGTTGGCATGGTGGGGCCGCGCAACCAAGCGGATGCGGCTCGGCACGTCGGTCGTCCAGCTGTCGGCCAGGACCCCGACGGCATGTGCGATGGCCGCCCTGACGCTCGACCACCTCTCCGGTGGGCGGCACATCCTGGGCCTGGGGGTGTCGGGGCCGCAGGTGGTGGAGGGGTGGTACGGCGCCAAGTTCCCCAAGCCGCTGGCCCGCACTCGCGAGTACATCGACATCCTGCGACAGGTCTGGGCGCGTGAGGCACCGGTGCACAGCGACGGTCCGCACTACCCGTTACCCGTATCGGGTGAGGGCACCACAGGGCTCGGCAAGAACCTCAAGCCGATCACGCACCCGCTGCGCGCGGACATCCCCGTGATGCTCGGCGCGGAAGGCCCGAAGAACGTCGCGCTGGCGGCGGAGATCTGCGATGGCTGGCTGCCGATCTTCTACTCGCCCCGGATCGCGGGCATGTACAACGAGTGGCTCGACGAGGGATTCGCCCGGCCGGGTGCGCGTCGCAGCCGTGAAGACTTCGAGATCTGCGCGACGGCGCAGGTGGTCGTCACCGACGATCGCCCTGAGATCATGGAGTTGATGAAGCCGCACCTGGCGCTCTACATGGGTGGGATGGGCGCCGAGGACACCAACTTTCACGCCGACGTCTACCGCAGGATGGGCTACGCAGAGGTGGTCGACGACGTGACCAAGCTCTTCCGGGCCGACCGCAAGGACGAAGCCGCCAAGATCATTCCCGACGAGCTGGTCGACGACTCGGCGATCGTGGGCGACCTCGCCTACGTTCAGGAGCAGGTCAAGGCGTGGGAGGCCGCAGGCGTCACGATGATGGTGGTCGGAGCCCGCTCGCCCGAGCAGATTCGCGATCTCGCGGGGCTGGTCTAGGCGACGGTCCGCGCGTCGCCGAATGTCATGTCCGCGTTGGCGATCGACATACAGGCGAACGCCTTCTTGGGCAGTCCGAGCGACCCGAGTTCCTTGGCGTACGGGTGGTCGCCCAGCTCGACGGTCGCGCCGCCGATGCGGGCGTGCATGCCGGAGGTCAGCTGTTCGGCCGCGGTCTCACGGGTCGTGCCATTGAGGTTGGTGTAGGTGAGCAGCGACTGCGGACGCGACGGCATCGGTACTCCCAGCCCGCGTCCGATCGTCATCTCGACGACTCGTGACCCGTCGACACTGACGTCGAACCCGAACGGGTTGCCGTCCCGAACGGTGAAGTCCGCCATGATCTTCGGGTAGCCCCAGATCTGCCTGCCCGCCTCCAGCGTGAATGCGCCGTCGACAGCCATCCGGTGCACGAACGTGCCCGCATCGCCGAACCCCCGCAGCCCGCGAACGTCCGATCCTGGCGGCTGCACCATCACGCAGAACGAGAACTCGTTGTACTGCCCGAGATCGCACTCGATGAACCGGGTCAGCAGAAGGTTGACGACGGCACGGCCCGCCCGGATCTCGAAGACCCGCAACCCGCTGTAGTCGATGAGGCGCTGCGCGGCATCGGCGTCGACGGTGAACATCGCGCTGTGCACGTCGGCCTTGTGGACCCTGATCGGCATCGTGAGCACGGTGCCTGCGACCGTGTGCTGGGACTCTGACATGCCCGTCACTGTAGTTCGGCTACTGCGGCAGCTGGGGACCGATCTTGCGAGCCAGGTCGACGGCCGCGTTGTCGGCGTCCTGTCCCGTCAGCGCCAGCACCGCGACCTGGACGGTGTTGGAGCGTCCGGCCGCCGGGAACTCGACCATGCCGCTGGCGAGGAACCGCATACCGTCCGGGCCTGGCGTGCCGACCTCGGGGAAGCCCGGTTCTGGGGGCGGGAGTGTGCCGTTGACCGCCGTGCCGGGGTTGCCGATCTCCACCGTGATCGACTCGTAGGTCTCGCGGTTCTCCCAGGTACAGGCGGGTGTGTCGGGGCCGCCCCCGATCGACTTGCCCTCGATCGGCTTACCCAGCAGTTTCGAGACGTCGGCGGGGTTGATGAGCTTGCACGCGTCGATCGGCGTACCTGCCGCAGGCGGACCGCTGGACTGCGTTTCGGATTCCGGCGCCGCCGGCTTGTCGCCGCCGCATCCGGCAAGCGTGAGAGCCGCCGCGAACACGACGAATGCCAATGTGGGTCTGCTGGCGGTCATGCTCGATCACGGTAGTGCAGATCGAGTGGTTGACAGGGTCGTCTAGATTCCCTTATCAACCGATGGAGGCAGGCATGACCCTCACCAGACCCGACGTTGACCTGACCGACGGCGACTTCTATGCCGGCGATTCCCGTTCCATTTACGCGTGGATGCGTGAGAACGAGCCGGTGTTCCGCGATCGCAACGGGCTTGCGGCCGCTGCCAGCTATGCGGCGGTGATCGAGGCCGAACGCAATCCCGAGCTGTTCTCCAATGCGGGTGGCATCCGGCCCGACCAGCCTGGCGTCGAGATGATGATCGAGATGGACGACCCGCAACACCTGTTGCGGCGCAAGCTCGTCAACTCAGGTTTCACTCGCAAACGCGTGAAGGACCTTGAGGGATCGATTATTTCGCTGTGCGACACGTTGATCGACGCGGTGTGCGAGCGGGGGGAGTGCGACTTCGTCTGGGACCTCGCCGCGCCGCTGCCGATGGCGGTCATCGGCGACATGCTCGGTGTCCGTCCCGAGGAGCGCGAGATGTTCCTGCGCTGGTCCGACGACCTGGTCGGTGCGTTGAGCAGCACCGCGGATCCGGAGAAGATGCAGGTCACGATGGACGCCTTCGCGGCGTACACCGAGTACATGATGGGCATGATCACCGCGCGCAAGGCCGAGCCGACCGACGATCTCGTCAGCGTCCTCGTGCACGCCGAGGTGGAGGGCTCCAAGCTCGAGGACCACCAGATCGTCACCGAGGTGCTGTTGCTGCTGATCGGCGGCGACGAGACCACCCGCCACACGTTGTCGGGAGGCACCCGGCAGCTGCTGAGCCATCCCGACCAGCATGAGAGCCTGAAGAATGATTTGGATCTGCTGCCCAACGCAATTGAAGAGATGTTGCGCTGGACCGCCCCTGTGAAGAACATGGCCCGCACGATCACCGCCGACACCGAGTTCCACGGCACGGCGCTGAGGGAGGGTGAGAAGATGATCCTGCTCTTCGAGTCCGCCAACTTCGACGAGGCGGTGTTCACCGACCCCGAGCAGTTCGACATCACCCGCTACCCGAACAACCACCTGGCGTTCGGCTTCGGCACGCACTTCTGCCTCGGCAACCAGTTGGCCCGCCTCGAGCTCTCGCTGATGCAGGAGAGACTGCTCAAGCGGCTGCCCGATCTGGGGCTGGCCTCAGATGCGCAATTGCCGCTTCGCCCAGCCAATTTCGTGAGCGGTCTCGAGCAGATGCCAGTGAAGTTCAGCCCGACCAAGCCGCTCAACGTCTAGCTGTCGTCCCCCCGCGACCGTGCGTGTCTGTAGCACGGCGCGCCGCAAAAGACCGACAGAACGCGCACGTTCGTCAGCTGTCGACGACCACCACGTTGCTTTCGACGGGATTTCTCGGCACCCACAGCGAGTTGCCTGAGAAAGCCGGGTCCGGGTAGCCGATCGCAAGCCCGCACAGAATGCGCATGTCCCCACCGATGTTCAACTGTTCCCGGACGATTTCGGGATAGCCGGCGATCGACACCTGTACACAGGTGCCCAGCCCACGGGCCGTCAACCCCAGCAGCAGGGTCTGCAGGAACATGCCGACGCCCATTGCGTCGACGAAGTCGAGATCGCGGTGCATGCAGACGATTCCAGCCAGAGGCGCTCCGAAGAACTCCCAATTGCGTAGGACGGCAATCCGTCTGGCCTCCGTATCGTCGCGCGCGATACCCATCGACCCGTACACCAGTGCTCCGAGGTCGCGCCTCATGTGCGCGAAGGACTCCGGTAACACCGGCACCTTCGGCGCCGCCGCCGCAGCCTCCGCCAGCAGCGCGTGAACAAGCCGGTCCTTGGCAAGGCCCGACGCGAGCACGACATGCCACGGTTGGATGTTCGAGTTCGACGGCGCCCGCATCGCAAGATCGAGTGCCTCGTTGACAAGCCCCATGGGTACGGGCTTGTTGCGCAGAAACATTCGTACCGACCGGCGATCCGTGATCGCCCGATCCAAGTCGTACATGGCGACCTCCTGACTGGCTTCGCTCACAGTGTTAAGCGATTTCAACCGGTGTTTAATTCCTGGCAATGGCGCCGCGAGCGTGCGCAAACTCCGGAAATTTGACGGCGTGTCGGCATCAGACCCGCACGCTCGCGGCGGAAGGGGGGTGCCCCCAGCTCGCGGGGGAGTGGGGTGGGGGAGGGAAGGGTGCTTAGGCGCGCAGGTAGGCCAGCACGGCGAGCACTCGGCGGTGCTGCTCGTCGTCGGGCGGCAGCATCAACTTCGCGAAGATGTTGCGCACGTGCTTTTCCACCGCACCGTCGCTGACGACGAGGGTGCGCGCGATGTTCGCATTCGAGCGGCCCTCGGCCATCAGCGAAAGAACCTCTCGCTCGCGCGGAGTCAGTTCGTGCAGTAGGTCGTCGCGGCGGCGACGCACCAGCAATTGGGCGACGACGTCGGGGTCAAGGACGGTACCGCCGACGGCAACGCGGTGCACGGCGTCGAGGAATTCGTCGATCGCGGCGACGCGGTCCTTGAGGAGGTAACCGACCGCGCCTGCCCCGTCGGCGAGCAGGTCGTCGGCATAGGACACCTCGACGTACTGGGAGAGCACAAGCACCGGCGTGCGTGGCACCAGTCGGCGCGCCTCGACGGCGGCCCGCAGTCCCTCGTCGGTGTGCGAGGGCGGCATCCGGACGTCGACCACGGAGACGTCGGGCCGGTGCTCCTCGATCGCTCGAACCAGTGAGGGGCCGTCGCCGACCGCGGCGATCACGTTGTGCCCGTTCTCATTCAGGAGCCGGACCAGACCTTCCCGCAGGAGCACCGAGTCGTCGGCCACCACGACTTTCAACACGGCACCTCCACCCTGATCTCGGTCGGTCCGCCGTCCGGGCTGGTCACCGTCAGCGTGCCACCCGTCGCGCGGACCCGGTCGGACAGCCCGGCCAAACCGTGCCCCTTGGCTACGTGGGCGCCGCCGTCTCCATCGTCGATGATCTCGATGCCGAGCGAGTCGGGTCCGTTCGCGACGGTCACCCGGCAGCTGGCCGCGCCGCTGTGCTTGGCGACGTTGGTCAGCGCCTCGGCGACCGAGAAGTAGGCGGTGTTCTCGACCGCGGGGTCGAGCCGTCCCTGCGGGGTGCCGAGCTGCGGGTCGACCGCGAGCTCGACCGGCACGGTGCATCTGCCTGCCAGAGCGGCCAGCGCGCTCGGCAGGCCCCGGTCGGCGAGCACGGGTGGGGCGATGCCTCGCGACAGCGCCCGCAGTTCGTCCAGGGTCTCCCGGGTCTGACCGATCGCCTCGTCTAGCGACTGCGCCAGCGAGTCCGGGTCGGTGTCCAGCTGCTGCCGGGCCCGGCCCAGGTCCATCGCCAACCGGATCAACCGTTGCTGCGGACCGTCATGGATGTCGCGCTCGAGGCGGCGAAGCGCCGTCGCCTCGGCGGACACCGCGGCCGCCTTCTGTTCGGTCAGCACGGTGATCGTCTGGCGCATCTCGGCGAGGCCGATCAGCAGAACGCGGCTGAAACCGGCCGCCAGAAGTCCGCAGCCTCGGACGACGATCGGGAGGGTGAGCAGGCACACCACACCGATGGCCGTCTGGAAGCCGATCCGCGCGAAGGCGCTGTCGCCGAGGCCGATCAACTCGGCGAGCGAGTGGTTTTCGGGGCCGCGCGGAATGCTCCAGTCCCACAGGATCGTCAGCGTGCCCCCGATCGCCACCGACCACCAGGTGACGACGACGCAGAAGGTGAAGACCGCGATCGGGAAGCCAAGGACCGCATGCGCGAGGTCGAGCCAGCTCTGTGTCTGCGTGAGCGGGGTGATCATCCGCTTCCACACCCCGTCGCCCGGGTCGGAGGTCCGGTAGACGGGGCGGGTCGTGGCCTTGCGCAGTACGGGACCGATGCGAAGCCGTTCGACGTCGGCGAAGAGCCGGGCGAGCAACACGGTCGCGACGAGGACCGGAAGGCCGACGACGATGACCAGTGTCCCGAGACCCGCGGACAGGCCGGCGACGACGACGACGAAAGCCGCGATGGCAAGGGGGAAGCCGAGCAGCGTGTAGCCGGTGTCGATGCCCAGCTGGCGAAGAAAGCCGATGCGTTCGGGCGATGTCGTCGCGGCGGTGGTCACGCCTTAGACGCTAGGACCTCTCGGCTCGGACGCCGATCCTGTGTGCCTGCGTCTTGCTGGTAGGGCTGTCCCCACCCCCGAGAATCCTCAGCGCATCTGGAAATTGGGGGCGCGCTTCTCTTTGAACGCCAGCGGACCTTCCTTGGCGTCATCGGACAGGAATACCGGGATGCCGTTGGCGGTGTCGGGCTTGAACGCGTCGAGCTCGTGCATTCCCTCGGCCTCGCGGATCGTCTTGAGGATCGCCTGCACCGCGAGGGGGCCGTTGTTGTTGATGACGTCGGCGATCTCGAGCGCCTTGGACAGCGCGGTGCCGTCGGGCACCACGTAGCCGATCAGCCCGTAGGACAGCGCCTCGGCGGCGGTGATGTGCCTGCCGGTCAGCAGCAGGTCGCACGCGATCGTGTACGGGATCTGGCGCGGCAAGCGGACTGCTGAGCCGCCCATCGGGTACAGGCTCCACTTGGCCTCGGAGATACCGAACTTCGCGCTCTCGCCCGCGACGCGGATATCGGTGCCCTGCAGGATCTCGGTGCCGCCCGCGATGGCGGGCCCCTCGACCGCGGCGATCAGCGGCTTGGTCAGCCTGCGGCCCTTCAACAGTCCCTCGATCTTCGTCGGGTCGAACGCACCGCTCTTGAACGAGTCGCCGGGAGGGGCCTTGGTGGCGGTCTTGAGGTCCATGCCCGCGCAGAAGTAGCCGCCTGCCCCGGTCAGGATGCAGGTCCTGATCTCGGGATCACTGTCGACGCGGTCCCATGCCTCGACCATGATCGCGAGCATCTCGGTGGAAAGAGCGTTCCGTGCCTCCGGCCGGTTCAGCGTCAGGATGAGGGTGTGTCCGCGCTGCTCAATGAGGGCGTCGGGGCCCTTTTCGCCATTAGAACCTGCGTCGCTCACGGGTGTCCGCCTTCCTGCATCGATGCCACAGACTTGTCTCGAAATGTAACACGTTCTAGTTTAGGTCCTGTGGCTCTGAATATCGCCGATCTTGCCGAGCACGCCATCGATGCCGTGCCTGACCGTGTCGCCCTGATCAGCGGCGACGAACAGCTGACCTATGCCCAGTTGGAGGAGAAGGCGAACCGCCTCGCCCACTACCTCATCGACCAGGGCGTCAAGAAGGACGACAAGGTCGGCCTGTACTGCCGCAATCGCATCGAGATCGTCATCGCGATGCTCGGCATCGTCAAGGCAGGCGCGATCCTGGTGAACGTCAACTTCCGTTACGTCGAGGGCGAGCTCAAGTACCTGTTCGACAACTCGGACATGGTCGCGCTGGTGCACGAGCGCCGCTATGCCGACCGGGTCGCCAACGTGCTGCCGGAGACGCCGAAGGTCAAGACCATCCTGGTGGTCGAGGACGGATCGGACGATGACTTCGCGCGCTACGGCGGCGTCGAGTTCTACTCGGCACTCGAGCAGGGTTCACCCGAGCGCGATTTCGGCCCTCGCAGCGCCGACGACATCTACCTGCTCTACACCGGAGGCACCACCGGCTTCCCCAAGGGCGTGATGTGGCGTCACGAGGACATCTACCGCGTGTTGTTCGGCGGCACCGACTTCGCGACGGGTGAGCCAGTCGCCGACGAGTACGACCTGGCGAAGGCCGCCGCCGAGAACGGCCCGATGATCCGGCTGCCGATCCCGCCGATGATCCACG
>Ga0190271_10001721_pt1 | contig 12740 bp, 15 predicted proteins | sample Popmic356T_FD_133747 | JGI IMG/M metagenome (GOLD analysis project Ga0190271, IMG submission 133747) | Populus adjacent soil microbial communities from riparian zone of Weber River, Utah, USA - 356 T | ecosystem: Environmental > Terrestrial > Soil > Riparian zone | place: USA: Utah | collected...
GGGATATGCCGCAGACGCCGTGGCCGCTGGTACAGCCATTGCCCATCGCAGCGCCGAACCCGACCAGCAGACCTGCGCCAGCCATCAGGGCAAGGTTCGGCGAGACGGTCTGCGCCACCGGCTGGCCGGAGGCATAGATGACGGCGAAGGGCGCAACAAACAGCCCCGCGATGAAGGCCAGGGCCGAGAGCGGCGAACGTCCCGAGGTGAACGGCGGCAGGATGCGTCCGGCAATGCCGCTGACACCGGCGATGCGGCCGTCCAGCGCCATCAGCAGCACAGCTGCCAGGCCGATCAATCCACCGCCGATCAGCGAAGCGAGGGGCGTAAATTCAGTCATCGGCCCAAGTCTCCAGTCATTCCAGATCGCTATAGCCTGACGTCACGGCTGACTGTAGCGGATGAAACCTGTATTGGTCGCCACACGGTCGTAGAGCTTTCGCGCCGTGGCGTTCGTTTCATGCGTCAGCCAGTAGATGCCGGCACAGCCTTTTGCAGTAGAAGCCTCTTTCACCGCGGCGATCAACGCGGCGCCGATGCCCTTGCCGCGGATCTGCGGATCGGCGAACAGATCCTGCAAATAGCACTTGTTCTCCACCAACCAGGCAGAACGGTGGAACATGTAGTGCGTCAGGCCGACCGCCTTGCCGTCGAGAATTGCGACAAATCCCTTCGGCTCGAATTCGCCCTCCGTGAAAAGACGACGCCAGGTGGTCTCATAGACCTCTTCCGGAACTGTCGACTCGTAGAACTCCAGATAGGCGGTCCAGAGGCGTCGCCATTCGGCGTGGTCGGACTTTTCAAACGAGCGGATTTCGAGCGAGGACATCCACGGCCTTTCGTAATTCGAGATTGGCGCACGCTAACCGCACTGGCGGAAAATGCCGGGCAAATGTTTGGGCCAGCAGCGTTCCGGCCCGGCGACGCAAACGCCAGACTCAACCATCAGCCCTGACGGCGCGCCAAAAACGCAAGCCGCTCGAACAGGTGAACATCCTGCTCGTTCTTGAGCAACGCGCCGTGCAGCTTCGGCAGCATATTCTTCGGGTCGGCGCGCAGGTCGGCGGGGTCGATGTCGTCGGCCACCAGTAGTCTGATCCAGTCCAGCGCCTCCGAAGTCGACGGGCGCTTCTTCAACCCCGGCACTTCGCGGATTTCATAGAACTGGGTCAGCGCGGCGCGCACGAGGCTCTGCTTGATGCCAGGATAGTGGACATCGACGATCTTGTGCAGCGTCTCGACTTCGGGAAAGCGGATGTAGTGGAAGAAGCAGCGGCGCAGGAAGGCGTCGGGCAGTTCCTTCTCGTTGTTGGAGGTGATGATGACGATAGGCCGGTGCTCTGCGCGGATCGTCTCGCCGGTTTCGTAGACGAAGAACTCCATGCGATCGAGTTCCTGCAGCAGATCGTTGGGAAATTCGATATCCGCCTTGTCGATCTCGTCGATCAGGAGCACGACCTTCTTGCCGGCCGCGAACGCGTCCCACAATTTGCCGCGCTTGATGTAATTATGGATGTCGTTGAAGCGGCCATCGCCAAGCTGGCTGTCGCGCAGCCGCGTCACCGCGTCATATTCGTAGAGGCCCTGCTGCGCCTTGGTTGTAGATTTTACATTCCACTCGATCAGGTGAAGGTCGAGCGCCGCGGCAACCTGCCGGGCGAGTTCGGTCTTGCCCGTCCCCGGCTCGCCCTTGACCAGCAGCGGCCGTTCGAGCGCAATCGCGGCATTCACCGCGACCATCAAATCCTTGTCGGCCACATAGGCCGCGGTTCCTTCAAAACGCATCCGGTCCCTACTCTCGCAGTTTCGTCCTATCGCGTCGGAACGGGATGCTCGCCACGGTAGTCGTAGAAGCCGCGCCCTGTCTTTCGGCCGAGCCAGCCTGCCTCGACATATTTAACCAGGAGCGGGCATGGACGGTACTTCGAATCGGACAGTCCGTCGTGCAGCACCTGCATGATTGACAGGCAGGTATCCAGGCCGATGAAATCGGCCAACTGCAATGGCCCCATCGGATGGTTGGCGCCAAGCTTCATGGCGGTGTCGATCGCCTCGACCGATCCCACCCCCTCGTAAAGCGTGTAGATTGCCTCGTTGATCATCGGCAGCAGAATTCGGTTGACGATGAAGGCCGGGAAGTCCTCCGAGACGGTGATGGTCTTGTCGAGACGGCGCACAAATTCCTTGGCCGCCTCGAAGGTCTGGTCGGCGGTGGCGATGCCCCGCACGAGCTCCACCAATTTCATGACCGGCACGGGGTTCATGAAGTGAATGCCTATAAACCGCTCGGGCCGATCCGTCTGGGCGGCGAGGCGCGTGATGGAGATCGAGGACGTGTTTGTCGCCAGATACGCTTCGGGATTGAGCTGTGGGCAAAGCTGCGCGAAGATCTTGCGCTTGACGCCCTCGTCCTCCGTCGCAGCCTCGATGGCGAGATCCACACCGGCGAGATCGGACAATTCCTTCGCCGGCGATATGCGCGAGAGCGCTGCCTTGCGTTCCTTCTCGTCAAGCTTTCCTGATGCAACATGCCGGGCCAGATTACCGTTGATCGTGGCGATGCCCTTCTCGATCCGATCTTCGGAAAGGTCGTAAATCAGGACCTGGTACCCGGCGAGCGCCGCGACATGGGCGATGCCGCCGCCCATTTGTCCCGCGCCAATGATGCCAATCGTTTCGATGCTTGACATTGTTTCCAACCCGCAGCCGCTTCTTATGTATTTTTGTGCGCTGCACACTAAATGGCCGGAGTGGCGTTCGTCCACCCCGGCCAAATGATTTTGCGGAACCCTCGACCTAAAGTCAAAGCGCCTTTTCGAGCTCGGGCAGAATGGTGAACAGGTCACCGACGAGGCCGTAGTCGGCGACCTGGAAGATCGGAGCTTCCTCGTCCTTGTTGATGGCGACGATGACTTTGGAGTCCTTCATGCCGGCAAGGTGCTGGATGGCGCCGGAGATGCCGCAGGCGATGTAGAGGTCGGGCGCGACCACCTTGCCGGTCTGACCGACCTGCCAATCGTTCGGCGCGTAGCCGGCATCGACCGCAGCGCGCGATGCGCCGACCGCCGCACCCAGCTTGTCGGCGACAGGCAGGATGACTTCCTGGAACTTTTCCGAAGAACCCAGAGCGCGGCCACCCGAAATGATGATCCGGGCTGAGGTCAGCTCAGGCCGGTCGCTTTCCGACAGACGGTTCTCGACAAAGGTCGACAGGCCAGGATTGGCCGCCGCCTTGACCGTCTCGACGGAAGCCGACCCACCCTCGCCGGCTGCCTGGAACGAAGCGGTGCGCACTGTGACGACCCGGGTCTTGTCGGTCGACTGTACCGTCTGGATGGCGTTGCCGGCATAAATCGGCCGCTTGAAGGTGTCGGGCGCAACGACCTCAATAATTTCCGAAACCTGCATCACGTCAAGCAGGGCCGCAACGCGCGGCATGACGTTCTTGCCCGAGGTGGTGGCCGGCGCGATGATGGTGTCATAGCCACCGGCGAGGCCAACGATCAGCGCGGCCAGCGGTTCAGCCAGGCGCTGCTCCAGTTCGTCGGCCTCGGCCAACAGTACCTTGCGCACGCCCTTCAGCTTGGCTGCGGCATCCGCTGCTGCCTTGGTGCCCTTTCCGGCGACCAGGATGTCGACATCGGCGCCGATCTTCGAAGCGGCTGACAGCGCCTTGGCCGTCTGGTCCGACAGCGAAGCATTGTCATGCTCGGCGATAAGAAGAATTGCCATTTTTTCGTTCCCTATTCCATCTGACGCCTGATTTGCGGTCAGGCCGTGGCGAAAGTAGTGACGTCTGAGAACCGGAGCGGAGCGTACTTCAGTACGTGAGAACCGGAAGCGGAGGACGGCGCTATTTGCAGCCCGGCCTCACCTCAAATCACAGTACGCCGGCTTCGTTTTTCAGCTTGTCGACCAACTCAGCCACCGACTTGACCTTGACGCCCGCCTTGCGGCCGCCCGGCTCCTCGGTCTTGATCACCTTCAGCCGCGGCGAAACGTCGGCGCCGAAATCGGCCGCGGTCTTCTCGTCCAACGGCTTCTTCTTGGCCTTCATGATGTTCGGCAGCGAGGCATAGCGCGGCTGGTTGAGGCGCAAATCCGTCGTCACGATCGCCGGCAGCTTCAGTTCCACCGTCTGCAGGCCGCCATCGACCTCGCGCGTCACCTTGGCTTTGTCGCCGGCAATCTCCACCTTCGAGGCGAAAGTGCCCTGCGCCCAGCCCAGCAGTGCCGCCAGCATCTGGCCGGTCTGGTTGGCGTCATCGTCGATCGCCTGCTTGCCCAGGATGACCAGTCCGGGCTGCTCGGCGTCGACCACGCCCTTCAGCACCTTGGCCACCCCAAGCGGCTCGACCTGCTCATCGACCTTGACCAGGATCGCCCGGTCGGCGCCCATCGCCAGCGCCGTGCGCAGCGTCTCCTGCGCCTGCTGCGGTCCGATCGAAACCACCACGATCTCCTCGACCTTGCCGGCTTCCTTCAGCCGGATCGCCTCTTCGACCGCAATCTCGTCAAACGGGTTCATCGACATCTTGACGTTGGCAAGCTCGACGCCCGAACCATCCCCCTTGACCCGGATCTTAACATTGTAGTCCACAACCCGCTTCACCGGGACAAGTACCTTCATCGCTTGCCTCACCTCTCTCAAAAGCCACATTCGGCCATGCCTGTCGCCGCATAGCAGCGCGCCGGGTTTGCGACTTGCCAATCGCCGACATATCGGGCGGAAATTCTGTCGCTGGCCGCGAAATCGCGCGGACCGTAGTTAGCGCCACCATAAAGGTCAATATCGCCGGCAGATGGCTAATCGTTTGAAACGAGGCGGCGTCACCTTGTGCCGCAAGGAAGCCGCGAAACCCGTGGCGATGCGTCAGTGTCGGTCAACCGCAGGCAGGTTGAGGTGCTGCTCGACGCGCCGCACGCGCGCTTCCAACTCGCTTATCAGGATGCCATGGCCAATTACGGATGTATGGTACTCCATCACTGCGCGACGCAGGCCGCGACCTGATCTGTCATCTCCTTGCGGGTGACAATCATATCCGACGCAACATCAGCCCGAACGGACAGTATGTCAGATTTTACGTCTCGTTCTTCAGTTCCGCGATGTCGCCTTTTGTCGCCATCTCGGCGCGCATCTGGCGCAGCATCTGGAGAATAAGACTTTCGGGCTCATCGCTCATGACGAACCTTTAGCATAGCTGAGAACGTGCGAACAAGGTTGTGCCGGCTCACTGGCGACCCCAGCGCGGCGCAGGCTGAGCCGCCACAGGCGCGACCGCGCTGTCCTGCTCGATCCTCACCGCGCGTGGAGTGATAACCTCCCTGTCGAAGACGGGCACGTCGCGGCGTTTCAGAATGAAGACAAGCACCAGCCCGGCGATAATGCCGCCAATATGCGCCGACCATGACACCTGCTCTTCTCCGCCGGCGAAGAACATCAGGAACTGGAACAGGATCCAGAGGACCAGCGTGATGTAGGCCGGAATTCGCAAGGGGATGCGGCCGAAAGCCAGCACCCAGATTTTCACGCGCGGATGCAGCACCAGATAGGCGGCGACGATGCCGGCAATGGCGCCGGATGCGCCGATGAGCGGGGTCTGCGAGTCCGGCGACATCAAGCCGTGAAACAGCGCACCGGCGATGGCGCATAGAATGTAGAAAATGAAATATTTGATGTGCCCCAGCGCATCCTCGACATTGTCGCCGAACACCCAGAGGAACAGCATGTTTCCGCCGAGGTGAAAGAGGTCGCCATGCAGGAACGAGTACGTCACATAGGTCAGCGGCTCCGGCACCGAGGCGAAATTCGGCGGCAGGTTCTCGGGGCTCAGCGCATAGTAGGGAATGTAGGAAAGGCCGATCACCGTCGCATAGGCGCTGCTTTCCGGCTGGATCGCGGTCGCAAGATAGACGAGCGTATTGGCGACGATCAAACCGATCGTGACGAACTGCATCTTGATGTATTTGAGGCTGTTGGCGTCGTGCAGCGGTATGAACATGGACTGCCCGGCCACTCCTTCAGGACGTCAGCGATTCTTGCCGGGAACCCATAGCACGTCCGCTTTTCCATTGTCATTGCAGGCGCGCGCGGCGACGAACAGAAAATCGGACAGGCGGTTGACATAGCGGATCGCTTCCGCGTTGACGTGCTCGTCCGGATGCTGCGCCAGCGCCACCATCAGGCGCTCGGCGCGGCGGACGACCGTGCGCGCCAGATGAAGCGCGGCGGCCGCCGGTGTGCCGCCATTGAGCACGAATGACCGCAGCGGCTGAAGATGCTTGTTGTAGCGATCGATCGCTTCTTCGAGGTACTTCGTCTGCGAGGCCACCATGCGCAGCGGCTCATAGCCCAGAGGCTTGCCGTCATCCGGCGTCGAGAGGTCCGCGCCGAGGTCGAACATGTCGTTCTGGATGCGCGCCAATTCGCCATCGAGCCCGGGATTCTCAGCTGCGCAATGGGTGCGCGCCACGCCTATGGCGGCATTGGCCTCATCGACGGTTCCATATGCCTCGACGCGCAAATCGCTTTTCAAACGACGCCCGCCTGAGCCGAGGCCGGTGGTGCCGTCATCGCCGGTGCGGGTGTAGATCTTGTTGAGCTTCACCATGCGGGAGCATCACCCTCGGGTGAAATAGACGGCGAGCAGGATGAAGACGAGTGCGAAGAACTGGAGCGCGACCCGCGCCTGCATCAGCTTGTTGGAGGTGTTTCCCGAGCCGCCTCGCAACATGTTGACGAGGCCGCGGACGAGGACCGCGACGACGGCGATCATGAAGAGAACGGCAAGGACGTTGAAAACCGTGGACATGGCGGCCTGCTTCCTTTTCAGCCCTTGTTCCCGACGAATTGGTAGAAAAGCTTCGCCGGCAGGATGCGTTTCAGCACCGCGGCTCCCTTCGCCGGAACGGTTACCGGATAATGCGGCCTGGGTCGCGGTGAATTGAGCGCATGCTTGAGAGCGACATATACCGCTTCCGGACCAAGCTTGAGCCGCGACTCGATGCCGCCCGCCTTGAGCCGCGCCAACTGCCCCTCATAGGCTTTTCGATGCACCGAGTGCTCGAAGTCGATATTCTTGTAGAACCAGGGCAGCGCGTTGGAGGCAATCTTCGATTTCACCGGCCCCGGCTCGATCATCGACACCTCGATGCCCGATCCGTCAAGCTCCAGCCGCAGACACAGCATCAGCCCCTCGACGGCATATTTCGAGGAGGCGTAGGCCCCGCGATAGAGCCGCGGCATGAAGCCGAAGACGGAGGAGCAATTGACGATGCGGCCGTGCCCCTGGGCGCGCATGACCGGAACGATGCGCCGCGTAAGATCGTGCCAGCCGAAGAAATTTGCCTCGAACTGATCGCGCAAGGCGGTCACGGGCAGATCCTCGACCGCCCCCGTCTGGGAGTAGGCGCCATTATTGTAGAGCGCATCGAGCCGCCCGCCGGTTTTCTCCAGCACGGCATCCACCAGAGCACTTATCGATTCAGCGTCGCAATAATCGAGGTAAAACGCCTCGATCCCATCCGCTTCAAGCCCCGCAATGTCTTCCGGCTTGCGTGCGGTCGCGAAGACGCGCCAGCCATCCGCCTTCAGGGCGCGCGCGCAATGGGCGCCGATGCCCGACGAGGCCCCTGTGACGACAATCGTTCGCCGTTGATCCATCTGCTGCACGTGTTCCAAGACTCAAGGGTTGCCAAGCGGCGCATTCCCTTCCCATATTCGCGGCGATGACACAATTCATCGGCCGGCATGGGAAGGGACCCGGGCGGAATGCTGCGCAACATTGTCGCCCTGAAGCGTGTGCTCTACGATGCGTTGGGTCATTTCAACGATGATGACGGCTGGTCGATGGCCAGCCACCTCGCAATCAGCGCCCTGATGGCCCTCTTCCCGTTCCTGATTTTCGCGACGACGCTGGCCAGCTTCCTCGGCGCGAATGCCTTCGCCGAAACCGCGGTGCATCTGGTGTTCGACACATGGCCCGAACAGATCGCAGCGCCGATCTCGCGCGAGGTGGTCAATGTGCTGACCGTCCAGCGCGGCGACCTGCTGACCTATGGCGCCCTGCTGGCGGGTTTCTTCGCCTCGAACGGCGTGGAGGCGCTGCGCACCTCGCTCAACCGCGCCTATCGTGTAACGGAAACGCGGGGCATCATCTGGCGGCGGCTCCAGAGCCTGCTCTTTGTCATCATTGCGACCATCGGCTTCGTGGTGATCAGCCTGCTGATTGTGTTCGCCCCGATCGTTTTGCGCTTCCTCGCGCAATTCGAGGCGATCCGGCCCTATCTCGGCACGCTTCTCGTCTGGCGCTACATGATTGCTTCGACGGTGATCGTTCTTGGACTCGTCGCCGTGCATTTCTGGCTGCCGGCCGGGCGGCGCAAATTCAAGCAGATCGTACCCGGATTGATCTTCACGCTGATCGGCTGGCTCGTGGGCTCCACCGTTTTCGCCGAATATCTCGACCGGTTCTCGTCCTATGTAACGACCTATGCTGGTCTCGCCTCGATCATGATCGCCGTGGTGTTCCTGTACATCGTTTCGATGGTCTTCATTCTTGGCGGCGAGTTGAACGCGGCGATCAGCCGCTATCTCGAAGCGCGGGCGCGTGTCCCTGGCTGAGCCGTGGCAAGCGCCACACCCAGCATTGCGATAACCATGCCGACAATCTGAACCAAGGTCAGTTCCTCGCCGAACAGCGCCCAGGCCATGACAGCGGTAACCGCCGGGACCAAATAGAACAGCGACGCGACTTTGGATATCTCGCCTTCCCTGATCATCAGCATCAGCAGGAAGATCGCGCCGATCGACAGAACGAGCGTCAGCCAGGCCAGCGCGAAGATCAGTTCGCCGTTCACGACGGTCTGGCCCCTTTCGGTCGCCAGCGACGCCAGCGCCATAACGATGGCCGCGCCGACATACTGCCAGAAAGCGCCAGCCATCAGGCTTGCTCCGCCAGGGTGACGCTTCTGCCAGACGGTTCCGGCGCTGATCGCGATCACCGCAATGAGGCTGGCGGTCAGCGTTGCGGCGTTGATGCCGCCGCCCAGAACGCCAAGCTTCGGCCAGAGAACAGTGATCACCCCGACAAGCCCGACAGCAAGGCCTAGCCAATGCCGCCGCGACACGCTTTCGCCGAGCAGCCAGCCGGCGAGCACGGCGGTAACCAGCGGCTGCAGCCCCGCAATCAAGGCGGAGATCCCCGCAGGCAAGCCCCGATGGATCGCCCAGAAGACGCCGCCAAGATAGAGCCCATGCGTCAGCACACCGGCGATTGCCGCATGCATTGCCTGCTTCCGGCGCGGCCAGGACTGTCCAAGCGCCGCCACGAGAGCGGCCAGCAGGATCGCCGCCAGGCCGAATCGCAACGTCAGAAAGCCGAATGGTTCGGCCCAGGGCATGGCGTAGCGCGCGCCGATGAACCCGGTCGCCCACAGCAACACGAACAGCGGCGGTACAAAGGCTCTTGCAGTGCTCAACGTCATACGATCCCCGCGATGCGCGGGCCTTACGGGCAATCGGCGGCAGGGACAATCGCAAAGCGATGATCGGTCGTTAAGCCAGATTGGATCGGGCAGCCGGTTCTCGCAACAGGGACGCGGCGTCCAATCCGACCATCGCGCGGATGTCTCGAGGCGTGCGGCCCTGCTCCCGCAATGTGCCAAGCCCGGTATCGCGGAAGCTCTTGGAAAGCTTGCGCTCGTCGGGTCCCATGATCAGCCGGTGGTGATGGTAGACCGGCGGGCGCAATCCCAGCAGTTCCTGCAGCAGCCTTTGAACGCTTGTGGCTTCGTAGAGGTCACGGCCGCGCACCACATGCGTGACGCCCTGCAGAGCATCGTCGAGCGCAACGGACAGATGGTAGCTCGTGGGGATTTCCTTGCGCGCGAGGATGACATCGCCCCAGCGGGCGGGATCGGCGGCTATTTCACGCGCAGCGGGATTGCCAGGTCTGGATGATTCGTGCTCCCTCCACCGCCTTCCAGCGGGATCGGAGGATATTTCGTGCCCCCTCCACCGCCTTCGGCGGTCCCCCTCCCCCGCTTCGCAGGGGAGGATTTGCGCCGCCGCGGGCTCGACGTTGATCCTCCCGCGTTTACGGGGGAGGGGGACCGCCAAAGGCGGTGGAGGGGGCAGATTTGCTTCATCCTCTGAGACTACCGAAGCAACCGCCCCTTCCCTCGCTCCGCCGTCATCTCCCCCAAACTCAATCCAGTCTAATTCCTTCCCCACCGCATTCACCGCCCGCGCCATATCCAGCCGCCATGCGAAGGGTTCGCCGCTGTCGATACGCCGCCGCCGCTCGGAATTGGAGAGCGCCCGGTCCAGCGGCGGATAATGCGGTACGCCGTCCGGATCGAGCGGCCAGTCGCGCCCGCGCCCCTGCTCGGCAATGGTGGACCTGATCTGGCCGCGGCTCATGAAAGCCGGATAAACCAGTTCTTCGCGAATGAGCCGGTCGAGCGCCACGGCGTATTCGCCGAAATGGTCGGACTGGCGCCGCACCGGCCGTTCCCATTCGATGCCCAGCCAGGCAAGGTCGCTGTAGATTCCGGCCTCGAATTCGGGCGTGCATCGCGTCACGTCGATATCCTCGATACGCAGCAGCAGGCGTCCTCCGCTGCGGCCCGCCAGATCGGCATTCAGCAGCGCGGAATAGGCATGGCCGAGATGAAGCTCGCCGTTCGGGCTCGGGGCAAACCGAAACACCGCTCTGTCAGCAGTCATGGCGAGGCCGGGGAAATCGGATTGCGCGTCATGGCTTGATTGCTAAAGCATTTTGCAGCCAAGTGGAATCACTTGGCCTCGCACAAATGCGGCTAAAACAAAGACTTAGAGCGGTCGTCCGGTTATTGCGGAAGCGAAGCGGTAAACTCGCCGTCAATCTCAAACAAGAGGGAGGTTCAGCAAACCTGAATGCAGAGGATCCGCTCACTCGACGATGTCGCCGCCGGACTGGAGGCGCTGTTTGCAAACGATCCGCGGCTTGCGCCGCTGCGCCCCCTGTCGAGTGAGGTTCCGCTGCGGCTGTCGGAACCGGGCTTTGCCAGCCTCATCTCCATCGTCGTGTCGCAACAGGTCTCGACCGCAAGCGCCCGTGCGATCTTCGCGCGCCTTGAGACGCTGGCCGATCCGCTGACGCCGGCGACATTGCTTGCGGCGGACGACCAGCTTTTTCGGCACGCCGGCCTCTCGCGGCTGAAGCAGCGCGCGCTGCTGGCCATCGCGCACGCGGTGCAAGAGGGCCTCGACCTGCACCATTTGTGCGAGCTAGACGCGGAGGAAGCGATCGCCGCGTTGACTGCCGTCAAGGGCATCGGCCCGTGGACCGCGCAGGTCTATCTGCTCTTCGCCGCCGGCCATCCCGATATCTTTCCGGAGAAGGACGTTGCCCTGCAATCCTCGGTCGGCCACGCGCTTGGCCTCGAATCACGTCCCAGCGACAAGGCTCTGGCGGTACTTGCCGAGCGGTGGTCGCCATGGCGCGGCGTCGCCGCGAGGCTGTTTTGGGCGCATTACCGGACCATTCGCGGGCGCGACGCCGTCCCGGTTGCGCCACAGCAGGCATAAAAGGATAAGAAAAAGCGTGTGTTGAGCGCTTTCGCGCAGTTTCACCCGCTTCACATTCTTGACATGTCGGGCTTACACTATCGTGCCGAAATGATTTGTAGGCGTAGGAGGTGGCGGGCGTGACGATTGCCGTGTCTCCCGATGGGTTGCCGGCGCTGGTGCTGAATGCGGATTACCGTCCGCTCAGCTATTACCCCCTGTCGCTCTGGTCCTGGCAGGACGCCATCAAGGCGGTCTTCCTCGATCGCGTGAACATCGTTGCCGAATACGAGCATCAGGTGTCCTCGCCGACCTTTTCGATGAAGCTGCCATCGGTGGTGAGCTTGAAGAGCTATGTAAAGCCGTCGCGCTTTCCAGCCTTCACGCGCTTCAACGTTTTCCTGCGCGACCGGTTCGAGTGCCAATATTGCGGCACCGAGGAAGAACTCACCTTCGACCACGTCATTCCGCGGCGCTGCGGCGGGGCGACGACATGGGAGAACGTCGTGGCCGCGTGCTCACCCTGCAATCTGCGCAAGGGCGGGCTCCTGCCGGCACATGCGAAGATGTGGCCGCGCCAGAAGCCGTTCCAGCCCACGGTGCACGACCTGCACAACAATGGCCGGCTGTTTCCTCCGAACCATCTGCACGAAAGCTGGATGGATTATCTCTACTGGGATGTCGAACTGGAGCCGTAAGGGTTTTGCTGCCGGGTGAGTCCTTCGAGGCTTGCCCGCTCAGGTTCATCGCGCCCGCCACCGTCTCATGGGCTCGCACCTCAGGATGAAGCCTTTGTACCTGCAAGGCCAAACCACAAGCGTCGTCGTTTGTGGTTTGCGTCTTCAGGCATGGCGCGCCCTCATCCTGAGGTGCGAGCCCGGCGAGACGTTGGTGTGCACACATAAACTTCAGAGGGCGAGCCTCGAAGGACGCACTCAGCCGCCAATCCTCAGCGTTTGATCGCCGCCCGCAGGGCAACCAGCAGCAGCACCAGGCTGATCACGGCATTCCATCCGGCGAAAGACAGACGCAGCACCGGGTCACGCCAGGCTGCCTGATCGCAGGATGGCGGGATCACCGTATTCAGCGCGTCAAGCACGCCCTTGCCGCCCGTATCCACGCCGGTGACCGCGCCGCAATCGGTCGGCCCGGCCCACCAGCCCCATTCGACGCCGGCATGCTTTGCCCC